>Ga0138256_10002335_pt1 | contig 20327 bp, 22 predicted proteins | sample KNB2016incub_MG_FD_105486 | JGI IMG/M metagenome (GOLD analysis project Ga0138256, IMG submission 105486) | Active sludge microbial communities from wastewater in Klosterneuburg, Austria - KNB2014incub_MG | ecosystem: Engineered > WWTP > Activated sludge > Unclassified | place: Austria... | reverse complement strand
GTGAGCGACCTCCCGTTCGTGATCCCGGCGCTGAGCGGCAAGGTCGAGTTCGAAACCGTGGAGGATGGGCGCGAGGACCAGATCATCGAAAAGCTCATCCAGGGCGCGGTGGTGGCGGTGTTCAACCGGTACTTCAGCCTCGGCGAGTTGGAGCAGGTGATCGCGCGCTTCAAAGCCGGCGCCGCAGTCGAAGTTGGCGACATGACGCCGAGCGCCGATTACGACACGCTGGCACGCCAGGTCGAAGGGGTGTTCCCGGCAATCGAGAAGCTTGGCACCACAGGTTCCGCCGCGGAGGAGGCATCGGGCGTGGAGTTCCTGCTCGAAGGGCTGCATCTGAATAAGCGGCTCAACAAGGACAAGGTCGGCGGGAAGATCCAGTACCGCGGCTAAATGGAAGCGACAGCGTTCCGGATTCGTGAGATCGCTCCCCATGGCCCCCTGTTTGAGGGGGCCATGGCCGTCTATGGCGAAGCCTTCGCGCGCCCGCCCTACAGCGATCCGGACCGCGGAATGGAGATCCGCCAGCGTCTGCGCGATACGCACCGCCTGCGGCGGGGATTCCGGATGCTCATCGCCGTGGAGCACGAGGAGCGAGTCCTCGGCATGGCCTACGGCTACCACGGGGAAACCGGGCAGTGGTGGCATACCACGGTGTTCACCCACCTCGATCCTGAAGTGGCGCGCGACTGGCTCGGGGATTCGTACGAGCTTGTGGAAATCGCCGTACACCCCGGCTACCAGGGGCAGGGAGTGGGCACCGCGCTCATCGAGGAACTGCTGCGGGCACGGCCGGAGCGAACCTGCGTGCTCAGCACTCGCACGGATAGCGTGGCCTACCGGCTGTACGCGCGGCTGGGCTTCGAGATGATCACCGAGATGGCCTTCACGCACGGCGGCTGGCCGTTCTTCGTGATGGGAAAGCGGCTGCGGCCTGACCGTTGAGTCGGCTGGCGGTATCCTTCATGCCTGAATGAGCCAATCCGAAACGTTCCGCTGCATCAAGTGCAAGCAGCCGGTGGATACCCTTTCCTTCGGGACCACACAGCGCAACCACTGCCCGCAGTGTCTCTGGTCCCGCCATGTCGATAACTTCCCGGGCGATAGGAAATCGGCCTGCGGCGGGCCGATGGAGCCGTTGGCGGTGTTTGTCTCGCAGGGCGGCGAATGGATGTTGATTCACCGCTGCAAGAGCTGCGGGTTGCTCCACGAAAACCGCATCGCTGGCGACGACAACATGATGATCCTGATGGCGATAGCGGCGCGCCCGCTGGCAAACCCGCCGGTGCCGCTCGACTACCTCTCGTGACGCGCCGCGCCCCGCTCGAGATCCTTCTCGACAATCTCCGGCTGGAGCGGCTCGATAGCGACCTCTTTCTCGGGCAGCCCGGGCCGGGCAGCGGGCGGCTGTTTGGCGGCCATGTGGCGGCGCAGTCGGTTATGGCGGCCGGGCTGACGGTGGCGCCAGGGGCCGGAATGATCCATTCGCTCCACGCCTACTTCCTGAAGGGAGGCTCGCACGAGATGCCGATCCGGTTCGTCGTGGACAGGATCCGCGATGGGCGGACGTTCTCGACGCGGCATGTGGTCGCGTACCAGGGTGGCGAGGCGATCTTCGACCTTTCGGCGAGCTTTGCGCGGCCCGAGGATGGAGTGGAGCACCAGGGCGAAATGCCGGCGGCGCCCGGGCCAGAAGGAATGGCGACGCACGAGGAGATCCGGGGCGAGATGCTGGAAGACGCCGAGCGCCGGCGCCGCTTTTCGCCGATCGAGATCCGTGTCTGCGATCCAGACGTTCCCGGCGAGGTGCAACCGCCGTTCAAGCGGATGTGGATCCGCCCGCCGGGGGAACTGCCGGACGATCCACTGATCCATGCCGCCGTGCTGGTCTATGCGAGTGACCGGACGCTGTTGAGCACGGCTGCCCGGCCGCACGGGCTGGCATGGGGGAAGCGGATGTCGGCCAGCCTGGACCATGCGGTCTGGTTCCACAGCCCGCCGAGGTTCGATGACTGGGTCCTGTATTACGCCGAAAGCCCGGTGGCACGGGCGGCACGGGGCCTGATCCACGGTTCGATGTGGAACCGCCAGGGCGTGCGCATTGCTTCGGTGACGCAAGAGGGGCTGATCCGCCGCCCGCGCGGGTAGCCTAAAGAGCCAGAGCCGCCGGCCCTTCGAGCAAGGCCTGGATCTCCTTGATGAAGCGAGCCCCTTCGGCGCCATCGCTCACGCGGTGGTCAGCGCTCAGGGCCACCTTCATCACCTGCCGGACGGCAACCTGGCCATCGCGCACCACCGCCTGCGGCATTACCGAGCCAACGCCGAGGATGGCTGCCTGCGGCGGGTTGATGATGCCAATCAGGGTCTCAACGCCGAACGCCCCGAGGTTCGTGATGGTGAAGGTGCCGTCGCTGTACTCGTCGGCTTTCAGACTGCCCGTTTTTGCCCGGTTGATGAGGTCTTTCGATTCCACGGCAATCCGCCCGAGCGACTTCGACTGGCAATCCAGCAGCGCCGGCGCGATCAGGCCGTCATCGAGCGCGACCCCGATGCAGACGTTCACGCGGCCATGATGGACCAGTCCATCGTCGCTGAACTCTGCATTGAACTTCGGATGCCGTTCGAGGGCGATGGCGCATGCCTTGACGACGAGGTCGTTGATGCTCACGCGCTGTTCATCGGTTGCCGAGGCGTTGAATTGCTCGCGGAACGCCATCGCGGCCGTCATGTCGATATCCAGCGTGAGGTAGTAGTGCGGCTGCGTCTGCTTCGAAAGGGTCATGCGGCGGGCAATGGCCTGGCGCATCTTGCTGAACCCTTCGACCGTATCGGCTGCGGGTGCGGCCTGGCGGGGTGGCGCAGGCCGGGGGGGTGAGGCGGGCGCCGCAGCCATCGCTGCTTCGACATCGCGGCGGAGGATGCGGCCATCGGGGCCGCTGCCGCTGAGCGCGCTCACGTCGAGGCCTGCCTCGCGCGCGATGTTCCGCGCCACCGGTGAGATGCGGGGGCGCCCTTCGGCCTGGCCGGTCGCGGCCGGCGAGGATGGGGCCGGGGCGGCCTGCTTTCGCGCTTCGGGCTCGATAGTGCGGCGGGCGGGAGTCCCGGCGCCCGGTTTGCGGTCGACTTCGGGGACGGTTTCGGATTCCGCGCCGAGGATGGCGATCACATCGCCGACGGGGACGACATCGCCTTCGGCCGCGACCTGCCTGATGAGGGTGCCCGAATCGTAGGATTCGAGTTCGATGGTGGCCTTGTCGGTCTCAATCTCGGCGAGGATGTCACCCGCCGCGACGGGGTCGCCAACCTGCTTGAGCCACTTGAGGAGCGTGCCCTCGGTCATATCGGCGCCCATTTGGGGCATGGTGACTTCGATGGCCACGGCGGACTCCTTAGAACATGGCGAGGACGGCGTCGACAACGTCCTCTTCCGATGGGAGTGCGGCGAACTCGAGGTTCCGATTGTACGGCAGCGGGACATCCTTGCAGGCCACCCTGGCAACGGGCGCGTCGAGCCAATCGAAGGCGCGCTCCATGACCTGTGCCGAGAGCTCGCCGCCGAAGCCGCCGAACCGCCACGCATCTTCGACGATCACGCAGCGGTTGGTCTTTTTCACGGAGGCGACAACGGTGTCGATATCGAGCGGGCGGAGGGTCCGCAGGTCGATGACTTCGGCGTCAATATCCTCCTGGTCGTGGAGGAGGCTGGCGGCCCGGGTGGCCTGGTGAACGCTGCCGCCGTAACCGACGATGGTGACGTCGGTGCCTTCGCGGAGGATATTGGCGACGCCGAACTCGACGAGGAAATCGGGATCATCTGGCACTTCGCCTTTGAGGGCGTAGTTGGCGGTGTGTTCGATGAAGATGACGGTGTTCTGATCCCGGAATGCGCGCTTCAGGAGGCCTTTGCCATCGGCGGCGTTGGAAGGGCAAACCACCTTGAGGCCCGGGAAATGCGCGTACAGCCCTTCGAGCGAGTGGCTGTGGGTGGCAGCGAGCTGGCTCCCGCCGCCGCTGGCCATGCGGATCACCATCGGGACGTTTATCTGGCCGTTGGACATGTGGTAGAGCTTGGCGGCGGTGTTCACTATCTGGTCGAGAGCGAGGAAGCTGAAGTTGATGGTCATCAGCTCGACCATGGGGTGGAGCCCGCCCATGGCGGCGCCGATCCCGGCGCCGATGATGCCCGATTCGGCGATGGGGGTATCGATGACGCGCTGGTCGCCGAACTCATCGAGGAGCCCGCTGGTCACGGCGTAGGAGCCACCATAGAGGCCGATGTCCTCGCCCATCAGGAAGATTCGCTCATCGCGGATCATCTCCTCGCGGAGGGCCTGGCGGAGCGCGTCGCGCATGCGCATCTCAGCCACGGGCTGGCTCCTTGTAGAGGTTGTCGAAGAGGGTGCCGATATCGGGCTGGGGGCTCCGTTCGGCGAACTCGATGGATTCCTCGACGGCCCGGGTGGCGCGCGCGACGACATCGGCGTAGCCGGTTTCATCGAGCATGCCGGCTTCGAGCATGTGGGCCTTGAGGCGTCCGATCGCATCGCGCTGGCGGTATTCCTCGATTTCGTCCTTCAGGCGGTAAAGCTCCGGATCGGCCATGGAGTGACCGCGGTAGCGGTAGGTCATGGCTTCGATGAAATACGGGCCATTTCCGTTGCGGCAGTGTTCGACCGCCTTGCGCGTGGCTTCGTGGACGGCGAGCACATCCATGCCATCAACGGAGACAGCGGGCATGTTGTAGGCGGCCGCGAGCTTTGGGATCTCCGTCGAGAGCGACGCATGGAAGGGGACCCCCATGCCGTAGAGGTTGTTTTCGCAGAAGAAGATGGTGGGGGTTTTCCAGAGGACCGAAAGGTTGAGCGCTTCGTGGAATTCGCCTTCCCCGACGCTGCCATCGCCGAAAATGCAGAGGGTGACGAAGCCTTCCTTCTTGATCTTCGATGCCATGCCCAGTCCGACGGCGAGGGGCAGGTGGGCCGTGACGATGGCGTAGCCGCCGAGGAAGCCCTTCTCCGCATCGAAGAGGTGCATCGAGCCGCCGCGGCCGGCGCTCAGGCCGGTTGCCTTGCCGTACAGCTCGGCCATTATGCGGTTTGGATCGACCCCCCGCGCGATGGCGTGGCCGTGGTCGCGGTAGTGGGTGAGCACCTTGTCGCGGTCTTCGAGCGTGGAGATCGAGCCTACGGCGCACGCTTCCTGCCCGGTGTAGAGGTGGAGAAACCCGCGGACCTTGCCTTTGGTGTAAAGCTCGCCGCACTTCTCTTCGAACCGGCGGATGAGGATCATCTGGTAGAGGAACCGGCCGAGCTGTTCGGCGCCGGGGGCTTCGGCCGGCATGCCATCGGTACTCAACGTGGGTTTGCTCCTTCGGGCCTCGGGGTGCGCTTGCGCGCGATGTGAATCGCCTCGCCATCGACGGCGAGGGCGGCCTCCTTGATCGCCTCGGCAAGGGTGGGGTGGGCGTGAACGGCGAATCCCACCTCGATCGTCGTCGCTTCGAGGAGGGCCACCATGGTGGCTTCGCCGAGGAGGTCGTTCACGTCGTAGCCGATCATGTGGATGCCGAGCACCTGGCCGGTCACCTCATCGGCGATGACTTTCACGAAGCCTTCCGTGTGCCCCGATGCGACCGCTCGCCCGAGGGCGGTCATGGGGAATCTGCCGGTCTTCACGGCAAACCCCGCCTCCTTTGCGGCCGCTTCGGTGTAACCGATGGAGCCGACCTGGGGCTGGCAGAAGGTCGCGCGCGGAAGCTGGATGTAATCCAGGGCGGGCGGGGACTTCCCGGCGATGTTCTCGATCGCGAGCACGCCCTGTTGCGATGCCACGTGCGCGAGCATCAGCTTCCCGGTGACATCGCCAACCGCGTAAATGCCGGGGACGCTGGTCTGCATCCGGTCATCGATGGTGATGAATCCCCGCTGGGTGGCCACCCCCGTGCTTTCGAGGTTCAGCCCGGCCGTGTGAGGGATGAAGCCGATGGCGACGAGGACGGTATCGGCATCGAGGGCCTCCTCGCCGGCCTCGCTCTTCACCGTTACCCTGGCGCCGCCGGCCCCGGTGGCCACTTCTTCCACCCGCGTCTTCACAAGGCAGCGGATGCCGCGGCCTTCGAAAGAGCGCTTGAGCTGCCGGCCGATATCGGGGTCCTCGAGTGGCAGGAGAGTTTCGAGCAACTCGACGATCGTCACCTCGGCGCCGTAACTCGCCCAAACGTGGGCGAACTCGACGCCTATCGGTCCGGCGCCGATGATGACCGCCCTCTTCGGCGGGTCGCGCCGGGCAAGCGCTTCGCGGCTGGTGAGTAGTGTCTCGCCATCGGGCTGCACGCCGGGAAGCATCCGTGGCGATGCCCCGGTTGCGATGAGGATGTTCGCCGCCTGGTGTTCGGCGCCCGCGCAGACCACGGTTCGGGTGCCGCTCAGTGACGCCTCGCCCGTGAAGACCGCGACACCGTTGTCGCGAAGCAGGCCCTCAACTCCGCCGACGATGCGTTCGACGACCTCGCGGCTGCGGTCGATGGCTGCGCCGTAGTCGAAGGTGACGGTGTCTGTGCCGCCAAGGCCCCAGGCCTGCCCATCGCGCACGTAGTTCACCACGTCGGCATTTTTGAGGACGGCCTTGCTGGGGATGCAGCCCCAGTTGAGGCAGAGCCCGCCGACCCGTTCTTTTTCGAAGAGGGCGACGGTGAGGCCGAGCTGCGCGGCCCGGATGGCGGCAACATATCCGCCGGGGCCACCTCCGATGATGGCAACGTCGTACTCAGCCATAGTCTGCTCCTAGACTTCTATAGTTGGCAACGGGGGAATCATGCGTGAGGCAGATTCAAGGTGCAACTGCACTGTCGCTGAAACAATGACGCTTGTCTATCAGGAAGAACGGAAGGGACGGAAGGACTCGAGATCCTGCGGTGGAAGCCCGGGGCGGCGAAGAACGTAGAGCATGTGCGTGCGAAAGAGTGGAACGGCGGCGAGGGGACCATAGAGCCAGGGGGCCCAGGCGCCAACGCGGCGGGCGGCGGGCGGCGCGAGCGTTATCGCGTGGGCTTTCATGGGGCAGCGAGGGAACCAGCGGCGGATGTCCTCGCGGGTGATGGGGTGGACATCCGGGTTGCGGGGGTTCCGGCGGCGCATATCGTAGATGAGGATGAGGCCGCCCGGCCGGGTAATGCGATAAAGCTCGCGCGAGATGCTGTGCGCCACATCCTCATCCGGCACGGAGCTGTAGAGGGTGAAGGCGAGGGAGAGATCGAAGCGGCCATCGGGCTCGGGGATCGACGCGGCGCTGCCTGCGTGGACGCGGATATCGGAGGCGTGGGCGCGGCAGTAATCCACGGCGGCGCCATCCAGGTCCATGCCTGCGAGGTTTTCAGGCCGGGCCCCCCACTGCACGAGCAGGCGGAGGTTGTAGCCGGTGGAGCAGCCGGCCTCGAAGGCGCGCAGGTCGGAAAGCGACGTCCAGCCGGCCCTGCGGAGGAGGCGGGCGATCAGTCGCTCCCGCTCCTGCACCATCAGGAGGTTGCCCGGTTGGAGGATCGTGTGGTCTGCCACCACGCGCCACTGTATCGAGGGGGCAGGTTTGACGAAAGGACGAACGGCCCGCAACGGCGGTCCGGGCCGGTATCATTCGGGCGAACGGAGTGAGCATGACGATCGAGCAGTCCTATATCGAACGGCACCCCCGGTCCGCGGCGCTGTACGAGCGTGCGGCCCGGGTCCTTCCCAGCGGGGTCACCCACGATAGCCGGTTCTTGCGGCCATTTCCCATTTATGCGGAGCGAGCCGCGGGATCGCGGAAGTGGGATGTGGATGGGCGCGAACACATCGACTACGTGATGGGGCACGGCGCGCTATTGCTGGGTCACAACCACCCGGCGGTGGCCGGGGCCGCCGCGGCGCAGCTGGCGCTGGGTACTCACTACGGAGCGAGCCACGAGCTGGAGATCGAGTGGGCAGAGGAGGTCTGCCGGATCATTCCCTCGGCGGAAGTGGTGCGCTTCACGAGTTCCGGGACGGAGGCGACGCTGATGGCCCTGCGGCTCGCGCGGAGCTTTAGCGGCAAGCCGGGGGTGATCAAGTTCGATCGGCATTTCCACGGCTGGCACGACTATGTGGTGGCGTCCTCGAAGTACTCGGGCGCGTTGCCGCCCGGGGTGCCCCAGGCCACGCTCGATTCGGTCGCCGTCCTCCCGCTCGATTTGGGAGAGGTGCGCGGAACAGTCGCGGGGCGGGGAGACATCGGCGCCATCATCGTGGAATCGGCTGGCGCTTCGAGCGGGCAGCTGCCGGTCCCGCGCGGCTTCCTCCACGATCTGCAGGCATTCTGCAGGGCCGAAGGCATCGTCTTCATCATGGATGAGGTGGTGACTGGTTTTCGCTGGGCCCCGGGGGGGGTGCAGGAAGTGGAAGGCCTTCGCCCGGACCTGACGACCCTGGCGAAGATCCTGGCAGGCGGATTCCCGGGTGGCGCGGTGGCCGGACGGCGCGAAGTGATGGAGCGGCTGCAATTCCCGGAGCCGGGCGTGAAGGCGGCGAAGATCGGTCATCCCGGGACATTCAATGCCAATCCGCTGTCATCGGCCGCGGGGGTGGCCTGCCTGCGTGAGATTGCGGGCGGCGAACACCAGCGGCGCGCGGCCAGCCTGGCAGCCCAGCTGCGCGCGGGGATGAACTCGGTGCTGTGCGAGCTGGGGATCCCCGGTTTCGTCTACGGCCAGTCTTCGGAGTTCCGCATCATCCTCGCGGGTGCGACCGTACCCGAAGCGCAAGACTACGACGCGCGGGAGCTGGATTTCGCCTTCCTCGCCGGGGGCATGCCAGAAGCCCGTACGCGCCTCCTCCAGCTGGCGATGATCAACCGGGGAGCGCACCTTTTCGGTGGCGGGGGCATGACGAGTTCCGTGCATACGGAGGACGACATCGCCCGGACGATCGAGATGTGGCGCGGCTCCATGCTCGACCTCCGGGCCGAAGGCGTGCTTGACGGTTAGTCCAGCGGCCTGGCCGCCATCAGGAAGACGATGACGAGCAGCGCCGCCGCATCCATGTGGGCGATGTTCAGGTAGCGCCTCATGCGTTGGGTGGTGCCGGTGTCCTCTGCTGCCGGGTCGCTATCGAGCAGCCGGACGATGCGCTTGCTCTCGGGCCCGAAAAACAGCATGCCGACGAGGAAGGCGGCCGCGTAGATGGCGAGCGCCAGGAGCAGCCACGGACTGTCGCGATAGCTCCAGTCGCCCTCGGACGTGAGCCAGAACCCGAAGACGAGCGTCAGCAGCGAAACCGGCAGAAAGTAGCGTTCGCCGAACCAGGCAAGCGTGCGGAACAGTGCGGCGAGCTGCGTACCATCGCCGCTGGTGCGGGCCCTGATGGCGATCAGGTTGATCATGACGTTCCCGCCAACCCAGAGGATGGCGAAACTGACGTGCAGCCAGACCAGGATGTCGTACGTACTCACAGTGTTCTCCTTCAGTCCGCCTGTTGGCGGGTTCTTCGAGACACTGTGGAAAGGGCGGGAGCCAGAATCCGTGATGGGTTTCACAGAATCCGGCGCGATGGGGAGCCGGGTAACCCGAAAGGAGGAGGCTGAAGGACTTCCCCGGCTGGCGTAGGATGAGTGTGTGATACAGACCATCGTCTTCTTCCTGGTGCTGGGCTTCCCCCTCATCATCTACCTGATTAACGCCGCGCAGGCGCAACGGGAATCGCGCGGCATTGCGGCGGGGATCCCGAAACCGAAGGAGGCGAAGGCGCCGCGGCGGTCGTCGCGGCCAGCCAGGGTGCGGCCGCTGCGCGTGCAATCGTGCGGGCGGCATGGCACGCACATGGTGCTCGCCCTGCTCGGTTCGGCCGAAAGCTGCCGCTTGTGCGCCTTCGCCGCCGGCGAACGGCCAGGCGCGGGCGCGAGCGATGATGAGCGCGAGGCGGCGATCCGGGCGGCCGAAGAGATCATCGATAGCGCAAACCAGTGAGCGCGTTGGCGCCGGGTATACTCTGGGCACCAAATTCCCGGAGTAGACCGTGAAACACGTTCGCCTGGGCCGCACCGGCCTCCAGGTTTCGCGACTGTGCCTTGGCACGATGACCTTTGGCTTCCAGTGCGAAGAGCGCACGTCGATCGCCATCATGGACCGCGCGTTTGATGCCGGTGTGACCTTCTTCGATACGGCGGATGTGTACCCGCTTGGAGCGCCAGCAGGCACGCAAGGGCGCACCGAGGAGATTGTCGGCAAGTGGCTCGCCGGGCGGCGCGATCGTGTGATCCTGGCGACGAAGTGCTTCGGCAGGGTGGGCCCGAACCGCTGGGACCAGGGCAATTCGCGCAAGCACATCCTCGATGCCGTCGATGCATCGCTGCGGCGCCTGGGAACGGATTACATCGACCTGTACCAGTTGCACGGGCCGGACCCGGAGACTCCCATCGATGAGACGCTGAAGGCGCTGGATGACCTGGTGCGCTGGGGGAAGGTGCGCTACGTCGGTTGTTCGAACTTCCTGGCCTACCAGGTGGCGCGTTCGCTGGGCCGCGCCGAGGCGCTGGGGACGGTGCGTTTCGATTCGGTGCAGCCGCGCTACAACCTGCTCTTCCGCGAGATTGAACGCGAACTCCTTCCGCTGGCCGCCGAAGAAGGGATCGGCGTCATCCCCTACAACCCGATCGCGGGCGGCCTGTTGAGCGGGAAGCACAATCCGCAGGCCGGGCCGGAGGAGGGTTCGCGCTTCACGCTGGGCACCGCGGCGGAGCGCTACCAGGACCGTTACTGGCACGAAGGAATGTTCGAGACGGTGGAGAAGCTGCGCCCAATGGCGGCCGATGCGGGCATGACACTGCCACAGATGGCGGTCGCCTGGGTTCTCGCCAACCCGGCAGTTACCGCCCCGATCATCGGGGCAAGCAGGCCCGAGCAGTTGGAGGACACGCTCAAGGCGGCTGAGACGCCGCTCATCCCCGAGCTGAAGCAGAGCCTGGATGTGCTGACGGCCCAATACCGGAAGGGTGACGCGGCACGCTGATGAGTGAACTCGAAGACTTGCTGGGTATCGCGCGGCGCGCGGCCGAGGTGGCCCGCGAGGTGATCATGCCGCTGTATGCGGGCGGCACGGCGGTCGAACTGAAGGCGGACCGGACCCCGGTAACGGTCGCCGATCGGAATGCCGAGGTGGCGCTGCGGGAGTTTCTCGCGCGGGAATGCCCGGGCCACGGGATCCTCGGCGAGGAGTTTGGGGAGACGCCCGGAGATGGGCGCTACCGCTGGATTCTCGACCCCATCGATGGGACCAAGTCGTTCATCCACCGCGTGCCGCTCTTTGGCACGCTGATTGCGCTCGAACGCGATGGAGAGCCCGTTGTGGGAGTGATCGCCTGCCACGCGGCGGGAGAGACCGCCTGGGCAGCCCGGGGGCTCGGTGCGTGGCTGAACGGCGAGCGTGCGGCCGTCTCGCGGGTGAACCGGATCGAGGATGCGACCGTGACGATGACTTCGTATGGGCGGGCCGCGGCGATGCACCCGGCAGGGTTCCAGCGGCTCGTATCGCGGTGCGGGCTGGCGCGCGCCTGGGGCGATTGCTACGGCTACCTGATGGTCGCCAGCGGCCGGGCGGAGGTGATGCTCGATCCGGAGATGAGCATCTGGGATGCGGCCGCGCTCTATCCGGTGGTGACGGAGGCCGGGGGAGGCTTCAGCCAGTGGGATGGGACCCCCGGAGTCGGGTCATCGGTGGTCGCGACGAACGGGCTGTTGCAGTCCGCGGTCCTGGCCCTGCTGCGGGAAGATGAACGGGCGTGAAAAAGGGCCCGCATGTTGCGGGCCCTCTCCCATTGCTCGGTAAAGCAGTGCGGGTCTGGCGATCAGGCTTTGCCGATCTTGAACATCCTGGTGCTGCACACGGGGCAGGCACCCTCCGTGGCCGGCTTACCGTTTTTCATCGTGATGGGCTTGGGATTCTTCATCTCCCGTTTTTCCCGGCACTTCAGGCAGTAGGCTTCCAACGGATCCCTCCTTCCTTCGTCCCGCCCGCGGGTCGGGCGGGTTGCTGGCAAATTGCTAGAGTGCCTATGCGGATACACAGGCTTGCCAGTTCCTCAGGCATGATCCGAGCGCGCCGCCGTGATGTCAATACCGCAAATGAGTCTGGAAGCGACATAAGTGATGATAATTCGCTAATTTGACCGGCTCAAGACCTTCGATGGCCGGATTTCCCCGGAATTCGACACTTCGGCGACGCCCAGGAAGCTGCCGCCGGCGGTATAGATACGGGCCGCCGCGGAGGGCCGTTCGCAGGCGCCGGCGCCGCGATGCATGAGCCCGTGGCAGAAGCGCCGCGCGCCATCCGGGCCGATGATGGCCGCGTCGTAGTCTGCCATGCCCGCATCCGGAGGGAGCAGGGCACGCTCGATTTGCCCATCCCCGCTGAGCTGTTCGACCTGTTCGAGCGTCAGCGCACCGCCCACCTGGAACGGCCCGGCCGCGTGACGCCGAAGGGCGCCGAGGTGGGCCCCGCAGCCAAGTTCTTCCCCGATGTCGCGGGCGAGGCTGCGAATGTACGTCCCTGCGCCGCAATCGACCTCCACCGAGAGCCGGCCCGGGGCCATGATGCGAAGAGCGAGCCGATGGATGACGACGGGGCGGGATTCGAGCGCGGGCGCTTCGCCCTGGCGTGCCAGGTCGTAGGCGCGGCGGCCGCCGACCTTGATCGCGCTGAAGGCCGGCGGCACCTGCCGAAGATCGCCGGTGAATTGCGTTTCGAGCGTTCGGAGGCGCGCATCAGCAAGTGAGGGGAACGGAAGGGTGACCAGTGGCTCGCCCTCGGCATCGCAGGTTGCCGTGGTCTGTCCGAGCACGATTTCGCCGGAATAGCGCTTCGCGTGCCCTACGAGGTATTCCACGAGCCGCGTGGCGTTGCCCAGGCAGAGGACGAGCAGGCCGGTGGCCATCGGATCGAGGGTACCGGTGTGGCCAATGCGGCGCTGGCCGGTGAGCCGGCGCGCCCGCGCGACAACGTCGTGGCTGGTCCAGCCGGGCGGCTTGTCGATCAGGAGAATGCCGTGCAGCGGCGATTCAGGGCGTTTCGTGCTCACGCCGTTCGGTCCCGACCTGGTTGATCAATCCGGCGAGGCGGGCGCCGCGCTCGATCGAAGGGTCGAACTTGAAAACAAGCTCGGGGACGTTGCGGAGGGAGAGCCGGTGGACGAGCTCGCGGTGGAGGAAGTGGGCGCTGCGCTGAAGGCCTTCGAGTGCTTCTTTGCGCTCGGATTCGGTCCCGAGGTGCGAGAAGAAGACCACGGCGTGGCGAAGGTCGGGCGAGGTTTGTACCTCGGTGATCGTGACCATGCCGCGAGAGACGCGCGGATCCTTGACCTCGCGCAGGAGGAGCTCGCTGATCTCCGCGCGAAGGAGTTCGTTGACGCGGGTGGTGCGCAGGCTCACCGGGGAAGGCCTCCCACCGGGGCTAGTTGACCCGTTCTTCGTGATAGAACTCGATGACGTCGCCTTCGGTGTACTTGTCGAAACCGCTGAGGACGACGCCGCATTCGTAGCCGGTTTGCACTTCGCGAACGTCTTCCTGGAAGCGCTTCAGCCCTTCACACCTGCCGCGGCCGATCTCCTCCTTGTTACGGAGGACGCGCGTGTGCGATCCGCGCTTGATGGAGCCATCGAGCACATGGCAGCCGGCGATCTGGCCGAGGCGGCTTGACTTGAAGACCTGGCGCACTTCGGCATGGCCGTCGGTGACCATCTGGTACTTCGGTTCGAGCATGCCCGTCAGCGCCTTATCGACGTCTTCGAGGACCTGGTAAATGATGGTGTAGCTTCGGATCTCGACGCCGGTTGCATCGGCCCGCTTCCTGGCAGAGGGGTCGATGCGGGTATTGAAGGCGATGATGATGCCGTTCGATGCCTCGGCGAGCATGACATCGCTGTCGCTCACCGGCCCGGTGGCCGAGTGGATGATCTTGAGTTTGACCTCGGGATTACTGAGGCGTTCGAGGGCCCCCTTGAGCGCCTCACCGCTGCCGCGGACGTCGGTCTTGAGGATGATGATCAGCTCCTTGAGCTTGCCGGCGCTGATCTCGTTGAAGAGGGTATCGAGGTTGACGTGGGCGTGTTCGGTCTGCTCGGCGGCTTCACGGCGGCGGCGGCGCTCATCCACGATTTGGCGGGCGAGGCGCTCATCCGCGACGGAGCGGATGCGCTCGCCGGCTTCCGGCACGGCTTCCAGGCCCATGATGACGACCGGGGTGGCGGGCCCGGCTTCGCGCACGCGCTTGCCCTGGTCATCGAACATCGCCTTGATCTTGCCGCTGGTTTCCCCGACCACGACGGCATCGCCCTGTCGGAGCGTGCCCGCCTGGACGAGGACGGTGGCGATTGGGCCGCGGTTGGGATCGAGTTCGGCTTCGACGACGACAGCGGAGGCCGGCCGGTCGGGGTTGGCCTTCAGTTCGCCGATTTCGGCGACGAGGTTGATGGATTCGAGGAGGTCATCCAGGCCCTGCCCGGTTGTCGCGGAGACCGGGACGGCTACGACGTCGCCGCCGTAATCCTCCACGACGATGCTGTGTTCGGTGAGCTGCTGCTTGACGCGGTCCGGGTTTGCGGAGGGCAGGTCGATCTTGTTGATGGCGACGATGATGGGCACGCCGGCGGCGAGGGCATGGTTGATCGCTTCGATGGTCTGGGGCATCACGCCATCGTTGGCGGCGACCACGAGGATGGCGATATCGGTCACCTGGGCGCCGCGTGCGCGCATGGCGGTGAAAGCAGCGTGGCCGGGGGTATCGATGAAGGTGATGAGCTTGCCATCGCGTTCGACCTGGTAGGCGCCGATGTGCTGGGTGATGCCTCCCGCTTCGCCCGCGGCGACTTTCGTCTTGCGGATGGCATCCAGCAGGCTGGTCTTCCCGTGGTCGACGTGGCCCAGGATGGTGACGATGGGCGAGCGCGGCTTGAGCGTCGCAGGGTCGTCGATGACTTCTTCTTCTTCGATCGAAACAGTGGCGACGGTGGGCTCGGGCGCTGAGTCAGGTTCGGGTTCGAGACCGAGATCGACCGCGATGATGGCAGCCGTGTCGTAATCGATCGTCTGGTTCACGTTCGCCATGACGCCGTTGGTCATGAGCCGCTTGATGACTTCGATCGCGGAGACGGAGAGGATGTCCCCGAGTTCCTTGACCGTGAGCGCGGCCGGGATCTTCACTGCAGTGGATGATGGATTAGGCGTCATAACAAGTCGCTTTCTCTTGCCGGCAATGCCATCCCGAAAGCGCGCAGGGCTTCGATATCGTCTATGGCCGGGGTGATTTTGAGTGCGCTCCTTATGGTAGCGCCTTTGAGCGCTTTCTCCCAACAGGAGCGGACCGGGTGGAGGTAGGCGCCGCGTCCATTCGCCTTGCCCGTGGGATCGGCGATGACGCGGCTATCGGGTGTGCGGACAATGCGAATCAGTTCGCGCTTGCCCTGTTCCTGGCGGCAGGCGATGCAGGTGCGCTGCGGGACATGGCGTGGTCTGGCGCCAGGCATGGCGGCCGGCCTCCCGTCAGTGGATGCGCCCCGCATAGTCGATATCATCCATTTCGTCGTCACCTTCATCGATGAAGCGTGGGGCGCGGCGAGCCTTCTTCGCAGCAGCCTTCTTTGGCTCCTCGGTCTCTTCGGGCCGCCTGGGCAGGACGTCCTCGGCGAAGCGAATGGCAGAAGGCTTGGCTTCGGCCACGACGGTGGTCGGGATTTCGTATTCCTCGTCCTCGTCCTCGCCGTAGTCCTCCGCTTCGCGTTCCTCACGGTCGGGCATGTCCATGTGCTCGACGACGGCGGCGAAGGAGATCTCTTCCTCCTGCTGCTCTTCCGTGGGCGAAGCGGAAGCGGCGGCCGGGGCTGCCGGGCGCCGGGGCTCGATGGCCGGCGTCTCCGCGGCAATCTCCTCGGTTGCTTCGATGACGTCGATATCGGGGGTTTCGCCGGGAGCAAAGGGGGCGAAGGCGAGAGGCGCTTCGGCTTCGCCGCTTTCGGCGCGCTCCTTCGATGCCTGGCTGTGGATGTTGATCCGCCACCCGGTGAGTTTGGCGGCCAGGCGGGCATTCTGGCCTTCCTTGCCGATGGCCAGCGAGAGCATCTTATCGGGCACCACGACGGTCGCGAGGTGCTCCGATTCGTCGATTTCAACTTCGAGGACCTGGGCGGGGCTCAGCGCATTTGAAACGAAGTTGCCCGGGTCGGGATCCCACTTGATGACATCGATGCGTTCGCCAGCGAGCTCGTTCACGATGTTCTGGATGCGCGTGCCGCGCATGCCCACGCACGCGCCGATTGGGTCGATGTTGGTGTTGCGGGCGTGGACGGCGACCTTGCTCCGGTGGCCGCCTTCGCGGGCGATGCTCTTGATCTCGACTGTCCCGCTCTTAATCTCCGGGACTTCCATTTCGAAAAGGCGCCGCAGGAGGTTGCGGTGTCCGCGGCTGACCACGATCTGGGGGCCTTTGACGGCCTTGAGCACTTCGAGGACGAGGACCTTGGCGCGCTGGCCGGGGCGCAGGTGCTCGTTGCGCACCTGTTCGCTGAACGGCAGAACAGCCTCCGTGCCCCGCCCGAGCTCAATGATCATCTGCCGGGCTTCGACGCGCTGAACCGTGCCAACGAGGAGTTCGCCTTCCTTGCCGGTGTACTCGTCGAAGACTGCATCCCGTTCCGCTTCGCGGAGGCGCTGCAGGACGACCTGCTTGGCCGTCTGCGCCGCGATCCGGCCTGCGTTGGGCGGGAGTTGCTCTTCGAAATCGAGGACATCGCCGATACGGACATCGGGCTTCCAGCGGCGCGCCTCGGCGAGGGGCATCTCGACGGCGGGTTCTTCGACGTCCTCGACGACCACCATCTGGCGGTACGCGCGGATATCGCCGCTGCCCGTATCAATCTTGACGTTGATGTTCGGGGCGTTCTCGCCTTCGCGACGGAAGGCTGAGGTCAGCGCCGCTTCGACCGCATCGAAGACAACCTCGCGAGGGAGGTTCTTTTCGGCGGCCAGGTGACCGAGTGCCAGCAACAGTTCGTTCTTCATAGTTCCAAAAAAAGAAGTGGGCTGGTGCCCACTCCTGTGAGGAATTGCCGACGCTCAGTATAGCACTCCGCGGCAACGGGGCCATCTGGGTGGTGGAAGGGCCGCCCCGGGGAGGCTACGCTGGCTCCATGGCACGGATCTATCTCGACCACGCGGCAACGACGCAGCCAGACCCCCGGGTGGTTGCCGCCATGATGCCGCTGTTCACCACCTGTTGGGGCAACCCTTCGAGCATTTACCTGGAGGGCCAGGAGGCGCGGCGCGCGCTGGATGCCGCCCGCAAGCTCATTGCCGATCTCCTGGAGGCGCAGCCCCGGGAGATCGTGCTCACCAGCGGTGGCACCGAATCCGCCAACGCTGCCATCCGCGGGGCGGCGCTTGCCCAGCGGGAACGCGGGCGGGGCAACCACATAGTGACCACGCAGGTGGAGCACCACGCCGTCCTGCACACCGTCGAACAACTCGAACGCGAGGGCTTCCGCGCTACCTACCTGCCTGTGGATGGTGAGGGTGTAGTCGACCTCGTGGCCCTCGAATCGGCCGTCGGGGCCGAAACGGCCGTCGTTTCGATCATGGCAGCCAACAATGAGGTGGGCACGATTGAGCCGGTCGCGGCGGCGGCGCGGATCGCCCGGGAAAGGAATCCTCGCGTCGTGGTCCATAGCGATGCGGTGCAGGCGGCGGGAGCGCTGGATATCACTCCGGCCCGGCTGGGCGTCGATCTGCTGACGATTGCGGGGCACAAGTTCTACGGGCCGCGGGGCGCTGGCCTGCTCTACATAAAGAATCGCACCCCGTGGCAGGCGAGCATTCTCGGCGGCGGTCAGGAGAAGGAGCGGCGCTCGGGCACGGAAAACGTCGCCGGTGCGGTTGGGCTGGCCACCGCGATGAAGCTGGCCTGGGATGAAATGAACGCGCGCGTGGCGCATGCTCGGCGGCTGCGCGATCGGCTGCTTGCCGAGGTCCCGGAACGCATTCCCGATGCGGTGATCACGGGGCCAACCGGCCCGGAGCGGCGGCTGGCCAACAACTTCAGCTGTTGTTTCCGGAATGTCGAAGGAGAGAGCGTGCTCCTGGCGCTCGACCTGGCCGGGATTGCGGCCAGCTCCGGGAGCGCCTGCACAACGGGCGCGCTCGAACCATCGCACGTGCTCACGGCAATGGGGATCGACCGGGACCTTGCCCACGCGTCGCTGCGCCTGACCGTGGGGAAAGACACCACGGACGAAGAGATTGACCGGCTTCTGGAAGTGCTTCCGGACGTCGTGGCCAGGCTGCGGGCGCTGGCGGGCCCGGGCTAACCGGCGCTTGTCATCGCCCGCAGCCCGGCCGCCGTATCAGCGTTGCCTGTTCCAGAGTGGGGCGATGCGTGGCCCCTCTGCCTGGCCCTGGGCATAACCCGCCTCGGCTGCGCCCGCCCTCCTGCCGAAGTCCATCAGGTTCATGCCGAACGCCTGGAGCGATGCCTCATCTGGCTGGACCAGGATCGCCTCGCCGCCGGCTTCCCGGATCGCCGCCAGTTCGCCATCGAGCCGCGCGCGTGATGCCTCGGCCATCGGGCCCTGGGCGGCGGCTGTCACTGCGACGACGAGCGCGATATCGCAACCGCGGGCGAGGTCGGCATTCGTGGCCGAACGCATCCCGCCATCGATGAAGCGGCGGCCGTTGATCGTGATCGGCGGATAGATGCCGGGGACGCTGCAGCTTGAGGCGACGGCGCGGCTCAGAGGCACGCCCGAGGCTGCCGTCCAGGTAACGAATTCGCCAGTCAGCGCATCGACGGCCGTGCACTGGTAGCCGGGATGCGGCCAGGCCTCGGCACTGGCCAGCACCTGTCCGAAGGTGGCAATGAAGGCGTCCTCGCTGATCGTCTGAGCAGAGAGCGCGAATGACCCAATCTCCTTGCGGAGCGACTCGGGGTCGGAGTTTCCGCTGGAGGCGCGCTGCATGAGCTCGATCAACGGCGCCAGGTTGGGTGCGGGTGCCCCGCTGGCGTTGCCGCGTGTTGGCGATGGCGCCGAACTGGCCGCATCGGCGGAGACAGCCGCGTACATCTGCCGCGGCGACCGGCCCATGGCGATTTGTGCGCCGACCGCGCTCCCTGCCGATGTCCCGGTGATAGAGCTGGCATTGGAGACATCGACCCCGGCTTCAGCGAGGCCCGCCAGCAGGCCCGATTCCCAGGCAATTCCCACGGGGCCGCCCCCGCCCAGAACCAGCGCGCGTGTTGTCATGCTTGCTCCAATTGCTTGCGGTCCCTCTCCCGTGGAGGCGGCCCCGGCATCCTCGCCGCTAACGGGTCACGAGAGGCCCTGCTGGCCGAGGAAATCGAGGATGTCCTGGACGGTCCGGATGTTTTCGGCGTCTTCGTCGCGGATTTCGAACTCCGCGTCATCGGCGAAAGCTTCTTCGATGGCGATGGTGAGGTCCACGATGTCGAGCGAATCGGCCCGGAGGTCATCGATCAGGCTCGCTTCGGGGGTGACTTCGTCGGGTTTGACCTTGAGCTGTTTGACGACGACGTCTCGCACTCGTTCGAACAGGGTTGCCATGCTCGTTCTCCCTCGGGGCAGTGTATGCGCAGTGTGATGGGCGCCTGATTGGCGCGGGGTTGGCGATGAAACGCGGCCTAGGCTACTTCATGGCCGGTACTTGCGGAAGATCACGCTGCCATTCTGGCCGCCAAAGCCGAATCCGTTTGCGGCGGCGGCCCGGACGGTCATCTTGCGCGCCTTCAGGGGCGTGTAGTCGAGATCGCACTCGGGGTCCGGCGTTTCGAGGTTGATGGTAGGCGGCACGAGATCGTGGTGGATGGCGAGCACGGCGGCGAGTGCGCCGATCGCGCCGGCGCCGCCAATCAGGTGGCCGACCATCGATTTCGGCGAGCTGATGGCGAGTTTGGATGCGTGCGCCCCGAAGGCGAGCTTGATAGCGCGCGTCTCCGCGGCATCGTTGAGCGGCGTGCCCGTGCCGTGGGCGGCGATGTAGTCGACATCCTCGGGCTGGAGGCCGGAGGCAGCGAGCGCCTCGCTCATCGCATCCTGGGCGCCAGAGCCATCTTCGAGCGGCGCGGTGATGTGGTAGGCATCGCAGCTGAGGCCGCCCCCGGCGAGCTCGGCATAGATGCGCGCGCCGCGGGCCTTCGCGCGGGCTTCGGATTCGATGACCATAACGGCGGCGCCTTCGCCGAAAACGAACCCGTCGCGGTCGCGGTCGAAGGGCCGGCTGGCGCGCGCGGGCTCATCGTTGCGGCGGCTGAGCGCCTTCATGTTCGCG
>Ga0138256_10002331_pt1 | contig 20353 bp, 8 predicted proteins | sample KNB2016incub_MG_FD_105486 | JGI IMG/M metagenome (GOLD analysis project Ga0138256, IMG submission 105486) | Active sludge microbial communities from wastewater in Klosterneuburg, Austria - KNB2014incub_MG | ecosystem: Engineered > WWTP > Activated sludge > Unclassified | place: Austria... | reverse complement strand
TTCTCAATGCCCCGCTTCCGGGCTAAGATGGATTCTGCAGTGGCCGCGTCGTCTGCAAAAAGAAGTGCGAGATTCGGAGCCGCGCCCGTCAGGAAGCGGGGCTTGACGTCCGCTTCCTGACGGACGCGGCGCCTCGGATTTGTTTTTGGACAGGGACTTAGCCTTGCAGCGGGCCGTTGAATTTTCTGCCAGCGTACCACCAGGGAACTCGCATTGTTCCCGGCAGCGAGCCGATTTCAAACCTGATCATCGACAAAGGCAACTGGGACGCGCACAGTAACATGAAGGACTACTGCAAGCTGGCGGGAAATATTGACCACGCAATCTCTGGCTTACTGAAGGACTTGAAGCAGCGAGGCCAGCTGGAGGGAACTCTGGTAGTTTGGTGTACCGAATTCGGCCGCACACCGTCCACCAAGGCAACAGCGATGGACGGTCGTGATCACTATAAAGACGCATTCACCTGCTGGATGGCGGGAGGTGGAGTAAAAGGCGGATATGTTCACGGAGCGACCGATGAGGTCGGTGAAAAGATCGTCGAGAACCCCGTCCACATCCACGATTTTCACGCCACCATCATGCAGTTGCTGGGCTTTGACCACAAGAAACGGACGTACCACTTCAGCGGTCGCGACTACCGACTCACAGGCCTCGCTGGAAATGTCGTCGAAGCAATCATCGCGTGAACATGACGGCAACCACGTCACCTGCATTTGATCAAAGACATCGCGCTCATCCTGAGCAAACTGCGAACGCACGCTTCATCACTTTTTTCGCCGGGTGGCATATGGGAAAAGCGTTTGCAGGAGCCTGCGTTTCGGGGATTCCCTGTAGGTCCTTTCTGCCGGAAAGGACTTTCGCCGCAAGGCGAACCGTGAGCGGGATGTTGCGTGGCGAAACAAAAAGCGGTGTCGTGATTGCCGGCGACATGATTTTGAAGTGGAAACGCATCTGGTCGCAGGTCGCAGCGGGGCTGCGAAGTCCTTTCCGGCAGAAAGGACCTACCTCAGCGCGTACCATCCACCGGTCGCATCCTGCAGCGATAATGGACAATCGCCAGGAAATCTCAAACAACTCCTTTCGGACGTGACTCTTCCTGCAGATACCAACATCCTCTGATTCGGCGGGCGGATGACAGCGATCTGCGTCACAGAAACTTATCTGGATCTTTTGGCAGATTGTGCGAGTTTCCAAAACGCTCGCGAATGGTCGCGGCTCGTTCACCGACAACCTGCACGGCGATCCGGGTTTCGTGAAACAGCAGGATTGATCCATAGACGAGTGCCATCACGGCCACGAGGCCAGCGGCGACTCCGGCAAGTTCCAGTGGCAAGACGATGGACGACAGCTTGATCGAAGCGGTCACGGCTCCGAGCAGTGACACGAACGCCGCAACCGCAAAGGCTCCGAGCGCCACATAGAAACTCCGCAGCGATTGCAGCAACAGCAGGGTTCGTCGTTCCGTCGCAAACAGTTCTTTCAATCGACGCTGCGCCTCAACGCTGCTGAATTCGATAGTTTCCTCCAGTTGCTTCGACAACTCCCGCGCCCGATCCACCGCGCGCGCCAGCCGGTTGCTCGTACTCATGATCAATACCGACGAAGCATTGGTCAGAATTGCCGGAGCGACAATGAGAGAAAGAACGGCGAATGGATTCGGGTCCATGAAGTATCTTTGATGCTGCGGAAATGGACTTAGCACTGAGCGGTCAATAAGTGTCGCGACTCAATCAGCCGCAGAACGCTAGCTCATGGTTTTCACAGAACCGGACGCCAGCGCGTTCCGGCTGATAAGACAATAATAAGCCGCTCGATGCTAAGTCACGAACGACCGTCCTCAAGGAGGTACGTTGATTCGCTTTCTTCAGAATCATCTTCGTCTTCCGGGTCCATGTCGTCCGCATCATCATCATCGAATGACAATTCGCTGAAATTCGGCCCGGACAAATTATCGTGGCCCGGATGAGCAACCATCATGAAATGAAAGCCATCGACTCCGCACTTTGCCGTCAACTTCGAAATAATCAACTGGCACTCCGCTGGCGACTGAAACGGGCCGGATATGAAGAGGGGCTTGCCGTCTTTGCCCATTTCCAGAATCGTTGTGGCCGCGGCGGGATCGATATCCCCCAGAATCATGCGCGCGGCGCGAAAGTCAGCATGTGGCTTGATGCCCAGACTGTCCGCATAGGCTACGGCATCCTCGACAATGCGTCGCGCGGAAGCAGCGTCGATCTTGTTGAGGTTGCGACCTCTGTTACGCATGTCTTCCTTGAATTTACTGTAATCGGCACCTGACACCAGGCGGCCGAAACAGTCTTTGACACCCATGCAGTATCGGTCGATCAGAAACAGACCGAGCGCAATTTCCCCGGAAGCGGATCGTCGCGCGATCACGACTTCTCCCAGCCCCTCATCCTTGAGGTCATTCGATATGAGACATTCCAGGACCGGAGCCTTCGACCTTGCCAGTAATTGATCTGCCAATCCTGCGTTCCGTCGAACTACAATCTGGTGGCGTTTGTCGCCGCGTTTCTTCTTTTTCTTTTCAAGCTGTTTGCGACGACGCGCTTCCGATGATGCCATTGTGGTTTCTCCTTAAACTCTGCGATATTCCGGGATCTTGGCCGCAGCGCGGCAATGTGCAGAGATTCTACAGACATGCGGCGATCTGAAAAGTCATTTCGAGATCATTCCAGGAACGACACTGTGCCCAATGCGACGCGAAATATTCACAACTTTGGCCGGAATCAGTCGTTTCGTCCGGCGGCGTATTACGAACCAGGCAGCGAACAGGAGGTGCTGGAGATTCTGAATCAGCATCAAGGTCAGCACATCCGGGCCATTGGCAGCCTGCATTCCTGGAGTGAAGCGCCCTGCGGAGACGGTGTCGTGATCAGCCTGAAGAGATTGAACACTGTTCAGGTTCATCGAATAGAACCTGAAGACTCCGCCACAGTTGGCGCTGGCGCGCAGATCAAGACAATTCTGCACGCCCTGAAAAAACACGGGAAGACGCTTCCATCACTCGGCCTGATCACAGAGCAAACCATTGCCGGCGCAATTTCCACGGGGACTCATGGTTCCGGGAAGCACAGTCTGTCGCATTATGTTCAGGCCGTACGCATTGCCCGTTACGACACGGAATCCGGCAAAGCGATCATTGAAGAAATTGATTCCGGCGACGATCTGCGGGCGGCTCGCTGCTCTCTGGGTTGCCTCGGCGTGATTCTAACTGTCCGCATTAGCATACGTGACCTCTACAGTGTCGAAGAACACTGGCGCGAATATGACTCGCTGGACAATGTGCTTTGCACCGAGCATGAGTATCCGCTGCAGCAGTTTCTTCTTGTTCCGTGGAAATGGACGTTCCTGGTCCAGCATCGAAAGGAGACGCCGTATGGTCGATCATGGCTCGCCTGGCTGTATCGCATGTACTGGTTTCTGCTGATCGATCTCACATTGCATCTGGTGCTGCTCTTTGCGGCACGGATCGTGAAATCATTTGCATTCATTCGCCTGCTTTACAAACGCATTATTCCACCGCTGGTGATTCGTCGGTGGAAAGTGATCGATGAATCCTCGGCGATGCTCGTCATGGAACATGAATTGTTTCGTCATATCGAGACAGAACTCTTCGTGCCGCGCAGACATCTTCCACAGGCGCTAAAGTACGTCCGAGAAGTGCTCTGTGTCTCGGGCGGACTTGCCACAGGCGTGTCGCCAGACTTCCTGGAGCAGCTTGCACAAAACGGCAGGGCCGCTCAACTGGATTCTCTGCAGGGAAAATACTGTCATCATTATCCGATTTGTGTTCGTCGAGTTCTGTGCGACGACACGCTGATCTCGATGACGAGTTCCGAAACATCCGATCCTCCATTGGCAGAGACGGCAAGCGACTGGTACGCCATCAGCCTGATCAGCTACGCCAGTCCAGCGGAACGTCAGACGTTCCTCCAGACCACTCAGTTTCTAAACGAGACCATGGTCGCTCTTTTTCGAGCCCGGCCGCACTGGGGCAAGCTTTGCCGCGTGCCAGCGACAGAGTTGTCGCCACTTTATCTGAGGATGGATACGTTTGCTCTCCAATGCAAGCTGCGCGATCCTCAAGGAGTGTTTCGAAACCGCTGGCTCGCAAGTGTTCTGGCGGCGTTGCCTCGTTAAGTCGAGCGGCGGAAAAATATCCGTCGTGCATTCCGACATTCATCACTCAGAGGCTGTGAAAGAATTAACACCGGACAAAAGCCCATACCCTAACTGGCTTCATGCCGCCCGACTATTCGGTTCGTGGATCTTTGACGATGGGAGCGATATGATCTTGCCATGACAACTCAATCTGGAACTCTTTTACCAATCGTTGAACTCTCCCCCAAAGGCTCCGATTCCTTGGTGCCGCTGGCCGCGAGGGCAGTGGACCCACGTCATCGGAAAGCACTCCCGATGACGATGGCGGAGGCACGCGAACGCGGCTGGGACGAACTGGATGTCGTTTTCGTCACGGGAGACGCCTATATCGACCATCCCAGTTTTGCCAGTGCGATATTGGGACGAGTGCTGGAGTCTGCGGGATTTCGAGTTGGCATTGTCAGTCAGCCTGACTGGCGTTCGTGCGATGCGTGGCGAACATTCGGCAAACCGAGATTGTTTTTCGCCATCAGCGCCGGCAACATGGACTCCATGATCAACCACTATACCGCCAGCCGAAAAGTGCGTAACGACGACGCCTATTCCCCCGGTGGTCGGATCGGATTGCGCCCGGACAGGGCGACGCTGGGATATTGTCAGCGAGCACGCGAAGCGTTCCCCGGTGTGCCAGTGATCGCTGGCGGAGTTGAAGCGTCACTCCGACGACTGGCTCATTATGACTACTGGAGCGATAAAGTTCGCCGCTCAATCCTGCTGGATGCCAAAGCAGATCTGGTCGGATTTGGGATGGGGGAAGATACGATTCTTGAGATCGCTCGTCGCCTGGCGGCCGGGGAGACCGTGCGCGACCTGCGAGACATGCGAGGGATGGCCTATCTGCTGGGTGCAAAAGAATCCGCAGAACGTTTTGGTGATCCGACGCAAGAACCAGCGTTCATCCGCCTTCCAACGTTCGAAGTCGTCTCTTCGGACAAGTCGGCATTCGCCGAGGCGACCAAAATCATTCACAACGAAACCAACCCCTATAACGCACGACCGCTGGTCCAGTTTCATGATCGTCAGGCAGTCGTCTGCAATCCACCGCGTCTGCCGATCTCGCAGCCAGCGATGGACAGCATCTATGATCTGCCATACACCCGCAGACCTCATCCATCGTATACCGAAAAGATCCCGGCCTTCGAAATGATCAAAGATTCGGTCACGATCATGCGTGGGTGTTTCGGCGGTTGCACATTCTGCTCGATCACCACTCATCAGGGCCGCATCATTCAGTCGCGCAGTCACGGTTCGGTCCTCGGTGAAATTCAGAAGATGACACAGGACCCGAAATTCTCGGGAGTCATCAGCGATATCGGCGGTCCCACAGCCAACATGTATGAAATGCGATGCAGTCGGCCGGAGGTCGAAGCAAAATGCCGTCGCCAGTCGTGTGTGCATCCCACCATCTGCAAACTGCTGGGCACTGACCATGGACCGCTGGTTCAGCTGATGAAGGACGCCCGGGAAACGCCAGGGATCAAGAAAGTATTTGTCGCCAGCGGCATTCGGATGGATCTGGCACGGTTGTCACCGGAGTACATGCGGGATCTGGTGCGACATCATGTGGGCGGCCACTTGAAAGTCGCTCCGGAGCACACAGACGCCGGTGTTCTGGATCTGATGCGGAAGCCAGCCAGCGATGACTTTGATAAATTCGCCGAGGTCTTCGAACGCGAATCAAAGATCGCCGGAAAGAAGCAGTACATCATTCCCTACTACATCGCGAGCCACCCCGGCAGCGATCTGGACGCCATGATTGACCTGGCACTCTTTCTGAAGCGGAACGGATACCGTCCCGATCAGGTGCAGGATTTTATTCCGGCACCTTTCGATGTGGCGACCGCCATGTATTACACCGGGATCGACCCATTCACTAAGAAGCCGGTTTATGTCGCTCAGCATCTTCGCGATCGCAAACTTCAGCGAGCTCTAATGCAGTTCTTTAAACCCGAAAACTACTTTGACGTGCGCAAGGCACTCGAACAGGCAGGCCGACAGGACCTTATCGGATCCGGATGCGATTGTCTGATCTCTGACCGTGCTCCTCGCGAAGCACTCGACAAACGCCGAGCAACCGCCAATGCGCGAGTTCGCGATGACTACGTCCACACTGTTCCAACTGAATCGCAGTCACCGGCCAAAGGCAAGACGTCTAAAAAGCAATCGCGTCACAAACCGGGAAAAGGCTATCGACCGGGACGATCAAGCGCTAATCCGTAACTGGTGATATAAGCCCGGCAAATACTGTCTTACAACGCCCCCATCCGGCTCGCCCGGATCGGTGAATATGGTGGTGAGCTAAACGCCCAGTCCCAAAATTCTCCCTCCACTCTTCCTGTCCTGCCGCCTTTGGAGGCAGGACAGGAAAATCGCGGTTGTTGGTGCCATCGCTTTCTAGCCCACCATCACGTTCACCAATGGCACGAGGCCATTGGGGTCTAACCTGCTACCGTGACATTTGCAAAGCTGAGACGAGCGGCAGATGTTTTCACGGGTGCTCCAGAACGCACACTGCGGGCACAATTGGCCCTGCTGAAGTTTTGCATTTGCAGTCGTGAGAAGTTCATCTCCAGTAGCAGAATTGTTTCAAGTCGCTGAACGAATTTGCTCCACACAGGGTTGGTGTTGGAGGAGACTGATGGGCCGTGCGGTTAGGGATTTTTTATCGCGTAAACAGGCTGTTTTTCGAAGCCGAAGTCGTGAGACTCCGAAATAGTTTAGTTGTGAAAGCCCGAATTCTCACAAGAATCCTAACGGCGTTGGGTGAGGGGGATCGTGTCGCAGTGTGTGCCCCGGAACACAAGTTGCTGTTTTTCAACATTCGTCGCAGTTCTGTAGTGTGTTCAGTCCAATTGCCGGATAAGCGGGAAAAGTCGAGTAATTCCATGGCCGAAAATCAATGGCGAATACTTTGCAGGCGCTGGTTAGAGTTTGATCGTCGGTCGAAACGACGCAAAGCATGCCGACATGTCTCCGTTGAGCCGCTTGAAATCAGGCTCGTCCTGAGCGCATCACGCCCTCTCGCAGTGGATGACGCGTTCTCGATGGATTCACGCATTGACGAAGGGCAAAAGCCGGAAGATACAGGGAGCTACTTCGATGTCCTCAAGAATGACCTGACGATCGCAAACGCTTCTCTGTTTTCGTCGCTGGTAATTACCGGCGGACCGGTTCATGGTACAGCCGAAGTCGTTGAAAACGGACGTATTGATTATTTAGGCGGCATTGACCCGGAGACTGGTGCGCTACTCGATACTGTCGATGACGAAGACAGTCCTGTGGGAGATGGCCACGCTTCAGCACTATCAGGAGTCGTTGATCAGTACGGCCAGATCCACCTCAAGGTCAGCGAGTTCCTGGATATTGGTTTTGACGGCGTACACTATGCTGAACCGTTTGGTGGCCCGGTCATAACCGGGGATTATGCGTTGTTTATTCGACGTGGAACCAGCGACTTCACTAGCTTTGATTCCAGTAAGTTTGACTTTCAATACCGCGATCGACTACGTAGAGGGAAAGTCGATTCTTACGTCGTTTCAGGGCAGATACCTGGAACGCCATTTACAACGTGGATCGACAATACGGTTGGAGTTGGACGACCGGATACTTTGATGTTGAATTCCGGACCGTTCGAGCTCCACTACGTTCCCGCAACAGGTTTTATTGGAACGGATGTGTTCCACTATGCCTTAAAGTATCCCAACGGCAGTCTGTCTCGTGAAGCGACCGTGACGATTACTGTTCGGAATCGACAGCCTGAAGCGGACGGAGAGAACAACGGTAATTACTCAGTCACTTATCAAGATGTTCGAGTTGCAGTCGGCAGTGCGTCGGATCTTGACGGGACAATCAATGCGTCATCGTTGACCCTTGTCACTCTACCGCTTCACGGAACGGTTGAAGTGCAACCGACAGACGAAGGATATTTTCAGTATACACCGGATTCTGGATTCCTCGGCACGGATTCCTTTTCATTTACCGTGAAGGATGATCGCGGAGCTTTGTCGAACGTCGGCATGGTGACAATTGATGTTCTTGATCCAAACCAACGTCCGGTGGCCACAGACGACCTGGCATCTGCGAAGCTCAATACGCGCGTGACCATTGATGTACTCGCGAATGATTACGATGGCGATGGAAGTCTGGATGCTTCGTCATTGACGATCAGTCAACCACCAACACACGGGCGTGCTTTCATTATTCAGGTTCCGGTATCGGGAATCTATTCGACGTTCGTCGTGTATGAAGCAGATCTCGGATATTTGGGCCCCGACGAATTCTGCTACACATTTCGTGATAACAAAGGAACTCTGTCTGATCCGGCGTTGGTAACAATCAACCCGCAGCCTCAGTCTGCGGATGACACGGCATCGACGCTCGAAGCTACGCCGGTCTTGATCGATGTTTTGGCGAACGACGCCCCGTCCGTCAATGGGGCATTGCTGGTCCCATCATCGCTTGCTCTCCGTACGTCGCCTCGCCGAGGCCGTGTCGTGTTTCGACAGACGAATGCCGGGACGATGGCGGTTTACACGCCGAACGCCGGAATGGCGGCTCAACTGATGGTGGATGATCCATCGGATCGCGACGATGGCAACTATTCCACCGGACATCTATCACTTCGTGAAGCGATCAAACTGGCAAACGCCGACCGGTTTACGGACACGTTTGCGTACACAGTACGTGACAAATTTGGCATCTGTTCGAATGTCTCCACAGTGACTGTCAATGTGAAACCAAAGCCCACGACGATTCGTTTCTCTCCGAAATTGACGGGTCGTACGTCCACAATCCGATTGACTCATGCAGGAGATACGTCGGATGGAAACACGGCATTAGTGATCACCAGCAAGATTCAGATTATTGGGCCGACCAGAGGATATCCTCTCACACTTGCCGGAATGGGCCGGGCAAGTGATCTGCGTCTCTTTCTTGTGACCCACGATGGTGATCTTGCACTGTCAAACCTCAATCTCACACGGAGTGCGTCTGATGGCAGTGGCGGCGCTCTCTCGGTCACAGTCGGGGCGACGGCTTCGCTGAACAGTTGCGTGCTGACCGACAATTTTGCGTTTCTGCAGGGAGGAGCGATCTCAAGTTTCGGGACCGTGAGTCTGACGAATTGCAAGCTCTCTCGAAACACCGCCGAGCAGGGTGGCGGTATCAGCAGCTTTGGCACAGTCACAATCATCAACAGTTCCTTAACCAGCAATCACGCCGAACATGGTGGCGGACTGCATAACGGGATGGGCTCGACCACGCTCGACAATGTCACGCTCAAAAATAACACAGCCCATGTGTCCGGTGGAGGTCTTTTTAACGACGGCACGGTGACAGCGACAAAGAGTCAGTTCCAGGGAAATCACGCTGAAAAAGGTGGTGGTTTTTTTACACTGGGTGCAATAACACTGACAGACTGTACCATTTCCCGCAACACGGCAGACACCGGAGGTGGGCTTGAAAATGGCTCAGCGACGCCTGCGATCGGGCCGTTAATCCAAAGCGCCGGCGCGGTGACGCTCACGCGATCAACTGTGTCTGGTAACACGGCGCGACAGGGCGGTGGTTTCTACAATGTTGGTATGGTCGTCGCAACAGAATGCACGATCGCGAACAACCACGCACAGCAGGGTGGTGGTTTTCTTAATTCCGATTTCGGACTTCATCTAGAAGCCAGTAGTACAACTCTGAATGCTTGCGCGGTCACCGGGAATGTCGCAGATCTTGGCGGCGGATCCTATGTTGATCAAGGGACCGTCACGCTGACAAACTCAACTCTGGGGGCAAATTCGGCCAGACGTGGCGGCGGTCTCTACAACCGGTTTGGAAGCAGCACTTTGTTGTCCACAACGGTTTCAAACAATTTGGCATGTATGGGCGGAGGTTTGTTCAACGAAGCAGGCCTCGTTAAGTTGACCAGTACAATTGTGGCAGGCAATCATGGAATCAAGGGACAGGCCGACATCGCCGGTCCTGTTCCAATCAATGTTGCGGCATCGTCCAGCAATCTGATCGGCACAGGTGGAAGTGGTGGACTGCAATCGGGAGTTGGTGGGAATCTGGTTGCCGTCGCTCCGCTGCTTGGCCGACTTGGAACCTACGGCGGATCGGTTGCGTCGTTTCCGCTGTTGCCGGGTAGTCCTGCGATCAATGCTGGCACTGGCACAACTGTTGATCTTCGTGGCGTGTTGGCAGTGGGACAGCGAGATATCGGTGCCTTCGAAAGCCATGGATTCCAATTGACGGTGAAGAAAGGTTCTGGCCAAACGGCAAAACCTGGCAGTCCATTCCTTCAGCCACTCAAGGTCATCGTATCCGCAGTTAACTCACTTGAGCCAGTCGCGGGCGGTACGGTGACATTTACCTCCCCGGCCTCCGGTGCGTCGGCACGTCTTAGTAAGGCCATTGCGACAATTGGGTCGAATCGTACGGCAAAAGTGGAAGCAGTGGCGGCGAACGCGGCGGGAGTTTATCGCGTTCAGGCCAATACTGCAGGGGCCCGCAGCACGGCATTCTTCACTTTGACCAACAAGAGTACTCGAACAGTGACGCCGACCGCCGCACCTTTGAAGAAGCCACAGTTGCAATCGACGACAACGGCCGCAGCACAAAAAACGATCAAGACCGTCCCATTGGGCAACCTTGACTGGTCTGCCGGCTACGCCACACTGCCAATCGACAAGACCGAATACAAGCTCAACAGCCTGAATCGGCTACTTCGCCGAGTCCCAGGAGGACATTGGGAGGTGCTCGAGAAAGGCGTTCGCTCATTCGCACAGACACCCAATGGTGACCTGTATTTGTTAAATGACGGTGGAGAATTGAAACGCCTTCAACTCGGCTATTCATGGTCCATTCTGCAGTCTGGCGTGCAATCGTTTTCGATCGATGCCTTCGGCACCGTCTTTGTTCGAGACAATTTGAATTTTGTCACCACGCACTCCGCGTTGGATCACTACTATGTCTTGCCGCCTTTGTCACCGGGGAGCCCGTATTACGCAATGGATCCACCGTCGGATTTCGAGGCCGTCCATGCCATGGGGATCGATTCTGAGCGTGGAGGCGGACAGGGACGCTGGGTGCTTCCCAATGCTTACCTGCTGAATGATGTTCAGTATTTTCCACGAGGCCCGGCGTTTCCATTGACGAATGAACTGCAAGCCCCGCTGGCCGAAGCCGGACGACCCGTTCCAGAGCCTGTGAATCCACCCAAACGCGACTTCGACACCTCATACTACAACAATTTGCGGATCGTAAAAGAACTCATTCTGGATCGCGTGGATTCACCACGATTCTTTCCAGGTGTTGGCATGGCCCAACTTCACCATGAGCAGTACAAAGTCACGATCTACAGCTCGACGTTGATGGCGAACCCGACCTTTCATTACCCTGGACCAGGGTTCGTGAACTATGACTTTCCATTTCAGATCGACCGTGTGTATATCAGCCACGACCATTTTCATGCTCTGACATCGGCACCGGTTGCTCCGCAGAGTGCCGCATCCATCCCCAAAGCAACGACATCCAATAGTGTCGTTGCCCCGACCGCCTCTCTTGCCGAAGCCGCAAAATCTTCAACTCAAACAAACTATTCTGTGGCCGCTTCGCAGGGACTCGGTAGCTCAGGCCAGATGATTACGGCACCCGATGGCACGATCTATAAACCTGGGCGAGGGCAAAATGGTTTTCCGATCATTGGAAATGAAGCGACACCGTATTTCCTGTGGCAGTTGAAGCCCAACGGGTTGTGGAAGCCACTGGATTATGTCAAAGCGCACGCCGTTGGTGCGGACAGTCGGCTCTATGCCCTGGACACGCACAATGCGTTACGAACGCCAGCACTTGGTCCATCAAAATGGGCGACACTGGCCAGCGACGTGCGATCCTTCGCTCTGACTCAGGACGGCACTTTGTTCGTCCTGGGTATGAACGGTGAACTTCGAACTCGTGCCGCTGGGGCGACCCAGTGGTCAAAATCCGAATCTGGAGTAACGTCACTGATGATCGGCCCGGGCGGGCAGATCTATACGACCACAAATTCTTTGGATCTTCGTGTGCTCAGGCCGGGCGGACAATGGCGAACAATGGATCGTGGTGTCAAGTCCTTTGCGATGGTGGCCGACGGATCACTCTACGAATTGAATGGTCGGAGTCAGTTGGTCAGAATCGAGCCGCAGGGGAATTCGAAACTCCTGTCGAAAAACGTCAAGGCGATGCAGGTCGCCCCGAACGGTGGTGTTTTTGTTCTCACCCAAAGCCAGCAGTTGATGAAGCTGACCGCGCGTGATCACTGGACGATTCTTGAAACCGGCGTGCGAACATTTCAGATCACGGCCAACGGGAACCTGTATCTGATCAACCAACGGAATGAACTCCGCAGGCTGAAAGAAGAAAATCTCTGGCAGACACTTCAGACAGATGCTCAATCGTTGAAGATGTATTCGAATGGCACAGTCTACGTCTATGATCATAATCAGACTCCAACGCTTTTCAGTTCGTGGGGGCACGATTTCGTTTTGGCTCCTGTCGCACCGGATGTCGAGGTCCTTGCCGAACCACCTACGGAACTAGAAATCCTCCGAGCGGCAAACCTCCGACGAGGACAATTCGACTACGACTATCTGATTCCAGCGAACGCTAACGAGTACGGCTACAGGTTAGATATCGAATCGCGTGTTGCTTTTAGTTCGGTCGATTCACGACCAGCGCCGATTCTGGGTGATCAATCCGGGCGAATGCCGCCCCCACTCCGATACACGTCGTTCGAATACCCGGACGCCCCATTAATAACTGTACCATCTCCAGCGTACGTTTGGGTGGTGACGGAAACGATTCCCGACTTGCTCGAACCACCCCGATTCGAACCACCCCGATTCGTACCAGGAATCGGACCTGCTCAAGTGCATCGTGGACAATTCAAGTCAACGATTACCTACATCGTCGATGAGGTTACCCTAGCCCAGAAGACCATCGTCATTTACATCGACCGCGACCACTACCATTTTGTTGCTCCGCAGTAGTGCCGTGGAAAGCCGTCGATTCAGCGACTCTTGATCGAAACAAACAGGAAACAAACCATGTGGAAATCCCTTTGCACATTTCTCAAGCGGAATGGCTCTTCTCGCCGGCGATCAGGAGCCTGGACTGCTCCAGAGCAATTGGAGTGCCGCATGCTGCCGACGGGACACATTCTGGCTGTCGTTCGATGTGGAAACCTGATTGTACACGGCGACAACGTAGGGGCCGATATCGAAGTCAGTCAAATTCGTGCAGGTCAGATCACCTTGACCGGTCACAACACGACGATCAACGGCTCAATGAAGCCAATGACATTTTCAAACGTAACGAGAGATCTGCGAATCAACCTTGGCAGTGGCAACGATTCAGTGGCCTTCAACGAATCCACACCGATCAAGATTCGCGGCAATCTTTCTGTACAAGGTGGTCATGGCGACAATCAGGTGTCCACCATTTCCGGTTCTCCAGGCTCACTGAACGTCGGTGGGCAACTGACGATTGTCAACCTGCAAGCCGGCACATCGCTCACAACCCTTTACAACATCAATGTGAACGGCGATGTGAAGATTGTGAATCAGGGCGGCAATTGCATGGTCGCCATTGACGTGAACTCTCAGGGCTACGATTTACCGCCACAGAACACGATCAGAGGCAACTTAAAGATTGTCAACGGTGGCGGAGACATCGCCCTGGTGAACCTCCAGTCATTGGACGTGCGAGGAAGTGTCTACATCACAAACAGCAGTGGTACTGCACTCGTGGAAATCGGGGGCCATGATCCCCTCGACTCGCATCGCCATAGCAAGATCGCTGGCGGACTACAGATCGTGAACGGCCCAGGCTTGGTATCACAAGTAGGGATCAGATCGATCGATGTGAGACGCAATGTTTACGTCCGCAATGAGGGGCACGATATGTCCAACGCTATCTTCGAAGCAAGTATCATTGGCGGAAGCGTTGCCGTCACGAACCTTTCAGGCCAAAGGAATCAGACACATTTTTTCGAAACCGACATTGGCCAAAATCTGCGGGTCAAGGAAGCAGGACCAGGCAATAGTTTCTTCGCCTTTCAGTCTTCAAACGTGCGCGGAACAACCCACCTTTGGCAAGGCAACGGAGAAAACACTGTCTACTTCGCCAACGCAACCTTTGGCCGTCGATTTCAAGCACGCACTGGCGGCGGGAACGACATGCTTGGATTGGGCACGACGAGGTTTGATTTCGGCTATGAACAGCGGTATGGAGTTGTTGCAATAAACGATGAAGGGGCTATCAATATCGAACAACGCTCTGAAACGCGCGCGGCCACTGTGGCTGCGGGCTCCGTTACCTTCAATGGCAGAGTCCGCATCAACCTTGGCAGTGGCGACGACACGCTGGAGTTGGCCACAGGGGCGAAAGTCACGTTCAGAAAATTCGCCAAAATCAACGGCCGGAAAGGGCAGAACACTGCCAACATCAATCATGCAAACGTGGTCAACAGTCCGAAGCTCAGACACTTTTGAGATGATGTCATCAATCGCTGAACATTTGCAAATCACGTCGTAAGCAGACAGAAAACGTTTTCGTCGGACATGCCAACGTTTGTGATGTTTCAGCGATTCTGGAATTCGTTCCCCGTTTCCTTAATTGCGTCGCGCTGCCGGATGGTTTTGAGCAGCGATGATTCTGTTCGCCGCGAATAGTCCGGTGATAAACGCATCTTCCAGGGAACAAATGCTGTGATCGCCGATCAGGAAAAGGCCATCGCCGCGATCGGATTCAAGGATCTCGTTCCCAATAAAGAACGCTGGATCCCAGTGATGGTGGGCAATGATTTCATAACTCTCAAAGTACAATTCCACATTTGGAATGGGACAGCGAGAGTACAAGAGCACCGTTCCGTTTGGTTCATGCACCAAAACAATGTCGTCGCCCTCGCGGGATAACATGTAGATTTCGTGCCGGGCATATTCAGGCCGCAACTGTCCTCGCAAATGCACCAGATAAACTGCCGACGCCGGATTCGCGGGCTCATCGATTTGGACCAGTTGCTGCGACACACTGAGCGGCGTCGCCAGAACAAGGTTGTGTCCCAGAAAGCATTCTCCTGCATCTGTTTCCACTCGCCATGAATCATCTGTTTTGGTGGTCCGTACTACCTTCGCCTTTCGAATGGCCCATTGAAACGGTTCAATCAGCCGCTGCAATTGAAAGTCAAATTCATATGCCGGAGTTGTAATTGGCAGACAGCACGCCAGAAAATGGCAGCCAAAGATCTCCTGGATGTCAAGAAATGCCGTAGCGCGGACCAGTGATTCAAGGAAACATTTGGTCCAGAACTGAATGCCAAGTTGCTCAATGGTCTCAACGGCGGGACGTTTAAATAGAGCTTCCAGCCACGGATCCTGAGATAACGCAACCTTCTGAGATGTGTGTTCGCATATACGTCGAAATTTTGCATACCGAATACGGAACTTGCGAAGAAACCACAGAAACCGCAGCAGGCTCAGAGTATGTTTCCAGGTGCGAAAATCCAGCAACGATTTCCATTCGCCACGATAACGAACGAACATGCTTTGTGATCGGATCCGCCGTTTGAGCTTCACAAACGGCCGCAGGTTTTCGTAGTCGCTGCGTACGTAGAAGGCACCGTAATTCACCTGTTGATCCGCCGATGTCAGAACACGTCCACCGAGGTTTTCACTCACGAGCAAAAAGTCTGTTTCGCCGGACTGAGTCAACCGATGAGCACAAGCAAGCCCGGCAACACCGCCGCCGACGATAATCGTGGTTTGCTGTGACGCTGAAATCGGATCATCGGAATCCATGAATCTACTCGGCGAGCGGCTCGTTCATAATTGCACACTCATGCACCATCAGTCCTGGTGAAGAATACCGATATCGCGGGGGTTTTTGTATTGGTCTGCGGGGGGACTTGTTGATACATGTCCTGCCGACAAAGTATGGCAGCAAACAGGAATTTCAGTCAAGGAGGCAATGGCGGTGAATGATTGCACCAAAGCAGTCTCAGCTACGGCAAGGCGCATAGCAGGCGAACAGCGGTTGCCGAGGCAAATGATCGCAAGGCAGTCGGGATCAGAGAGTCTCTGGTCGCTGAATCATGGAAGGGAGCCTCGTTATGCAGAATGCTGCGTTCGATTTCCTGGAACTCGGAGGCAGACTGCGAAGCACCGGTAAGCGATCTCAGACAAGTTAGGAGCAACGAAGTCCCAGAACACCTTCGGTCATATCGCCAGTCAAAACGAAACACCTGTTCGCAGCGCGCGTCGGTCGCCCAGACCGACGCAATCTTGCGGATTCAAGTTTCCTGCTTCGGTCCAACACACCGATCGCCGGTAGTTGCCGCCCAAATTGGACGAATTCGGTGTCGGCCAGTTGGGTTGCGTCTGCTGTGTACTGGCGCGACGAAGAATGACACTTTTACGCTGACGAGCATGGCGATGACGACGTCTCTGACCGAGAAGGCCCAGAGGAAGCCTGGCCCAGCAGTTGCGTGAGGCCATGGATTTCCACGACCGTGCGACTTGTGTCGGCCTTTCAGGCCTTATGTCGCATGATGATGCGATACTCCGGTGGCTCGCGCCACCGGCAGAGACTGTATCGGCCCGCGGGGCTTGAATCGCATCTGAGCCATTCAAGCGAGAGAGCGGGAATTGACGAAACCTACTTCATTCGTTCAATGGCATCATCTCACGGTCAACCCCCTCATCCGGCCTGCGGACGCCTTCTCCCACGATCTCGGGGGGAGAAGGGACATCGGTCGTATCGTCAGGAACAAGAACAACGAAGTACTATTTTCCAACTTGCTATTTGTCGCGTAGCCCAGGCGCTATTTGCACGGACTGTTGCGCTGATTTCCGCGTGACGGCGGGACTACGAACGAAATGATCCGCGAGTGCCGCACTGCAAGCACCCGTGCATAAGTTAAATAGTATAATCGCAGGACTCACAATCAGGAGACTGACGTCCCCCGCTCGCTGGAAACCCGGCGAGCGGAGCGGCGTAAGCCCTCCGAGTCAAATGCGGGCAACTCGGTGGGCTGACACCCACCGCTCGCCAAGTTGTGCCACAGGACTTACGCATGGGTGCTTACCTTCTTATTGGCTCGCGCGTGCTCCGTTCAGCAGCACGAGTTCCAGCGACGCGAGATTTTCTTCGAGGGCTGCGAGAGCCTTGTCGCTGCCTGTCAGGTCGCCGGATACCGCGATTTTCTCAAGCTCGCTGGCCACAGCGGCCGGGGCTGGGGCACTCAGAGCGAGCAAGGCACCTTTTATTGTGTGGGCGACTCCATTGATTTCAGTTGCGTCACGCTTCGCAACGGCGGCTCGGAGCTGCGGCATGAGAATTTTGGACTCTTCAAGAAACGCATCGATCAGCGTTTGCAGCAACTCCTCGTCTCCTTCACAGCCTTCCAGGGCCTGTGCCCAGTCGAAGAGTGTACTTGTCGATTCGAAGCTGGACTCAGCAACGTTCGCGGCACTACCGCTGGGGTTCACCAGATTCGCGAGCTTGTCTTTGAGCACCTGAGATCGCACTGGTTTTGACAGATAGTCGTCCATTCCGGCCGCCAGACAACGTTCTCGGTCACCTTTCATGGCGTGGGCGGTCATGGCGATGATCAGGGTGTGCTTGTCGGTTGCTTTTTCCAGTTCTCGAATCGCCGCTGTCGTTTCAAAGCCGTCCATTTCCGGCATCTGCACGTCCATCAGCACGATGTCGAATTCCTCCGCCTCCCACCTGGCAAGAGCCTGACGTCCGTTTTCCGCCACGGTGACACAACAGCCCAGTTTGCTGAGCAGGCTGACAGCCAGTTTTTGGTTGACTCGATTGTCCTCCGCCAGTAACACCCGCAACCCATCAAACCTCGGTCCCGTATCGGTGCTGGCCGCAGTGGCGACTTCGGTCGCTGGCGACGCAATGTCGAGGGCCATTGCCATTGCATCAAACAATTCAGACTGCTTTATAGGTTTGAGGAGGAAGGAGGAAATCCCCAGTTCCCGGCAACGGGCTGAATTCTCTGAAGCGCTGCCGGATGACAGCACAATGATCACGATTCCCGCCAGTTCGGGTTGCCGCCTGATTCTTTCCGCCAGATCAAAACCGTCCATCTCCGGCATCATCACGTCGAGGATTGCCATGGCGTAGGGCTTCCCGCAGGTTGCCGCCCCCTGCAATTCGACAAGCGCTGCCTGTCCGCTGGCGACGGCCGCAGGATGCATTTCCCAATTGACCAGCAGCTCTGTGAGTATCCGCCGGTTGGTGGCGTTGTCATCGACGGCCAGAACTGAAAGGCCTCGCAATTTGTCCAGCGAAATGTCCAATTCCCTGTTGGGAGCAGAGGATGGACGGAAGCTGGCGGTGAAATGGAAGGTGCTTCCCGCGCCGACCGTACTTTCCACCCAAATCCGTCCGCCCATCATCGCTACAAGCTCGGTTGAAATTGCCAGGCCCAATCCGGTACCGCCGTACTGGCGTGTGGTTGAGTTGTCCGCCTGGGAAAACGGATCAAAGATCAATTGCTGTTTGTTTTCCGGGATTCCAATACCTGTGTCAGTAACGGCAAAGTGCAACACAACGTGATCGGTAGTTTTCGAATCGACCGCCACCGAAATCACGACCTCACCGTTCTCAGTAAACTTAATGGCATTTCCAACAAGGTTGGTGATGATCTGGCGAAGACGGCCAGGATCGCCGACAAGCATTTTCGGAACCTCGGGAGTAATGGAAAACGCCAGTTCCAGCCCCTTCGCGTGAGCCCGAATCCCGAGCGCTTTCATCGCATCGCCAATGCTGTCGTGCAGGTCGAAGTCGATCGGATCCAGTTCGAGCTTCCCGGACTCGATCTTGGAAAAATCCAGGATGTCGTTGATGATCATCAGCAGCGAATCCGCAGAGACGTTGACCAGTGTCAGGTACTCGCGCTGCTCGGGCGTCAGATCGGTGTCGAGAGTCAGTTCCGTCATCCCGATGATGCCATTCATGGGCGTCCGCAGTTCGTGGCTCATGCTGGCGACGAATTCACTTTTGGTGCGGTTAGCCGCCTCCGCGACTTCTTTTGCCTGTCGCATTTCTTCGGCGTGTCGGGATTCTGTCAAGTCACGGAGATTGATGACGATTCCTTCGACCACGGAATTACCCAGCATGTTATTGAACAGACCTTTCATGATCCGTAGTGAGCCGTCTCGATGAAGCGCCTGAAACTCGACAGAGTGTCCATTTCGTTTTCCCTGCAACGATTGGCTGAGGCAGTCACGAATCGCCACTTGGTCATCTGGATGCGCGATCTCCAGAATGCTGCGGTTCAGCCATTGGTCAGATGGAAATCCAAGCACCGTTTCCATCGCGGGACTCACGTAACTGAGTTTGCCGTCGCGATCGACTTTCATGATCACGTCAAAGGCATTTTCGATGAGCGAACGGAAATGCATTTCGCTTCTTCGAACATCTTCCCGCGCCTGCTTCAAATTCTGCTCACGAGCCGCAACTTCACGGACCATGTGGGAAAACGCCTGCGCCAACTTCCCAACTTCGTCGGAGTGTCTGCTGATCGGAGCGAGCCGGGCACTGAAATCCTCGGTCGTGAACGCCGCAGAATTGCTGGTCGCCATGTCGTTTGCGCACTGCGTCAACTTCTGCAGTGGCTCGGCGATTGTGCTCATCATCAAGTAGGCCGCAACGACACTGACCAGAAAGATGGCACCAATCAGCCCCGTCTGCTGAAAGACGGCCGAGCGGACCGCCTTTCGGATCAGAGTGCGGTCCATTCCCACATGCACAAACCCGACTTCGCTGACCAGGATCGGCGCGGCAATATCGATAAAATCTCCACCGTCCTGAAATTGGATGTACTGGATCTCTGTCGCGCGCTTTTGTTTTTTTGACTTCTTTGAATCGTTGCTCACAAGTTCGCGAACCTCTGCCGGAATCCCCGGCGCGAACGTGTGCGAAATGATGTCACCTTCGGCATTAGCCACGAAGATGTACGAGACGCCCTGAATCCGTTCTTCATCAAAATACTGGTCAATCAATGTCTGAACGGACGTCGCATCGCGGTAGAGCAGCGTCTCGAGGCTGGCTTCGGCGATGCCGTGGGCGATTGCGGTTCCCTTCGTCTCGTACTGCTCGGTCAGAATGCCGTCAAGAAACC
>Ga0138256_10002330_pt1 | contig 20364 bp, 20 predicted proteins | sample KNB2016incub_MG_FD_105486 | JGI IMG/M metagenome (GOLD analysis project Ga0138256, IMG submission 105486) | Active sludge microbial communities from wastewater in Klosterneuburg, Austria - KNB2014incub_MG | ecosystem: Engineered > WWTP > Activated sludge > Unclassified | place: Austria... | reverse complement strand
CGCGGATGCGGCGACGGTGCACCGGCTTCGGTCCGATCCAAACCCTTACTCCTACGTCGGCGGACGGCCGACGGCGTTCGTGGATCCGGACGGGAACGAAGTGCTCACGGCGATCGCCATCGGGTTCGTGATCGGCGCGCTGATCGCTGGCGCGACGGCGTACTACCAAGAGTCGCGCGCACAAGGGACAGGGAACGCTTTCGCGTGGCGAAAAAGGCCAGGGGAGGCCTGGGGGAGAATTGCGATTGCCGCGGGGATCGGCGGCGCAGCGGGAGCGGCGGGCGGCGGCGCCGGGGCAGCGGTGGGCGGGGCGGCGGCGAGCGCGGGGTGGGCGCCGTGGGCAGCCGGCGCCGCAGCAGGCGCAGCAGGGGGCGGTGTGTCGGGCACGACGAGCTACCTGCTCACCACCGCGGCGCAAGGCGAGCGCGTCGACTACGGGAGACTCGCGGCGTCCGCAGGGGTCGGCGCGGGGGCTGGTGCCATCACGGGAGGGATCGTCGGCGCGGCAACGGCGCCTTCGCCCATGGCACCGCCGCCGCCGGGCCGCTTCGAGCACGGGTCACCGACCTTCAGCAGCGAACGGGAGGCGAACACGTGGTTCCGCGACGAGTTCACGGCGAGTTCGGTGGAGTACGACGTGGAGTACCGGGCCATGCTCTACGACAACGGCCGGGGAGGGTACGGGTTCCGGAACTTCCAGGTCGGGAAGCCGGGGGCGGAGGGGGTCGGGTACCCGGCGGACGCGTCGCGGGGCCTCGACGGGACCATTCACACGCACGGGCGGCTCGATGCAACGCTCTCAGAGGGCGAACTGCAATTCGACCCGGTGAGCGGGGAGCTGACCGGGACCAAGGACATCTCGTCGAGCAATGCGGCGACCGCGAGAGCGGGCCGTCCGATCCCGGTTTCCGCCGTTGGGAACCGCGGTGAGGTGCATCGTTTTGATCCCAAAACCCAGTTGGTTGACACGAAGTACATCCCTGCTCTCGCACCGGCTGGGTTTGGCCCTTGGCCTGCCGCGGCGGTCGGGCCGGGCGCGGGGTTCGGCAACTGGCTCGGCCGGCGTTCACCATGACGTCGCTCATTGTTCAAGTTGTGCGTCTCGCGGGCCTCGCGCTTTGCGTGGCGTGCTCACCGGGTTACGAACCCCACCCCCCACTTGCGGTGTACTCGAAGCTCCGGTGCGCAAGTCTCCAGGCGTCCTTCGGCGACGACGTGGTTCGCGCTGCGAGGTCTGACAAGCCGACCGTGATCGATCCAACTCTAGGCTGGAGTGACAAGCTGGAGGACCTAGAGGGGATGTGTGCGGGTCACGACACCGGGAACGCCAACTACTGCGACGCCCTCCGCCGGTATGCGCTCCGCTACACTGCGTTCCAGGAGCGGCCATTGGACGGGTTGGGCGTGACGGAGGCTTTCCGAGGGCTCTACGACCATTCCCTCGGCGCCGCCGTGCTTGTGCGCGCCGTTCGTTTCGATGGCCAGTTCTTCCTCGTCGCGAAGGTCCTGGAGCGGGGCCCCGGGCCGCTGGCGTGGATCACGAGCCGACGGCTCTCCGGGGCCGAATGGGCTACGCTGGAGCGCGCCGCGGCCACGCTACCCAAGGGCAGGCCGGAGTACTTTCCACGATCCAGCTCCGTGGCGACGGCACCGGTTTGCGCCGCGGTGGATGGCGCAAGCGTCCAAATCGAAGTGCTCCGAGCCGGGGAGCTCCAGGTTCTGTGGAGCACGTACGAACCGTCAAGTAGCCAGAGGTGCTCCGGTCCGTGCTGCGACCCCCGCGAGGAGACGATCTCGCGGTTCTTCGACCGTCTCCTGGGTCTTGTCGAATGCGCGCAATCCGCTCCGGTCAAATGACGCCTCGCAGGCTCCCGCCGACGACCCCGGCCTCCCTGCTGCTCGCGCCAACCAGCCGCAACACCTGACCGCCATCGTCGGCTTCTGACGCTCGGCTCCTGCGGAACCACATACCTGTGAGATGAAATCTACAAGTCGCGGAGTTATTGAGTCTGCAGCCGCCGGAAGTCCGACGGCTGCTCCGCGGCGCGCTCAGGGAGCTCGCGTTGTGCAAGGGCGACGCGACGAGACGCGGGCCCTCTCGGCTCAGCGCGCCACCAGGTCCTTCATCCAGGCGACGTCCGGCGGGGTCTTCGCCTGGATCATGCCGGACCACTCCTCGTCCGTCAGTCGGTCGAAGTTCGAGGTGACGTGCTCGAAGTAGCTCGACGCCAGGCCGGCGTAGGCGCGGGGCCCGCTGCAGGTGTCGACGGTCACGACCATCAGGCGCGGCATGCCCGTGCCGACGTGGAGCACCTTGCCCACCATCGATCCGCCCTCGTCGGTCGGCTGGGTGTGCACGTCCGCGATGACCGGATCGAGCTTTATGCCGCGGCCCGGCTCGAAGAACAGCTTCTTGTACCAGCCGGACTGGAACGAGGGATCGCCGCAGCCTTCGTCGACGACCACCGCGTCGTTGATGAACGCCATCTGCTCGGCGCTGTGGGGCGCGCCGGTCCGCTGGTTCTCGGCCATCTTCCCCAGCGTGGCGGCCACCAGGCTCACGGTCTCGAAGTACGCCTGCGCCTGGGTCACGACGGAGGACCCCGGCCCCAGGTCGAGGTCTGAGACCAGCGTCGCGCCGCGGGTGGCGAACGCTCCGAGCTTGGCGAAGAAATCCGGGTAGGGCTCGACGTACGCGTCGGGGAACTCGCAGGACGCGCCGCCGGTGTACGACTGCTTGGCGTAAAGCAGGGTGTCGTGGCGAAGCTCGGCCCAGGACGAGAGCTGCGTATTGAGCAGACGGCGACCCCAGGCCTCCGTGCCGGTCACGGCGGGCAAGCCCATACTCTTGGGGCTGGCCACGGCCGCGCCGGGCGAGAGCACGCGCAGCATCCCGAGCCACGAGTTGTAGAGGTTTGCCTGCCAGTACTCCGCGGGGTGGGCGTCGGCCAGCACGCGCATCGACGCCAGATCCGGCGCGTACTTCCACTGCTCGAGCTCGGGACCCAGCAGCAGCCCGGCCTGGTCGTTGCCGAAGGCCGCGAACGCCGCGTCGAGCGGGCTCGGCAGCATGCGCAGCTGATTGCCGTGCTGCACGCGGTCGTAGACCACGTTGGACAAGACGTGGCTGTCGAGGACGTATCGCTGACCGAACAGCAAGAACGAGCTCGAGAGCGGCAACGTGCCGCTGCCCAGGCCGTTGATCATGATGTGGCTCGCGATGCGCTGCGTGCCGTAACCGCCGCTGACCACCGCCTGCGCGATGGCCGCGTCCGATGCCTTCGCCAGATCGCTTGGGCTCGAGAGCCCCAGATCCGACAAGAGCGCGTCGAGCTCCGGCACGACCATGCTGTCGTGCTCGCCGACGAACGCGCCAATGATGAGGTCGACGCGCTTCCAGTCGGCGAGCGACGCCTGCGACATCAGGCTGCGGAGCGCGTACGCGCCCTCGAGCTGCCGACGGCGGAAGAGCTGGCTGCCGTCCTCTTGGGTTTCCAGGATGCGGAAGTCGACGCGCCCGAGCCACATCATGGCGCGGAAGTAGCGCTTCAGCTCCTCGGTCTCGGTGTAGTGCCCGCGCGGCTCGAACTGCGAGAAGTCGAGGTGTCGCTTGGCATCGAAGAGCACCAGCTCTTCCTCGCCCGCTGCGGCGTTGGCCTTGTCGACCAGTGACGCGACCTCGGCCTTCTCGGCGCCGGCCACGGGGTCGATGGCCTTGTCATCGAGCAGGCTGGCCGCCACGGCGAGGTACAGGTCGGCGTCGGCGCGCGCGCTCTGGCCGAGCGCGCTGCCTGCCCCGGACGCGAGCTCGGCGCGCATGGCACCGAGCAGCCGCTGGAGCGCCGGGATCAGCGCGTACATCTCCACGCGCAGCAGCAGGGCGTCGTACGACTGGTGCACCGCATAGAGGATGGAGTCGGCGGACACGTAGAGGGGCAGATCCTGGAGATACAGGGTCTGGTAGCCGTAGATGAAGCTCGGGAAGCGCCGCGTCTCGCTGATGACGAAGCCGCGCTTCTCGAGGATGGTCTGGTCCGCGCTGGGAAGCGCCAGCGCCGACTTCTGGATCAGGTCCATGCCGGCTGCCGAGAGCGGCGAGTAGCCGAGCGACTCGTTGAACGGCACGGAGTACCTGACGGCGAACCCCTGGGCGTCGAGGCCTGCCACCGCCGCGAGCGCCTGTTCGAGCTTCGCGAGCTCGGCGGCGTCCTTGGCCGAGAGCTTGGTGGTCACAGGCTTGCCCGGGGTGATGGGCTGGCTGGGCTTGGCGCCCGGCGTGATCGAATCGCCCGGTGTGCCACCGCAGCCCCCGAGCTGCACGGCCAGGAGCGCGAGGACCGAAACGGCGCGAGCCAGGGATTTCATTGGGGCATCTCCTTTCGACGAGCGCAGCTCTCCCGGAGAGCGACTTGGCACACCCGCGTTGGTGCATTCCGCGTGCCAGGGCGCGGATGTGCCGGCGTCGCACGCGTGGACCAGCCCGCAAGAATGCGGCAGACTCGATCCGATGACGACTTCGGCTGCTCATCGCAAGTACTCGGTGGCCGAGTATGTCAAGCTCGAGGAGTACGCGAACGTTCGCCACGAGTGGGCGGACGGTCAGATCTACGCGATGGCCGGCGGGACGCCCGAGCACGGGACCTACGCGGCGAACGTCATCGGCCTGCTCACAGTCGCGCTGCTCGGAAAACGTTGCCGCGTTCAGAGTTCGGACGTTCGCATTCGCGTCCGCGAGACCGGTCTCGATACGTACCCGGATGCCAGCGTCGTCTGCGGTTCGGCCGAGAGGGATCCCGAGGATCCCCTCGCCATCACGAACCCGTCGGTCCTGGTCGAAGTGCTCAGCCCGAGCACCCAGGACTACGACCGGGGGGAGAAGCTCGAACACTACAAGCGCATCCCTTCACTCCGCGAGGTCGTGTTCGTGGCACACGACGCGAAGCGGGTCGACGTGGTCCGGCGCGGCAGTGATGGCACCTGGTCGACCACGGCGGCATTGGCGGGTGAGGTCGCCGTGCTCGACTCGCTGAGTTGCGCGCTTCCCGTGGACGCGGTGTACCGCGACCCTCTGGCCAGCACCGCCTGACGCCGCATCAATCCGGCGGGTACATCACCGACTGCGTCCCCTCCTGGTGGTAGTACTTCGCGAACTTCGGGCGCTGGAAGGTGAGCGCGCCGAACGAGTTGACGATCAGGCTCCACGCCGCGGCGGCGTAGAACAGCGGCCCGAGCCGGAAGCCGCCGACGGCCAGGAGACAGAACAGGAACACGGCGTAGTCGTTCGAGAAGCGGTAGCCGAACTGGACCCAGCCGGTGTTCTGGTAAAACAGCGTCGGGATCGCGACGCTGAGGGCCGTGAGCGTCAGCGCCCAGTGCACCTTCGTCCACTTCCGCGGCCAGAGCAGCCACAGGTAGAGCGGCGTGGTCACCCACAGCGCCAGGCCGTGGGCGTTGATCTGAAAGCGCGGATCCGCCGGCGCCTTGGCGACCCACGGCAGGCTGGTCAGCACCACCCCCAGGTTCTTACCGAGATAGTGGTAGCTGAAGAGCCCCCACTTCTCCATGCGCGGGCGCCAGAGCACCGTCAGGTAGCGATAGCCGAACTCGAGCGGGTCGCCGAAGCGCGCGCGGTTGTACCAGGCGGCCACCGCCAGCACGCACGCCAGCGGGGCACCGAAAGCGAAGAGCAGACCGAGACAGCGACGCCGGTCCAGCTTCGTCCAGAGGTCGCGGACGAGAGCCAGGCGCCCGCCACCGCCGGCGAAGTCCGCCGGCAGCGACACGCGCGCGGCCTCGAACACGAACAGCGGAACGGCGTAGAGCAGTGGGGCGCGGGTCAGAAAGCCGATGCCCACCATCAGGCCCGCCACCACGGGTCGCTCGGCGTCGAGGGCACACAGCACGTAGATGGCGGCGATCGCTGCGCCGACCACGTGGGCCGCGAACCAGACCGTGCCCTGCTCGGCGGTGAAGAAGTAAACGCTGCCGAACGCGAATAGCAGGCTCACCACCAGGCTGAACGCCGTGCCACGCCCGGTGAGGCCCATCCGCCGCAGCTTCTCGACGCACAGGAAGAGCACCGCCGGCGCGATCCCCGCCAGCCAGATGAAGAACTGGCCGTCTTGCACCCGGATGGCGCTGCCGCCCAGCTTGACCATCGGAAGCAAGAGCACCGCCGGGAACGGCGGAAACACGATGAACCAACGGCCACCGAACTCGGCGAAGTCGTTGTTCTGCGCGTAGCCCGGCGGCGGGCCGCCCAGATCGAGGCGTCGGTTCAGCCAGCTCTCGGCCAGCAGGGCGAAGTGGTTGAACGGGGTGTGGTCGGTCAGCGTCTGGCGTGACGCGCAGGCGAAGTAGGCCCCGGTGGCCACGACGTACACCGCCAGGGCGAGGGTCAGTCGGCGTGCGCGCCCGTCGTCGCGGAGCCTCGACCACATCGGGGTCGCAAGCTACCACAGCCCGCGGGTCGACAAACGGCGGGACTGGTGTACCTTCCGCGCCGTGTCCAAGCCTCTCCTCGTCGTTCCCATCGCCGATCTCGAGCAGGGCCCCAAGAGCGTCGAGTGGTCGCTGGGCGAGGCGTGGCTCTCGCGCGCCCTCGAGGGCACGGACGCAAAGCCGGTCGGCCCGGGGCGCTTCGAGGCGCGGCTGACCAAGACCGGCAAAGAGGTGCTGGTGCAGGGCCAGGCCCAGGCCACCGTGACCGTTCCGGACGCCCGGACGCTCGAGCCCGTGGAGCTGGGGCTCGAGTGCGAGATCTGCCTGATGCTGGCGCCGGCCCCGACCAACGTCGGGCCGAAGCGGGGGCGTCAGCCGCGGAAGGGCCCGGAAAAGGCCGGGGACAAGCCGGCTTCCCGGGGCTGGACCAAGGACCCCGAGCTGTCGGCCGAAGAGGCCGGCCGGGACACCTATTCGGGGGACGACGTGGTCCTGGACGGCTTCGTCCGCGAGTTTCTGCTGCTCGAGCTGCCCATGGTCGCGCATAAGGACTTGCCAGCCGACCACGCACCCGGTATCGCTCCGCCCCCGGCTCCCGACCCGGAGCCAAGCGGGCGAGTCGATCCCCGGCTCGCCCCACTCGCCGCGATCGCAGAGCGGTTGCGCGAGCGTAAGAACTAAGGAGCAATCCCGTGGCCGTTCCGAAGCGACGTAACACCTCCAGCAAACGCAACGCCCGGCGCGCGAACCACGACAAGGTCGCCGCACCGAACATCGTTCCGTGTCCGAACTGCTCGGCGCCCATGGTCTCGCACCGGGTCTGCCCGGCCTGCGGCCACTACAAGGGCAAGGCCGTCGGCAAGGCGCCGGCCGCCGAAGAGAAGTGACCGCCGCGTAGGGCGCGACGCAGCGCGCCGCGCGGACTTTTTGCGGTGACGCCTCGGGCGTTAGATCGTACGCAGCCGGCCATGACGATCACCGCCGGACCGCGCAGCCGCATTGCCGGCACGGGGGCCTACGTACCCGAGCGGGTGATGACCAATGCCGCGCTGGAGAAGCTGGTCGACACCTCCGACGAGTGGATCCAGGAGCGCACCGGGATCAAAGAGCGACGCATCGCCGCCGAAGGCGAGTCGGCGAGCGACATGGCCGTGCAGGCTGCGCGCCGGGCCCTCGAGGCCGCTGGCCTTTCTGCCAGCGATCTCGACATGATCATCGTCGGCACCATCAGCGCCGACATGCCGTTGCCCGCCTGCGCTGCCTTCGTGCAGCAGAAGCTGGGCTGCCCGGGCATTCCGGCATTCGACGTGGCGGCGGCCTGCGCGGGGTTCGTGTACGCGCTGTCGATCGGCGACCAGTTCATCCAGAGCGGCGCCCACCGGAACGTGCTGGTGATCGGCGTCGAGCTGCTCTCGCGGGTGCTCAACTGGAAAGATCGCGCCACCTGCGTGCTGTTCGGCGACGGCGCCGGGGCGGCGGTGCTGACCCCCGCCGGCGAAGACGGCCGCGGCGTGCTCTCGACCCGGCTCTACACCGACGCCACCCTCGCCGAGTCGTTGTGCATCCCGGCCGGCGGCAGCAAAGAGCCGCTGACCGCCGCGGCCATCGAGCAGGGCCGCGACAAGGTCCACATGGTCGGCGGCGACATCTTCAAGGTCGCGGTGAAGAACCTCACCAGCGCCTCGCGCGAAGCGCTGGAGGTCGCCGGGCTCGACGCGAACGCGGTCGACTGGGTCGTGCCCCACCAGGCCAACATGCGGATCATCACCCAGGTGGCGCAGCGGCTCGACATACCTCTCGACCGGTTCGTGCTCAACATCGAGCGCTACGGCAACACCTCGAGCGCCTCGATCCCCATCGCCCTCGACGAAGGCGTGCGCGACGGCCGCATCCAGCCGGGCCACACCGTGCTGATGTGCGCGCTCGGCGCCGGCATCTCGTGGGCCAGCGCCCTCGCCCGGATGTGACTGCCATGACCGTGGCCTGGCTCTTCCCCGGACAAGGCACGCAGACGGTCGGAATGGGCCAGGCGCTGTTCGACGCCTCGCCGGCCGCGCGCGCGGTGTTCGAGCGGGCGGATCGCGCCCTGGGGTGGCCGCTCTCGCGGCTGTGTTTCCAGGGCCCCGAGAGCGAGCTCACCCTCACCGCGAACACCCAGCCCGCCATCGTGACGGTGAGCATCGCCACCCTGGCCGCGATCCGCGAAGCGCTGCCCGCGCTGCCGCCGCCGGCCTTCGCCGCCGGCCATTCGCTGGGCGAGTACAGCGCGCTGGTGGCTGCCGGCGCCCTCAGCCTGGAAGACGCCGTGCGCCTGGTGCACGTGCGCGGCAAGGCCATGCAAGACGCGGTTCCCGAGGGCGAGGGCGCCATGGCCGCGTTGATGGGGGGCGACGCCGCGGCGGTGGCGGCCTTGTGCCGGGACGCGGCCGCCGACGGCAGCGTGGCGCCTGCGAACTTCAACGCCCCCGGTCAGGTCGTGATCGCCGGGACGAAGGCCGCCGTGGAGCGCGCCGCCGCCCTGGCCGCCGAGCGCAAGCTGAAGGCCATTCCGCTCAAGGTCAGCGCCCCCTTCCACTGCACGCTGATGGCGCCCGCGGCCGAGCGGATGCAGGGCGAGCTGTCGGCCATCGCCTTTTCACCCCTGTCGTTCCCCGTGATCAGCAACGTGGACGCGCAGCCCAATGCCGATCCGGCCCGGGTTGCGGCGCTCTTGGTGCGGCAGATCGACGGCGCCGTGCGCTGGCAGCAGAGCATCGAGCGGATGGCGGCCCAGGGCGTCGAGCGGGCGCTGGAGATCGGTCCCGGCAAGGTCCTGGCGGGGCTGGTCAAGCGGATCGACAAGCGCATCGCGGTGCATTCGGTGAGCGATCCCGAGGGCGCCCGACAGGTCGCCGCGTTCCTGGGTGCGTAGATTCTTTCCCGCTCGACGGCCGGCGAGGCGTGGTAAACGGGCTCGGCCCGAAGGGGAGCGAAGATGTTCGATCTGAACGGCAAAGTCTGTCTGGTCACGGGGGGCTCGCGAGGCATCGGGCGTGCTTGCGCCGAAGCCCTGGCGGCTCGCGGCGCGCACGTGGTGATCGGCTATGCCGGCAACGAAGCCGCCGCGCGCGAGGCGGCGGCGGCGTGCGAGGCGCTGGGCGGCAAGGCCGAGCTCTGCCAGTTCGACGTGAGCCAGACCGCGGCCGCCGAAGCGGCCGTGGCCGAGGTCGCCAAGCGCCTGGGCCGGCTCGACGTGCTGGTGCTCAGCGCGGGCATCTCGCTCGACGGGCTCTTGCTGCGCCTGAAGGACGACGACTTCGACCGCACCCTGGCGGTGAACCTCAAGGGGGCCGTGGCCTGCGCCCGGGGCGCCCTCAAGCCGATGATGCGAGCCAAGGGCGGGCGCATCATCTTCGTGTCGAGCGTGGTGGGCGAGATGGGCAACGTCGGCCAGACCGCCTACGCCGCGTCGAAGGCCGCCCTGCTGGGCGTCGCCAAGTCGCTGGCCCGCGAGTACGCCTCGCGCAACATCACGGTCAACGCCGTCACCCCGGGGTTCATCGAGACCGACATGACCCGCGACCTGCCGGAAGAGGCGAAGACCGCCATGCTCTCGGCGGTTCCCCTGGGGCGCTCGGGCACCGCCGCCGAGGTGGCCGCCGCCGTCGTCTTCCTGGCGTCCGACGAAGCCAGCTACGTCACCGGACACGCGCTGCGGGTCAACGGTGGCATGTACATGTAATCACTCACTTTGTTCATTCAGTTCAAAATCCTTACCCAACCCTGGGCGCGCCGCGGTAGGACGCGCCCCCTCTGGAGGAAAAAATGGCGGAAGGCCGGAACATCGAGGCCGAGGTCAAGCGCATCATCAAGGAGCAGCTCGACGTCGACGAGAAGGACATCAAAGCAGAGTCCACGTTCATCGACGACTTGGGGGCAGACTCCTTGGGGTTGGTCGAGCTGGTCCTCGCATTCGAAGAGGCGTTCGAGATCGACATCCCGGACGAGGACACGGAGAAGATCCGGACCGTCCAGGACGCGATCGACTACATCGAAAAGCACGCTCCGGCCTGAGCCCGGAATGTTCTCGCTCGGGTCGCCGCATGCGCCTTGAAGTGTGCGCGCGGCGGCCCGCGCCCGTGCCCTGGAGCCTCGGATGGAGCGCGTCGTAGTCACCGGAATTGGTCTGGTCACGCCCAACGGCATCGGAACGGAGGCCACCTGGCGATCACTGATCGCCGGTGAGAGCGCCGCTGGACCGATCACGTTGTTCGAGGCCGACGAGCGTTACCCCTCGCGCTTCGCTTGCGAAGTGAAGGGGTACGATCCGGCCGAGCACATGGAAAAGAAGAAGGTGAAGGAGGTGACTCGCTTCATCACCTTTGCCATGGGCGCCACCAAGATGGCGCTGGCCGAGGCCGCCCTCGAGCTCAGCGACGAAGAGCGCGACACCACGGGCGTGTTCATCGGCGCCGGCTTGGGCGGGCTCGAGAACCTCGAGAAGTTCACGCTGGTGCTCGACCAGAAGGGCCCGAGCAAGGTCAGCCCGTACCTGATCCCGTCGATCATCGCCAACATGGCGGCGGGCCAGGTCTCGATTGCCTTCGACCTTCGGGGCCCGAGCTACGCCCACACCAGCGCGTGCTCGTCCAGCGCCCACGCCCTGGGCGAGGCCTATCGCTGGATCCAAGAGGGGCGCGCCAGCGTGATGATCGCCGGCGGCGCCGAGGCCACCATCTCCCCCATCGGGATCGCGGGGTTCTCGGCGATGTTCGCGCTGTCGCGCCGCAACGACGAGCCCAAGCGCGCCAGCCGCCCCTGGGACCGCGGCCGCGACGGGTTCGTGTGCGGCGAGGGCGCCGGCACGTTGGTGCTCGAGTCGCTGACCCGCGCCAAGCGGCGCGGCGCCCGGATCCTCGCCGAGGTCGTGGGCTTCGGCGCGTCCAGCGACGCCCACCACATCACCAAGCCGTCACCCGACGGGGTCGGCGCGCAGCGGGCCATGAAGACCGCGCTGGCCGACGCCAAGCTCGACCCGACGCAGATCGACTACATCAACGCCCACGGGACCAGCACCCCGGCCGGCGACATCGAGGAAGCGAAGGCGGTGATTGGCTGCTTCGGCAACCACGCGCTCGACAAGCAGCTGTGGATCAGCTCCACCAAGAGCATGATGGGGCACCTGCTCGGCGCGGCAGGCGCCGTCGAGGCCATCGCCTGCGTCAAGGCCATCGAGACCGGCTGGGTGCCGCCCACCATCAACCTCGAAGACCAAGATCCGGAGTGCCCCCTCGACTTCGTGGCGAACCACGCGCGCGAGCGTCGCGTTCGTCGCGCGCTCTCGAACTCGTTCGGTTTCGGGGGCACCAACGCCAGCGTGGTTCTCGCAGCCTTCGAAGGCTGAAGCACTGGGACGAAGCCCGGACCATGCAATGCCCCTCATGCCGCACGATGGAGAGCCGGGTGCTGGACTCACGTCTGGTGTCGGGCGGCACGGTGACGTGGCGGCGCCGGGAGTGCGACGCCTGCAAGCGTCGCTTCACCACCTACGAGCGGGTGGAGCTGAGCTTGCCGGTGGTGGTCAAGAAGGACGGCCAGCGGGTGCCCTTCGATCGCACCAAGGTCTTGGCCAGCCTGCGCATCGCCTGCAACAAGCGGCCGGTGTCGCCCGAAACGCTGGAAGAAGAGGCCGAGGCCCTGGAGCTCGAGCTGTCGGAGAGCGGCGATCGCGAGGTCAGCTCGATGGTGATCGGAGAGCGCGTCATGACTAGGCTCGCGCGGCTGGATCAGGTGGCCTACGTGCGCTTCGCCAGTGTCTACAAGTCGTTCCGCGACATCGACGAGTTCATGCGTGAGATGAGCGGGCTCGTGCGGCCCAAGGACGGTGAGTGAGATGGGCGACGTGGACGCCAAACTGATGGCGCGTGCCATCGAGCTCGCGCAGGGCGGGGACCCCTCGCCCAACCCGCACGTGGGGTGCGTGGTGGCCGACGGCGCCACCATCGTCGCCGAGGCGTTTCACCAGGCCGCGGGCATGGATCACGCCGAGGTGGCGGCGCTGCGGGCAGCCGGCGAGTCGGCGCGGGGCAAGACGCTGTACGTCACGCTCGAGCCCTGCAACCACGAAGGCAAGACCCCGCCCTGCGTGGACGCCATCTTGGCGGCGGGCATCCAGCGCGTGGTGATCGGCTGCGCCGATCCGAACCCCACCGTGCCGGGCGGCGGCGCGCAGCGCCTGCGCGACGCCGGCGTCGAGGTGGTGGTGGGCGTGCTCGAGAAGGACGCCCGCGGGGTGATTCGCCCCTGGGTCAAGTACATCACCGAGGCCGCGTCGTTCGTGGCCATCAAGCTCGGGGTCTCGCTCGACGGCCGCATCGCCACGCGCACCGGGGCCAGCAAGTGGATCACCTGCCCCGAGTCGCGCACCCGCGTTCAAGCGCTGCGCGCGCGTCACGACGCGGTGATGGTCGGCATCAACACCGTGCTGGCCGACGATCCGCGCCTGACCGTGCGCGACATTCCGGGCCGCAGCCCGGTGCGGGTGATCGTGGACAGCAAGCTGCGCCTGCCGGTGTCGTCACAGCTGGTCCAGGGCGCGCGCGAGGTTCCCACCTGCGTGATCACCACGGCCGAAGGCCCGCGCAGCGCGGAAGAAGAGTTGACCGAGGCCGGCGTCTCGGTGATCCGCGTGGCGACCACCGCCGAGGGGCGCTGCGACATGCGCGTTGCACTCAAAGAGCTGGCGGCACGCGAGGTGGTGAGCGTGCTGTGCGAGGGCGGCGCCGAGCTCGCTGGCAGCCTGCTGGCCACGGGGCTGGCCGGCGAGATGCACGTGTTCATCGCACCGGTGATGCTGGGGCCCCGCGGGCGACCGGGCGCGGTCGACTGGGCCGGCCCCGAGACGCCGTCGGACGCGCCGCGCATCGACCCGCCGGTCTGGGAGCTGTGCGGCAACGACGCCTACGTGTCGGGCCCGGTGGTCTACCCCAAGCGGCCGACGCGCACGACGTCCCACGGCTAGGGTCGGGGCCCGGCGGCCGTCCGCTGACCGCTGGCGGGTCCGGGGGCCCGATGTTACGTTTCTGGTCGCATGGCCGTTCGCGAGATCCTCGAGTATCCCCACCCCGTGCTGCGTGAGGTCGCCAAGCCCGTGGCCCGGGTCGACGACGAGATCCGCCGGCTGGTCGACGACATGGCCGAGACCATGTACGACGCCCCCGGGGTCGGCCTGGCGGCGCCCCAGATCGGGGTCGGCCTGAGGGTGTTCGTGATCGACATCGCGAGCGAAGACGAGCCCAGCGAGCTCTACGTGTTCATCAACCCCGAGATCGTCACCACCCGCGGCACCCAGGTCTGGAACGAGGGCTGCCTGTCGTTCCCGGGGGTCAGCGAAGAGATCAAGCGTGCCGAGCAGGTCACGGTGCGCGCCCTCGATCGTGACGGCAACTCGTTCGAGCTTCAGGCCGACGGGCTGCTCGCGGTGGCCCTGCAACACGAGAACGATCACCTGAACGGCGTCTTGATGATCGACAAGCTGAGTGCGCTGAAGAAGCGCATGATGGGTCGCAAGCTCGCCAAGAAGCAGAAGTCGCAAGACGCCGAGGCCTGACCGGCCGGCGCTCGGCGGGCGCACCGCCGCGCCAGCCTCAGCGAGACGGCGGCCGGGTGAACAGGCTGGTCTCGAACGAGAAGCCGCGCGCCGAGATCTCGTCGGCCACCTTCGGCACCGCACCCGAAGCGCTGAAGGTGCCTTCGACCGCGCCGCCGGCAGCGGTGCGCTCGACGGCGAAGCTGAAGATGTCGCTGAGCTTGATCTCGTCTGCCGAGACGCCCGCCACCTCGGCCACCCGCAGCACGCGCAACCGACCGTCGCGCAGGCGGCCGACCTCGACCACCACCTCGAAGCTCGACGACACCCACTCGCGGGCCGCCGCCACGCCGGCGGTCGGGTGCGCGCCCGCCAGATCGGCGGTCAGGCGAGCCAGCGCGCGCCGCGCGCTCGGCGCCGCGACGCTGGCCACCACACCCGAGACACCGTCGCCGATGGCGGCCACCAGCGCCGCGGTCAGCGCAGAGCTGGCCAGCTCGACCACCATCCGAGTACCGGGCACCTGAGCGGCCACGCCCAGCGCGCGTGCGGCTTCGTCGCCCTGGCCGATCGACAGGCGCATCACGCCCTCGGCCGCCGGGGAGACGTCGTCGAGGTCGAACAGCACGGCTTGCCGCGAATCCGACGAGGCAGACGCCAGCGCGGCGACCACGGCGCTGGTGCCCAGATCGCGCGGGCCACAGACCAGCACGTTCAACCGCGCCGCGACCGCGTGACCCAGGAAGGTGGCGATGGCGCGCGAGATGGTGCCACTGCGCACCAGCTCTTCGAAGCTGGCGCCCACGCGCCGCACCTTGCGGATCACCAGCAGGCCCGCCGGCGCCGCCGCACCGACCACGGCCCACAGGCGTGACCCGTCCCGCAGGCGACGCTCCACGCTGGTCTCGTCCGAGCCCAGCGGCTGGCCCGCGGCGCGGCACAGACGCCGCACCACCCGGCGCATCGCCTCTTCCGACGAGAAGCCCGGCGTGACCGGGACGTGGCGCCCGGCCCGCACCGCCAAGATGGCGTCGAAACGGGTGGCGATGATCTCGCTCACGCCCGAGTCGACCAAGAGCGGGCCGATGGGCCCCAGCTCGAAGAGCTCGGCGCGCGCCTCTTGCGAGAGCCGGGCCAGATCGATGTCCCCGGGCAGCTCGCCCTGGCTCCGAAGCTCGTGCGCGCGCTCCTCGATCGAGCGCTCGAGGCGGCCGCGCGTGGCCTCGTCGATGATGCCGTCGAGCAGGGTGGGATCCGAGTCCTGGACCACGCGGACGACGAGCGAGGCGAGCGCATTTCGATAGGTCGAACCGCCGCCCGACTCGGCCATCTGCTTCAGGTCGATGTCGGCGTGCGAGACGTCGACCACGCTGGCCAGCGGGATCTTCTCCGACGGGTGCGCCTCGGACGGGGCTTCGGGGCGCGGCGCCGACGGCATGCGCGGGGGTCCGGGGACCTCGGGGTAGGCGCCGCTGGGCTCCTCGCTCTCGTTGTCCGGGAACGCGGTGGCGCCGGACTCGCTGGCCGCAGCCCGCACCGCGGCGGGCACGGGACCGCTGCCGGTCTGCTCGCCGCCGGTCGACGGCTCGCTGGCGCCGTCGGGCATCTCGATGCGCAGCACGAAGTCGCCGATGTAGATGCGGTCGCCCTCGCGCACGATGGTGGCTTGCGAGATCCGCCGGCGGTTGACGTACGTGCCGTTGGTGCTGTTCAGGTCCGTGACGATGAAGCGCGAGTCACGGAAGATCAGTCGCGCGTGACGCTTGCTGACGTTGCCCTTGGGCAGCATCAGGTCGTTGCCCTGCACGCGGCCGACACTGATCTCGGGTCGCTCGAAGACCTCGCGACGCTCGGCACCCCCCTTCTCGCTGATGACGATGGCGAACAAAGACCCACTCGATTGCGTAGGGGAGATCACAAGCGGCCCGATAGATCTGCCGAAATCCCCGGGGACCTGTCAATCAGGGCCCTCGGACGGGGGGATTAAAGCAGATTTGGGCGCGCCCGGACGCTTTGTCGTCTTCAGCGCTCGCCGGGGCCCGACTGGCCCCGGACTTCGGTGGTGACCAGGGCCAGGAGCTCGCCGGCCAGAGCCATCACGTCCCGCTCGGAAAACCCGCTGCCGCGGAGCTCGCGATAGATGGTCTTGGCGAGGATCCGCGCGGCGCGGGGGTCATTGGGGGCGGGGCTGCTCTCGAACGGAAGTGCCATCTGGATGAACCACTCTCAGGTCAGGCGTCTGCGAGGTCAGGCATATGAAAGATTGATGCCAACGACGAATGGGCCCGAGAGCGCCCCGGTCTGGGTCCGATCGTCGCCGAATGACGCAGCGCGCGCATACCCGGCTTCGCACCGTGCCGCGAACTGCCAGAGGCAGCGTGAAACCCTGCGCATCTACTGGTTCAACCGGCGAACACGCTGGGGCTGGGGTAGCCGGTGACCAGCACCTTCGCCGGGCGCTCGACCGCGGTCAGCCGACTGGTCACCAGCTCGCGGCCGTCGTCGCCGAAGTACAGGGCCTCGCCCACCTCGGGAGCCCCCCGGTCGGGGATGGCCACGCCGTTCGGCTGAAACCTCACCCGGCCGGTCAGCTTGCGCTGCAGCGCCAGGTGGGCCGGCAGCCAGCTCTCTGAGCGGCGGTCCCGGACGGCCACGCAGACGCCGTCACGGAAGTGGTACTCGGTGTTCTTGGTCACGAACATGCGGTGGCGCCGGCGCTCGGCGCCCGCGAAACCCTGGCTGGTCTTCTGGCTCATGGAAAGGCTCCTGTCGCTGTCGACCGGCCGAGGCTCGCAGCCGAGGGCCGAGTCGGCCAAATTTCGGCGGGGCTTCCGGAAGCGCTTCGGCAAGCGCCGAAAACTCAGTGCCGGCGGGGCGGGCCCCGTACCATTTCGGGGTGCGCTCCCGTCGGCAAGGCCCTGGCCTTCGCAAGACCGCCGGTCACCCGGTGGTGCGGCGCCGCTCGGTCGAGCTGTGGCAGAGCACCGACTACCGCTGGCGCGAGCTGTTCGAAGCCGCCGACGTGATGAGCGAGGGCGCCACGCGCGCCGAGCCCGAGGGGCCGGTCTATTACGGTTCCACCAGCCTGCTCCTCACGGTCGAATCGTGCGGCGGGCTGATCCCCGACGCCGACCTCGATCACTTGCTCGCGCTCTTGCCGTGCGACCCGCACGCCCGGGTCCGCGCGGTGCGTGTGGCCTGTCTCGAGGCCCAGTTGCGCTCGGGCGGCACGCTCGGTCGAGTGCGGGCCGAGGTCACGGTGAAGCGCGATCCGCGTGGCGCCCGCGTCGACATCGACGTCGAGGCCGACGTGCACGCGCTCGGCGCAGCGACCACCGGTTGACGCGCGAAGTGATCTCGCGAAGAAGGTCAAGCCCGGCGATGGTGAGCGCGCTGCCGCGCGTTGCGACCAGAAATCCGCGGCGGACCCGGGCGCCCGAACGCGGCACTTGACAGAAACTCGCGCGCGGAAGAATTGAGAAGGTGCCGCGCCTCGCGTGGGCAGCAGTTCCATGAGCATGAAGCGCAAGAAGCGACGCGACGACAAGGTGATCCACGTCGTGTTTGGTCCCGGGGGCGGGCGCGTCCAGGCCAAGCAGCGCCGCGCGGCGACCGAACGGCGCGATGCGCCCGGCCCGAACCGCGAGCCGCTGACCGATCTCTTCACGCAGAGCGAGATCGCGCGCCTGCTCACCATCACGCCCACTCGGCTGCGCACCTTGGACAAGACCGGGGTGGTGGCCCCGACCGGCCGCCGGCGTGGCCGGCGGGCCTACACCTTCTCGGACTTGATCGCGCTGCGCACCGCCAAGGCCCTCTTGGACCAACACGTGCGCCTGCGCGACGTGACCCGAGCGGTCGGCGTGCTCAAGCGCACCCTGCCCCGGGTGGCCCGCCCGCTGGCCGAGCTGCGCATCGTGTCCGACGGCCAGCGCGTGGTGGTCCGCACGCAAGATGGTTCGTTCGAACCGCTCACCGGGCAGATGGTCCTCGACTTCGAGGTCAAGTCCCTGCGCGACGACGTGGTCCGCGTCCTCCGCCCGTCGGCGGGTCGCGAGCGCTCGCGGACGGCCTACGAGCTGTATCTGCGCGCCAGCCACCTCGACGAAGATCCGTCGACGATGGACGAGGCTGAATCGCTGTATTTGCAGGCCATCGAGCTCGACCCGTGGCTCGCCATCGCCTACACGAATCTGGGCAACGTGCGCTTCCGCCGCGGGGACGCCGACGCCGCCGAGGTGCTCTACCGGCGGGCTCTGGAGATCGACTCGCGTCAGCCCGAAGCGCAGTACAACCTGGGCTACGTGATGCTCGAGCGCGGGCACCCCGAGCTCAGCATTCCCCTGTTCCACGGCGCGCTCGAGAGCGACTCGAACTTCGCCGACGCCTACTTCAATCTCGCCATGGCCTACGAGCAGGTGGGGGACACCGGCAAGGCACGGCCGTACTGGAAGAGCTACATCGCGCTCGAGCCCCAGGGCACCTGGACCGAGATCGCGAAGCGGCACCTGTAGCCCGTAGGGGTGCTCGGCCCCCCTTGCGCGCGCTACTTCAGCACGCGATGTCGCAAGCTGGGTAGATTCGCGCGCACCCGCTCGAGCACCGCCGGGTCGAGCTCGGCCACCACCACACCGGGCCCGTCGGAGGCCTCGGCGATCACCGTGCCCCACGGGTCGGCCACCAGCGAGTGGCCGTAGGTCGTGCGCCCCTTGGGGTGCGTCCCCCACTGCGCCGCCGCCACCACGAAGCACTGCGCCTCGATGGCCCGAGCCCGGAGCAGCACGTGCCAGTGGTCTTTGCCGGTGAGCAGGGTGAACGCCGCCGGCACCAGCAGCACTTCTGCGCCGCGGTCGGTGAGCGCGCGGTACAGCTCAGGAAAGCGCAGGTCGTAGCAGATGCTGAGCCCCAGCTTGTAGCCCAGCACGTCGACCACCGCCGGCTCGCGCCCGGCGCTGCTGGCCACCGATTCGCTGATCTCGGTGCCGTCGGGCAGACGCACGTCGAACAGATGGATCTTGTGGTAACGCTCGCGCAGCGCGCCGTCGGGGCCGAACACCGCCAGGGTGTTGAACGGGCGTTCGTAGTCGGCGCTCGCCTCGGGAAAGCCTCCGGCGATCAGCACCACGCCGCTCTCGCGGGCCATCGACGCGAGCGCCGCCTGGATGGGCGCGCCGGCGTCCCCCAGCTTCTCGGCAATCGCCCGCTTGTCGGCCTCGGGGCCCATGAAGGCGAAGTTCTCGGGCAAGAGCACGACCTTTGCCCCACGGCGGGCCGCCTGCCGCACCCAGTGACGACAGCGCTCGAGGTTCTCGCCCACGTCGGCTTGGCTCTGGAGCTGCACGGCGGCAATGCTGAGCGGCTCGCGCGCGGACTGGCCTGTCATGGCGCCAGAGCATACGCGCGCCCGCCGGGGCGAAAAGGGGCGGGCCTTCTCGAGGCTGGTTTCATCGGCAAAGGGTCGGTACGCTCCCCGAAGTCCGCGCCATGATCGAGAAAACCACGGGAGCGATGGCCGAGTTCGGCACGCCCGCCTCGCCGAATCGAGGGGGGCCGGTGGCCGGGCTGGTGCTGCTCTACGCGGAGAACTACCAAGAGCTGCCCTCGGTCTGGGTGCTCGACCAAGAGCACATGACCATCGGGCGCGACGAAGGCACGAACATCCGCATGAGCGTCAACGCGGTGAGCCGGGTGCACGCCGAGCTCTCGTGGGTCGACGGCGCCTGGGTGCTGCGCGACCGCGGCAGCCGCAACGGGACGCTGGTGGACGGGCGCCGGATCGACACCGCTGTGCTCGAGCCGCTGAACGAGGTGCGAATCGGCGACGCCATCTTGAAGTTCGTCGACAAGCACGCCGAGGCCTACGCCGACTATCGCATCGACGGCAGCATGCTGAACGGCGCCGTGCGCCGCGGCCCCAGTGACGGCGCCATGGTCGGTGGCTACCAGATCGACCGGATTGCCGCCGACCTCACCCGCATCGCACCCACGCCGCTCAGCGTGATGCTGCTGGGCGAGAGCGGCACCGGGAAAGAGGTCGTGGCGCGAGAGCTGCACCGCCTCAGCGGGCGGCGCGGTGCGTTCGCGGCGGTGAACTGCGCGGCCATCCCCGCGACACTGATCGAGAGCGAGCTCTTCGGCTACAAGCGCGGCGCGTTCTCGGGCGCCGAGCGCGACAAGCCCGGCCTGATCAAGAGCGCCCACGAGGGCACGCTGCTCTTGGACGAGATCGGCGACATGCCGCTGGAAGCTCAGGCCAAGCTCTTGCGGGTGCTCCAGGCCCGCGAGGTCTTTCCCCTGGGCGCCACCGCGCCCGAGCGGGTGGACGTGCGGGTGATCTGCGCGACACACCGCGATCT
>Ga0138256_10002328_pt1 | contig 20387 bp, 15 predicted proteins | sample KNB2016incub_MG_FD_105486 | JGI IMG/M metagenome (GOLD analysis project Ga0138256, IMG submission 105486) | Active sludge microbial communities from wastewater in Klosterneuburg, Austria - KNB2014incub_MG | ecosystem: Engineered > WWTP > Activated sludge > Unclassified | place: Austria... | reverse complement strand
TGTTCCGAGGCTCCTGCCTCGGAACACACTGCTCCCGAGGCTCCTGCCTCGCGAGATTGTCGCAGGAGGCAGGAGCCTCCAGTGCAGTGCGTTCCAGGGCTGGAGCCCTGGAACGAGAATCTATTTCCGGACCGTCAGGACCAGTGGTGCGGCATTCAGCATCAATTGGCGTGCCTCCGCCAGTTCGGGCGGATCGGCGAATTGTCGTTTTCCAAGTCCGATGAGTAGAATGGTAACGGCCGTTTTTAAAATGATTTTCATGTCGTACGTCATTGACGCGCGGCGCTGGTGGATGATATCCAGAGCCAGTTTGATCGGAAGCAGGTTGGCCAGGTACGATCCTTCCGGATCGCTGTCGTCGAGATGATCCTGAGTGTGAGTGTAGTAATAAATGCTGCCGAGGCTTGAAAGGCCGGGCGCGACATCCAGAGTCCTGAGCGCCTCGGCCGAATAATACTGTGCCACAATCCTCGGATCTTCCGGCCTCGGTCCGACGATCGACATCTTGCCAGTCAGCACATCGTACAATTGAGGCAACTCATCAATCTTCAACGCGCGCAGAATTCGTCCCGCGAAAAACACGCGAGGGTCTCTGGCACCGGTGATCGCGCTGCCAGCGTCGGCTCCGATATGCATCGTGCGAAACTTGTGCATGACAAAGATCCGGCCATGACGACCAACTCGTTTCGCCGGGTACATCGCCGGGCCGGGACTCGACAGTCGAATCGCCAGGTACGCCAATAGCAGAATTGGCCAGAGCAACGCCAAAGCGATGATCGAGGCACACAGATCGAAGAGTCGTTTTGCCATGGAAGATCGCTCAGGGATATCGAGATGAATGATGCCCGTTCCGTTCCACGCAGCCCAGAGTCGCTGTCGAAGTCCGTGTCGCCAGAGAGCAGTTTGACGAATCTCAATCCTTCGAGTGTAATGCGGATTCAGAACGGACGGGTTGTCCTGGAATCGATGAAAAACTGAAAGTGCGGAATTCCATGATCGATATTACTGTGATTCTGTCGGCCAATGACATTGCCCATGTGTCGAAGCTCGGCGAGTTACTGGCTGCGCATGTGAATCTTTCCAGGGCAGAGCCGGGCTGCGTGCGGTTCGAGGCGTTTGAATCGCAAACTGTGCCGGGAACGTTTATTTTGATTGAACGCTGGGAATCCCAGGCCACGCTGAACACCCATCGCACGGCACTCGGATTCACCACAATTTACGCGCCGCAGGTACTGCCGCTGGTCGATCGAGTGGCACATGTATGCAACGTCCTGCATGACACATGAAGCAGCAGGCAGTAGGGAACATAGGTATACGTTTATTTTGGGAGTTGCGGATTGGTCTTGGCCTTAGCGCGAACATTTCTTTCAAATGCGCTCAATTTGCCGTAAAGAAAGAGGGATTTGATCGACTTTCGCTGACAAAACTGGAAAACTCGGGCAATGAAGTCCGAACTGTTTCATGGTGGCCTGTTGGCACAGTGCGACAATTCTGAATTTTCGAACAACATCGAGGGCTTGTCGGCGACTTCCACAGATTGCGAATTTTGCGACTGCGGAGGTAATCGGCGGCAAAACACGGACTGATATGTCGACCGTCATTCGAACCTGTCCAGGATGTAAATCTCTAATCCTCTCTGACACTGATCAGTGTCCGGAATGCGGCCACGTATTTCACGAGCGGAGAGCGTCAGAAGTCACCGCAGTCGTTGACGTTGGCTCAATGAAGAGCGCCAGTCTGTCCGACCCGTGCCCGCATTGTGGCGAAATGGTTCGGACAGGACTTGTTCGCTGCTGGAACTGCAACGGCTTTATGAGAGAAGACATTGCCGCGCGTTACCGCGACATGACCTCGAATCCGCAGCAGATTATCTACAGCACGATCCCACTTGAGCAACGTACCGACTATTTGCCGGCGCGGGACAAAGCCGCTGGCGGCGCGATCCCCAAAGTGTACGACGCGGAAGACTTCATCCTGTCGGATGACTCCGCCAAAGCAAGCCCAGCGGTGCCAGACAAGAGTGCTGAACGGAGCGAGCCGTCCGCGCCGCCGCGCGCCCCGCAATCGCAGACCCCAGTTGATGGTCCGAACAAACCCGAGACAAAGACTTCTGGGGGAAAACCTGATTCGTCACAAAGCGGCGGTGCCACAAAAGCTGCAGACTCGGCCAACGCAGATGAGACCAACGCTGTTCGGTCCGCAGACACTGCGGCAACTTCAAAGCCGGCGGTGGGCGACGATGATCTGAGTTCAATTGCCATGCAGGAAGAACGCGAAGTCCGGAAGCGACGCAGCGAAAAGCTGGCTGAGCGTCAGCGAAAACAGATGCTCATTCCCTGCAGTTGTGGAGCCTGGATTCGTGTGTTGGAAGAACAGAGCGGGAAAACTGTCCGCTGTCGGCAGTGCAAACAGTCCGTTCTTGTTCCACAGATTCGCCGCAAGGCAGAAAAGAAAGAAGAGAAGGCAGCGACGCCGAAACTTTCCGTCAACTGGATTGAAGATGTCCGCTTCTTTCGACTGGCCCCAACATCGCTGGTACTGAAACCCGGCAGTGTCGCCGACAAGTTCATCGAAGCCGATCTTGCGATCACAGATTCGCAGATCGTGATCATTGCGTTCACCGGTGCCGAAAAGAAGAAACGCAGCCTGCTAGGAAAAGCACCCAAGGTTGACATTGCGGCACAAAGGACATTGATTCGGGATCAGATTGCGGCGTCTGGTGACTTTACATCCCTGACGGATGTCGAAGTGCATGTGATCGCCGCTGAGCATGTCCCCGAGATCCGACTGGTTCAACCGATTCTGAAAGCGAATGAATCCATGTTCGCCGGAGTCCCGGTGTTTGGCGACGGACGCATTGCCGCCTTTCTGCCGATCGCTCTGGAGGACGGACAGCAAGCGTATCTGTCATCGGGCCTCACCGCGTTTCGCGCATTCAGCAACATGTTGAAAAATAATTTCAAGGTCGAACTGCCTGCCACCGAAAATGGCGTGCCCGATTCGGACAAGTCGGACAATCTGAATTGCTTCGTCAATCAGAGTCGCGTCGAGTCACTGCGCAACCTGAACTACTATCAGCAGGATTCTGCAGTTGAACTGGAGTTGTCCGGCTATCGCTGCAAAGCCTGTTCTACGGTCATCAGTGAAGAGGGCCGGGCAAAGAATAAACTCGGCGGAGCCAACGGCAAAGGGATCGCGAAAGCCAAGTGCCCAAAATGCGGCGGCAAGATGGGCGAAGACCCGCTGTATCGCATCAAGAAATCACCAGCAACCACTTCCGGTGAAAATGCTCCGGCGTAGTTCGTCGCGCTCTATACCTCACGCGGTCAGAAATGATGCTGTGGATCTTCTTGCGATTGTCCCCTCTCCCCCCGCAATTGTTTTTTTCAACTTTACACGTTTTCCACGGGGGGAGAGGGCTAGGGTGAGGGGGAAGAATGAAGAGTTTTGTGGCTCACTAATTACCTCCAGGCCTGCCCCCTCATCCGGCCTATCGGCCACCTTCTCCCCCTTGCCAGGGGGAGAAGGGACATTGTAAACATTGCCTTTGAAAATACCTCAGTTTGCACCGTGTGAGGTATCTGTTTCCCGCAGCCTGTAGAGATGTTCTCCGGCCTTGCGCACCAGCAGCACGCCTTCGTCTTCCCGATCCGCAAAGGATTCAATATCGATCGACGCCGGATCGCGATAGCCAAGGTTGATGCGTTCACAGACTTCGCGAGGAATCGCCGAAGCGACCGTAACCTGCACGCGAGGTCGTTCGATTCCGTTTTCAAACGTGCCACTTCCCCTGACATGCGTCGAATGAGCCAGGACACCCCATGGCAAATCCTTAAAACGATCCCACTGCTTCGTGAAATAGTCACGCACGTGATAGCCGATCCGCTCGATATGCGCACCGTGCGTGACAGAAATTTCTTTCATGTGTGGCGCGTAGATGATCAGTTCACCGCCGTCCGCAACAACGGGTTCCAGCTTGTACATGCACTTTCCGGCGACCCACAGTTCGTCGTACATTTGCGGAGCACACGACAGGACCTGACGATACGGCTTCTCATGCCGCTTGATATGCACACGCCCGGACAATTCCGAAGCGCCGCGCCACGCCTCCTCAGGCGTTCCGTAGAACATTCCATACGGCGTTGAGTCTGTTGAAACGACGAATGCCAGACATCGCCGTTCCAGAGGAATCAGCTTTGCCGCGCGATCGACCACACGTCGCACGTGAGTATCCTGGACTCCGATGATTCCGACATTTGTGATCAGAGCGCCCAGCCAATGGAAGAAATTCAGCAGATCCGGTCCGGAGATGCCGGGGAAGAAGTACTTATTGCCACCGCTAAAGCCAACCACTTCGTGCGGGAACACGGGACCGACAACCAGCGCGACGTCGTAGTCGTGAATTCGTCGATTGATCTGCACGGGCACTTCAAGCGAAAGTACTCCGTCAGAGATTTCGCGTGTCTCCGCTTCCGTCAGTTTGCCGATGGTGGCGAGTTCCGCTGGATCGTCCCACGCATGATTGTACAGGTTCACATCCCCGCACGGATCATCCTCAGCGATCCCCAACATAGACCGAATCCTGTCCTGCGGCATCGGCGGATGCGTGCCGAGCGCGACCATCACATCCAGTGATTTTGTCACCGGTCGCAGCCGATTTCGCAGAGCTGGAAACAGCACGGGCAGCGGAGCCGTTCTGGTATTGTCGGGAACAATCAGCAGCACGCGCCGTCCGCGAAAATCCTCCAGCGGGACATGTTGCTCAATCCAGTTCCGCATTTGTTCCGGATCAAGTGTCTTTAATGAGTTTGTCATCACGACTTCTGCCACAAAAAGTGCCCTAAACCAGTATTAGAATGAGAACAGGTGTTTCCGGGTGGCCGGGGTTGGAGAGCGACAGCTCGAAACCCCGGGGCTTCCTTCGCTCCGCTCAGTCCAGCCCCGGCCACCCATCGGACGAAACTCGGCTTTTCAAAGTGAACCTGATTTAGCCTTTTTTTGGATCTGCGGGTGGTGCCTCAACTGCGCGATCGGAAATCACCTGAGCCATGCCATACATCAGCGTTATCTGCTCCAGGGCTGGCATGCGATGATCGGCCACCCACGCCTCAACATCAGCTTCCATTTTGCGTTTTGCGAAGTTGCGTCCGGCGATCAGGTAGGCTTCCTCGCGCCAGACGCCATTCCTGAGAGCCCCGATGGCTTCGAGTAAGTAGTCTGGCTCCTTCGTGCTGCGTGCCACGCTGGCAACAAGTTCATTGATGTAAGCCTGCCGCAGACCGGGTAATAGAGGGCCGCAGTCGTTCTCAATCGCCTTCAGCCCCTCGGCAAGTTTCTCGTTACGATTTGCCCAGGCTCCTGCAAGGACCGGGGCGATTTTCGCGATGAGCGCGGCGTGCCCGGCATTGATGCCGTCCATTTTCAATGCGGCGTTTTGCTGCATGATCTCCGGAAGCGTCTGATTGGACCGTCGGGTTGCCGCAGCCATTAGACCAGTCAAATCGTCGAGCATAATTTCGTCGGCCCAGCCGTTGGTCTGATCGTTCAAAGCGGCCTGCACGACGGTGGCACCACCAGCACGAATGATCCGCGACAACAGTTGCACAGCACGCAGACGTCGATCTTCGGCAATGACATAAAGCCCCGGCTGATTGCCTTCATTGTTAAGGTGTCGGCGATATTCCTTGAACGTCCTGTCAACCAGTTCGGAATTACTCGTATTGAGATCCATTGCGATGCGCTGGCGAGCGGCTGATTCCCTGTGAGTGACCTCTAACGTCAAGTTGCGGATTTCCCTCGTCGGAGGCGCGGCGGCGTTCAGCTCAGCCCGCAGGCGAGACATCAATTCAGTGGCTTTGTCCGCTTCCCCGCAAATGACCGCAGCGCGAACGACTTCAGCAATCGCAGTAGCTCGCAGTAGCTCGACCGGGTGCTCAACACCGTATTTTTCTGCAATCTGCTGCGTGGTCGGCAACTTGAGTGCTTGCGGAGCGGAAAGTTGAGCCATCGCCGACATTGCCGATTCCAGTGAAGCCTTGTCGTTTAATGCTGCCGCGATCGCCGCGTGAACTCGCACAGTGACCACCGGGTTCTTGGCAGACTCCGCTGCCTTCACAATCTGTCCGAAAACGTCTGCGGGAGCCTTCACAGATCCAGCAATGGCAGCAAGTTCGGAAAGCGATTCTGACACCACGGCGGGACTCTCGTCCGAGATGCTCCAGGCGAACGCTTCGGTCCAGCGCTGATGCATTGCAAGGTCACAGCTGACAGCCGTGTGCAGAGGATCGGACCACGCCGTGACATCGGTTACCGACGGCACGGGAATCACGCTCTCTCGACTATGGTCGGCGATCCAGAACCAGGCCACGCTTGCCAGCATGTCGCGATTTGACGTAATTGAGGTATCCAGCCGACGTGATGCCACAAACTTCCGAGCTTCGTCGGTCCTGCCTTCTGTAATGAGCACTGATGCCAGCGACAGTGCGGCTTCCGTTCCCGCACGCCCAGTCGCCGGAATTCCTTTTTGGTCCGCAAGTGCCAGTTCCAGATCTTTCCGGGCGAGATCCTGCTTACCAGCAGCCAGATGTTTCCAGTATTGAGTGACATGCGGTTCGATCCGATAGAACGCCTTGGTCGAATCGACAGTCACCAACTGTTTCAATTCCTGAGCCGCGAGCGCTGACTCGCCGGTCTCAAGGAACAGATCGCCCGTCATCCGGCGCGCCCAGGCCTTGTCACGCAGATTCGGCTGCCGCGCCAAATTGATCATTTGTCGTGCGATCGCCGCAACTTCTGCTTTTGGGTTCGGGATCGCCTTAGCAGCCCGTGCGATATCCTCAGCCTCCCTGGCCAGCCGGGCTTCCCGGTCTTCCTCGCTCTCCCATTTTTCATCCCGTACTATTTCGATCGGTTTGTTCAGATCGGAGTTATTCGGTGCCTTCTTCAGCCATGACACAAGACCGCCAGCCAGTGCCAGCAAAACGACGCCAGCAATAGCATAGATGATTATCGGATTGCGCTGAGCTGGTTGCGATGTTGCTGCGGCCTTCTTCGCCGCCGCTGCCTCATCGGAAAGCCTTGCAGGTTTTCGTTCGGTCACCTTTTCGCCCGACTCGGTCGCTTTGAAAATGGGGACCAAACATGCTTCGTTCGAGCAACGAACGGATTTTCCAATCGCGGACTTTGGAACAAATCCGATGGCTTCACACATCGGACACGTGATTTTGTGAAGTCGGCTCTTGTCGGGTTTGGCAGTGGCCTGGATTGCCTGCTGCGTTGCCGCCGCGTTGCCAATTCCGAACGGATCGTCTTCATCGACTTTTGTTTTCGGCCCGGAAGCAGGTCGGGCAGGCGTTGCCGCAGCCGCAGGCTTTGAGACTGCCGCCTGCCCGGTCTGACTCACCGGAGCCGACGGTGCCGCAGTCGGTTTCGCCAGTCGGTGTTTTGGAGGACTGGCCTGCGGTCGCGGCACGTTCTTTGCGCCTCGAGATCCATCCATCGCCGCTCCGCAGAACGGGCAATCGACAGCATCATCTTCAAGGACAGATTGACCGCACGATGGACAGGTTGGAAGTGACATGGCGTTGGAAGTCTGTATGTTTCTGGTGTCGGAACTCGTACGCTTGCGGTCAGTCTAATATACTGCCAATCCGTCTGCGAGTCGCGCAGGCTGCCGACTTGGTGATCACGATCCGGAATTGAATAAACGCAGGGCAGACGTGGTTCTCCGCCAGGGATTCTCTGCATTCTGACGTCGCCACGCGATCTGTCGTTCCTTCCTTTTCATTTTTTGAGCGGCGGCCCGCCAAATTCGGAGACTCCGCGTGTCACCGTCGCTGCCGGAATGATATGCATCCCGGACAGACGGTCGGGATGGATCTCGCGATCATTTACGATATCGCGAATCCAGATTTCCCGCACCTGCTGGGGAAACTTCGTTCGGATTGCCTGGTAAACCTCAGGATCCTTCTCACCGGAGTCTCCCACCAGAATAAACTGTCGTCGGGGAAATCGTTCCATGAGGGTCGTGATCTGTGCCACTTTTTGTTCAAACGTCAGTTCGCTGTTCGTGATCAGTTCCGTCAAATCCCTCCACGACGCCATGCTGAACAGATTCTTGCGGACGGTCTTCATATGGAACGATCCCTCAGGAAATCCAGCCTTGCCGCCGATCAGGAACCCGGCCAGCGGATCGTACATCTGCCATGGGCCGCCCGAGACGTAATGAAACGACGCATTCTCCCATGCTGCGTACCGCACAGACATTTCCGGAGCCACTCTGTAGGGATGGAGAAACGTGTTGCGTACGACGATCTCCGGCCCGGCGGGAATTTCCGACACCTTGATTGTGTCGTCAATGTCGGAAATCACCGAAATCCCTTCCTGATCCACAAGTCGCACGCGACCGTGGCCCGAATGGCCTTTCGACGTCACGCTCAGCGACAGCCAACCGTGCTGAGACTGCTGCACCCTGAGCAGTGAAATGGCTCGATCCTGAGTGAGTGAGATCGTCCCTTCAATCAAACCGTTCAGATCACTCTTGTGCGGGCGACCGTTTGAGTCCGTGACCTGCAGCTTTTCATCCAGCGGGTCCGCATCAAACGTCAGAGTGACTTCCTCGCGTGATTTGCTGTCTGCCAGAAAATCGACTGAGCGTGAACGAAAATTGGCAATCTCCTCAGGGGTCACATCATTTACCCCGGCGACGATTCCTCCAGCCACAGCTTCTGCAACAATTCTCCGTTCGTGGACCCACAGACGCAAGGGAATGATCCACTTGTTGTCCTGCTGATATCCGTAAGTCGGATAGATCGTTACGACCGTATTATCACCGTAAATTGGGTTGGCAAATGCCGTAAAAGTGATCCAGCAGCCGCTGGCAAACAATGTAATCGCACGCGAAAATAAAGCCATCGCATTCTGCCTCTACGAAAGACCGGGATTTGAACGCCGGGTCGTTGTGTAGCAGAAAGTTGTCAAAACTTTCTGCCCGTAACCTTGCGAAATGCGGCACTTTCCTGACAACCCGAGTGTATCGATTGGATGGCAGCCACGGCAGAAAACTGTACGTTCGTCCAAATGTTCGGCAGTTTCAGCCGAAGGAACACCAGCAAAGGCAGCAAAAAGGTGGAGCGGGACGTCATTGCCTGCCTGAGCGTCTGAGTTGGTGTTGACGCCATTTGCCGAATCCTCATGATTCCCGGAAATCTACTCAAGCTGCGTCCACTGATCTCTCCTCTCTCCCAATTTCTTTGGGAGCCGCAGTTCGAAAAAGCTCAGTCGAGCAACCTGTCGATTATCTCGTCCCTCTCTCCTTTCCCAGCAGGTGATCCTGTGAAGAATTTTTCTTCCCTGGCGATCGCAGCAATTCTGTTGCTGTCAGTGCAGACAACTGTGTCCGCGCAAATCGGATATCCGGCAGGCCAACCATACGGCGGCGGCTATCAGAACGTTGGTGCGTACCAGAATCCTCGAGGCTACAACCCGGGTCGCTACCCGACCGGATTGTATCAGCAACCCGCTGGTCCTTCGCGCACAGCGTACAACCATCAACAGCCGATGGGCGGTTATCAACGATCGAACGCCGGGCAGGTGTCGATCTATCAGCCGACGATGACGGCGATGAGGCTGTTTCAGGATGACGGAGTCCCGATCCCGCCGGATGCCAGCGCCATCCCATCGACTGGAACATTTCAACCATCTGATCCCGCGAACGCATTTCCGGAGATGAGTGGTCAGATCACTTCACCCGACATATCCATGCCACCGTACGATGACACAACGACGTGGAATGCATTCGCCCCACCGCTGACATCTGATCCATTCGTCGGTCAGCCTGGTGCCGGGCCGTATGCACCCTACAGTCCTTATCAACAAGGCATACCGCAGGGAATGTATGCCTACGGAGCAAACCCGGCGAATCCTTACCGCCTTGGTTGGAGCAACCGTCTTGATGCGTCGTGGCTGCCGAACGGATCCGTTCAGGGAGCACCGGCTGGTGTCACTGGTGCCCTGGACATCTTCGGGATCGACTATCGACTTGCCAATTCCGCGCCCGTCGCGCCTGGCTGGATCTTGAACTGGACGAACCAGTTTTCCTGGCGTAACTGGAACGGAATCGGCGGAACGCTGGAACTTCCAAACAACGTATACCGATTCGGAATGGATTTCGAGTTGGAAACGCCAAAGAACGGACCGTACAGCATCAGCCTCGGCATCACGCCATCGATCAACACCGACTTTGATTCCGATGCGTTCAGCGAAGGCTTCCAACTGGACGGTCGCGGGATTCTGTTTATGCAACTGGATCAATACTGGACCCTGGGACTCGGTGCTCAATACTGGGATCGCGTGCAAAGTCTCGTGATTCCCTGGGCCGGTTTGATCTATCGCGATGATTACTGGGAATGGCAGCTGATGTATCCGGAAGCCCGCGTCAGCCTGTTTCTGGGGAATGAATCCTACTGGTCGAAGTGGATCTACGTCCGAGCCGAATACCATGTCGAAGCGTACGGCGTGAACCGCACTTACGCTGGAGTGAACGCGGATGATAAGTTCCAGTTGGATGACAAGCGACTTTTGCTGGGTCTGAAAATGGACGCCGGTCTGTACAGCTGGGTCATCGAAGGTGGCTGGGTGTTTGATCGACACGCGAGATTCGACAACCCATCGGTGCCGGACTTTGACCTTGGCACGGGATTCGTGGGACAAATTGGTTTGCGGTATTAATGGAGACTCCGTTGAAATCACTCGCTCCGATCGCCGTCGTCCTGGCAGCCGGCAAGAGCACCCGGATGAAGTCCGATGTGCCAAAAGTTCTGCATCTCGTCTGCGGACGTCTGATGATTGAGTATGTGCTGGATGCCGCCCGGGCAGCCGGTGCGGCAAAATTGGTCGTTGTCGTCGGTCACAAAGCCGATCTGGTCCGCAAGTCACTGGCCCATCATCCGGATGTCACGTTTGCCGAGCAGACCGAGCAAAAAGGTACGGGCCATGCCGTCATGATGTGCGAATCTCAACTGGCCGGACACGAAGGATCGGTGCTCATCCTTGCCGGTGATACACCACTGTTGCAGGGCTCGTCACTCAAAGCACTGCTCGACGCGCAGGCGAGCGAAAACGCCGCGTGCGTGATTGGTACCGCCGAAACGAGCAACAACGACGGACTCGGACGAGTCGTCCGCGACGCCTCAGGCGCGTTTCAGTGCATCGTGGAGCAAAAGGACGCGACGGCGGACCAACGCCTGATCACGGAAATCAATACCGGCTGCTATGCATTTAACACGCCGCTCCTGCTGCAGTCTCTTCGAAAACTGCAGCCGAACAATGTGCAGTCTGAATACTACCTCACGGACTGTCCCCGGATTCTGATGGACGACGGTCACAAGGTTGCCGCCAGTTGCAGTCTGACCATCGAGGAAGCCCTTGGTGTCAACACTCGGGTGCAGTTGTCCGAAGTGCAAACCAGTATTCAGCAACGAATTCTGACCGACTTGATGATGTCGGGCGTGACGATCGAAAACCCGGCGCAGACAACAATCGACTACGGAGCAAAAATCGGCCGGGATACCGTCGTTCGTCCGTGTACCGTTATCGACGGTGACGTCGTGATTGGTGAAAACTGCGTCGTTCACCCATTCACCCGTGTTACCGGACCACGCACAATTGACGACGGCACGCAGGTGTCGTGACGGCGATTCACTGACCGGCAGAAAGATTGTAAACATGGGTGCCGCGAAGAAGAACAAGGCCGTCCCGATCGAAGCTACCATCACCAAAGCCGATTTGATCGAAGCCGCCGCGCCATCCAGTTCCGCATCGGTCTGGTTCCTCGCCCTGCTGACCATTCTGCCATGCCTCACCGCCGCAGTCTGCGTTTCGGGCGACGCTTCGGCACCACCGCTGGTCGTGACCACCAGCCGCCCCGCGCTGGTGTTTTCCGAATACCTTGCGGACTTTGGCCCGGCTGCCGTTCCTCAGCAGCCCACGCTCACGCCGATGTTCTACTTCCACAACAACGGCAAGCAGACGGTCAACATCACCGACATGATGCCCAGTTGCGGCTGTCTTACCCCGAGCATTAGTGCCAAAGAGATCGCACCAGGAGCTGTCGAAAAACTTTCGCTCCCCATTCGGTTGAGCAATGAATCTGCCGGACCTCACGAATACCTTGTCACAGTTCATTACACCGATCCAATGCCGCGTCAGGTGACTCTCACTGTGAAAGCCGTGCTGCCGGAGAAATCGCTCATCGTTGAGCCTCACGTGCTCATGGTGATGGGAGAGACCGTCCCGAATCAGCAACACGTCGTGGCGATCTCCGACTTTAGACCGGAGAAACAGCAACACCCGATGAAAGTCACCGGCATCACCGGGTCATCATCGCTGTTCACAGCCGAGCTTGCAGGCCATTCAAATCCAGACGGTGCCAGCCGCACCTCGATCGCCGTTCAGTTCCGTGAGAATCCTCCACAAGGTCGTCACCGAGGCTTCATCAACGTCACCACCGACGACGCCCTGTTTCCCGTGCTCCAGATCCCGGTCGTGATGGGAGACAACAAACGCGATCCCACCGACATCGTCCATGTGTCCCCGGAAACCGCTCGCATGGTGCTCAACACAGCTAATCCAGGTGAGTCCCTCGGAACGGTCGTCACGTTCGACCTCCCGAGTCGCTGGAAAGTCACTCACTGCGACACCTTCCCCGCAGAGATCCTTGCAAAGTATGATTCCACCCCTGGACCGAACTCCGACCGCCAGACGGTGAGCGTAGAATTGTCGCTCACCGAGTTACCCTTGCTCGGAATTGAAAAAGCCGTCCTCACACTCAACGCCCTCGATGGCGACGTGTCCGAAATGGTCACCGTGCCAGTAAACCTCGTCTGGAAATAGGATTCGAGGCCGCAGCACATCGCCGCTTTCATGGCACCTTCGCGAGATCAAGGAACACAATGATCGAAGGATTGCCGACAGCCGCATAATGCCCGGTGAAGTTCAAGCCTCCGTTTTTGCCATCGATCCGAAAGACGGCGATGTTGTCGGCTCGCTGATTGCAGCAGTACAGGAACTGGCCCGTCGGGTCGAAGTTGAAACTGCGAGGATAGTTGCCGCGAGTCCATTCATCGCCGAGGTGCGTCAGTTCGCCGGTGGGGCCGACGGAGAAGATTCCAATGCTGTCATGCAGGCGGTTGCCAGCGTAGACGAATTTTCCATCGGCAGAAACCAGAATCTCAGAGCAGAAATTGCTGCCGACAAATCCAGGCGGCAGCGTGGAGATTGTCTGGCGTGACGCGAGGCGGCCCGTTGTGGCGTCGTAGTCAAACAGCACAAGGGTCGAGCCTTCCTCCTGAATCGAATAGAACCATTTGCCATTGGGATGAAAATGGAAATGTCGAGGTCCGTCGCCGGGCGGCAGTGAAACCGTCGGCGGATCATTTGGAGTCAGCAGTCCTTTTTGTACGTCGAACTTCCACACGAAGATCTGATCCAGGCCCAGATCCGCGTGCAGCACGAAGCGTCCTACGGGATCGGCTTGAATCATGTGCGCGTGAGTTCGATCATGACCGCTGAAGGCGAAACTGCCTGGAGGAGCGTTGACCGCCGTGGTGGGCCCGATCGTACCAGCGTCATTTTTGACGTCGGTGGCTTCGCCCAATCGACCGTCGGGAAGAATCGGCAACACAGACACGGAACCGCCAAAATAATTCGCCACCAGCAGAAACTGCCTGGACGGATGAATGCTCACATTAGTCGGACCAGCCCCGCCCGAGCGAACCGTGTTGAGCAGATCCAGCTTTGCATTAGCTCGATTGATGGCGAAAGCACTGACCGTGCCTTCCTTGTTTTCGCCCACATGGTCCGTTTCGTTGGCAGAATACAAATGGGTTCCAGCGGTATTCACAGCCAGACAGCCTGGACTTGTGCCCATCTCGAAAATGCCAGCGGGAGTCATCGCCCCGGTGCCGCGATCCACCTGAAAAAGATGAATGCCGCGTCCGTTCCCCGGCGGCAAATCCACCTGAGTCGGCAGAACATCGCCGAGCGGAGAACTGAAGGTTCCGACATAGGCCATCAGCGGTCCAACGGCTTCGCTGGTTTGCGCCTGAAGCATGCCGGTCATCAGGGGAGCGGCTCCTGCGAAAGCGATCGAGGTCTTCAGGAATGTACGCCGGGTACGGATGTGTTGAATCATGGCGAAGGCGCTTTGTCTGGAGGAGAATTCGGTTGCGAAAACTCGCAGTCTATCGAATTCCACGCGTCGTTGTCATTGAACTACACCACTATTGCGTGTGACAGAGGACTGAGATTGCCGGTAGCGGCGGTCTGCGAGTTCGGTTTTCCAATCCTCGATCATGTACCGCATACGTTCGCGGTCCAGATCGTCGGGCTGACACTGCAGCAGCGCGAGTTGTAACTGGCGAAGGGCTTCGCGCGTTTGTCCAGTGGAATGCACCGTCAACGCCATCTGAATTCGCAAGACGGGCATATTGGGTGAATGCTGTAGTGCGTGGGTCCACAGTGATTGCGAGTTCTGCCAGACTGGAAGATGCAGGTGCGTGAGTGTCAGACACGCTGCGAGAGTCGCCACAACGACGAGACCTCGCAGGCAGTTTCCGACAAACAGAACGATTCCCGCAGATTCCGCTGCCACGAATCGCATGACGCGCTGGATCGCCCCGGCCGCCATCGCAAAGACCACGATGCATGGCAGATACAGGTAACGATCATTCATCAGCGTGGTAATGCGGAAGAAGTTCAACACGGGGAACAGTAGCAGCAGGAAACTGAGCGATCCCAGCATCCACAGCGGCTGCGACTTGCGAATTCGCCAGAGTCCATAGCCGACCGCAGCCCAGGCAAGGCTGCCGATTGCAACCTGAGTGGCGATGCCGCTCGTGGGCGGATCGTACATGACGCACAGATTTGTCGGACAGAACAACATCCCGATGTACAGCCACAGAATCGTGACATCGATCGCCATGATCTTCAGCAGACTGAATTCCATATGGCCACGAACTCCGCCCAGCACCGTGTTCTGGGCTCCCATTGTGTACAACAGCAGAAGCAGCGTCAGCAGTCCGGGAATCACTTGTCGCGCGATGGCCACAGTCGATTTCTCACGCCGGATGAGAAGATCATAAAGCAGCACGATGGGAGGAAACACAATCGCCAGGGCTTTGGAAAGCAACGCCGCGACCAGCAGGCCGACATACCATGCGTCGTGTTTGGCTGTGACGTCGGGTCGCAGCCTGACGATAGCGGCCCAGAGCATAAAGACACTACAGAGCAGGCCCTTGCGCGACGAAATCCAGACGACGCTTTCGATCTGCACGGGATGCACCAGAAACAGAGCCGCCGTGAACCAGGCGACGAAAAGATTTCCGGTGAGCTGTCGCAACAGCAGAAAGACAAGCACTCCATTGACGAGATGCAGGATGACATTTGTCGCGTGATAGCCGCACGGGTTCATGCCCCAGATCGTATGGTCAATGAGAAACGACAGGATGGTCAGCGGCGCGTAATTCCGGGTCACAGTCTCCGTCGCCACACCCCACAAATTGGAGGGCGACCAGCTGCGAATGAGTTCGTTTGCCTGAACGTAGGCAATGTCGTCCCAGTTCAGGAAATCAAACGCGACCGACTGCCAGAACGCGACGAGACCCAGCACAACTAATGCCGCGATCTGAAAGACCGTTTGATGGCGTTTCAACAAGTCAGACATGACACAACAGCCCTGATCCGGATTTTCAAGCGCGTTTCGACCCCTGATTCAACCTGGCACGCAGATTCACGAGCCTGTTGGCTTTTCGCCGCAGCGCCGCAAAATGGTTGCAGTCCGCGATCGCAGAATCGTTACGTTCGTCAAACACGTTCGCCAAACACGTTCGCCGGACACTCGGGACAACGATTTTACTACTGACGGATTTTGGCAAAGGTACGACAGGCTTCCAGCCTGTCTTCTGCTAACGCAACTCGCAGCAATTATCCTTCACGCGGCCTGGAATGAGGCTGTCAATTCTCGTTCCAGGGCTCCAGCCCTGGAACGCACTGCCCTGGAGGCTCCTGCCTCCCGTGACAATCTCGCAAGGCAGGAGCCTCGGAACAAGGACATCAATCCGCACCGTGTAAAGTATTGATGCTCGATTCGGCTCTGAGTCCGAAGCATCGGTGACAGTTCAGCAAGACTTCCCTTCGGTGACCTCCTTCCCTCGACGGGCCCCGCTGCTGTGGTCGCAGTTTTGTTCGCCCGTGTCGATGGTACTACGAAGTCATCTGAATTCCAAACCGGTTTATCCCGGCACACCCTGACTCCTTTCGTGACACCCAGGGAATGACTCGAACGCGTACAGCGAAAGAACAGTTGAGACAACTGTTCTACTCTGAGCGTGCGGTTAGTCGCACGGTTCCTGCCTGAGGCTCATTTGTCAAACCGGGCACGAAGGCGTTGTAACGAGCACGAATGTCCGTTCGCTTTCGCGTTGCAGCGCGTTCGCGGATGGACTCGACAAAGGCGTCGGTCACGGTGAACAGCGTGATGAGTCGTGGTGTTCCGCTCGATTCACTTTCGATGCTGTACACGAGCAACCAGTTTTCCCTGATGCCAGATTTATCAGCGAACGGCAATCGGACAAGATCTGTGATGAGAGAAATGTCCGACCGCAGAGAGTTTGAATTCGCTGGTGGAACCGTTTCCGTCAACCGCAGACTTTGCCACTTTTCCGGCTCCAATTCCTGGACCGACTGAGCCGCACGCCGCGACAGACATCGGTGCATCCAGTGCAGGCGTTTGTGTCCTCGAAACGCAATGCTGCCTGCCAGCCAGGTCGCGTTCGCCAGCAATGTCCCTTCATTCGGCGCAGGCCCCAGCACATCCAGCGGTAAGCCGAGAGCGGATTCCAAATCCGTCCGAACCCAGCGATCCCGTTTTTTTCCGTATGGCGTCTCGATCACACTGAACAGATAACCGTAGGTGTGCTGATACGCGGCATGGGGATGTTCTGGCGAGAGTCGTCGGCCAGCAATCTGGAAGATGGTTCGCAGGATGGAGGGCTCGACAATCACTTGCCCGGCGAGTTCATCAAGATTGCGACAATCACCCCAAAAAATCCCTGGCCCACTCGGACCTCGATCGGCCTCGACCTGCAGAATAATTCCCGGGCAAAGCCGACGAACAGCCGCGATCATTTCCGCCTCACCAGCGCGGGCTGACTTCAGAAGCTGGCGGATGATTTTGTCAAAGTCAGGCATCGCAGCACCCGTCGTTCAGGGAAGGATAAGACACGCAAGCCGACGAGGGACGGTAACAGGAAGTCACGATGAAAGACAGTTGAAGGAATAGTCGTCGTTCGCTCCGCGAACGAAACGCGAAAATGGGTGCGAGGTGCGTCTCGTTCGCGGAGCGAACGACGACGATGCGCCTACTTCCTGTGAATCACGTCAAGTCCGCCTTGACACGCGCCGCGATGTGGCAATACATTGGCACATGGCAATGTGTTGCCACTTTAAGAGGAAGACGTCGAAATGGCGAAGAAGAAACCATCCGATGGGCTGGCGCGGCGAGAGCGGCAGATTATGGATGTGATCCACCTGCTGAGTGAAGCGACCGTCAGCGATGTGCGGGAAAAGCTCAGTGATCCGCCGAGTTATTCAGCAGTGCGAACGATGATTCGGCATCTGGAATCCAAGGGTTTGCTGAAACATCGACAGGATGGAAAACGTTACGTCTATCGAGCCACGCAGTCTCGGGTTGCGGCAAGTCGCTCGGCGTTGAGGAAATTGCTTGACGTGTTCTTTGCGGGTTCGCCGTCCGATGCTGTCGCGGCAATTCTGGATGTGCAGGGAAAACAGATTGATCTGGCAGAGCTTGATCGCATTGAGGCATTGATTCAAAACGCGCGCACGGAGGGAAAGTGATGATCGCATTTGAGGGGTTGTTGAAGTTGGTCATTTGGGACCGGGTTTGGGCGTTGTTGCTGGACGCGACGATCAAGGCAACGCTGCTGCTGACCGTGGCGACGATCGCCAGTTTTGCGTTGAGAAAATGTTCTGCTGCCGCTCGGCATCGACTTTGGGCACTGCGGGGACTCACGTGCGCAGTCGCAATGGCTCGCCACGGCAATCTCGAAGGCCGCATGAGGTCGCTGTTTGACAAGGACATCGTCCGCAGTCACAAGCCGCTGAGCCGGATCGCGGCGGTCGCGATGCCGGTTGCCTCGGCGCTGGCGGTGAGTGCAGTTTCAGCAATGCAGCCTGCCGCTGAACCGCCGGAAAATGACGAAGCCTCTGTGGTTCTTACGTCGGATGAAGAACCTGGAGCTCGGGAACCTGGACCAGCAAAACCCTCTGAGCAGTCGCTGCTGGGCGCGATCGCGGAAGAAATCAGCGACGCAGTTGGCGAGTTTGTTGGCGAGTTTGCCGATGGGAACGGCCAGTACCGAGTCGCCGGACCATTCGAACGTACGGTGAAGATCATCGATGAGTCCGGCAAACCGGTTGAAGGCGCGAAGATTGTTCCGTGGGGATTCGGCACTGCGAACGGTATAGGCTGGGGTTGGATCGAGATATGGCCCAAAGAATTTCTCACGAACAGCGAAGGCATCGCCACAATATTCGTCCCCGACGAATTAACGGCGTTTCTTCCGGCAGCATCTGGCAACTTCACTTCTATTTCGTTCCGAGTAGAGCATTCAGGTTTCGCGACAGAAATCAGGAGCGGTTTCGATGGTGATCGCGAGCAACCGGTGAAACTATCGACAGGAGTAAACGTGGTCGTCAAGGCGATTGATTCACGGACAAGTCAACAAATCACTTCAGACCTGTATGCGAGGTCCAGCGGGTATCCGAATCCCAAATGGAAACTGGAGGACGGGCTCCTGCGATCAACGCCGTTCAATCCGACGACAGAAGATACCGGACAATACTTTCGAGTCGTCTACGCACCGAACGACGCTCAAGGAACCAACATGATGTTCAGCGACGTGACTGACGCATCGCTGCTCGAAGTGAAGGACCATATCGCGAATCCCGAGATTGAATTGCATCCCGGCGTCGAATTGTCAGGTTCGCTATCGGCGAACGTCGAGCGTCCATTGAAGCCCGGTGGTCACATCATCGCTGCAATTCTGAGTGGTTCCAGTCAAAGTTGTGCCTGGCAGGACGTCGCACCGATCGCGGAAGATGGAACATTTGAGTTCACGGCGTTGCCACGTGAGTCGCATGTGGAACTGATCGCAGTGTGCGACGGATGGGTTTCCCAGTGTACTCCCGAGATAGCCGCTGCCTATGACCAGACGCACGGGACAAGAATCTCGCAGCTCATTGGCGGGGGAATGGTGGCATCGACCCCGTTCCGTCTGGAATCCGACGCGGCACACATGATCGTCAATATGGTTGAGACGGGAATTTGCAAGTTCAAGGTTGTCGATGAACACGGCGATCCAATCGATCTGGCAACCATTATGTTGGTGCCGAACCAAGTGACGCGTGCAGGATCGACATTCCTGGGTGCTGGTGGTCGTTCCATTGATGCACTGCGAAATCCTAACCCGGTGCCATTCAGAGGCGATGTTGAATTTGCGAGGTCATACGCTCGCGTTACCAATGCCCAGGGAATCGCAGTGATCTCGAATCTGCCCGCGACCAGCCAGACGGTGATGGTGGATTTCCCCGGTTACTCGGTCGTCCCCGATCCTCGGTACGCCACAATGGGAGGTTTTCCGATGGAAGTAGCGGACATCAAAGCAGGGGAACTCAATCAGAAGATCCTGAAGATGCGGAAGGTAGACGACGAAAGCGGCCTACTGAATTGGAATCTTTTACCTGCCGACAGCACGCACAAGGTGATGCTGCGAATCGTGGATGCTGACGGCGTCCCATTGCCGAAAGCCAAAATCACTTTGGTCAGCCAGAACGTCACGACGCTCGGCGAAAAGCAGCCGTGGCCAGCCGACTGGCCGACAGACGTTTCCCTGCAGGGGATGGCAATGGTCATGATTCGCATTCCCCGACCAGCGAGCGTCACCGCCGAGGGCCTGGCCAAGGCCAGTATCTGGATCGACATCGAAGTCGACGGCTGCGTGCCGCTGAAGAATCACGAAGTCTCATTGAATCAGCGATTGCCGATACGGCTGCAGGCTTTGGATGAGAAACCAGAGTAGAACAGTTGTCTCAACTGTTCCGTCCAGAGCGATTGAAAAAACAGAAGCGATGAGACGAAACGAGCGTCTCGTTCCAGGGCTCCAGCCCTGGAACGCAATGCAAAGGAGGCTCCTGCCTCCAGCGAGAGTGTCGAGGCAGGAGCTGGGGTACGCGACAAAATATCGGACAGTTATTTTTCGAGCGAGGCTCACTCATCCAGATCCACAGCGTTGCCATCGTTGCGCTGAATG
>Ga0138256_10002326_pt1 | contig 20394 bp, 34 predicted proteins | sample KNB2016incub_MG_FD_105486 | JGI IMG/M metagenome (GOLD analysis project Ga0138256, IMG submission 105486) | Active sludge microbial communities from wastewater in Klosterneuburg, Austria - KNB2014incub_MG | ecosystem: Engineered > WWTP > Activated sludge > Unclassified | place: Austria... | reverse complement strand
TATATACCCATACAAGTTAATACTAATATGTCTCTAACTCTATCTATAATGAACTTCTTTTTTTCTAATCTAAAAATTTCTATTTTCGGCTTAACTAAACGACATTGAATTACGAATTACGATTCTCTAAATCAATCGAATCACTAGTCAATCGTCTTTCGTCAATCGAATCAATCGTCAATTGAACCAATCGTCAATCGTCAATCGAATCAATCGTCAATCGAATCAATCGTCAATCGAATCAATCGTCATTCAAATATTATCTTCCCGTTCAGCCACTCATTCTCGATGACTGCCTGGTATTTACGGTAAAAATTCAGTGCAGGGGAGTTCCAGTTCAGGATCTGCCACTTCATCATCCTGCAATCCAGGCTGATGGCTTCCTGCATCAGGGCCTCAAATAATAGTTTACCCGTGCCTCTGCCTCTGAGCGAATCATCCACCACAAAATCTTCCAGATAGAGCATTCTACCCCTCCAGGTGCTCCAACAGACATAATAAATAGTGGTGCCAATTATTTGGTTGTTTTCATCGACAGCAACCAGGGCATCGAAGACCCCTGCGAGGTAGTTTTTTTCATAATCCGGGAGGGTGGCTGTTACAGCTTCCGGTGCGCGTTCATAAAGAGCCAGTTGCTTTACCAAATCAAGGATCCCGGACATATCGTCCAGCCTGGCTTTGCGCACATTTGTTAATGAATTCATTTTAAAAAATCTTTTTTGTAAAATCGAAAATAATAATATCTTTGCAGACACTTTTATAAAAAGGGGTGTATTTTCTAATAAAAATCATTGATAATCAGCAAGTAATAAATGAAAAATTGATATGCCAACCATAAATCAACTGGTTAGATCAGGTAGGAAGCAAGTAAAAGCTAAAAGTAAATCCCGTGCATTGGATGCCTGCCCTCAGAAAAGAGGCGTTTGCACCCGTGTGTATACTACCACCCCCAAAAAACCGAATTCCGCGCTGCGTAAAGTAGCAAAAGTGCGTATGACCAATGGCATTGAGGTGATCGCCTATATCCCAGGAGAAGGCCACAACCTGCAGGAGCACTCTATGGTGCTGGTCCGCGGAGGCAGGATCAAAGACCTTCCCGGTGTACGTTACACCATTGTAAGAGGCGCTATAGATACTGCCGGTGTCAACAACAGAAAAAAATCAAGGTCCAAATACGGGACCAAGAGACCTAAAAAATAATCATTTACTGTACAATAGATCAGCAGAACAATGAGGAAAAGAAAACCAAAAGCAAGAGCTATCCAGGGAGACCCCAGATATCACGATACCTTAGTCACCCGGTTTATCAATAACCTGCAATGGAGTGGTAAAAAAGCAGGCGCTCATACCATATTCTATGATGCCATGGATGTTGTAAAATCCAAACATGCAGAAGAAAATGAATTGGATATCTGGCGCAAGGCTCTTGACAATATTATGCCGCATGTAGAAGTGCGCAGTAAAAGGATCGGCGGGGCGACTTTCCAGATTCCTACCGAATTGCCACCTAACCGTAAAATATTCTTTGGAATGAAATGGATGATCCGTTACGCCAGAGAAAGAGCAGGCAAAGGAATGGCTGAAAAATTAGCCGCCGAAATCATCGCTGCTCAAAAAGGAGAAGGTGCTGCTGTAAAGAAAAAAGAAGATATTCATAAAATGGCCGAAGCTAACCGCGCATTCGCGAGCTTTAGGTAAAAACCCAAGCAACGACCCTACCCCATGGCAAAAAAAGATCTCAGATATACCCGGAACATTGGTATCGCAGCCCACATCGATGCGGGTAAAACGACTACCACTGAGCGCGTTTTATACTATACCGGTATAACACACAAAATGGGTGAAGTGCATGACGGGGCTGCTACCATGGACCATATGGAGCAGGAGCAGGAAAGGGGTATCACCATCACCTCTGCCGCAACAAAAACCGTATGGAGTTGGAATGGCGATGAGTATACCGTAAATATCATTGACACCCCGGGTCACGTCGATTTTACTGTTGAAGTAGAGCGCTCATTAAGGGTATTGGATGGTACCGTCGCTTTGTTTTGCGCTGTTTCAGGCGTAGAACCACAATCAGAGACTGTTTGGCGTCAGGCTGACCGATATAAAGTGCCTCGTATCGGATTTGTTAATAAAATGGACCGGTCGGGTGCCGATTTTTTTAATGTAGTAGAAGAAGTAAGAACAAAACTAGGCTCCAGACCTGTACCGCTTCAGGTGCCCATTGGAGCTGAACATAACTTCAGAGGAGTAGTCGATCTGATTTCCAATAAAGCAATGGTATGGAATGAAGCCGACCAGGGCATGACGTTTACTGAAATTCCGATACCGGATGATCTGAAAGAAACCGTATTTACCTGGCGTGAAAAAATGATCGAAGCCGCAGCGGAGTACGACGATGCGATCATGCAAAAATTCTTTGATGACCCCGATACAATCACTGTAGTTGAATTACAAGCTGCTTTGAGAAAAGCCGTTATCGACATGAAAATTGTTCCGATGATGTGTGGATCAGCTTTCAAGAATAAAGGGGTGCAAGCTATGCTGGACGCGGTGTGTACCTTCCTGCCTTCACCCGCCGATATCGAAGCAGTGGAAGGTATCAATCCAAAGACTGACCTGGTAGAATATAGAAAACCGGAAAATACAGAGCCTTTTGCAGCCCTGGCTTTCAAGATAGTCAATGACCCTTTCGTGGGCAGATTATCTTATATGAGGGTGTATTCTGGCAAGCTTTCCAATGGTTCATATATATTAAATACCCGTTCAGATAAAAAAGAAAGGATATCGAGGTTATATCAGATGCACGCCAATAAACAAAACCCCATTGAATCAGTAGAGGCAGGGGATATTGCAGCGGCAGTTGGTATGAAGGACATTCGTACCGGGGATACCCTATGTGATCCTGACAAACCCATCATACTGGAAAGTATGAAGTTTCCTGAACCTGTTATCGGTTTGGCAGTTGAACCAAAAACGCAGAAAGACCTGGATAAAATGGGCATTGCCCTCAACAAACTTGCTGAAGAGGATCCGACCTTTAAAGTAAAATACGATGAAGATACCAACCAGACCATTATCAGTGGGATGGGGGAATTGCACCTGGAAATTATCGTAGACCGGATGCGTCGTGAATTTGGTGTGGAGTGTAACCAGGGTGCACCACAGGTGAATTACAAAGAAGCGTTGACCCGTATGGTGACGCATAGAGAAAAATTGAAAAAACAAACGGGAGGATCCGGTTTGTTTGCCGATATAGAATTTGAATTAGGGCCTGCAGATGCCGAGTTTTTGGCCAGTGATGATTTTAAAAGTGGTAAGACGAAAATGCAGTTTGTCAATGCTATCGTCGGAGGTTCTATTCCACGTGAATTGATCCCACCCACTCAAAAAGGATTCCTTGCCATGATGGAAAACGGAGTTTTGGCCGGTTACAATATCGATAGCATGAAAGTGCGCATATTCGACGGCTCTATACACGCTGTGGATTCTAAACCAGTCGCCTTCGAATTGTGTGCCAAAGAAGGATTCAGAGCAGCAGCGCCTAAAGCAGGCCCTGTAATCCTCGAGCCTATAATGAAATTAGAAGTAGTTACTCCTGAAGAGTTTGTAGGTCCGGTCATTGGCGACCTTAACCGCCGCAGAGGAATGCCCAAAGGGCAGGAACTCAGACCCGGCAATGCCGTGGCCATTCAGGCGGACGTACCACTCTCTGAAATGTTTGGTTATGTGACCCAGTTGCGTACCATCACCTCAGGAAGAGCAAGCTCAACCATGGAGTTTTCACACTATGCACAAGTACCTTCAGGTATAGCTACTGAAGTAATCGATAAAGCTAAAGGTGCCGTTAAGGCATAATAATTGTAATAAAGAAATTTTGAATAAAGGGAAATGAATCAAAAAATTAGAATCAAACTCCGGTCTTATGACCACAACCTGGTCGATAAGTCTACGGAGAAGATCGTAAAGACGGTCCGCAGTAGCGGTGCTGTGGTTACAGGTCCGATTCCGCTGCCCTCCGAGAGAGAAGTTTATACCGTGTTGCGCTCGCCACACGTCAATAAAAAAGCTCGGGAGCAGTTCCAACTTCGGACCCACAAGCGCCTCATTGAAATCTATACCCCGACACAAAAGACGGTGGATGCGCTATCCAAATTAGAGCTCCCGTCCGGTGTGGATATTCAGGTAAAACTTACCTGAGCTTAGGGTCTATTGATTTAAATTCATTTATGGTCTCCAGGGACTGGTGGGATTTTTCCATCCGTTTCTGAGGGAAATATTATCTGTTAAAAATTAAAATACACTGTAAAGTGAACGGATTAATTGGAAAAAAAATAGGCATGACAAGTGTCTACGATGATGCAGGAAAATATGTTGCCTGTACAGTCATAGAAGCCGGTCCAAATGTCGTAACCCAGGTCAAAACGGATGACTCTGATGGTTATTTTGCACTTCAACTTGGTTTTGAAGAAGCAAAACCTAAAAACACTTCTCAGGCTCTTAAAGGTCACTTCGACAAAGTCAACACGACTCCAAAGAAGAAACTGATTGAATTCAGGAACTTTGCCCTGGATAAAAAAGCCGGAGATAAAATTACTGTTGATGAAGTGTTTAAAGCCGGAGATACCGTTCATGCTGTAGGTACATCTAAAGGCAAGGGATTTCAGGGTGTTGTAAAAAGACACCATTTTGGCGGTGTGGGTGAAATGACCCATGGACAACACGATCGTCAACGAGCTCCGGGTTCTGTTGGTTCTTCCTCCTATCCAAGCCGTGTATTCAAAGGTATCCGGATGGCAGGCCGTACCGGAGGAGACCGGATCAAGGTTAAAAACCTTAAAGTCATCAAAATATTTGCTGAACAAAATTTGTTGGTGATCCGCGGTGCTGTTCCGGGCCACAATGGATCTTTTGTAATCATTGAAAAAAAGTAAGCAGACTATGAAAGTTTCTATAATCAATACTCAAGGGGCCGAAACCGGCAGGGAACTGGAATTGCCTGCAGGTATATTTGGGATCGAACCCAATCAACACGCGGTATGGCTGGATGTAAAATCCTATCTCGCCAATCAGCGTCAGGGCACAGCCAATACCAAAGAGAGAAATGATATCTCCGGCTCAACCCGTAAACTCCATAAACAAAAAGGAACGGGTGGTTCACGAAAAGGTTCTATAAAAAATCCGGTCTTCAGAGGTGGTGGAACAGTCTTCGGACCTCACCCCAGAGATTATACGGATAAAATAAATAAAAAAGTAAAAGTACTGGCCAGAAAATCAGTCTTATCCGATAAAGCCGCTCAGGGAAAAGTCATGGTTATCGAGGATTTTTCTTTTGATAAACCAAGGACTAAAGAATTTTTAAGTGTATTAAAAAACCTGAAGGTTCAGGATAAGAAGACTCTTTTTGTAGTTGCTGATTACGATTCTACCCTGACCCTGTCCAGCCGAAATGTGCCCAAATCCAAATTGGTCAATGCAAGGGATATCAATACGTACGGAATATTACATTCCAATGTAGTGATCCTCGTCGAGAGCGCAGTGGCTAAACTGGAAGAAATACTCTTATCTGTCTCCAAATAACTGAATCCATGGAAAAGAAGATTTTAATCAAACCGGTAATTTCTGAGAAAGCTGAAAAACTCAGCCAAACGCTTCCCAGATATACCTTCCTGGTCAATAAAGACGCCAATAAAGTTGAAATTCAAAAAGCATTTGAAAAATTTTATGGTGTCAATGTTAAAGATGTGAATACACTGGTCAATCCCGGAAAGAAAAAATCCAGATCGACCAAACGCAAAGTGAGTGTAGGTGTTAAACCCTCTTACAAAAAAGCGGTCATTACGCTCAATGAAGGGGAAAGTATCAATATATATGGTGAAATATAAATATAAGACCAAGTCATGCCAGTAAGAAAATTTAAACCCGTCACGCCAGGCACCCGGTTCCGGATTGCCAATACGTTTTCGGAAATAACTAAAGATACCCCTGAAAAAAGCCTGCTCGTTTCCCAACAGGATGTGGCCGGTAGGAACAACCAGGGACGGATGACCGTAAGATACAGGGGCGGTGGACATAAAAAACAATATCGTATCATAGATTTTAAGCGCGATAAAGATGGTGTACCTGCATTGGTACATTCCATTGAGTATGATCCAAACCGCACCGCCTATATCGCCCTGCTTCATTATACCGACGGTGAAAAAAGATATATCATAGCCCCGGTAGGTTTAAAAGTCGGACAAAAATTGATGTCCGGTAAAACAGCAGAACCGGAAATCGGCAATACCCTTTATTTAAGGGATGTACCTCTTGGGACTTCTATCCACGCGATTGAGTTGCATCCTCATCAGGGTGCGGCACTCGCCAGAAGTGCCGGTACCTCTGCTGAACTTACGGGTAAGGAGGACAGATATGCAGTGGTAAAGATGCCATCTGGTGAGGTGCGCAGGATATTGATGCAATGTCGTGCAACGATTGGCACCACTTCCAATCCGGATCATAGCCTTCAGATCCTGGGCAAAGCAGGCAGAAGCCGATGGAGAGGCGTACGACCAAGAAACCGCGGTGTAGCGATGAACCCGGTCGATCACCCGATGGGAGGAGGAGAAGGAAGGGCTTCAGGAGGCCATCCGAGATCGCGGACTTCAGTAAAAGCAAAAGGAGCAAAAACGAGGAGTAAAAACAAACAATCTCAGAAGTTGATTATTTCTCATCGCAATGCTAAAAAATCTCAAGGCAAATAAAGTTTAAAAATCATGGCAAGATCAATAAAAAAAGGCCCTTATGTTTTTCACAAGTTGATGAAAAAAGTAACTGTGAATAAACAAAATAATAAAAAGACGGTGATCAAAACCTGGTCCAGGGCGTCAATGATTATACCGGATATGGTAGGCGAAACGATTGCAGTGCACAACGGAAAAACATTTATTCCGGTATATGTTACTGAGAATATGGTAGGTCACAAACTCGGTGAATTTTCACCAACCCGTACGTTCAGGGGCCACTCCGGAAACAGGAAAGACGAAGCGAAATAATTTATAAATCAACAAAAATTGTAGATCATGGAAGCAGTAGCGCATTTGAGAAATGGTCATGGATCGGCCAGGAAAATAAGATTGGTCGTGGATAATATCCGGGGTAAAAAAGTAGTCGACGCTCTTAATATCCTGAAATTTACCAAAAAGGATTCAGCGTATTGGGTTGAAAAAGCGTTGATTTCCGCAGTAGCCAATTGGGAAATTAAAAGTGAACAGTCTGGAAATACCGATGCCTATGATCTGATCGTGTCAAAGGTTTTTGTTGGAGGAGGTCCGGTTTTAAAACGATTTCAACCAGCACCTCACGGCCGGGCTCACCGCATCAGAAAAAGGTCAAATCACCTCACCCTGGTCGTTTCCAATACCGTGTTATTGCCTTCAGAAGGCCAAACAGAAGAAGTCAACCAATAATTATAATATTAACCAGTATCATTTTATAAACTTAATATGGGTCAAAAAGTAAATCCAATAGGCAGCAGATTGGGCATCATCCGGGGATGGGATTCCAATTGGTTTGGAGGTAAATCCATGGCTAAAAAAGTAGTCGAAGACGAACAAATCAGACGATACCTTTTTGCCCGGGTAGAAAAAGGAGGCGTAGCTAAAGTGGTCATTGAGCGCACCTTGAAAAGAATTACCCTGACTATCCATACCTCGCGTCCCGGTATCATTATTGGTAAAGGGGGAACCGAAGTGGACAAGATTCGCGAAGAATTAAAAAAACTGGCAGGCAGCGATGTGCAGATCAATATCATGGAGATCCGCAAACCAGAATTGGAAGCAACCATAGTGGGAGAATCCATTGCCAAACAAATTGAATCACGTATCAACTACCGAAGAGCCATCAAATCCTCTATCCAGTCAACTATGCGCGCTGGTGCAGAAGGTATAAAAGTCAGGATTTCGGGTCGCTTAAACGGCGCGGAAATGTCAAGGTCTGAAGAATATAAAGAAGGCCGGACCCCGCTTCATACATTTAGAGCAGACATCGATTATTCTTTGGCTGAAGCTCAAACAGTTTACGGAAAAATCGGAATCAAAACCTGGATCTGCAAAGGAGAAGTATTGACCAAACGCGATCTGTCTCCCAATATCGGAATGATCAAAAAAGATAACCAAGGTGGTGGTGGAGATCGTCGCGATGATCGCGGTGGAAGAAGAAGGCCTTCAGGTGGAGGCGGAAGAGGAGATGGAAGAGATAATAGAAACCGTGGAGGAAACGACCGAAGGGATGATCGCGGAGGTCGCGGAAGGTGAAATAACAGGGACTAATTTTAATAAATCATTGTACCTTTGCCAAACTTTTTTCAAAAATAAGACATGTTACAGCCAAAAAGACAGAAATACCGCAAACAACAGAAGGGCAGAAACAGGGGAATTGCCATCAAGGGAAGTACGCTTGCATTTGGTTCTTTTGGGTTGAAATCCTTGGACTTAGGAAGGATTACCAACCGGCAGTTAGAAGCTGCACGTATCGCCATGACACGGGAAACCAAACGGGAAGGGACGGTATGGATAAGGATATTTCCGGACAAGCCAATCACCCATAAACCTGCAGAAGTGCGTATGGGAAAAGGTAAAGGAGCAGTAGAATATTTTGTGGCGCTGGTTCAACCTGGACGCATCCTGTTTGAAATGGACGGGGTAACCCTCGAAGGGGCAACCAAAGCATTGAATTTGGCTGCACAAAAACTACCTATAAAGACCAAAATTGTCGCTAGACACGATTTATAAAAAATACGAGCATTATGGCCAATAAGAAAAACCAGGAGATCAAAGAATTGTCGGCAACCGATATTACCAATTCCCTGATCGAAACCAGAATGGAGCTTCAAAAATCTCTATTCACCCACTCCGTTAAAGGACTGGACAACCCGATGCATTTGAAAAAAATGAAAAAGAAAATTGCCCGTCTGAAAACAGAAGAACGCGCTCGTGAAATTGTAGCCCTGACAGAAGAACAAAAAGCAGGGAGATCCAAAATCAGAGCAAGAAGAAGCAAATAATTATAACCAGAAAGTACTCAATCGAGTTAAAAAAAATATCATGGAGCAAAATTCAGCAACCGAGCAAAAACCAACCCGGAAAGTGCGAAAAACTAAGGTAGGTGTAGTGACCAGTATAAAAATGCAGAAGACGATCACTCTGGAATTGGACCGTAAAGTGATGCATCCGAAATACGGCAAATTTATGCACAAGACTTCCAAGTTTATGGCTCACGATGAAAAAAATGAATGTAAGGAAGGCGATACCGTGCGGATCATGGAGACCAGAAAACTAAGTAAAAACAAGAGCTGGAGAGTGATTGAAATCATCGCCAGGGCTAAATAAAGTATTAATTAGAGAATAGTTTTATAAAAGACAGGGATTATGATACAGACTGAATCAAAATTGAATGTTGCGGACAACAGCGGAGCAAAAATCGTACAGTGCATCCGCGTACTCGGAAGCACCCGCAGACGTTATGCCGGTGTAGGGGATGTCATTGTAGTCACCGTCAAAGATGCCACACCTACAGGTGGTATAAAAAAAGGAACTGTTTCCAAAGCAGTGATTGTCCGAACCAAAAAACAAATCCACCGCAAAGATGGTACGTACATCAAATTTGATGACAATGCTGTTGTTTTGTTGACCAACGCCGATGAACCACGCGGAACCCGCATTTTTGGGCCGGTAGCCCGGGAGTTGCGCGACAAAAATTATATGAGGATTGTTTCTTTGGCCCCCGAAGTATTATAATTTTTAACCAGGATTGAAAGCAGTTTATGATAACTAAAGTAAAAAACAAAATCAAACGGTTTGCCCCCAAACTGAACTTCAAAAAAGGAGATCAGGTATTGGTGATTTCAGGGGATGAAAAGGGCAAAAAGGGTGAAATACAAAAAGTAATCAAAGAATCTTTGAAGGCTATTGTAACAGACATCAATATGGTAAAAAGACATACCAAGCCGACCAACAATAACCCTGGCGGAATCAGGGAAATTCCGGCTCCGATCTATTTGTCTAAACTGATGCTCATAGACCCTAAAAGTGGAGAGCCCACCCGGGTAGGTCGAAAATCAGAGGATGGTAAATCTGTCCGCTACGCAAAAAAATCAGGTCAAACGATTAAGTGAAACCAGTTATGAAATATACGCCGAGACTCAGACAATATTATGCCGACACGGTTGTTCCCAAATTGATGGAACAATTTAGTTATAAGACAATCATGCAGGTTCCAAAACTGCTTAAGATTTGTATTAACCAGGGTGTAGGAGAAGCAACCCAGGATCGTAAAACCGTGGATATCGCGGTGGGCGAAATTACCCTGATCACAGGTCAAAAAGCTGTACCGACTAAATCCAAAAAAGCAATTTCAAATTTTAAATTGCGTGAAAATATGGCAATCGGTGCCCGGGTTACCCTGAGGGGAGAAAGAATGTATGAATTTTTGGATCGCCTTATCGCAGTAGCCTTGCCCCGAGTAAGGGACTTCAGGGGTATCAATGACAAAAGTTTTGACGGCAGGGGCAATTTTACCCTGGGGATCACTGAACAAATCATCTTCCCGGAAATCGATCTGGATAAGATCAGCAAAATTGCCGGTATGGATATATCAATTATCACTTCCGCCAAGACCGATAAAGAAGCACATGCATTATTGTCCAGCCTTGGACTTCCTTTTAAAAACCAGAAAAATTAAATATCCGTATTCGTTATGGCAAAAAAATCAGTTATAGCAAGGCAAAAAAAACGCGAAGTTTTGATCGCAAAATATGCGGATTTAAGGGCCAAACTTAAAGCAGCAGGGGATTACGAAGCCCTCGACAAATTACCGAGGAATGCCTCTCCTGTGAGATCAAAAAACCGTTGCCAGTTAACCGGCAGACCAAGAGGGTATATGAGGAAATTCGGGATATCCAGGGTAGCGTTCAGAGATATGGCATTAAATGGTAAAATTCCCGGTGTTACAAAATCCAGTTGGTAATATTTATTCTTATTAAGCAATTATTATGGCAGTTACAGACTCAATAGCGGATTTTTTAACCCGCATCAGGAATGCCCAGCAGTCAGGGCATAGAATGGTAGAAATCCCTTCGTCCAATGTGAAAAAAAGGATGACAGAAATCCTGTACGACAACGGATATATCCTCAAATATAAATTTGATAAACCAGAGGGTGAATTTGAAAAGATATCCATTGCCTTAAAATACGACCCGGTTACCCGTCAGCCCATCATTCAAAAACTACAAAGGGCCTCCAGGCCGGGATTGAGAAAATATAGCGGAGCTGAAGACCTTCCAAGAGTAGGTTCAGGCCTCGGTATCGCTATCGTTTCGACCAACAAGGGGATCATGACAGATAAACAGGCACGTACCGAGAATGTTGGAGGTGAAGTATTGTGTTATATATTTTAGTTCGATTTAAAAGATAAAGCCATGTCACGAATTGGAAAATTACCGATCACTGTTCCCAAAGGGGTTGAGGTAAAAATAGATAAGAATAAAGTCACCGTCAAAGGGCCTAAGGGTCATCTTTCCCAGGATATTGACTGGGATATGAAACTTACCCTGGAAGATGGAACCTTGACTGTTATTCGACCTTCTGAACAAAAAAGGCATAAAGCACTGCATGGGACGACCCGTGCTATCCTCGCCAACATGATTAAAGGAGTGAGTGAAGGATTTAAACAGGATATGGAAATCATCGGTGTAGGTTACAGAACCTCCAATACAGGTAATTTATTGGAAATAGGTGTAGGCCATTCCCACCCGATTATGATGTATATCCCGGATGAACTCAAACTGGAAACGCTCACTGAAAAAGGAAAGCCCCCATTAATCAAATTGGCTGGCAATGACCGCCAATTATTGGGACAGGTAAGTGCCAAATTGAGGACATTCCGCAAACCAGAGCCTTACAAAGGAAAGGGTATCAAATATGCTCAAGAGATATTGCGCAGAAAAGCAGGCAAAGCTGCCGGCAAAGCCAAATAGTAAATATTCAAGTTTATAATCTGAACGAGATGAAAGCAACGAAAAATCCCGGTAAAACAAAAATTAAATACCGGATCCGCAAAAAAGTAAACGGACTTCCTGAAAGGCCCCGATTGGCTGTGTTCAGAAGCAATAAATCAATTTATTGCCAGCTGATTGACGATACCAAAAGTGTAACATTGGGCGCTGCATCTTCGCACGATGAGTCCATTTCAAAAGAAAATAATAAAACCGAACAGGCTAAAGCGGTAGGCGCCCTGATCGCTGCACAGGCAAAAGCCCTGAACATTGAAACGGTAGTTTTTGACCGGGGAGGAAATCTGTATCATGGAAGGGTAAAATCCCTTGCCGACGGAGCCCGCGAAGCCGGACTTAAATTTTAATTTAACAGTTAACAGAATTTTTGATCAAATAATATGGCAAACAGAGCAGTAAAACGAGTCAAGCCGGCTGAAGCAGAGCTAAAAGAAAAAATGGTTGCCCTCAACCGGGTAGCTAAGGTGACCAAAGGTGGTCGTACATTCAGTTTTGCAGCCATCGTCGTAGTAGGGGATGGAAATGGAGTAGTAGGACATGGTTTGGGAAAAGCCCGGGATGTCCAGGAATCTATAGCTAAAGCGGTCGATGACGCTAAGAAAAACCTCATCCGTGTAAATATTCATAAGGGGACTATTCCTCACATGCAGGTTGGTAAATTCGGTGCAGGCAGGGTGATGATCAAACCGGCATCCGAAGGTACTGGTGTAATAGCCGGTGGCGCCATGAGGGCAGTGCTCGATATGGCCGGCGTACATAATGTATTGGGTAAATCCCTCGGGTCGTCAAATCCCCACAACGTAATCAAAGCCACTCTGGATGCACTTTCTAAAATGAGATCTCCCCAGGAGATAGCTCAACAAAGAAAAGTATCCCTGGATAAAGTTTTTAACGGTTAATATTCAAAATGATGACAAAAGTTAAAATCACGCAGACAAAAAGTATCATCGAAAAAACCGATCGCCAGAAAAAAACAGTGAAAGCACTGGGGTTGAAAGGGGTTCGACACAGTGTGGAGCATGAACTTACTCCGCAGATTGCAGGTATGATAAATAAAGTGGCACACCTCGTAGTTGTGGATACCATTTAATAAACAATTAAATCGCATTAGATCATGGAATTAAGTAGTTTAAAACCGGCCAAGGGAGCGACCAAAAACAATAAACGAAGAGGTCGGGGAGTAGCAACAGGTGCTGGTGGTACTGCCGGGAGAGGTCATAAAGGACACAAATCACGATCTGGTTATAAAGCAAAAAGAAATTTTGAGGGCGGTCAGATGCCTTTACAAATGAGGTTGCCTAAAATTGGATTTAAGAATCCATCCAGGGTAGAATTTGCGGTACTCAACCTGGATCAATTACAAAACTATGCGCTCAAATCAGGTTTAGACCAAATTGACGTTCCATGGTTGGTAAAAGAAGGTGTGATTAAGCCAGGCCAAAAACTAAAAGTGTTAGGACGGGGTGAACTTCAAAGTGCGCTGAAAGTTTCAGCTCACGCATGCTCTGCAACAGCTAAAAAATGGATCGAAGAAAAAGGTGGAACGATCACAATAATTTAATTCCCCTCCAATGAATAGCTTTATACAGACATTAAAAAACATTTGGAAAATAGAAGAACTGCGCAAGCGTATTCTGTTTACTCTGATCGTATTGGCCGTATTCAGATTTGGATCTTATATCGTATTGCCTGGTGTGGTAGCCAGCCAATTGCAGGCTGCAGCCAGCAGCCGTGGAGCAAATGACCTGTTGAACCTGGTCAATATATACACCGGAGGGGCTTTTAATAATGCTTCGATTTTCGCCCTGGGTATCATGCCATATATCACTGCATCTATTATTGTTCAGTTATTGGGATTTGCTTTGCCTTATTTTCAGCGGCTTCAGCAGCACGAAGGCGAATCCGGAAGGAAAAAACTAAATCAGATTACCCGTTTGTTGACTGTGGTCATCACCTTGTTACAAGGCGGTACGTATCTGGCTTATCTCAATGCATCCAACGCTATTGATCCAACGGTGCCGCGCAGCTTATTCTACTTTGTGAATTCTATTTTGTTGGCTACCGGTACGGTATCCGCGATGTGGTTAGGTGAACGAATTACAGACAAGGGGATTGGCAACGGAGTTTCATTATTGATTATGATCGGGATCATTGCCCGGTTACCTCAGGCCATCATTTTTGAAGTGACTTCCCGCTTTAACTCAGGCGGTACATTTATGCTCATTTTGGAGTTGGCAGCCCTTATACTGGTGGTTCTTGGTGCTATTTTATTGGTTCAGGGAGTCCGGAAAATTCCAATCCAGTTTGCCAAAAGGATGGTCGGGAGGACGGGTTTGCCAGTCAGTGGCAACCGGGATTACCTTCCCATCAAACTCAATGCGGCAGGTGTCATGCCGATCATATTTGCCCAGGCAATCATGTTTTTACCAGGATTTGCTCTGCAGTCATTGGCCGGGACAGCAACGACCTCCAGTGGTTTTGTTCGCGCATTAAATGATTATACTTCGATTCCTTATAACCTGATTTATCTTGTTCTGGTCATATTATTTACTTATGTCTATGTTGCTTTAATAGTCAACAGCAATCAGTATTCAGAATACCTGAAAAGGCAGAACGCCTTTATACCAGGGGTTAAACCAGGATCACCTACCGCAGAGTTTATCGACACTATCACTTCAAAAATTACCTTACCCGGTGCAGTAATGCTGGGCATCCTTGCGATTACACCGGCAATGGCCACCGCATTTGGAATCAACAATTCTTTTGCAGCATTTTTCGGAGGTTCAACCATCCTGATTTTGGTGGGTGTAGCCTTAGATACATTACAGCAAATTGAAAGTTATTTGTTGATGAGGAAATACGACGGATTAGTAAAATCCGGAAATATCAAAGGTCGTACAGGAAGCGGAATGGCTCCCATTGGGGCAGGTTCATAACGGGTTCCTTGAGCGTAAAAAATGGCTAAAGGGAAGGTCCAGATAAAATCAGAGGAAGAAATTGCGCTGATAAGATACAGTTGCCAGATTGCTTGTGAGGCCATAGCAGAGGTTGCTAAAGTACTCAAACCCGGCTATACCGGCATACAAGCCGATCAATTGGCAGAAACATATATCAAGGATCATGGGGGTATACCCTCGTTTAAGGGGTACGGTCATCCCGCCTTTCCCGCTTCATTATGCATTTCCATTAATGCAGCCGTGGTACATGGGATTCCTATTGACAAACCATTTAAAGAAGGGGATATAATATCGCTGGATTGTGGGGCATACATCAACCAGTTTCACGGAGATGTTGCCTATACCCTGGTCGTAGGTGAAGTGGCGGAGGAAGTAATGAAATTATGTGTCGTGACCAAAAACAGCCTCTATTTGGGTATTGAACAGGCGCGGATCGGAAATCGGTTGGGTGATATAGGGTATAGTATCCAGCGTTATGTGGAGACTGAAAACGGATTTGGTGTGGTCAGGGAGTTGGTAGGGCATGGGGTAGGAAGGGACCTCCACGAGGCTCCTGATGTCAGTAATTATGGCAAGAGGGGCAGCGGGTTGTTGTTACAGGAAGGTATGGTCTTCGCTATCGAACCCATGGTCAACCTGGGCACCCGCCAGATCAAAACTTTGCCCGATTATTGGACGGTAGTCTCCAAAGACGGACAACCATCTGCACATTATGAACATACCGTGGTGGTCCGAAAAGAACACGGCGAAGCCCTCACAGACCATGCCAAAATAGAGGCGGCGATTAAAAATAATAAAGATTTAAGCGAGATTTCGCTAAAAATATAGATATTTGCAGTCCGAAATTTTAAGGATGCCTAAGGAAGATTTGATCAAACAAGACGGGATCATTGAAGAAGCATTGTCCAATGCGATGTTCAGGGTCCACCTCGAGAATGATCATACCATTTTGGCTACGATTTCCGGTAAAATGAGAATGAATTATATCAGACTTTTACCCGGTGATAAAGTAGCAGTCGAAATGTCTCCTTATGATCTTTCAAGAGGCAGGATAATATATAGATACAAGTAAACAACACAGACATGAAAGTCAGGACTTCGATTAAAAAAAGATCCGCGGATTGTAAGATTGTTCGCCGCAAAGGCAAACTCTATGTGATCAACAAAAAAAATCCAAAATTTAAACAACGACAAGGTTAAAATTCATTTCAATGGCACGTATTTCTGGTATAGATCTTCCCAAAAACAAAAAAGGCTATATAGGTCTCACCTATATTTTCGGTATTGGTACTTCTTCCTCTTTGTCTATTTTGACCAAAGCAGGTATTGACCCTGAAATGAAAATCTCAGCCTGGACCGATGAACATGTCCATAAAATCACCAAGATAATCCAGGATGATTATAAGGTGGAAGGTATGCTCCGGTCTGAAGTACAGCTTAACATCAAACGACTCATGGATATCGGATGTTATCGTGGGATCCGCCATCGTAGGGGGTTACCCCTTCGTGGACAAAACACGCAGACCAACGCCAGGACGAGAAAAGGAAAACGTAAAACCGTAGCCAATAAAAAGAAAGTAACTAAATAACAGTTAATCAGACGCCATATGTCACAGGTAAAAAAAGTAAAGAAAAGAAAAGTTCACGTGGAATCCGATGGAGTAGCTTATGTACTGGCTAGCTTTAACAATGTCATTGTGACCATTACCAATAAACAGGGACAAGTAGTGTCCTGGTCTTCATCCGGACGCGAAGGTTTCCGGGGCTCAAAGAAAAACACCCCTTATGCTGCCCAAAAAACAGCGTCTCATGCAGCCAGTCTGGCCCATGAAGCAGGAGTACGCTCAGCCAATGTATTTGTCAAAGGACCGGGAACAGGCAGAGAAGCCGCTATTCGTGGAATAAATGATGTCGGAATAAAAGTACTGACCATCACCGATACCACTCCGATCCCGCACAATGGCTGCAGACCACCGAAAAAACGAAGAGTATAATCACCCACCCTTATTATTAAGACAAGAATTTAATCCATCATGGCAAGATATACCGGACCAGTTACTAAAATTGCAAGAACTTTTGGAGAGCCTATTTTTGGGCATGACAAAGCTTTTGATAAAAAGAAATATCCTCCCGGACAGCATGGTACCAGCAGGAAGAAAAAACAAAAATCCGACTATGCAGTCCAATTAAAGGAAAAACAAAAGGCCAAACATACCTATGGAGTATTGGAGCGCCAATTCCGCAAAACATTTGATCTGGCTACGCGTAAACACGGCGTAACAGGTACTGTGTTGTTGCAATTGTTGGAATCCAGACTCGATAACACGGTTTATCGCCTGGGCATCGCTCCCACCCGACGTGCTGCAAGACAATTGGTTTCTCATAAACACATCGCAGTGGATGGCAAAATCGTCAACATCCCATCCGCCTTATTAAAACCCGGTGCTATAGTTGCCGTAAGAGGCAAATCAGCTAACCTGGAACACATCCAAAATCAGGTGCATTCCAGATCGGATATACGCAAATCACCCTGGTTAGAGTGGAACCCCGAAAGACTGGAAGGCAAATTCCTTATCCATCCGGAAAGGGAAATGATTCCGGAAAGGATCAATGAACAATTGATCGTGGAGTTGTACTCTAAATAACCGGGATTGTTCGAATATTATTAATTGTAATCTAAGCCTAAATTTATTTATGAGCATATTAAATTTCCAAAAACCTGAAAAAATCATTCTTCAAAAAGCAAATGATTTTGACGGTGTGTTTGAGTTTAAACCACTCGAACCCGGATTTGGACAGACCATTGGGAACTCATTGCGCAGGATCCTCCTTTCTTCCCTGGAAGGTTATGCTATTTCTGGCATAAGGATCGCTGGCGTAGATCATGAGTTTTCTACTATCAAAGGTGTCGTGGAAGATGTGGTCGATATCATTCTTAACCTCAAACAAATCCGCCTTAAAAAAGTAAACAATATAGATGATAATGCGGAGGATACGATCTATCTGACCATCAACCGAAAAGATGAGTTTAAAGCAGGTGAAATTGAAAAGTTTACCAACGTATACAAAGTAATGAATCCGGATCTGCTCATTTGCAGGATGGAACCCTTCGTCAATCTGGAAATTGAATTAAAAATCACTAAAGGCCGTGGTTATGTGCCTGCAGACGACACCTATCCAAAAGATGCAGCCATTGGTTTGATTCCCCTGGATGCCATTTATACCCCGATACGAAACGTCGCTTATTCGATATCCAATACCCGCGTCGGTCAGAGGACCGATTATGAAAAACTTACGATCGAACTCAAAACGGATGGCACTATACATCCTGAAGAAGCGATCAAAGAAGCTTCGAGGATCATGATCCAGCACTTAATGCTGATCACGGATGAAAATATTACATTTAATGATGCTTCCAGAAAAGAAGATGCCATTGTAGACGAGCATATCCTCCACATGAGGAAATTACTCAAGACTTCCCTGGAAGACCTGGATCTTTCCGTGAGAGCCTACAACTGTCTGAAAGCAGCTAAAATAAATTCCCTGGGTGAAATGGTTAAATACGACACCCATGAATTATTGAAATTCAGAAACTTCGGAAAAAAATCATTGGTTGAAATTGAAGAATTACTTTCTACCAAAGGATTGAGTTTCGGAATGGATCTTTCGAAATATAAATTAGACGAAGAATAATATCTTTTCATCATCCTTGCCAACTAGCGTATGAGCATTCACTTGCTCCGCTGTGGCGAAGTTAAAATCTATTCATCATGAGACATGGTAACAAAATTAACCACCTTGGCCGGAAAATAGGCCATCGTACAGCGTTGCTGAAAAATTTGGCAGCGGCCCTGATCCAGCACAAAAGGATCAACACTACCCTGGCTAAAGCAAAAGAATTGCGTCAGTTTATTGAGCCCCTGATCACCAAATCCAAGGACAACACCACACATTCCCGGAGGGTAATTTTTAGTTATCTGCAGAGCAAAGACGCACTCAAAGAATTATTTGCTACCATTGCTCCCAGAATCATGACACGTCCCGGAGGTTATGTACGGGTCATAAAAACAGGTTTCCGAAGCGGTGATGCCGCTGAGATGGCTCTCATCGAATTGGTGGATTTTAATGAAGTGTACACTAAAGGAACCAAACCTGCCAGTGCGGAAGTCTCCACAGAGAAAAAGAAAAGGACTCGTCGTAGCAGTGGTAAAAAATCCAAGACTACAGATTCTGCGGCAGATGAAGTAAAACCGGCAGAAACGGAAGCCAGCAAAGTTGAGGAATAATTAAGCTGATTCCATTCAATATATTAGAGGGGTTAATTCGTTAACCCCTTTTTTTTTCTTACGATTAAAAAAGTGCAACAGGGCTAAGGGTGTTAATTGATTAAAAGGTCAATTCACTTTACCCTCTTGACCGTTTACCCTTCTTACCCGTTTACCCTTCTTACCCGTTTACCCTCTTAACCTTAACCTTAACCTTAACCTCAACCTTAACCTCAACCTCAACCTCAACCTCCAACTCAGTAACGGGATGCCGACTAGATCCTTACAGCCATACAATCTGTTATATTAGCCTTTAACCAACTTTGTAATGGACTCTTTATGGTCTTAAAATTTCTCTTGAGCGGAAACATGGCAGATAGGAGGACCATATTTCAATAATTATGAAAAATTGGGTTAAATTCTACAATATGTAGCCAAATTTTATAGCAACCTTTAATTCTCTTGATGTCCAACCGGGTATAAAATTTTATATTTGTGTCCGTTTAAAAACTCCAAAGCTATAGATGTCAGATGCAACACCTTCCGCTGCTCCGGCGGTACTTTTACTGGAAGATGGGACTGTTTTTCAGGGAGAAGCGATAGGGATCAAAGGTACCACCACCGGTGAGCTTTGTTTTAATACCGGAATGACCGGATACCAGGAGGTGTTTACCGACCCTTCTTATTTTGGTCAATTATTGATCGCTACCAACGTGCATATTGGCAATTATGGTACCAAAGCCTCCGAAACTGAGTCCTCTTCCGTCAAAATAGCCGGTTTTATCTGTAAAAACTTTACAAATGAATATTCCAGGATAAAGGCGGAAACGTCCATTCAGGACTATTTTGTCAAAGAAAAACTCATTGGCATCCAGCAAATTGACACCCGAGCATTGGTGCGACATATCCGGAGCAAAGGGGCTATGAATGGAATTATATCTTCTGAAATATTTGACCTCATCCAATTAAAAGAAAAGTTGCAACAGACTCCAAGCATGGATGGATTGGAACTTGCTACCCGGGTCTCTACCAAAGAAGAATACTTCCTGGGTGATGCATCTGCCCAACACAAAATTGCTGTTATGGACTTTGGTACCAAACGCAATATCCTGTTAAACCT
>Ga0138256_10002325_pt1 | contig 20395 bp, 20 predicted proteins | sample KNB2016incub_MG_FD_105486 | JGI IMG/M metagenome (GOLD analysis project Ga0138256, IMG submission 105486) | Active sludge microbial communities from wastewater in Klosterneuburg, Austria - KNB2014incub_MG | ecosystem: Engineered > WWTP > Activated sludge > Unclassified | place: Austria... | reverse complement strand
GGATGCGGTACCCCCACCACGATCAGCTGCGCCTCCGGGAGGAGCGCCGGGAAGAACTCGCCGTCGGTCTCCTCGCTGAACTCGGCAAACCAGATCCCCTCGCCGAGACTTGCCCCGCCCCCGAACGAAGTCCCGCCCTCGCCCCGCCCCCGCAGGGCGGCGGGGCGGCGGGACGCAGTGAGGGCGGCGGGGTCTCCGGGTGAGGACTACTCGATCGCCGTTTCATGGTGGTCCCGGGTGCGTCTACTAGGGAGGCCCCGCCGCTCGCGCGTTGCGCGAGGGCGGGGAGGTTCGCCGTAGTGGGGCAGCGGCTGCAGGCGACCGGTGATGATGCCCGCCGAGAGGATGCTGTCGCAGTCGGTGTGGGTGATCAGCACGCGCGTGTCGGGGGTGGCGATGCCGTGGGCGGCCACGCGGAGGAGGGCGAGGTTGGCGCTGGAGATCTCGCGCGCCATCCGGTCCACGGGGGCGTGATGATCGATGTTCTCGCTCTGGCCGAGGCGCCAGCCCCACGGCGTCTCGGTGCCTCGGGTCTCGATCTCCTTCACGAGGCAATCGCAGGCGATGGTGGGGACGGCGGTCAGCTCCTCGGGCGTGATATCCGTCGGGGTGTCGCCGGTGGGGGTCGAGAGGAGGATGATTGGGGCGTGGGTCATGGGGCTCCTGGGGGTGGGGTGATGAGTCAATAGTAGAGCGGGGGTGTGACAGCGCGCAGTGAGAGATTCTCAGCCCAACCTTGTTCATAACTCCTCACGATCACTCTCGCCTGACGAGTACTCTCGCCCCACAAGACTTAAGAGCAAGCATTATCAATTCTTTGATATAGTCCCACCCTAGTAGCGTCTGGTCCCTAGACACCCTATACTGCCTCGCGAAGTTGACACTCGCACCCCCGTTCCACCCCCATGCACATGACGACCGCACGCCCTCAATCCCCCCGGCAACACGGGGTATGGTGAGGTCCGCTCATCCGGCCACCACTGCGCCGGACAGCTCCCTTTCCGTCCACGACGAGGAAGATCAGATGACCGAGCAGGCACAGGCTCCGAAGGTGAAGGGTGTGGTGGACCTCGTCTTTTTGATTGATGCCACCGGCAGCATGGGACCCCTGATCGACGCATTGCGTGACGGGATCCGGCAGTTCATCGACCGGCTCACCGCCGAGGGCGGACAGGGGGCCGTGACCAACTGGCGCGCCAAGGTGGTGGGGTACCGCGACCTCACGGTCGACCCCAGCAGCTGGTTCGTAGACCATCCCTTCTCGCGCGACGCCGCGGAACTGCGCCAGCAGCTCGGCGCCACCGTCCCCGCCTCGGGCGGCGACCACCCCGAGTCGACCTTCGACGCGATCTACACCGTCGCCAAGATGGGCGCGAGCACCCCAGGCACCGAAGACCCGGCACGCTGGCGCGATGGCGCCGAAGCCGCACGCGTGATCCTCTGCTTCACCGACGCCGTGAGTCACCCCACGCTGTCGGTGCCCGATGCCGTCGGCGGCACCGTCGAGGACGTGAAGAACGCCCTGCTCAGCAACCGCGTCCGCCTGGTGCTCTACGCCCCGGACGACCAGGACTATCACGCCCTCGCCGGCGCTCGCGGCGTGGTCATGGAGCCGACCGCCGACCTCCGCGCGCTCGCCACCGACCCCGCGGCCTTCGATGAGGCGATGAAAGCCCTGGTCAAGACGGTGACCATCATGGCCACCCCCGCAGCCCTCTAGCAGGAAGCGACCAGAATGATGGGCCGCGTCATGCAACGGGGAGAGCAGGTCGGACGATTCACGATCGACAAGGTCCTGAGTCGCGGCAGCTTCGCGAATGCGTACCGCGCATTCAGCGCAGATGGCACACCCGTCTTCCTCAAGCAGTACCTCCTGAGCCCCCTCGAAACGCCATGGTTCGAACCGTGGCGCGTCCATCAGGAGGAGCTCTGGACGCGCGTCGAGAGCTCCGTCCGTGAGCTGACCTATCAACGCCTCGGCTTCTTCCTCGCCGACAAGCTCCACAACGTCGCGCGGATGGGAACCCTCGCGCTGAATCCGCCTGGGTATTTCCAGGCCTACGAGTTCGTGAGCGGTGTCCGTCACATCGGTGCAGGGTTGGTGGGCGGAGACGATGAAGGAACGGGGCTATCGCTGGAGGAACGGCTGCGGATTGCGCGGATCTTCGTGCTGGCCATTCGCCGGCTGCACGATGCCGACATCATCCACACCGACCTCAAGCCGGACAATGTGGTGCTCCGCCCCGATCGGAGCATCGCCGCCGGCTACAAGGTCCAGTTGGTCGACCTGGACTGGTCCCTGCTGGCCGGTCGTCGTCCTCCATGGGACGCGGCGACCGGCACCTGGGAGATGGGAGTCGTGGGAACGGACGGGTGGTTCTCCCCGGAACACCTTCTCGGCACCACCCCGATCAAGGCATCCGACATCTTCACCACCGGCCTGATCCTCTATCAGCTGTTGGGAGCCAAGCATCCATATAATCGCCCAGGTGGCTACGATCGCTTGGGCATCATGGGCTATTCGGCATCGCCACCGGAGCTGAATGTTCCCTGGCTCTCGGATGCCGATCAGCGGCGCAGCGCGGAAGCAATCCATGCGACGCTCAACCCAGACCCGAAGGCCCGACCCACCGCCGCCGAACTCTTTCACTCGCTCAAGGCGATGGCGCCTCCGCCCGTCAAGGCAGTGCCGAAGCCGCCAGTCGCGCCCCCGGCACCGCCCACGCCGAAGGTGGCGGCGGCGGTCGCACGGGATGCAGCCGTCACCGAGGCCAAGCCGATCCGCCTCATCGGGCCAGATGGCACGGCACTCGAATCCCGCACCACCCTGATCCTGAACCAGCCGCTCCTCGCCCGACTCGGCGAAGACGCGATGCACTGGGATCAGGTGGAACAGTGCCGCGTGGAGTGCGACGCCGACGGTTGGAGCGTGGTGCCTCGTTCCGGTCCGCGAAACGCCACCACCGTGAACGGCCTCGAGGTGACGAGCCCCACGCGCCTGATACCGGGCGACGTGATCGCCGTCGGCAACGTGGCGAAGGGCATCTTCAAGCTGCCGCTCAAGGTGCAATAGCATGGAGATGGTGGAGGTCGGCTTCTCCGGCGCCGAGGTGGCTTCGCTGCGCGAGACGTTGTTCGCAGCGGCCTCTGGCGTGCGCCCCGACGACCCCACCGCTCGAGCCACCTCCGCGTGGCTTGCCGAGGAGGGAGCCTCCACCATCACGAACGCGACGCCGTGGGCACAGCACGACGCCAACGGCTACCCACGCCGTGTGCGCTGGGTCGAGGAGTCACCGGACGACCTCTGGATTGTCGGCGACCTGCATGGCGACATCATCTCGTTGCATGCGTCGCTGATGGCAATCGCCCGGGTGAGCGGTCCGCAGGCACGAATCGCCTTCCTCGGCGACTACATCGACCGCGGTCCCTGTTCCACGGCCGTGCTCCTCGCACTCGCCGATCGTCTGCGGGCTATGCCCGACGCCACGCTGCTCCTGGCCGGGAATCACGACACGGCGTTGCGACACTGGGCCGGTGACGATCGGTTCGACGCTCGGTGTGCACCGGCGGAATACGCCGCCGAGGTGAGTGCCACACCGAGTGGCTCATGGCAGCGGGAGCTCGCGCATGGCTTCATCCGCAGCGTGGCCGTGATGCCGCGGTCGGTCTGCTTCCGCTCGGGATTGATGCTGGCGCACGCCGGCATTCCGCAGCGCGATCTCTGGCCGGCGCGACTGACAAGTCGCGAAGCCTTCGAGCACCCGGACGCGTTGCGCGACTTGGTCTGGTGTCGCGCCACCAAGGCACGGCACAAGGATCCCTATCGCGGCGGGCACGACAGCGAGTTCGGGCTGGAGGACTTCCGTGAGTTCTGTGATTGGATGGCGACGGGCCCAATCCAGTGGCCAATCACTACCCTGATCACGGGTCACGAGCATGTGCCAGAGCGCTGGTACCGGTGGCCACGCACCGACCCGTATGCCCTCTGGACCATCTGTGGTCTTTCGTGGCGCGCCGGTGAAATGATTGGCCCGTATGCACGGACTCCGGTCATCACGCGTATCGTGGACGGCGCGCCCGTGATGCACCGGCTGGCGCTACCGGCCGCCCTGCTTGAGGACGCCGCGGTCCGCGCGATCTATGAGGTGCCACAGCAATGACTCCACTGGTCATCCGCTGTGCCGAATGCGGGGTCGAGTCGCCACGAGACGCCGCGCAATGTGAAGGGGGGTGTCATCCTCCATTGCAGGGGGTGACGTGGTGCCCCACACATCGCCACGAAGTGACGGGAGACCACTGCGGACTCTGCCGAGCCGGCGACAAGCCCGTCAAGCCGGTGCGTTCGGGCGACGACGCGGCGATCCGGAGGGCCTTGGCTGATGCCCGCGCGAGGCCCCCGGCCCCGCCGCCGCCACGGAAGGTACCGCCGATTCCGTTGCGACGGGAGCCGGTGATCGCGCCGCCCGTTCCGAAGCGGGCGCCAGTCGCTCCGCCGCCACTGGACCTCGCCGCCCCAGTCCCGACCCCCGTGCCGTGGCACGAGCGCGTGCACTGGACGCGGGCCGTTGTGGTGGTGCTGGTCCTGGTGGCCTTGGGGAACATCGAGACCATCGTGCGTGTGGCGATCCTGGAGCGACCTGTGGCCGGGTGGCCATCGACTCAGTTGGGCACGGAAGCGAATGAGTGGCGCAGGACGCCTCGTGACTATGTCATGCGGGCGGGCCACGTCATCTACTCCAGCCCACTCGAGCGCCCCCTCGCGGAGGCAGTGGTTGGCCACGCCCCGGAGGCCGTCTTGGACCCCAACCTGTGGGGTATCCTGGCCAAGGAGGCGTCCGAGGCGTCGGACCCCGTGATGACGACTCGGCTCGAGGATCGTGAGCGGCGGGCACGGAATCGCATCCGGTCGTTGGGCGACACGCTGGTGTGCCTCTCGTGCACCGTGAGGGGCTGGATTTCGGAGCGACTTGGCATGTCACCGCCTGCGGCCGAGGCGCAGCTGCTCTCGTCGGCGGCGGCGATTGGTGCGATGTCCGAGCGGATCATCACCGCGATGGCAGCACCATCACCCGCGCCAGCGTCGGTGGAGTTGAGCGAACGGAAGGCCCTCGAACTCAGCGGCCAGCTCGAGGGCGCGGCGGCGCTCTGGCGGCGGCAGCGCCGGCCACGGGAGTCCACCCGACAAGAGTTCCTCGACGCGGCACGGATGCTGGGCCGAGCCGAAGTGGTGATCGACGCAGCCGGCTGTCGGCTGTCGAAGCGCACGTGTCCGTTGTTGCAGCCGGCGGCCGCGGCGATTGCGGCGCGGCAGCGCAGGGCTCCCTGATCATCCGTCACATGGATTCGAATTGAGGGACCGCATAGGAATTGCCCAGTTACGACGGCCGGCCCAGGCGAGCGAGAGCAGACCTGGAGCACGAACTGAGGCAAGAGCTGAGGACAAGTGCACTCCTCGGTGAGCACTCTATCGCTGTAAGATTGCGCCTAACCTCACGATCGAAAGTGGACCTCAAACGGGGAAACGTCACACCCTTAAGTCTGGCCTCATTTCGGCATTTGCGCGACGTGTACCTTGTCTATGGAAAACGATCTGCCATCGGTCGTCATGAGCTTAAGCGTGCCATCCCAAGAGGTGTCTAGGACAACGGCACGGTCGCCCTTCTTGCCGCCGCCCCACATGGGGGTCGAAATGAGGACGACGTGATCACCCTTCTTGATATTGCTCATTCGCATGTTCTCCATGAAGACGGAAAAGGCTACCCCTGCCGAACGCACCCACTGCTTCTTCCTGTTCTGCTACTTCAACTCAGGCCGTCACGCGCTCACGCCAAGACCCCATCTTGATCTCGCTTCCGACTTCACAGTTTCGTAAGCTGAGCTCATCGCCGCGCACCACATAGATTGATTCTTGGTCATGACGAAGTGCCAGGGCCGCCCCCTCCTCGGGCGCAAGCGCCGCCACCCAGCCTGGCTCCGGCGTGCCCTTTGGTAAGTATCCGGTGAGGCGCGTGTACCAGCATCCCATTGTCTCGATCTCGTTCCCCAGCGCCTGGTCTGCCAAGCGATTCTCATGCAGAGTGCGCAGTTCCGCTTCGGCCCGTGGCCAGACCTGCTCCAACGTAGTGAAGCCCGTCAGGACGACAAACTCTTTCGGCCAGGCAACAATCGGCCCAGGAGTGCGAAACCGCGTATGAATGATGCGCTTCATGATCAGCGCGTGGGGGAAGGCGAGTACGAATGCGAAAGTCCCGTATGCCCACCACAGAAGGAAGGGCCTGCCCTTCTGACTCGCGATGACTGCTGGGATGAGACCAGGAATGGCGAGAAGAAAATATCCGGACATTTACGACTCCATTGGCAAGATATTGCACGGGTGCTCGGCGCGACGTTCCCAATGCGGTTAGCCTCAGCTGCCGACACAGGTGGGTCCCGCTGCAGGTCGCAGTAGCACCCCGCAATCATCAGCTTCATGGAACTGGTCATTGCGGTGGACGCGATCGCACCGGCGCAGATCTGCGGGGATCATCAGCGGTGAACTTGACGCTCACCAACGGACGACTGCGCGGGCCCATCCGAGCATAGATTGGCCGAACTTCGATGATGAATGGCTCTTGCTGCTCGAGATAGACTGGAATGGTGGTGATGGTCCCGATGATCGTATCGCGAACAATCATTCGCTGGCTGGTTTCCCCGAACATGCGCAACTGGACCTTGAGGTTGGCCGCCTCAGCCACGGTAACCGTGACAAACATTTGGCCGGTACGATTGGTGCTGAAGCTATAGGTCCGGAGGAATTCCTCCATCCGCTCCTTGTCTCGCTCTGTGAGGGCATCGAAGGTCGGCGGCAGCCCGGCAAAGCTGTCCGACACCATCTCGCCGAGGGTGATGCGCCGTTGGATATCCTCCACCTCCTCGGTGCGGATCTCGACTCCACGTCCACCAGTTCCAGCGCTTCCCGTCACGCGGATCAGATAGGTGCGCTCCTCGGTGGCAGCTTGCAGCGTCTCAACCACACGGCGCCCGGTAAGCGATTCCTCAACCATCGGCGTACCGTCGGCCTCGCTGATGACCAGACGGCTGGGTGACTCGCCCTGGACGCTAACCGACAAGCGAACACTTCGGCCGGCCGGTACCTCAATGCGGCGCGCATAGATCCCTTGGGCGTCAATTGTGCCAGTGGTGCTCGTGCCGAGGGAGATGGGTTCCTGCCCTCCCCCCGCAAATCGAATCGAATACCGGTACTCGTAGGTCGACTTTCCCTCTGGGTTGCGCGTATAGGAACCAGACTGCAGGCTGGTCATGATTTCGTAGGTGCCGGTTTCTGGCAGCGTGACATACGGGCCCGTGACCGCCCGTCCGGCGGTAGGCCTGAGGGAGCCTTCCGAGACGACCTTTCCCGAGGGCGAACGCAGTTGGTATGCGAAGTCGTTGAGTGTACCGCCGTCCAGTTCGATCGCCACGGTCTCACCCTTGCAGCCGCGTGCACCGTGCGAACGATTCGCGGTACGCTGCTCAAGCAAGGAAAATGTTCCACGGATCGTGCCGCCGAAGTTTCTGTAGCGATCCTCCCAAGCGCCAACCTGCTCCGCATGCTTCTCCGCGCAGGATTTTTTGAGAGCAGTTCCAGAAAAAATGTTGTCCTTGCACGCCGTATCGCGTTCAGGGACAGGCGGCGGAGGAATGAGATCCGCGCACTGCGCTGCAATTCCGGATGCTCCAAGGCAGAGCACCCCTGCGGCAGTAATAGTGGCGACAATACGAATCATCGTGTTGACTCTCTTCTAGAAGGCAAAACCGAACGTCGTGTTTGCCGGGTCAATGCAGGCAAGATTCGTCGAACCGGCACCGCTCGCCGCACCAACGACAGCGCCAGCCGCAGCCCCGATGAGTACCGATTGTTTCAGGTCCTGTTTGAAGACGATGGAGACGAGCGCACCACCGGCTGCACCAATAGCTGTACCCCGAAGTGCGTTGGAGCCAACGCTGCGCTTACGCTCGAAGGGGATGCGGTAGGCGCCTGCGTTGACAGTCTGCCACGTATCGTTCCATCGCACACTTTCGAGCTGGAGTCGTGCGATGGTCGGATCGCTTCCGCTCGCTTTCTGAACGCTTGCCACTTTGATCTGGATTGGGGTTCCCACCGGGAGTGCTGTGCCGTCCTTCAGCGTGAAGGGCTCCACCAACGGCATCTCAAAAACCTTACCACTCTTCAAGTCATCCTCACAGATGGCGAGCGCCGGTTGCGCCTTCAGCACCGTGCCACGACTGACACCCGGCCATACGGGAGCGCTCGGAGCAATCGGGACGACGGGTTGCTTTTCGACTGTTGGGCCGGGGGTGTCGGGGGGCTGGACTCCCGGGGCTGTTACTCGAGTGTTCGGTGTTGCCGGTGAGCCCGTCGCGTTGCTTCCGGCAGGGCTCACGGGGCTGGGCAGAGGTAAAGTGACGGTCGGTGGCGGGGGGGGAAGCGGCCCCGTCACAGGCCCGTCGGTGCCCTTCACGCTGCCACTCGGCGCCACAGGGTCTGCACCGGGTGCCTTGGTGCCGGCCAAACGTAGCACAAAGGCCCCGAACGCCAAGACGACGATAACCAGAATCGCGTACAACGGCAGCGGTCCAAATCGCTCAATCTTCATGGTGCTTTCTCCATTCTGCCGATCAACCGCTCCCACCCTGGAAAGATGCCCGTCAAGGTTGCTATCGCCTCTGCTCGCCCAGGTTCGGCCTCACGCCGAGAGAGCGCAACGAGATCTGGAATGCTCCTCGCCTTCTCAAGGTCACCTTTGACTGTATACCAGACTATCGCGTGATACCCCGACACAAGTATTTGCATAAGGAGAAGGGCAGGAGCGGCAAGCATGGTCGCGGAGGATTCGGCCACCGTCCCGGGACCTATGACGTCGAAGGATATGAGCAGAAAGCAGACTGCGGATACGAAGAAGGCCAGGATCGCCACCCCGGTGGCATACTGATTGTTTAGTTCCGCACGGGCATTTGCAATCACGCCATGCTCGATGTCGAAGAATGCAAGGTCCAGCCCGGGCTCGACGCGATCGATTCGGGCCTTTACATAAGCTTCCATGCGAAGCATGCCGAGAGTACTCAGCATCCTGTTGCGCACGTCATAGAGACGTGCGATATCAAGTCCCAACAAGAATCCGATGACCGTTGCCGTTGCGGTAATGGCAATGTTCAGCTCTTCGAGAAGCTGCGGTGACATTCTCGTCGGACTCCGGGAATGGGGGAATAGTGGCAGACAACGGACGCTCGAGATCCCTCGCCCCAGTCGCCCGGGTGAAGACTCCAGTCTTTCGAACCTCCAAATCGTCAGAATGCCGGCTCTGGTCCAGTGCGTGCCTTGAGCGACCAATGCTGGAATCCCGCCATTCGCAAAAAACGCAAAAATCCGGGACGGCGCCGTTACGGCGTCTCTCAGTTGCTGACTAATTATGGGTGATTGTACTGCGAGGAGTGAAGCTAACTCCCGCCGGGAGAAAATGCGAATGGTGTCGCCGGCCGTTTCCATCATCCACCATTCCCCGCTGTCACACCCAACCACACAATTCCATGGAGGTGTCATCTCCACCCCGGCCCCGTGGTGTGGGTGGCGGTATCCGAGTGGGCATCACGTCCACGATCGCATGGGGGTGTGACAGTGGGTTGGTGAGGGGTGAGGGGGAAAGTGTCATCCTGAGCGTAGCACCCCTCAGGGGTGCGCAGTCGAAGGACCTGCGTGATGGCGACTACGCAGGTCCTTCGACTGCGCAGCCTTTCAGGCCGCTCCGCTCAGGATGACAAGCGTAGGCGCAGGCCGCTCAGGATGACATGCGCGGCTGTAACCCCTCCGCCCACACCCTCGGCGCCACACTCGTCCCACCGCCCCGCTTGTTCGACCCCGCATTCCATCGCCCCCCGTAGTGCGCGTCGTACTGCTCCAGGTCGAGGTGCCGGAGGTCACGCCCGGCCGGCATGGCCGCGCCCCGGCGGACCCGCATCAGCCAGGGCCCCGTCGCCGGACAGTTGGGGTCGGGGTACTTCGGATGCGGCATCCCGAGCACAATGACCCGAGCCTCGGGGAGGAGCCGTGGGAAGAACTCCCCTTCGGTGTCCTCCCCCACCTGGGCGAAGTAGATCCCGGCGCCGAGCTGCTCGAAGCCGCCGCGACGCACCAGCGCCTCCGCCTCTTCCCGCTGGGCGCGCCGAGCATCGAGCAGCCGCTCTGCCGTGGGCGGCAGCGGTCGCCCCTCCTCGAGCGCGGCCAGCGCGGCGAAGGAGCCCTCGATATCGCGCTCATCCATGAGCGCCTGGAGCAGATCGGCTATTGCGTCCGGTTCCCCGGTATGGTCGGCCGCGAGCGCGGCGTCGCCGTAGTGGGGCAGCGGCTGCAGGCGACCGGTGATGATGCCCGCCGAGAGGATGCTGTCGCAGTCGGTATGGGTGATCAGCACGCGCGTGTCGGGGGCGGCGATGCCGTGGGCCACGCGGAGGAGTGCGAGGTTGGTGCTGGAGATCTCGCGCGCCATCCGGTCCACGGGGGCGTGATGGTCGATGTTCTCGCTTTGGTCGAGGCGCCAGCCCCACGGCGTCTCGGTGCCTCGGGTCTCGATCTCCTTCACGAGGCAATCGCAGGCGATGGTGGGCACGACGGTCAGCTCCTCGGGCGTGATATCCGTCGGGGTGTCGCCGGTGGCGGTCGAGAGGAGGATGATTGGGGCGTGGGTCATGGGGCTCCTGGGGATGGGGGTGATGCGTCAATAGTAGAGCTGGGGTGTGACAGTCTCCTCACGCCCCGTTGGTCGAATCGGGCGTGGTCCCGATTGGCTGCCGCGGTGCCCAGCATGCGGCACAGAGCTTGGCCTGCGGTGTGCGCAGCGGCTTGCCGCACGCCGTGCATGGCGGTCCGTACAGCGAGATCCGATGGTGCCACAATGCAGCAGGGTTCGTCTCGGGAAAGCCGGTGATCCGCTGATATTCGGCGAGCGCTTCCCTGCCGAATGGCGGTGTGCCGTCCCGCTGCATGATCAACGGGCCGACCACCGCCCACTCGGCCTCATCGAGCATCGGGATCTCCATCTGGCAGCGCCAGCAGTAGACAAGTTGCATCCGGGCTCATCTCTTAGTTGAGGATGGCCTTCCGCGCTGCGGTGCAGCGCCGAGCAGATGTGCCGCCCGCCGGAGGACCGCCGCGATGTGACCCGACTCCAGGACCGAGCCGAAGTGCCCATCGCAGAAGCGATCGTACCGCACGTGCCCATAGAGCAGTTTGCGGAGCGTCACCAGGCGAGCGCGACCCAGGGCGCGCGGATCATGCATCAACTCATCGGCGCGCCGGCCCCACTTGCTCCAGTTGAATTCGATCATGACGCCCGACTCGTAGAGTGCCCTGTGGAGGCGCATCCCGACCGGTGCGAGGTCATAGTACGGGAACTGCCCTTCCTTCCACACCATCTCCCCGGCCTCGAAGTCCGGTGCCTCGAGTTCCGGGAGGAAGGCCAGGACGTCGTCCCAGCGGGGTTCCTGCGAAGGTTCGGTCCTGATACGACGCACCCCTTAGCTGACCATGCGACTGAGTCGTTCCACCACCTCGTCCCGCAACTCCGCCGGCTCAAGCAGCTCGATCTCGGTGCCGTGCTGGAGCACGTGGCGAATGGCCCACTCGCGATCCGCCAGGGGCATCGTCCGCACGGCCGATCCATCGGCCTCCAACGGAAGCCCGTCGCGCTCGGTGATCCAGCGCGCGACACCGGGGCGGTACCGCACGGTCAGCGTGGGGAACTGCTCGGGAGAGAGGAAAGGCGTCCCATCATCGAGCCGAGACAACGTCGCCGCGTCAGGTTCACGCGTAATGGCACGATCCGTCAACTCGGCCGCCACGATGCGGTCGACGCGAAACATGCGAACGTCATTGCTCCGCTCACACCACGCCGAGAGGTACCACGCCCCGCTTGCAAAGGCGAGGCGGTGGGGATGAATCTCCCGCGACGTGGATTCGGCATCCTGAGGCCGTTGATACCGGATGGAAACCACCATTCGCTCTCGCAACGCCCGGCGGATGACAGGGAGCACATTGGCATCACGACCACTGCTCAGGGCGCCGTCCCGTTCGGCGGCGGAGTCCGAATCAGCCGGCAGTCCGGCAATCAAGGTCCGAAGCTTCTTCAGGAGCGCGTCGACCACGCCCACGTCTGGACGTTCCCGACGAAGGAGCGCCATCCCGACTTCCAGGGCACGCCACTCTGTGAGCGACAGCTTCATCGGGCGACTCAGCGGGTTGCTGCGAAGCCATGCCGTATCCCCTTCCACATAGACGCCCAACCCGTCGACGAAGCCGCCCGGGTCGTCATACCGCTCGGCGAGGACGCGGAAGTCGTCCATGATGGTCTCGACCGAAAGCCCCGTCTTGGCGGCGAGTGCCGAGAGGGAAAAGCGCTCGGTCTCCCCGACCACCGGGAGGATGAGGAGCAAGCGCCGGAACCGTTCAGCTGCGGTGCTGGCCATCTGCCCCTCCCTGATGAGAGTCCAACGTGCGGTGCAGAAAGGACTGCCATTCGTCGACCACCGCCCCCGGAGCGACCGGCACACCGTCGCCAGCCATACCCAGCAACCAGCGGAAGAAGGGGTCTCGCCGACGCACCGCGAAGGAACTCCGTCGGTCCTCGCCCGGCACGGGGGTACCGAGCGCACGCGCCGCCCGCACATTGCCGTTGTCCGCGCGCCATTCCACCACCACGTCAATCACCGGGTCGTTGCCGAGCGCCCAGGATGGCTGCGGTTCCGCCGACAAGGCAAAACTCGAGGGGATCGTGTAGTCAGGTGTCCCGGGCGTGGTGGGGTTCTCCACAGCCTTGCTGATCCGACTGACGCGGAACATGCGCAGCTCACCGGTGGATGGCTCCGCGGCGTGGAGGTACCAGTGCCCGCTCGTGTAGGCGAGGCCGTAGGGGTGCACCACCCGCTCACTCACATCATCCCGACCGATCGTGAAGTAAGTGAAGGTCACGCGCTTGCGTCGGTGCAACGCCGCGCTGAGCACCGCCAACGTCTTGGGCGCAGCCTGCGCCCGGGGCGGGATGATCGTCTCACCAGGGGTGTGCGCGAGAGACCGTGAGGGTACATCCAGCATGAATTTCCCGATCGCGTTCTGGGCTTCGATCGAGAGCAACGGATCACCGATGGACTGGGCGCGCGCCGCCGCATCGGCAAGGAGTTCCAGCTCCGTATCGGTAAATGCGCCGGCCAGCATCGTGCGGTATCCGGGGGCATCCGCCTGCGCTGCCGTGCTGTCGTGGAGTTCGTGCAGGATGGTGATGTACGGCATGAAGAACTGGTCAGCCTTCAACATGTAGCCGAGCTTCTCGTCGTCGACCACCTCGGCCTGCATGAGCGGAACGCCGAGCGCGCGAAGTTCCTCCTTGTCTCGCTCGAACATCCGCCGCACCGTCTCTGGGTCGGCATCGCTGGAGTAGGCCGCCACGTCGGCGCGCAGCTGTTCGAAGGTGATTGCTCCCTTGCGGCGCTGCAGCAGCGCCGTCACGATGTCCATCCAACGCTGTAATTTCCGCTCAGCGGCAGGTGTCTGGCTTGTCATGTGGTGGTGGCGACTCCGGAGAAGGGGAGCAAGGGCACCCTCGTCGTGAAAGATGCGGGCCACCACCACGCAGTGCAAACCAGTCGCCGCCAGATCAGGCCAGCAACTCTTCCCCCTCGTGGCGGCGCAGCGTCACCTCGACATTGCGCTCGAAGCTGTGCAGCGCGAGAAGGACCTGGGGGCCGCTGATGCCGCAGCCGATGGCGATGTCGTATTCGACATGGAGAAAGCCATCATTGGCCACGTACCGGGCGATCAATCCGGTGCAATTCAGGCGTGCCACGAACTCAAGCTGCTCGGCCTCGGTGACCTCGTCGCGGAAGGTCCGGGCGCAGGTGAATCGAAGCAGCTCCTGCTGGTGGTGGATCCCGAGGAAGACTCGGCCGAGGGGCGTCCACGCGATGGCATCGCCATCTCGGTCTAGCCAGGCCCGATAGCCACCCCCGCACAGCAACTCGACCAGTCGCGCCGACGTCAACTCGCCATAGGAGAGCAGGGGTGCCCGGATGGCCGTGCCGTTGGCCTCCGCGGGGGCGACCGACTCGACGGCACCGCTGGCCAGATTGAGTACGAAGGGCACACCGTAGACATCGCTTCCGAGGGAAAGGACATCCCCGGTGATGCGAAGCGACGGCGAACGGGTGGTCTTGCGAGGCTGGGCCATGAGATTCCCCCAGAAGCATTACGAATGGTCGATCGGAACAAGGGAAATATCGTCTGGGGGTGTGACAGTCACCCCCGGGCCGTGCTCAGGATTGGAGGGTCCGGTCATACAGTGGAACCGAGATCTCCCAGATCGCCTGGATTCAGCCTCTCCGCAAACAGCCTGAACATGGGCCACCCATATCGACTCAGAAAATCGTCAAGCTCCCAGAAGGTGAAGGCATTCGAGGCTTGAGCGCGGAATTCCCACTTCCCTACCGTGGGACCAACTTGCACGATGGCGCCATGCCACGCACTGGGGATCGCAACGAGATACGGCCAGCGGTGATCGTCCGACGTCACCACATCCAGCCACTCCCGGCATTGCGCCGGGGACGCTAGCCCACGCTGTGGTGGAGGGACTATCTCGCCTGCGACGAATGCCTCAAACAGAGCGTCGCGATACTTCTGCGCCACATCCCATGGCCTTCCTGGAAACTCTCGGTAATCAGCCAGGTCATGAGCATGTTGTGATACTTGGACCGCTGGACAGGAAAGAAACGTGTTCTCGAGAAGTCTCACCGTCCTCTCGTCATCATGGTGCCCGATCACCACGTTTGGGAGACCCCCGCCGGTCACAAGGTGCACTCCTTCCTTCAGAGTGTTCAGCGAGAACAGCTGCTGCACGAGTCCGATCAATACGTCGGTATTCTCGCTGTCCTCGCGTGACACGATACCCACGCCAAACTGAAACTGATTGAAAGGATTGAGCACGCGAAAGAAGAGCAGGTCGCGCTCGGGGTCCTCGGTCTCCATGACACCGATCGTGCTCCATGTCGGGCCATAGGGGTTGAAGATGGCCCAGCTGAGGAGTAGCTCCCCCCTGTAGGCATGGAAGTCGTTTGCCTCCAGGGAGAATGGCGCGACCAGTCGCGATTCGTAAACACCGCGGGTACTTCGGCCGTGCAGCAGTGGACGCGGCTCCACGGGCACAGGCGCCATCTCGATGCCAGGAAGCCACCGCTGATCGATGTTGATGCCCCAAACCGAGAGCACATAAAACATCACCCGGGGTACCGTCTCGTCCGCGGCCACCTGCAAGAGCGCGGGACGCAGGCGATGACCGTATTCCGCGAAGCTCCATCTGTCGAGAATGGTGAGGACTTTGCCGTCCGGGGCCTCGGTACACGGGAAGTGGCGCACAACTTCTGCCACGCCACCGTACTGGACCAGGGAGGGCATGTTGCCCAACGTCCCCGCCACTCCGCCGAATTCATCTCCCTCACACTCAAGCAGCCACTCCGCCAGCCAATCGGCGATCGCAGCATAGGGCCGTCCACCGACCCACTTCGCGAGGAGTTGGCGTCCGTTCAGGGACAGCGGTCGCCAGCACGGACCCAAGAGATCGATGATGCGACGGTCGCCGAGGAGCACGAGCCCCGCCAGAATCGAGGCTGCTCGCCATTCTTCCGCGGCCGTGAAGTGATCCACCAAACGCAAACACTCTCGGGCACCGGTCAGCGGATCGCCGTCCCTAAGCGGCGCGCTCTGCGCGGCAGCCAGCGCCGCCGTCGACACCACACCATGGTCGTCGTCTTGGGTGACGAACGGCCACAAGACATTGGCATGGAGCTGCCTGAGGTCCACACGCTCAATGATGTCCGTAAGCAGCGCCAGCCGATCCTCCACCGGTACCTCGGCCAAGAACTGCTGGTACATCGGGATAAGCCCATCGACCATGCCGGCATCCGAAGTCATCCCATACTGCATGAGACAGTCGATGAATCCTTGGGGCCTGACAGCGTCATGCTCACGCGTGCTCACCAACCCACGAAGGCGCTCAAGAAACCCCATTACCCCTCCCGATCCACCCTGGTCTGAGATTCCACGTCGAACAATCGGTCGCGCAGTTGTCGATCCTCTGGTGCTCGCAATACAGCCTCGCGAAGCGAAGCGATCTCCCGTGCCTGTTCGCTCTTGGGATGCGGCAGCTTGCTGAGCGTCTCGAAGGACTCCGCGAGCGCAATGAGGTGTCGCTTGCGCACCGGGGAAATCGGCAGGGCGGCCAACGCTCGGCAACAACCGCCCCCTGCCGCCAGGGCAGTGAACCCCTCCTCAACCACCGCGTCGGGAGCTGCGCTAGCCCACGAGACGATCGCGGACTGCGCCAGGGCGCACTGCATTCTTGCTGCGTTGCGTCGGGCCACGCCGGCATCGGGCGATGTCATGGCGACCCACACTTCTCGGAGCGCCAGCGGTTGCGTGCACTCCTGGACAACCGGCGCCACCGCGGGAAGCAAGTTCGTTACCCAGACACCCCCGATGGACTGGCCCATCGTCTCGGCGATCTGCCACAGCGTGCCCAAGACGCGACCCAGCGGATTCTCAGCCATCTCCGACCCGCGCATCGTAGTCCGCCCGACTCATCACCTCGGCCATCCCCCGACGCCGCTCCGTATCGACGCGCAGCTGAAGGACCTCATCGGGGCGCGCACCAAGCCGCTCCAACAGTGCGGCCATGCCTGGCGTTGGCCCGATTGCCATGACATGCAGTGCGTATTCGACTCCATAGGACGGAATCTCAAGCATGTACAGCGTACCATCCCAGCTGTCCACCAACTCAGGTGGCAACTCCATCGCCTCCCACTCACTGGCGACAGGCACCGTTATGCTCACGACCCAATGACCAGGCGCCGTCTCGAACCGCTGGTCCACAGGGCCGGTATGTGATCCTCGCCTGGTGTAACCCTGGCCCTCAAGCTCTGGCAGCTGGGTGCAGCCGCGCAGCCCCCACGCTCCTCGCCGTACACGCTGCAGGTAAGGGGCATAGCTCAGCAGGGTCACCAGCGTCATACGGTTGCGGCCTTCCTTCGCCCATGCCGCGATCAAGTCCTCGCGGTCGGCCAAACCATCGGGGCTTTCCCGAACAAGCTCCACGATCCGGCCGTCTGATGAGCCGAAGACATCGTCCAAGGGAGGGCCATTCCACTGGACAATCTCGTCGACGTTGACAGTCACCTGGTCACACTCTCGGAGGTACGCTATGATGACCGGTAGGGGCGCGAGTTCAACATATTCCCCAACACCCACCCGCCTCCGCGACCGACTAAATCGAGCATGCCTTTCCAGCCCTGCCCACAATGAGGCTGCGGGGAGGGAGATTGCCACGGCGAGCATCTGACGAATGGGCTTTTTCAATCCACTGGCCAAGACCCCCCGCTTCCAACACCAACCCTCGTCATGGATCCTGTACTCTGGGAGCGTCTGTAACAGATGCGCGAATCCTGCCAAGTCGATCCTCTCGCTTATCACATTCGGCAGCATCCGCCACACGTCTTCGATGCGGGTCGGCCCGAGATGTCTGAGAGAACGCTTGATGTGACGGGCCGCGTCGTCATGGATCTCGGCAAGGGAAGCGGCAACAACCATCCGATTCCCCACCGGCCCCGTGACCCCGAAGGTCACCGGGCGGTGGAAATCTCGCGCCACCTTCGAGAGCGCCTCCATGGACCACGGCACCGAAGTGATTCCCTCCCGCAGCAAGGCTTCCGCAAGCTCGGGCACGGGCAGGGGCAACCTCGCCGTGATCAGTGCCAAGGCAGCATCGAGCGCAGGCAGATAGGCCGGGCCGGCGGGAATCGCCAGCAAGGCTCGGTCGCGCAATTGTCGGACTCGTTCCCGGGTGACGGACATGAGCCCACCGGTCTCCTCGAGCGTTCGTCCCGGCTGACTGCCATCCCACTGTAGGTGAGTCGCGATAAGTGTCGCACGTGCTTCGTCAACACGCCCCGCCTTCATGAGCAACTCGAGCATTTGGCCGTCAAGCGTCTTGGACTCGATAGCCCGAACCCTGGCAACAAGCTCCGGGGTGAGCCGATCCACCGCCTGCCCCACCGTCTGCATCGCGCCTTCGTCTGAGCGGAGCTGCGCCAAGAACTCTCCGAGCGTGCCATCCACACCGGGTAGCAAGTCCGCAAATCGCGGATCGTCGCTACGAATCAACGCCAACCATGGCTCGCGCTCAAGTTCTGCCAACCGCGCACGTAATTGGTTGAGATCCGTGGCGTTCAGCGTCTCGACGTGACGTACAACCTTGGTCTGCTTCCGACGTGGTGCCATAGGGAGCGGCCGTGCCGGGTCGAGGGGCATCTCGACACTACACAGGAAATCGAGCACGCCCTTGGCGCTGAGGCTGTGCACATCCATCAATTCCTGAAGTGATGGCGGATAATCCCGGCGCAACTGGGTGCGATGTATGGCGTTCTTGATGGCGTTTCTGGTGCGCACCGAGCAAGGGACGCGGTCAATGTCCAGGTTGCTCCATTCCAGGCTCGAAAGTGGGACCAACTCGCGGATGCCGTGCAGTTCCTCGACGAAGCGCTCCGCCAGCAGGTCCAGCACCTCCCGAGGAAGCACCTCGAGCGGCAGCAAAGCGTCACGATCAAGCTGGCCACACATCTCGATGTCACTCTGCCACAGCATGCCGCGCATCCGGGGGGGCAGTGAATCCTCCCTCCAAATGCGCCGCAACACCGCGGGCAACAACGGACACCCAGGGCGCCCCCACTGTGGGTAGGCTGTGCGTGCCTCCCCGAGGTACTCGGCCTTGCCCGCCGCCGATGCGCGCTGCTCCCAACTGGAGCTGCTCCCGCCGCTGGTGTCCGTCATGGTTGTCGATCCTAACCGAGAATGTGCGTGACAATCCGCGCCACGATGTCGTTGTGCGTCGGGGCGAAGCGCCGCGGACCGCCGTCGCGCGCTGCCAACATGTGTTCCGCCAAGCCGGGCACGGTGTCAACCCACGCATCGTCGAAGGTCGTCTCCGCCATGTAGCGCCGGAGGATCGTTGCCTTCGCCAACTTGCTGTTCCGCTTGGCGATGAAGACGTAGAACCAGGCCTTCGCGAGCGCCTTGAGGACGGGAACCTCACGGAACAGCGAACCTGGGCGCGACCACTCGGGGCTCTGCATCAGGGTCGTCCAAAATTCCTTCGCCCTGGCTTCGAACGGCGAGAGGTCGAACGGCGCCGACTTGATGCTCGTCTTGCCGAGGAAGAGGAAGCCGTTGACGGTGGCCAGGGCACGGAGGTCATAGGCGTCCTTCGAGACGCCATGCTTGGCGAGCTCGTCGAGCAGCCACTCCTTTGCGAACCGATTGATCGGGTTGGACTGGTCAAAGGCAAGGTTCACCTGCGTCAGAACCGGCCTGACCTTGGAGTTGTAGTTGGTGAACATCTGCTTTGCCGCAGAAATCGTGAGCCCGATGTGAGCCTCGTAGGCGATGGTGCTGTTGCTGAAGGTCTCCTGCACCGCGATCCATGCCTCGACATCCTCGAGCGTCAATGGAGCATCCTGCGCCGGGTAGACCTTGCCCGCCTTCGGCGTGCGGCGGTTCGAGATCACCTCGTTCAGAAAGGTCCGGACCCGGAACGTCGCCTCTCGGCGGTGCTGCCCATCGGCGACCACAAAGCGCCGGCCTGCCGGCATGATCAGCTTGGCCGCGATGGTCTCCTCTCCATCCTTGACGATCCTGACCTCGGGCTCGAACTGGAGGACCAGGGTGATCTGTGGCAGGCCATAGTGCGCACTCCAGCCGATCCGCTTCTGGATCGCCTCCAACCGCTCGACCATGGAGGCCGGAAAGCCGAGATCCTGCGCGCGCTGGATGGTCGTGGCCACCAGTCCCTGGAGGATGAAGGTCGCCAGGTCGGCGGCATGACCGTCGATCAGGTCGCGCTGGGTGACCGTTTCGACCGTCTCGCCGGCGTCGTCGGCCCACTTCCGGTTGTGGACCACCGTCAGGTCGAGGAGCTGGTCCAGTGTGAGGCGCCCGGTGAAGGTCGGCTGCCCCTGGTTGCTGTCCAACTGGCCGATCATGCTGAGGACCCGCTGCTGACCACCCCGGAGGGCGTCCAGTGGGCTCATGGGCGCGGAATCTTCGAATCCCTGTTGTGACATCGTTCCCCCAAGTGGTGTGGTGCACTGACCGCAGCCGAGCCGATCTGGCGCGCAATGGCCGTAGCGTCAAGTATTCTGTTCCAGGGCCGTCAATTCACCGTGAATGCCCTGCGATTACTGCAGGTGAATGCTACCAGGGGGGTGTGACAGTCCCTCCAGGAGCGCCGGAACTGGCCTAGGTCTGCCGAATGTGATGGTTGACTGGGGG
>Ga0138256_10002324_pt1 | contig 20412 bp, 17 predicted proteins | sample KNB2016incub_MG_FD_105486 | JGI IMG/M metagenome (GOLD analysis project Ga0138256, IMG submission 105486) | Active sludge microbial communities from wastewater in Klosterneuburg, Austria - KNB2014incub_MG | ecosystem: Engineered > WWTP > Activated sludge > Unclassified | place: Austria... | reverse complement strand
TCACCTGCACATGCACGTCATGGGCGGGCCTCGACCCTGGTTGAAGGGTTGATCCCCGCCACCACCTGGGGTCGGGGGTCCGGGTCACCTAGAATTCGGGGTTCTTCTCCAGGAGAGTGTCATGGGATCGTTCAGCATCTGGCATTGGCTGATCGTGTTGTTGGTCGTGGTGCTGATCTTCGGCACCAAGAAGCTCAAGAACATCGGCGCCGACCTCGGCGGCGCGGTGAAGGGCTTCAAGGATGGTGTCAAGAGCGGGACCGAGGCCGAGACTTCGGCACCGGCCGCGCCGCCGCAGCAGGTCAGCACCGCGCAGCGTCAGGCCGATGCCAACACCGTCGACGTCGAAGCCAAGACCAAGTCCTGAGCGCACCGCCCATGGACCGCAAGGTACGGCCGCTACTGCCACGGCCGATTGCTGCTGAATGATCGATTTCGGTTTCGACAAGATCGCGCTCATTGGAGCGGTGGCGCTGATCGTCATCGGGCCCGAGAAGCTGCCGCGCGTGGCGCGCACCGTTGGCCACATGCTGGGCAAGGCGCAGCGCTACGTGGCCGACGTGAAGGCCGAGGTCAACCGGTCGATCGAGCTCGAAGAGCTGAAGAAGATGAAGACTGAGTTCGAGGACGCGGCACGCGACGTCGAACAATCGGTCAACAAGGAGGTCAGCGCCGCCTCGGCCGAGTTCAACGCCATCGGCGCCGACTGGGCCAGCGACAACACCTACGGCGGCAGCGGGCATGACGGCGCGTCGCCGTCGGTGCCTGAATACAAGCGACCGAAGAAGAACTGGCGCCTCAAGCGTGGCGCCACCCCGCAGTGGTACAAGCAGCGCAGCGGCATCCGCACCAAGGCGCAGTCGGGTGCGGCGCGGGTGGCGCGCTTCAGGCCGCCGGGCGTCAAGCGGCCATGAACAGCCTATGAACGGGGCATGAGCCGGCAATGAGCGACCCCAAGGATCCCGAAGACGAACTGGCTGGCACCGAAGCGCCTTTCGTATCGCATCTGGTCGAGTTGCGCGACCGCATGATCCGCGTCCTGATCGCGGTCGGCATCGCGTTCGGGCTGTTGGCCCTCTGGCCCGGCATGGGGGCGCTTTACGACTTGCTCGCGCAGCCGATGGTCGCGCACCTGCCCGAAGGCACCAAGTTCATCGCCACCAACGTGATCTCGCCGATCCTGGTACCGCTGAAGATCACCTTGATGACCGCCTTCCTGGTCGTGCTGCCGTATGTGCTTTGGCAGGTCTGGGCCTTTGTCGCGCCGGGGCTGTATTCGCACGAGAAGAAGTTTGTGCTGCCGCTGGTGGTGTCGAGCACCTTGTTGTTCTTCATCGGCGTGTGCTTCTGCTATTTCATTGTCATCCCGGCGATGTCGCGCTTCATCCAGGCCTTTGCGCCTGCGGCCATCACCGCCGCGCCTGACATCGAGCAGTACTTCGGATTTGTGCTGACGCTGTTCCTGGTGTTCGGCATCGCCTTCGAGGTGCCGGTGGCGGTGGTGGTGCTGGCCCGCGTCGGTCTGGTGACGATCGAGCAGCTGCGCAAGGCGCGCGGCTATTTCATCGTCGGCGCCTTCATCGTCGCGGCGGTGGTGACGCCACCCGACGTGATCTCGCAGCTGTCGCTGGCGGTGCCGATGTGCATCCTGTATGAGCTGGGCATCCTGGCTGCCAAGTCCTTCGTCAAGCAGACCAAGGCGGGCGAAGAAGCCGCCGACGGCGAAAAAACCACCGCCTGATCACGGCCGGCGCATCAGCGCGGGCGCGCCACGGTGCTGGGCCGCAGTGCCACCGTCAGCTTCAGGTCGATCGCCTTGTCGCCGCGCTGCAGGCCGATCTTGGCTTCTGACTCGGGCTGCAGCGCCGCCACCGTGGCCAGCAGCTGGGTGGTGTTGAGCACGGCCTTGTCGCCGATGCGCAGTACCACGTCACCCGGCCGCAGCCCGGCCCTGGCGGCCGGGCCGCCGCCCAGCACGCCCGCAATCAGCACGCCCTGTTGCACCGGCAGGCCCAGGCTTTCGGCCAGCTCGGGCGTCAGGTCACGCGGCTCGATGCCGATCCAGCCGCGGCGCACGCGGCCGTCGCGCAGCAGGCTGCCCATCACCTGGCTGGCGGTATCGACCGGAATTGCAAATCCGATGCCCAGACTGCCGCCGCTGCGCGAAAAGATCGCGGTGTTGATGCCGATCAGGTTGCCCTGTGCATCGACCAGTGCGCCGCCCGAATTGCCCGGGTTGATCGCGGCATCGGTCTGGATGAAGTTCTCGAAGGTCGACAGCCCCAGCCGGTTGCGCCCCAGCGCGCTGACGATGCCCGAGGTGACGGTCTGCCCGACATTGAACGGGTTGCCGATCGCCAGCACCGCGTCGCCCACCTGCAGCGCAGGCACATTGCCGAGCGCGATCACCGGCAAGCCATCGAGATCGACCTTCAACAGGGCGAGGTCGGTCTCGGGGTCGGTGCCGATCAATTGCGCCTGCACCTGGCGGCCGTCGGCCAGCTGCACCGAAATCTCGGTCGCGCCTTCGACGACGTGGTTGTTGGTCAGCAGGTAGCCTTCGCGCGACACGATCACGCCCGAGCCGAGGCCGGTCTGCGTGGGCGGCGCATTGCCCTGACCTTCGAAGAAGAACCTGAAGCGCGGATCGTCGGCATGCGGGTTGGCGGTGCGGCCGGTCTTGCTGGCCATGATGCTGACCACCGCGGGCGCGGCTCGCCGTGCAGCCTGGGCCAGGCTGGTGACCACCGGCGCGGCCGACGCCGCAGACATGGCTGGCGCCACAGCGGCGACGACCAGACTGGGTGCCGGCAGGGCCGCGACCGGGCTGCGGCCCGGACCCGCTGGCAGCCACTGCGGCTTGAGCGTGCCGACCACGAACAGCACGGCCAGCGCCACGGTGACCGCCTGCGAGAATACGAGCCAGTGTCTACGCCACATCACTGAGGATCGGTCCGCATGACCGAACGCCAACGCATCGAAACCAGCCTGAACGAGCTGCTGCGGCCGGACCTGTTCACGGATTATGGGCCGAACGGTCTGCAGGTCGAGGGCCGGTCCGAGGTGCGACTGATCGTCTCCGGGGTCACCGCCAGCCTGGCCTTCATCGACGCTGCGCTGCAGGCCGGCGCCGACGCGCTGCTGGTTCATCATGGCCTGTTCTGGCGCGGCCACGACGGGCGCCTGACGGGCTGGCTGAAGGCGCGCGTGGCGCGCCTGCTGCGCGCCGACGTCAGCCTGTTTGCCTACCACCTGCCGCTGGACGCGCATGCCGAGCTGGGCAACAACGCGCAGTTCGGCCTTCGGCTGGCACTGCAGGCCGACGCACGCTTTGGCGAGCAGGACCTGGGATTCATCGGTGGCGCCGGGCCGGCACGCAGCGCACCGGCCCTGGCCGACCAGGTGCAGCAGGCGCTGGGCAGGGCGCCGCTGTTGCTGCCGGGTGATGGGCGCCCGCTGCGCCGCGTGGCCTGGTGCACCGGAGGCGCTCAGGGCTTCTTCGAAGCGGCCATCGCCGCCGGTGCCGATGCCTTTCTGACCGGCGAGGTGTCGGAACCGCAGGCCCACCTGTCGCGCGAGACCGGGGTCGCCTACCTCGCCTGCGGCCACCACGCCAGCGAACGTTATGGCGCGCCGGCGGTGGCCGCGTACCTGGCGCAGCGCCTGGGCATCGAACACCGCTTCATCGAAATCGACAACCCGGCATGACGCAGGCACCGCTGCTGCTGACCATGGGCGATGCGGTGGGCATCGGCCCCGAGATCGTGTGGCGCGCCTTCGTGCAGGGCCAAGCCGACGCTTGTGTGGTGGTGGGCGATGCAAGCGTGCTGCGGCGCGCGGCGCAGCTGTTGCTCCCGCACGGCCTGCCGCTGGCCCTGATCGACGATCCGGCCGATGCGGCCGACCTGCCGCCCGGCTGCCTGCCAGTGCTGCAGCCGCCCGGCCTGCCTGCGGGCCTGGACGAGCTGCCCTGGGGCCAGGTGGACGCACGTTGTGGCGCTGCTGCCGCCGCCTGCATCACCGAGGCGGTGGCACTTGTGCGCCGCGGCCAGGGCGCCGGCCTGGTCACCGCACCGATCCACAAGGAGGCACTGGCCGCCGCCGGCGTGGGCTATCCCGGCCACACCGAGATGCTGCAGGCCTTGTCGGTCGAGAACGGCGACCCGGCGCAACCGGTGCGCATGATGCTGGCCAACGACGAGCTGCGCGTGGTCCTGGTCACGATCCACCTCGCGCTGCGTCGCGCCATCGACGCCGTGACCTTCGACGCCGTCTTGCAGACCTTGCGCATCGCCCACCGTTCGGTGCCGGCCTGGGCTGGCGGCCCACCACGCATCGCGGTCGCCGGGCTCAATCCGCATGCCGGCGAAGGCGGCTTGTTCGGCGACGAGGAGCAGACCATCATTGCGCCGGCGATCGAAGCCGCGCGCCGCGAAGGCATCGATGCCCAGGGCCCGTTCCCGCCCGACACCGTGTTCATGCGGGCGCGTCGCCGCCCCGGCCATGCCGAGCCTTTCGACCTGGTAGTGGCGATGACACACGACCACGGCCTGATTCCGGTCAAGTACCTGGGTGTCGAGCAGGGTGTCAACGTGACGCTGGGCCTGCCCTTCGTGCGCACCAGCCCCGACCACGGCACGGCCTTCGACATCGCCGGCCGCGGTGTGGCCGATGCGGCCAGCCTGGTGGCGGCAATCCGGTCGGCGCGGCAGATGGTCGTGGCAGCGACCGCTGCTCAGCGCACGGTAGCGCCGGGCAGCGACGCCAGCTGACGGCGCGCGCGAGCGGTGGCACGGTCCAGCAGCTGCGCACTCTCGAAGGCGCGCATGCGGCCGCTCTCGCACAGGCGCACCAGCATGCGGTGGGTCAGTGAAATCGTCTGCTGGTGCCGCTGCCCGCGTGTGAAGACGAAGAAGCTGCGCCCCGGGCTGACATGCGCCAGACGCACCTTCTGCCAGTCGTTCTCGATGTGCATCTGGTAGCTGAAGCCGATCTGCACGTGGTCGGCCAGCGAGCGGCCGCTGGCGGGCTCGGGCACTTCCATCGCGTCGGCCGCGGCGGTCAGGCCGGGCAGTTCGAGGTCGACCGTGGTCAAGGGCGGCTCGGCGCTCAGGTCGATGTCGATCTTGCCGTCCCAGTCGATCGAACTCTCGTCGACGAAGCCGAGGCGCGCGGCTTCTTCCTTCGTGAATGCCGGTGTGGCCAGGTCGTCGGCCGCAGGCTCGGCTGCGCTGGCTGGTGGCAGATCGGCGCGCGTGGGCAGCCCGCGTTCAAGCGCCTGTTCGACCTGGCGTTGCAGCATGTTGAAGTCGAGCACGCGGCCGGTCTGCGCCTTCAGCGCATCGGCGTGCGCCGGCATCAGCTGGCCGAAGAATGCACGCCGGCGATCGTCGGGCCAGCCGATGGCGTTCAGACCGGCATTGATCTGCTGCATCAGCTTGGGCAGTTCGCTCAGGAACGCCTTGCGCTGGCCTGGCGAGGTCTTGGGCTGCACGCTCATGAAAAGGTCGCGCCCGGCCTGGCGCAGCGCGCGCACCGACTCGCTGGTCACACCTTCACGCTCGGCGGTCTTCAGGATCACGCGGCTCCAGACGCGCGAGACGAAGTCGCGCACGAACTCGGGCGCGGCCAGCGGCTGCAGTTCGTCCTCGAGCCGCTGCGCGTAATGGCGGTCCATGCGCAGGGCTTCTTCGCGCTGCTGCAGCAGCGCGGTGGCCCCGCTGCGCTGCGCCTCGATGCTGTTGCGTGCCTGCTCGGCGACGAAGGCTTCGAGCTGCGCCAGCCGCGTCTCGTAGGTCTCCATCTGGTCGAAATCGCCCTTGACGATCTCCTGCACCAGGTCGCGCACCTTGGCGACAAAAGTCTGCGCCTGCTCGTCGCTGAAGTCGTCGAAGCCATTGCCCAGCGACGCGATGCGGTTGATGAACTGCCGCACCGGGTGTTTGCGCGTCGAAAAGAAGCTCGGGTCACCCAGCGCCGCACGCAGCACTGGAAGCTGCAGCCTGGCGATCTGCCGCGCCAGCTGTGGCGGCACCTTGGGGTCGGACAGGATCTGGTCGAACAGGCTGCCGATGACGTCGATCACCATGTGATCGATGGCGCCGCGCGAGGCCTGCCTGAGTTCGTCACGGTTGGCGTGGATCAGGTTGGGCAAGGCGCCGATGCCGGTGCCAGAGCCGTATCCGCTGCCGTCGCCGCTCCAGCCCGACCCCGACACATCGGCGCCCGCGGGGTCACTGAAAGCCAGGCGCCGCAGCAAGTCCATCATGCCGGCATCGACCTGCCCGATCGGGGTTCCGCGCATCGGACCGCGGCCACTCAGGCTGGCGCGGCGCGACGTGTCGGCTGCGTCCAGCGGCGCACGGCTGCTGCGCGGACCCAGCGCACCGGATGTCGAAGACCGCGCGTCGCGCTGGCTGTCCGTGCTGCCGCGCCCGCCCGCGCCGCTGCGGTCGATCGGCCTGGCGTCGAAGGCGCCGGCGCGGCTGTGCTCGCCGCGACCGTCGGTGGTGCGCACGCTCAGGCTGACCGGCTGCACGCCGGATTTGCGCATGTCGCTGATGATGTCGCCGTAGGTGTTGCGCAGCACCGCGGCCAGCGATCGGTTGAGCTCGGCGTCGAGCACCTTGCGCACCTCGGGGCGGTCGGCAATGACCGCCACCGCGCGGATCACGCCATGGCCGACGAGTTCGGGCCGAAGGGGATTGCGATCGCGCTCGGCGCGCGCGTGGCCCAGCACCGAGCCGACATAGGCCTCGAGCTCACGCAGCTCCCATTCGCAGGAATGGGCGATCTCGAGGCCGAAGCGCTCGGCCGCGACCTTGATTTCAAGTTCGCGGTCCTCGACCAGGGACAACTGATCCCAGTTGGCGGTCTGTGTGCCCGACGTGCCGCCGCCGCGCGGACCGCAGTCGCGGCGTACCTGCTCGTCGAAGGCGTCACTGAAGGCCTGCACGAAGGCCCCGAGCTTGCGATTGAGTTCGAACTGCGCGCTCAGCAGGGCGTCGCGCTGGAAGGTGTTGTGGGCGGCCATTGCCGCCAGCCCCAGGCTCTCGACCGTGCGTTCGGCCGCCGCACGTGCGGCCTGCTTCACGCGCTGCACGGCAGCAGCGAGCGGGGCGGGCAGCTGGAAGGTCGGTGCGGTGCTCATGGAGGTCGGGATGGCCCGCTATTCTGAGCCATCGCCATCGCCATTTCCCGGCTGTGACGCGGGCAGCATGGGCTGCACGCGGCACAACCGGGCCAAGGGCACCGGGATCGACACCTATTTCTTCAGCGCATCGCGGATCTCGCGCAGCAGCACCACGTCTTCGGGCGTCGGAGCGGGGGGCGCCGGTGCGGGCGGCGGCTCGGTGTTCTTCAGTCGATTGACCTGCTTGATCATCACGAAGATGATGAACGCCAGGATCATAAAGTTGATGGCCACAGTGATGAAGTTGCCATACGCGAACACCGCGCCGGCCTTCTTGGCGTCGGCCAGCACGTTGGTGGTCTGCCCGGCCAGCGGAATGAAGTAGTTGCTGAAATCCAGGCCGCCGAAGATCTTGCCGACGATGGGCATGATGAGGTCGCCGACCAGCGAGTCGACGATCTTGCCGAAGGCGCCGCCGATGATCACGCCGACCGCCAGGTCCATCACGTTGCCCTTGACGGCAAACTCCTTGAATTCCGAAGCAAAGCTCATGGTTCCTCCTGTTGAATCTGGGCTGGCCGCTGCGCACCGTTTTGTGCACGAAGTTCTGACGGCGCAAAAGGGGCCCGACGGTAGGGCCGCCGTCGACAGGCGTCAAGCCCAACTTGCGCCGGGGCAGTCAGCTGCGCCGGGGCCGTCAGTGGCCTGGGCTAGAATCTTAGGTTGACCCTGAAGCCAGAATCGAACCATCTTCCGAGGACTCCATGAGTGATTCCGCAGCGGCCCTGACGGCCGGTGATAGAGGCCGTGGCCCCGTATCCGTTGACAAGGCTGCGGGCGTCGACAGTGGACGTCGAACCTGGATTGCGCTGACCTGTGGCGCCGGTGCCGTGGGTGGCCTGGCGACCGCCGTGCCTCTGGTCAGCAGCTTCGCCCCGTCCGAGCGTGCCAAGGCCGCGGGTGCACCGGTTCAGGTCGACATCAGCGCGCTCAAGCCCGGCGAGAAACTCACCGCAGAGTGGCGCGGCAAGCCAGTGTGGATCATGCGCCGCACGCCCGAGCAGCTGGCGTCACTCAAGTTGATTGACTCGCAGTTGGCCGACCCCAATTCGGATCGCAAGGCCTATCCGACGCCGCCCTACGCGAAGAACGAGCACCGGTCGATCAAGCCGGAGATCTTTGTCGGCGTGGGCATCTGCTCGCACCTGGGGTGCTCGCCGATTGACCGCTTCCAGCCAGGCGCTCAGCCCTCGCTGCCCGACGACTGGCATGGCGGCTATCTGTGCCCCTGCCATGGCTCGACCTTCGATCTGGCCGGCCGCGTGTTCAAGAACAAGCCCGCGCCCGACAATCTCGAGGTGCCACCGCACTTCTATGTGTCGGACTCGGTGATTCTGATCGGCGAAGACAAGAAGGCCTGATCGACTGCGGTCGCAGCAACAAGAGGACCTCATGGCTGAATTCAAGGAAGCACCTGCCGGCGCGTCGCTCGCGGTGAAGCTCACCACCTGGACCGAAAACCGGTTTCCGACCGCGTTCGACGCCTACAAGGTGCACATGTCGGAGTACTACGCGCCGAAGAATTTCAATGCGTGGTACTTCTTCGGATCGCTGGCCCTGATGGTGCTGGTGATCCAGATCGTCACCGGCATCTTCCTGGTGATGCACTACAAGCCCGACGCGGCGCTGGCCTTCGCGTCGGTCGAGTACATCATGCGCGACGTGCCCTGGGGCTGGCTGGTGCGCTACATGCACAGCACCGGCGCCAGTGCGTTCTTCGTCGTCGTCTACCTGCACATGTTCCGCGGCCTGCTGTACGGCAGCTACCGCAAGCCGCGTGAGCTGGTCTGGATCTTCGGCTGCGCGATCTTCCTGTGCCTGATGGGCGAGGCCTTCTTCGGCTACCTGCTGCCCTGGGGCCAGATGTCGTACTGGGGTGCGCAGGTGATCGTCAACCTGTTTGCCGCCGTGCCTTTCGTCGGCGACGATCTGGCGCTGCTGATCCGCGGCGACTACGTGGTCAGCGATGCCACGCTCAACCGTTTCTTCAGCTTCCACGTGATCGCCATTCCGCTGGTGCTGCTGGGCCTGGTGGTGGCGCACCTGCTCGCGCTGCACGATGTAGGCTCGAACAACCCGGATGGTGTCGAGATCAAGGCCAAGAAGGACCCCAGGACCGGCATCCCGCTCGACGGCATTCCGTTCCACCCTTACTACACCGTGCACGACATGATCGGCGTGGGCGTGTTCCTGATGATCTTCACCGCGATCATCTTCTTCGCACCCGAACTCGGCGGCTATTTCCTCGAGTACAACAATTTCATCCCCGCCAACCCGCTGCAGACGCCGGCCCACATTGCCCCGGTGTGGTACTTCACGCCGTACTACTCGATGCTGCGTGCCACCACCGACCCGATGGTCAACGTCTTCGTCGGCCTGACCGCGCTCGGCACCCTGGTTGCCTTGCTCAAGGGTGGTTTTAGCGGCATGGTCAAGGGTGCCATCGTCGTCGCCGGCCTCGTGATCATCCTGCTGCTGAAGACCTTCGACGCCAAGTTCTGGGGCGTGGTGGTGATGGGTGGCGCGGTGGTGATCCTGTTCGCATTGCCCTGGCTCGACCGCAGCCCGGTCAAGTCGATCCGCTATCGACCCGGCTGGCACAAGATCATGCTCGGCATCTTCGTCATCTTCTTCGTCGTGCTGGGCTACCTCGGCATTCAGCCGGTGTCCGACATCGGCACCCTGCTCGCACAGATCGGCACCATCTTCTACTTCGGCTTCTTTGTGCTGATGCCCTGGTGGAGCCAGATCGGCGAGTTCAAGGCCGTGCCCGACCGCGTGACGTTCCATCCGCATTGACACCGAGCCCGAGCCCGAAAGCCACACCACCATGAAGAAACTGATCCTCTGGTTGCTCGCCAGCCTGGCGTTGATGTCGTCGGCCCAGGCCGCCAGCCTAGGCCCGGCATGGGACAAGTTCCCGCAGGAACGTGTCACGAACATGGCCGCCCTGCAAAACGGCGCCAAGCTGTTCGTCAACTACTGCCTGAACTGCCACTCGGCCGGCTACATGCGCTACAACCGCCTGCGCGACATCGGCCTGAGCGAAGAGCAGATCAAGAGCAACCTGGTCTTCACCGACGCCAAGGTCGGCGACACGATGCAGGTGGCGCTCGACCCCAAGGACGCCAAGGAATGGTTCGGCGCTGCACCGCCCGACCTGACGGTGATCGCGCGCTCGCGGGCCGACGGCTCCAAGGGCAGCGGCGCCGACTATCTGTACACCTATCTGCGCAGTTACTACCGCGACGACACCAAGGCCACGGGCTGGGACAACAGGGTGTTCCCCAGCGTGGCCATGCCGCATGTGCTGTGGGAACTGCAGGGCCAGCAGCGCGCCGTCTTCGTCGAGGCCAAGGACCCGCATAACCCCTCGAAGTCGATGCACGTGTTCAAGGGCTACGAAAGCATCAGCCCCGGCACGCTGAGTGCGGTCGACTACAACACCTCGGTCGCCGATCTGGTCGCCTTCCTGCAGTGGATGGGTGAGCCGATGCAGGGTGAACGGGTGCGTCTGGGTGTCTGGGTGCTGCTGTTCCTGATGGGCTTCACGATCATCGCCTGGCGGCTGAACGCTGCGTTCTGGAAGGACATCAAGTAGGATCGCGCCCCCGGTGCCAGGCGCTGGGGGCCTTCACGACCCGGCACGCTGGTGCCGGCAGTGGCGCAGTGGTTGCCGGACGGTACCCACTGCGCTTGATTTTTTCGGGCCACCCGGGCCCGCTTCAGTTGACTGAGGGCTGACCGCCATGATGGTGCTCTATTCCGGAACCACCTGCCCGTATTCGCATCGATGCCGCTTCGTGCTGTTCGAGAAGGGCATGGATTTCGAGATCCGCGACGTCGATCTGTTTGCCAAGCCGGAAGACATCGCGCTGATGAACCCGTACAACGAGGTGCCCATCCTGGTGGAGCGCGACCTCATCCTGTACGAATCGCACATCATCAACGAGTACATCGACGAGCGCTTCCCGCACCCGCAGCTGATGCCCGGCGATCCGGTGGCGCGTGCGCGGGTGCGGTTGTTTCTCTTCAATTTCGAGAAGGAACTGTTTGCGCACGTGAACCTGCTCGAGAGCCGCGGCCAGAAGGCCACCGACAAGCAGCTGGAGAAGGCACGTTCGCAGATTCGTGATCGCCTGACGCAGCTGGCGCCGATCTTCCTGAAGAACAAGTACATGCTGGGCGACGACTTCAGCATGCTTGACGTGGCGATCGCACCGCTGCTGTGGCGCCTGGACTACTACGGCATCGACCTGTCGAAGAACGCCGTGCCGCTGCTGAAGTACGCCGAGCGCATTTTCTCGCGCCCGGCCTACATCGAGGCGCTGACGCCGTCCGAGAAAGTGATGCGCAAGTAGGTCTCGCAGCGCCGCCGTCCATGTCCGTTCCGCAAGCCCCCGACGCGCAAGGCAATTCGACGCGGCCCTACCTGCTGCGGGCGCTGCACGACTGGTGCACCGACAACGGGTTCACGCCGTATGTCGCCGTCTTCGTCGACGCCTCGGTGCAGGTGCCGATGGAGTACGTGAAGAACAACGAGATCGTGCTCAACATCGGTTTCGAGGCCACCAGCGGTCTCAAGCTTGGCAACGAGTGCATCGAGTTCCGCGCCCGCTTCGGCGGCGTGTCGCGAGACATCGTCGTGCCGGTCGACCATGTGGTGGCGATCTATGCCCGTGAAAACGGGCAGGGCATGGCCTTTCCGGTGCCCACCGAAGGGGCGTCGACCGTGACGGTGCCGGGCGGCGATGCCGCGCCCCCGCCGCGCCCCGGTGCCATCCCGCGTGGCCTGCGGCTGGCCAGCGTGGAGACCCAAGCCAGCGACGAGGGCGGCGAGACCGATCAGCCCGAACCGCAACCGCCCGGCCCGCAGCGGCCGTCGCTGAAGCGGGTGAAGTAGCGCTGGGTAGACGTCGAGACGCCGATGACGCACTGCCAAAGCCGCGCTGCAGCGCCTCTTACAATCCTTTTCCCCGTGGCCGGCTTAGCTCAGCTGGTAGAGCACCCGCCTTGTAAGCGGAAGGTCGTCCGTTCGATTCGGACAGCCGGCACCATGCGCCAGCGCCGTCGGGCGATCAGATCGAGGCGCTGCGAGGTTGTATGCGCACCTTGATTGAAGTACCCTGCCAGCCTTCGGTCTGCAGCTGCGCCAGCAGCTGTGGCAGCAACTGCCGCAGCTTGGCTGCCGCGGCGTTGTGCGCGGCCAGCAGCGTCCAGGTGTCACCGTCCACGGGCCCCGGCCTGATGTCGGCGCGCAGGGCAGGGGGCAGCAGCCCGGAGATGGTGTCGAAGTGGCTGCGCGCCTCGGCCAACCGGCGCAGCAGCAGGCCCAGGGGCTCGCTGCGGTCCAGGGCCGTGGCCAGATTCAGCGAGAGTGCGGCGCCCGGCGGCGGCGACTTGTTCGACGACATGAGCGGAGTTTATTGGCGATGCAAGTCCTGATCACCCACAGCCGCATCGCCCGCACGCGCGTGCTGCACCTGAGCGTGCCGAAACTGGCGCTGGCGACGGTGGCGCTGGCCCTGCTGCTGATGCTGCTGTCGGGTGCAATCTATCACTTCGTGTTCCTGAAAGCCGCACGCGAAGGCTGGCCGGTGGTCAGCCAGATCGTCAATCTGATCGTGCGCGACGGCTTTGCCCAGCGTGACCGCTTCATGCGCGAGAACCTGGACGCCATGGCGCAGAAGGTGGGTGACATGCAGGCCAAGCTGGTGCGCCTGGAGCTCATGAGCGAGCGTGTCAGCGGCCTGGCCGGCGTGCGGGCTGACGATCTCAAGACGCTGCGCCGGGTCGACGGGGGCGGCAAGGGTGGCCCCTACGTGCCGGCCCGTGAACCTTCGCTGGCGCAGCTTCAGCATGTGGTCGACCACATGGACGAGCGCGCCGACTGGCAGTCCGACCTGTTCAGCATCAGCGAATCGCTGTTGTTCCAGACCCGGCTGGCCGCGCTGCGTGTGCCCGGCCAGGCGCCGGTTGATGGCCCGGTCGGTTCGGGTTTCGGCGTCCGGTCGGACCCGATCACCGGCCGCTCTGCTTTGCACTCCGGCCTGGATTTTCCCAACGAGCCCGGCACGCCCATCCTGGCATCGGCCAGCGGGGTGGTGCTGTCCAGCAACTACCAGGGTGAATACGGCAAGGCGGTCGAGATCGACCATGGCAACGGCCTGGTCACACGCTACGCCCATGCCCAGAAGGTGCTGGTGCAGGCCGGCCAGATGGTCAAGCGCGGTCAGTTGATCGCTGAAGTCGGGTCCACCGGCCGCTCGACCGGGCCGCACCTGCACTTCGAGGTGCTGCTGCAGGGCGTGCCGCAGGATCCGGCACGTTTCCTGGCGGCGGCCCTGGCCCCGTCGCCCGTGCCGCCGCTGGCCGCGATGGTGCGCCACTGAGCCGGCGCACATGACAGCACCTGCGTGCTGTCATGTGGCTTGCGAAGACCCTTGATCAACGGGACCGGGCGCCCCCCAGGGCCGCCTGAGCGGGGTGCTAAACTGACCCGCTTTGCGCTCGCTCGGCGACCCCGGCGGTCCTTGTCGGCCGCTGCCTTGTGATGCCGGCACCGGCCCTCATTTGCCGCACACTGCCCGGCCTACGCAGCCCCTGACCGCGGTGCTGCACGCAGCGCCGATCGTTCCGAACACCAAAAACGCCCAGTCGCCGCATGTTCCCCAAGATACTGACCCAGATCTTCGGCAGTCGAAACGATCGCCTGCTCAAGGGCTACCGCCGCACGGTGCAGCAGATCAACGCGCTTGAGCCCCGGTTCGAAGCGCTGGACGACGCGGGTCTGCGCGCCATGACCGATGAGTTTCGCCAGCGCATCGAAAAGGGTGAAACGCTCGACCAGCTGCTGCCCGAGGCTTTTGCCGTCGTGCGCGAGGCCGGCAAGCGCACGCTGAAGATGCGCCACTTCGACGTGCAGATGGTCGGCGGCATGGCGCTGCACGACGGCAAGATCGCCGAGATGCGCACCGGCGAAGGCAAGACGCTGATGGCCACGCTGCCGGTCTACCTGAACGCCCTGGGCGGCAAGGGGGTGCACCTGGTCACCGTCAACGACTATCTGGCGCGGCGCGACGCCGAATGGATGGGGCGGCTGTACACCTTTCTCGGCCTGACGGTCGGCGTCAACGTGCCGGGCATGCAGCGCGAAGAAAAGCAGGCCGCGTTCGCCGCCGACGTCACCTACGGCACCAACAACGAATTCGGCTTCGACTACCTGCGCGACAACATGGTCTACGAGGTGGCCGACCGTGTCGCCCGCGGGTTGAACTACGCCATCGTCGACGAGGTCGATTCGATCCTGATCGACGAGGCGCGCACGCCGTTGATCATCAGCGGCCAGGCCGAGGACCACACCGAGCTCTACGTGCGCATCAACGGCGTGGTGCCGCAGCTCAAGAAGCAGATCGGCGAGGCCGACCCACGCACCGGCGAGGGCGTGATCGATCCCGGCGACTTCACGGTCGACGAGAAGACCCACCAGGTCTTCCTCACCGAAGCCGGCCATGAAAAAGCCGAACAGGTGCTGACCGAGGCCGGCCTGCTCGCCGTAGGCGCCAGCCTGTACGATCCGGCCAACATCTCGCTGATGCACCATGTGTACGCGGCCCTGCGCGCCAACAATCTGTACAACCGTGACCAGCACTACGTGGTGCAGAACGGCGAGGTGGTGATCGTCGACGAATTCACCGGCCGCCTGATGACGGGCCGGCGCTGGAGCGACGGCCTGCACCAGGCCGTGGAAGCCAAGGAAGGCGTGGAAATCCAGAGCGAGAACCAGACCCTGGCCTCGGTCACGTTCCAGAACTACTTTCGCATGTACGGCAAGCTGTCGGGCATGACCGGCACCGCCGATACCGAGGCCTATGAATTCCAGGAAATCTACGGCCTGGAAACCGTCGTCATCCCGCCCAACAAGCCGACCATCCGCAAGGATGAGAACGACCTCATCTACAAGACGGCCAAGGAAAAGTACGACGCCGTCACCAACGACATCCGCGACTGCTACGAGCGCGGCCAGCCGGTGCTGGTGGGCACCACGTCGATCGAGAACTCAGAGCTGATCTCGGCGCTGTTGACCAAGGCCAAGCTGCCGCACCAGGTGCTCAACGCCAAGCAGCATGCGAAAGAGGCCGAGATCGTGGCTCAGGCCGGGCGCCCCAAGATGGTGACCATCGCCACCAACATGGCCGGCCGCGGCACCGACATCGTGCTGGGTGGCAACGTCGAAAAGCAGGTGCAGTTCGTCGAAGCCGACCCCGAGCTGTCGGACGACGAGAAGAAGGCGCGCGCGCTCAAGCTCAACGACGAATGGCAGGGCCTGCACGACCAGGTCAAGGCACTGGGCGGGCTGCGCATCGTGGCCACCGAACGCCATGAAAGCCGCCGCATCGACAACCAGCTGCGTGGCCGCTCGGGCCGCCAGGGTGACCCCGGTGCCAGCCGCTTCTACCTGAGCCTGGACGATTCGCTGATGCGCATCTTTGCCGGTGACCGCGTGCGCGCGATCATGGACCGGCTGAAGATGCCCGAGGGCGAGGCCATCGAGGCCGGCATCGTCAACCGCAGCATCGAGAGCGCGCAGCGCAAGGTCGAGGCGCGCAACTTCGACATCCGCAAGCAGCTGCTCGAGTACGACGACGTCAGCAACGACCAGCGCAAGGTGATCTACCAGCAGCGCAACGAGATCCTCGAAGCGGTGACGCTGGACGAGCAGATCGCGAACCTGCGACGCGCGGCAATCACCGACGTCGTGCGCGCCCAGGTGCCGGCCGAGAGCCTGGAAGAGCAATGGGACCTGGACGCGCTGCAGCGCGCGCTGAAGGACGAGTGGCAGCTCGACGTCGACCTGAAGGCCAAGGTGGCCGGCAGCGACAGCATCACCGACGACGACATCGTCGACCAGGTGACGGCCGCCGCCGACACGATGTTCAAGGCCAAGGTCGAGCAGGTCGGCGCCGAACAGTTCACGCCCTTCATGCGCATGGTGCTGCTGCAGTCCATGGACAGCCATTGGCGCGAGCACCTGGCGGCGCTGGACTACCTGCGCCAGGGCATCCACCTGCGCGGCTATGCGCAGCAGAACCCCAAGCAGGAATACAAGCGCGAGGCGTTCGAGCTGTTCTCGCAACTGCTCGACGTCGTCAAGCATGAGGTCACACGCACGCTGATGACGGTGCGCATCCAGAGCCAGGAGCAGGCTAGCCTCGCCGCCGAGTCGATCGAGGAGCAGCTGAGCCAGCTGGCCAACGTCACCTACACCCACCCGAACGAGGACGGCAGCGTGTCGCAAGACGCCGACCCTGCCACGTTGGCGCAGCAGGTGCCCAAGGTGGGACGCAACGACCCCTGCCCGTGTGGCAGCGGCAAGAAGTACAAGCAGTGCCACGGGAAGCTGGCCTGAACCCAGCGCCGGGCTGAAGTCGCCACCGGCTGTATCGCGGGCCCTGCCGGCAACTTGTCGACCCATAGGTCGCCGGCAAGAAAAAAGGGCCGCTGAAAGCGGCCCTTTTCAGATCATGGATTGCCCGAGCTTCAGGGGATCACGAAGGCCTGGCTCTCGTCGCCGGCGTTGCGCCGGTACATCATCAGCAGGCCGGTTTCGCTGCTCTGCGCCGCGGTGACGGCGCCGTTCTTCGTGAACGGCACGTTCAGCAGCGGGCCCTTCGCCACAGACCCGAATGGGATACCGCTGGTGACGCGGAACTTCGGGGTGGCTGGCGTGAACTTCATGCCTTCGACGCTGTCGGTTTCAAGGCCGGTGAAGTAGTTGTCGTAGGCATACAGCGAAATGCCCAGTGTCGCGGTGGTGGCTGCATTCAAGCTCGGGTAGCCGGAGGGCAATCCGTCGCCGTTAAGTAGCACCGTGAAGATCAGGTTGCCGGAGTTCAGATCGGCATCGGTGTAGAAGACCGAACTGCTGACTCCGGTGTTGAAATCGTACAGATAGACGCGGTTCTGGCCGGTAGTGCCGAAGTCGCCCGACTCCTTGTTGTAAATGACATAGTCATCCACGCCATCATTGTTGGTGTCGATGTAGATGTCGAACTCGGCCGGGTAGTTCGGGTGTGAGCGCCTCCCGAAATTGCTGATCGCGAACTCAAGGCAGTTGGCCCCGCAAATCCCCGGCGGCAGATAGCGCACACCGACCGAACGCACGTCGATGGTTGCGAAGTTGTCGCCGGGGTTCGGGAAGTTGCCCGCCGGCTGCTGCGCGCTGGTGCCGATGAGCGAGAACACGTCGTAGTCGTAGCCGTCGAAGGCTGCGCCGACGTTCTTCAGCGTGATCACGTTGGCGGCGCGCGCACCCGTGGGCCGAATGCCGGTGATGGCGGCGGCTTTTCGCGGCAGCACGTGCCAGGGCACCGAGAGCTTTTCGGCGCCAGCAGTCAGAGTCAAGTAACCGTCGTACTCCGGGCCGTTGAGCAGGGCACCATCGCCGCCGTTCGAGCCGCCATTCAGCGTCCAGTCGGGCAGCGTGGCCGGGTTGATGACCAGCTTAACCGGCACGGCTGCGCTGCCACCGGCAGGCACCGTTACCGTAGCCTGCACCTGTACCAGAACGGCGCCCGAGGCTGCGTCGTCGGCGTAGCGGAAGCTCGGCGTGATGGTGAAGGTTCGCGCTGTGGCAGAGAAGTTCTCGACCGTCAGCGTCTTGTTCAGGATCAGCTGCTTGTCGGCCTCGACGGCGCCGAAGGACAGCGCCGCAGACAGCGCCTGCGTATCCCAGGCAGCCGAACTCAGGGCCACGGCGCGGTTGACCCGCAGTTCACCAGCGCCTATGCGCGTGATCGGCGCCAGCCCGCCCGGCAAGGTCGCCGGGTTGGTGTAGACCACCGTCTCTGCGCTGTTCATCAACAGCGCCTTGATCTGCAGTGCGGAACGCGCCGGGTGCGCCTGCACCATCAGCGCCGCCGCGCCCGCCACCATCGGTGCAGCACCTGAAGTGCCACCGAAAGCGGTGGTGCCGGTGCCGGTGCCGTGCTCGGCCGATATCGATGCGCCGGGCGCGCCGATCTCGGGCTTGATGAGGTTCGTGCCCATGGCCGGGCCGCGCGACGACGTTCCCGCCATGCTACCAACCAGTGCGATGGAGGCAGCATTGCTCATCGAGACATTGACCGTCTGCAACGCTGTGAGCCTGCCCTTGATGCTGCTGGCCAGCGACTGCTGGATGACCATCGAAGGCACGAAATTCGAACCATCGCCCTGAGAAAAGGATACGGCGTCGCCGGCAGCGACGAGGCCGATCAGGGTGCCGATGGCACCGGCGTTCGCTGCCTTGTCGACCTTCTCGCTGATGCTGCAGGTGCCGCGATCGATGAGCGCAATCTTGCCCGCCGGGCTGACCAGCAATGCGTCGCCGGCGCAGCCTCGTCCGACATAGACCACGTCGCCCGTGACGCCGGCGCCGATGGGCGCCCAATCCAGCGTGGCGGTGTTGCCGTACACGCCGGCGATCGACGCCGGTGCGTTGACGAGCAGCGGGACGGCTGAGGCGCTGGGCACCTGCGTCTGCGCGACGCTGATCGCCCCAGGGGCGATCGACGGCGAACCGGCGATGTACGGCCGGTCTGCCGAATTGCCGGCCGAGATGACCACGATCACGCCTGAAGCCACGGCATTGCTGACGGCCTGCGTCATGTCGTCTTCGACCTGACCGTAGCTGCTGCCCAGCGACAAGTTGATGACGTCGACCGCGTCGTCGGTGGCAGGGTTGCCGTCGGGGTCAAGCGCGAAGTCCATGCCTTTCAGCATGGCGATGCCATTGCAACTGCTGCTGACGCTCGAACACACCTTGACCGCGTAGAGCTGCGCGCCCGGCGCCATGCCCTTGTGCGTGCCGTCCAGGCTCTTGCCGGCGATGATGTCGGACACGTGCGTGCCGTGGCCGCCTGCGGCCCCGTCGTCGATCGGGTTCGGGTCTTCGCTTCGCGTGTTGCTCGTCGTCGACCATGTCGAGCCGGTAAAGTCATAGCCACCGACCACCTTGGCCGTGGGGAAAAGGCCGACCGGGATGACGGCGGGGTTGGCGGTCGCCGCGGCATAATCGGCCGCAAGCCCAGACCCACCGAGGTTCTTGTGCGTGTAGTCGATGCCCGAGTCGAGCACGGCAATGCGCACGCCGGTGCCGTCAGTCCCGCCGGCCTGCACGGCAGCGCCGCCGACGTAGGGCACGGTCTCGCTCAGGTGCATTTCGTAGTGGATCACCGGCCGCACGCGCACCACGCCGGGCATCTTGGCCAGGTCGGGCAGTCGCGCTGCATCAATGGTTACGGCAATGGCGTTGTGCGCTACTTGCACGCGGCCAAGTTCCTTGGCACCCAGCGCCGACATGCGGTCGGCCGTGGCGGCCTGCTGTGCCATCACGCTGGCGCGCTGTGCCACCATGGCCGCAGCCATGGTTCTGCCTTCGCCGGTTCGTGAGCTGAGCGCGCGGGCGCGCCCGCTCTCACCCTTGTTCAACAACGCCCTGGCCCGTGCCACCGAGTTCACGTCGAGCTGCACCCAGACGTCGACCTTGCCCTTGGTTGCCTTCAAACGCGGGTCGACGACTGCTGCTACCGGCGCTGTCATCTGGCGCAGTGCGGTGGCCCGGCCGTCTGCCGCGGCGGGCGCCGATGTTGATGGATCGGTCTTGCTGCCGCCGCCACAAGCGGCCAGGGCAGCTGCCACGACGATGGACGAAATGCCCAAACGGAAACGATTCATAAGTGAACTCCGAGAGACAGGGGCGATGCGCGCGAGGCTACCTGCGAAGCGCACGATCGCGAAGGGGTTGTGCTCGAAAAAAGTTCAGACCGCGCGGCGTTGGCGCGTGACAGTGCCGACGGCTGCCAACGCAAGGGCCAGCAGCAGCAGTGAACTGGGCTCAGGGATGGTGCCGTCGTCGATGGTGAAACCGCGGATCGTTGTGGTGGCAGAGCCGCCAAGGTTGTCGGAAGACGTGCTGAAGCCGAAGTACTGGCCGGCCTGGACGAACACAGACGTTGTCCCGGACTGTGAACTCCCGCCTGCGTCATCGGTCTGTTGCTCGAAACCGCTTTCCAGGTCCGCCGCGGGATTTGCGAGCACATAGCCGAATGGGTCGTAAAACGGGGAGAGGTCGAGGGTCGAGTAGGCCCAGCTGAAGGTCACCGTGGTGTCGACGGCGAACTGGATATAGAAGTTGGTGTACGACATTTCGAACGAGCCGTCGTCGCCACTCGTCAGAC
>Ga0138256_10002323_pt1 | contig 20426 bp, 15 predicted proteins | sample KNB2016incub_MG_FD_105486 | JGI IMG/M metagenome (GOLD analysis project Ga0138256, IMG submission 105486) | Active sludge microbial communities from wastewater in Klosterneuburg, Austria - KNB2014incub_MG | ecosystem: Engineered > WWTP > Activated sludge > Unclassified | place: Austria... | reverse complement strand
CGGCCTACATACACGGGCTTTTCCGAGCCGGGGAAAGGGGAAGGGAGCAATGCGGAGGTGCCTGCCCGCATCGCGGCCAGGGTTGTTGGGAGGTCCGGCCCCAGCGGCGTGAGGCAGGCCGGGGCGCCTAAAAGGATCTCCATCACTTCAGTGCGCTCCGTGGCGTTGTTTCCACTCCAGGAAGAAATCCGGAGCCACGAGTTGCAACCGTCGTTCCCGGTCCAGGAAAACCTGAGTGGTTTCACCGATGGCCGCTACGATCCCCTTGCCCTTTGCCTGGATGCGATAGCGTAACACCACCTTGGCCGCAGGTGAGGGAACGAAGAGGGTGGTGATCTCCACGATGTCCCCATACTCCAGCATGGCTTTGTGTTCCAGCACCGAGCGTACTATCGGCGTGGACCAACCCATCGCGTAGATGCTCATCGCATCCAATTCATGTGCGCGGCCGAAATGCTCGCGGCCACGTTCCATGAACTTCACGTAGTTGCCGTGCCACACGATGCCCATGGGGTCGAGGTCGCCGAAGGTGATCGGCACTTCGCATGTGGTGCTCAGTTCAACCGGCATGTGCGCTTTCCATCAGGAAAACCTTCATCTCCATCTCGGCCAGGACATCGCCATGACAACGCACCGTGCCGTGGATCACTTGCACGTTCTCCATACGGAGCGACGTGATCACCTCGGTCTCCAACTGTTCGCCGAGGACCGGGTGGCGCTCGATGCGCAAGCGCGTTACAGCGCCGATGAAGCCCACGCGAGGATCGCGTTCACCGGACCGCGCCCCCGCATACCCGGATCCCACGGCACTGCTCTGCGCTACGTGTTCTATCAATCCTCCTTCCAGCAGCAGGCCATCCTCCACGAACGGGTTGTTCGCCGCCACGGTGAGGCATGTCACGGTGCGGTCCGCTTCCGCTTCCATGAGCTGATCAACGAGCACGATCGGTGGCCGGTGGGGCAGGTAGGTCAGTATGTCGTCGCCCTGGAGCAGCGGTGGCTTGGTCATCGTTCCAAAAGTCATAAAAGTTCGCCCATTGGAAGGGGTATTCGTCGGCGATCCGCTCCAAGGCGGTCGCGAAGCGGTCCAAGTGTACGTGTGGATCGCGTGCAACAGGCAGGGGTTCGGTCGCTTGCAAGGTGTACTTGCGCGGCCCGGTGCGTACCACGAAAGCGAAACACACCGGTACATCGAACGCGGCCGCGATCGCGAAGGGGCCGAGCGGGAACGCGGCGGGTGCGCCCAGGAATTCCTTCATTGCCGTGCGGCTGCCGGGCATGGCCCGGTCGCCGTGCAGGCATACCAGTCGGCCCTCCGCAAGTGCGCCGCGGATCCGGAAAAGGTGGGACATGTCCGGTTTCAGCGGGATCACTTCAAAACGCCGGTCCTCGCTCGCTTGTTCATGCACCTGTTTGATCGCGTCCACTTCCGCATCGAGCATCACTATGCTCACCTGTCCCTTGTAGCGCTTGAGCATGAAGCTGGCCATTTGCCAATTGCCTATGTGCGCGCTGATCAACAACCCGCCCGTCCCGGAATCCATGATCCGTTGCAATAGCCCCGCTTGGAGGTGGGTGGTGGTGAACCGGTCCCGGAGGCCCCCGGTGATCGCCGCCTTATCGATGAGAAGCTTGCCGAACGTGTGGTAAGCTCTGAAACGGACCTGCCAACGCGGGGTCCGGTCATGTGGGCGTATCCGGGCATAGAAGCGCTCCCAGGCTTTTCCCGGAGCGCGTGCGAACAGGGTGAACCAGAACGATACCGGGAGGAGCAAGGCATACGCCGCGCCGAGGCCGACCCGGCGGATCAAAAAAAGGAAGATGCGGTGGCCCAGTGGAGTACCCCTGCTGCGGCCGGCCCATTTCGCCTGAGCCGCGCCCTCAGGCCCGGGCGATGCGCTGCTCAATGTGCTCGTAGAAATCCTGGAAAGTGTCGATGCGCTGGAAGTCTTCCGCAGTGAGCTTCACGCCGAAATGGTCCTGGATCACCACCACCAGATCCACATAATCCAGACTGTCCAAAGCCAGGGTGTCCTTCATGTTGGCAGTGGGCAGGATCAGGTCGCCGTCCACTTCGAACTCGTCCACCAGGAACGCCTTGGTGGTCGCCTCGATCTCCTGCCTTTGCGCCACGGTGCTCATATCAGCCATGGTGTCGTTTGATGATCAATGTCGAGTTGGTGCCCCCGAAGCCGAAGGAATTGGACAGCAAGATACCGACCTTCCGCTGCATGGGTGCTGCCACGATGTTCAAACGCTCCGAGTATTCGTCCGGTTCTTCGAAATTCAGGTTGGGGGCCAGGAAACCGCCGTGCATCATCAGCATGGAATACACCACTTCGCTCGCACCGGCCATCCAACATTCGTGCCCGGTGAGGCTCTTGGTGGAACTGATCGGCGGGCGGGAGGCGCCGAACACGCGGTCCAAGGCCTGGGCCTCCACCTGGTCGCCGATGGGGGTGCTGGTGGCGTGCGCGTTGATGTATTCGATGTCCGAAGCGCCAAGTTCCGCCATCCGAAGGGCCATGTTCAAGGCCCGCACCTGGCCATCCAGGTCGGGGTCGCTGATGTGCAGTCCATTGGAGGAGAAGCCGTAGCCGACCACCTCGCCCAGAATGGTGGCGCCTCGTTCCTGCGCGGAACTGAGACTTTCCAGCACGATAGCGGCGGCACCCCCGCTGGGTACAAGGCCGTCCCGGTTCCTATCGAAGGGACGCGAGGCCCGTGTGGGATCCTCTTCACGGACGCTGAAGGCCGAAATGCCATCGAAGCTGCAGAAGGCGATGGGGTTCACTTCCTGAGCCCCTCCGCACAGTACGATCCGCTGCAGCCCTTGCTTGATGAGCAGGTAACCCATGCCGATGGAATGCGATCCGCTGGCACACGCACCGCTCACCGTGAAGTTGATGCCGCGCAAACGGAAGATGGTGGCCAGGTTCATGGTCACCGTGGAGTTCATGGATTGGAAGATCGAACCCGATCCGATCAAGGTCGTATCCTTTTTCCGTCGCAGAATATCCACGCCGTCCACCACGGCCTGCGCCGAACTGTCGTTGCCGAAAAGCACGCCCACTTCCTCGCGCACGAAATCAGCCTCGCCAATGCCTGCTTGCTTGAAAGCCTGTGCGGCCGCGACATAGGCATAGTAGCACTCTTCGGCCATACCCACACGTTGTCGGCGGCCCAACTCGCTCTTCAGGTCCGGCATGTCCACTTTACCGGTAAGGCCGCTGCGGAAACCCAATTCCTTGCGAACGGGGTCCATCACGATCCCCGACCTTCCTTCGCGCAAACTGGTGGACACTTCCTCCAGGTCCTTGCCCAGACACGACCAGATCCCCATGCCGGTGATCACTACGCGCTCCATCACTTCCTCAGGAATAGATGCCTCCGTTCACATTGATCACCTCCCCGGTGATGTAGGACGCCTTGGGCGAGGCGAGGAAGGATACCGCGTATGCCACCTCTTCGGGTTCGCCGAAGCGTTCCATCGGTACCATCCGTTTCAATTCCTCCACCGGAAGGTCCTTGGTCATATCGCTGTGGATGAAACCCGGGGCCACCGCATTGACGGTGATCTTCCGCTTGGCCACTTCTTGTGCCAGTGAACGTGTCGCCCCGATGAGGGCCGCTTTGGCGGCGCTGTAGTTGGTCTGTCCCGCCACGCCCTTCAAGCCCGATACGGAGACCACGTTGATCACGCGACCGCTGCGCTGGCGCACCATCCGTTGCATCACCGCGCTGGTCACGTTGTAGAAGCCGTGCAGGCTTGTATCGATCACCGCGTGCCAATGCTCCGGCTCCATGAAGACGAACAGGTTGTCGCGGGTAATGCCGGCATTGTTGACGAGCACTTCGATGCGCGCGTCGGGATGGGCCTCGGCCCACTGGGCGATCGCCGCATGGGTCGCGGAACGGTCGGTGACATCGAAGCCAACGACATCCGCCTTCACCCCCTTGGCGCGCACCAGGGCTGCGGTCTCTTCTGCTTTTTCAGCGCCCTTCGCGTAGTTCACGATCACATGCATGCCGTGATCCTCCGCCAGTGCCAGCGCAATAGCTCGACCAATGCCGCGCGAGGCCCCGGTCACAAGGGCGTATCGTTCAGGCGTGTTCATGCGGCAAAAAGATCCGGGATCAGCAGATGGGTCTTCAATTCCTGCAGAATGCCGGTGCTCGGGGCGTCGATCACCACGGCCGGGCTCACCGCGCGGATCTCGTCGTAGAAGGCCTTGTTCGCGGGCGAAAGCGAGGCGATATCACCGGCGATGTCCGCGGCTTGGGCCAGTGCGAGGCATTGGATCGCCATGACCTGTGCCGCATTGTCGATCACCCGGGCGGTCATCCAGGCCGCATTGGTCCCCATGCTCACGATGTCCTGGTTGTCGTTGTTGTTCGGGATGGAGTGTACGTACAGCGAAGTGCTCAAAGCCTGGTTCTCCGCCGTGGTGCTCACCGCAGTGAACTGGATGCCTTGCAAGCCATAGTCGATCCCAGGCCGTCCCATCACCAGGAAAGGCGGGAAACGGCCGTTCACTTTGTCGTTCAACAGGAAATTCAGCTGTCGCTCTGTGAGCATGGTGAGTTTGGTGATCGCCAGCTTGAGCTGGTCCATGGCCAATGCGACCTGATCGCCGTGGAAATTGCCGCCGTGGTATACGCTCTTCGTGCGGTGGTCCACCACCGGGTTGTCATCTACGGAAAGCAACTCGTTGTGGATGGTCGTTGCGGCCTGCTCGACCGTATCCATGATGGGGCCGAGTACCTGCGGAATGCAGCGAATGCTGTAGTGCTCCTGCACTTTGTCCTTGAACACCGAACCATTGTCGGCGCCGCGTTGCTTATAGAGGTGTTCCTCGCGCTTCTTCGTCCAACCGGCGCCGTTCAGCCGGTCGCGGAGCGCGCTGGCCACACTGTTCTGTCCTGCATGGCGCTTTGCTCCGTTGAGAACATCGCTCAAGTGATCGTCGTAGGCTCCTACCACCTCACTGATCAAGGCGCCCATGGCGAGGGCACGATCCACCAGCTTCCTCGCGTGATGCACGTTGATCGCGGCGATGCCCGACATGCACGCCGTCCCGTTCACGATGGCCAGCCCGTCGCGCATCAGCAATTCGAGCGGTTCGATGCCGAGAGTGCGATGGATATCTGCCATCGGCTGCCGCGCACCTTTGAACATGCCGGTGCCTTCGCCGATCAGCGCCAATCCCAAATGGGCTTGTTGCACCAGATCGCCGCTTGCGCCAACACCACCGTGTTGTGGAATGGTAGGGTGTACCCCATGCTCCAGAAAGAGCAACAGGCGTTCGATCACTTTGGGGCTCACGCCCGAATAGCCGAGTAGAAAGGTGATCGCACGTGAGAGCATCGCCGCACGCACGGCCACATCGGGCAGGGGCGCGCCCATTCCGCTGGCGTGGCTGCGCACCAAATTGTACTGGAGCTGCTTGCTGTCCGCCTCGGGAATGTGGTACTGCACCAGTGGCCCAAAGCCCGTGTTGATCCCGTAAATGACCTTATCCCGCGCGAATTCCTGAAGGAAAAGGAAGGACCGTTCCGCCGCCTCGAGATCGGCCGGATGTGGCCGGAGGGTACCCCCCTGCATGGCGAGTTGGACAATGGTGTCCAGGCTCAGGTCGCGGACGGTGCTCGGATGAGGATCTACTGGCACGGGGGCAGGTTGGAAAAAGGCGCGCAAAGTTAACCGTTGGCTCTACTTTCGCCGGACCTGCGTTGTAGACGCCGGAAAGTGGCGATGGGAGCATGGTGCAGCGCGCTGTACGAACGGTTCTCCGGTAGACCGGTCCGCTGGATCGCACTGCTGGTCCTTTGGGCCGCGTTCGTGGCCATCTCCTTGCCGCGCCTGCGCATGGAGGAGGATCTTTTCGAGGCGCTTCCCAGCGATCCGGTGGTGGACCGTTTCCGCGAGCTGTTGAGTTCCACCGCAGGGGCCGATCGGATGATCGTAGGCTTTACTGCGGATGAGGGCACGCCTGCGGACAGTGCCTTGCTGGCCGCCGACCGGTTCGTGCAACGCTGGTCGGCGACGGAAGCGAAGGGACTGGTCGATGTCGCGGAGAACGCACCGGATCCCGCGCTCTTCGATGCGCTCCTGACCCACGGCCTCGCGCATTTGCCCCTGTTGGCCGATACCATCTCTCTGCGATCACTGGCAGGGATGGACAGCGCCCAGGTGGATAGCCTCGTCGGGAAGATCCACGAGGCCCTGCTCGCCCCCAGTGGAATGGTGCTCGAGCCCCTTTTGATGGGTGATCCAGCCGGTACGCTCACTCCCTTTTTCCGCCGCATGCGCTCACAGGCCGATCTCGGCGGTATCCGAGCGGAGCAAGGGGTCTATACGGATCGCGCTGGACGAACCGCTTTCGTGCTGGTGCGGCCTGCAAAGGAGCTTTCGGACCCGCAGCGACAGGACTTGGTCTTGCAGCTGCGGGAAAGCATGCCCGGGTTGACACCCGTAGGCGTAACGGGAGAGGTCTTCGGGAAGGATGCCATCGCCCTGGACAATCGGTCGCGCATACAGGAGGATGCCAGAAACACCATGGCTGTCGCCCTGGCGTTGATCCTCGCCTTGTTGTGGTGGTACTATCGGAAATGGTCGCTGCCCTTTCTCTTCCTTCTTCCCGCCGCTTTCGGTATGCTCAATGCCTTGGCCGTGGTGGCTTGGATCGCCCCGGGGATCTCGGCGATAGCCCTTGGTGTGGCGGCCACCTTGCTCGGGATAGCCCTCGACTATTCGTTCCATTTCTTCACCCATCTGAGGCATAGCCGCGATGTGTCGGGCACCCTGCGCGACATCGCAGCACCGCTGTTGCTCGGTTGTCTTACCACGGTGCTCGCCTTCCTGAGCCTTCGCCTGTTGAACGCACAACTCTTGCGCGACCTGGGTCTGATCGCCGGGCTGATGTTGTCTTCCTCGGCACTGTTCACCTTGGTGGTTCTGCCACACTTGATCGGCCAGGGTTGGAAGGAGCATGCACCGGCACCGTCCCTGGAACCTTCCGCACGCTGGTCCCGCCTATTGCGCCGATGGAGCCCGGTGGCGGTAGTGTTGATCACGCTCGCTCTTTTGCCGTTCACGGACCGTGTTCGCTTCGAACAGGACCCCGAAAAGTTGAGCTACATGTCCCCTGCCGTGCGCGATCTGCGGACCCGGGTGTTCGATTCAGAGGCGGACCTACAGACCGTGTTCCTGGTGACCGAGGACCGGGACGCCCAGCAAGCGACGCGCGAATTGGAAGCGGCGGTGCATGCCCTGCGTCGCGCTGCGAAACCTCCCTTTACCGCGCTGGTATCACCTACCGAGGTGTTGCCGTCCGAGGCTGCACAAGCGGTCCATCTTGATCGTTGGCGTGGGATCTTCCCCGCGGATCGTATCGTGGCACTGCGCGGATCGTTCGCGATCGCTTCGGAGCGCCATGGGTTCAATGTGGATGCGTTCGCGCCATTTCTCCGGCGGCTCGATGACCCCATGCGCACGGGATCCGTTCCAGAAGTGGATCCTGCGGTGAGCGGTCTGTTCGAGGGGCTGATGGTGCGCACCGAGGAAGGTGCGCTGCGCTGCACCGCGATCGCCCGCGCCAGTGCCGACCAAGTGGAGGAGATCGAACGCGTTCTTGGTGCGCAAGTGGGCGTGGAGGTGCTGCATCGTGGCGCGCTCGGGGATCATCTGCAACGTCTCATTGGGGATGATCTCCAGCGCACCTTATTGCTTACCTCGCTGCTCGTCTTCTTCACCTTGCTCATCAGCTACGGGCGGATCGAACTCGCGCTGATCACCTTCCTGCCGATGCTTCTCAGTTGGGTATGGATCCTTGGCCTCTGCGGGCTGCTCGGCATCCCGTTCAACATGGTGAATATCGTGGTCTGCACGTTCATTTTCGGCTTGGGCGATGACTACTGCATCTTCACCAGTAGTGGCATCCTGGCACGCTACCGCAGCGGCAGCGATGATGGACCCACCATCCGGGCTTCAGTGATACTCTCGGCGATCACCACCATCATCGGCACCGGCGTGCTGATCCTCGCGGAGCACCCCGCACTGCGTTCCATCGCTTTCCTGAGCGTGACCGGCATGCTCTCCATCCTTTTCATCTCCTTGACGGTACAGCCCTTGCTCTATCGGTGGATGATCACGGGACGCGCGGCCAAGGGCAAGTTCCCGTTCACATTGCGCGCGCTCCTCATCTCGCTCTTCGCCTTCGTGTACTTCGTGCTGGGGTGCCTCGTCCAACTGGTTTTCCTGCCGGTCGTGTACCTGCTGCCCATTCCGAAGGAGACGAAGCGGCGCATTTTCGGTCGCTCGCTCATGCTCTTCACCCGATCGCTGGTATACGTGATGGCCAATGTGCGCAAGGACATCGTGGATTTCCGCGCGGAGGTGGAACGAACGCCGTCCTTGGTGGTCGCCAACCACAGTTCGTTCGTGGATATCCTGGTGATGCTGATGGTCTTCCCGCGCACGGTGATGATGACCAACCGCTGGGTCTGGAACTCGCCCTTCTTCGGTGCCTTCGTTCGGTTCACGGGTTTTATCCGGAGCGAGGATGATGTGGAGACGAACACCGTGCATGTCCGCGAGTTGATGGCGCGCGGTTGGAGCGTGGTGATCTTTCCGGAAGGAACGCGTAGCCGCGATGGACGGATCGGACGCTTCCATAAAGGCTCCTTCCATATGGCCGCCGCTTTGCAAGCGCCTATTGTTCCGGTGCTTCTGCATGGCGTCGGCTACTCCATGTCCAAGAGCGATGCGATGCTCAAGGACGGCACCATCACCATGCGTGCACTGCCCTCCATCGCGCCGGATGATCCACGGTTCACCGGTGAGTTGAAGGAACGCACCAAGGCGATCTCCGCATGGTTCAAGGAACGTTATGCGGAACTGCGCACGGCGCGCGAGACGCCCAGCTACTTCCGGGAGCAACTCGTTCGCAACTTCACCTACAAGGGGCCTGTGCTGGAGTGGTACGTCCGCATCAAGTCACGCATCGACGCGCGGCTCGACGACCGTATCCACGGGCTTCTCCCACGCGAGGGGCGCATCGTGGATCTGGGTTGCGGCTATGGCCCGCTCACCTTCCTGCTCCATTGGAGCGCACCGGAAAGAACGATGCTCGGGGTCGATCACGATGGGGAGAAGATCGCCGTGGCGACCCATTGCTTCGGGCGCGGCACACAACTCACGTTCGTCCAGGCCGATCTTACCACCTATCAACCTCCCGCAGCGGAAGCCTTTGTTCTGAAGGATGTACTGCACTATGTACCTGCCGATGCGCAACGCCGCTTGCTCGGCCTATGCGCGGAGCGGCTCCCGCCCGGTGGTATGATCATCGTGCGGGACGGTTTCACCGATGAGACGGGCCGCCACGAGCGCACCCGCTGGACCGAGCGGTTCTCCACTGGACTGGGTTTCAACAAAACGAAGGGGGCGTTGCACTTCATGGACCGCTCGTTCATCCAACAGGTAGCAGCCACGACAGGCCTATCGGTGGAATGGGTGGATGAAGGCGCCATCACTTCCAACGCATTGGTGGTGTTGCGGAAACCAGCACCATGAGCGCCGACCGCGACTTCGACGTGGTGGTGATCGGCGCCGGGCTCGGTGGTCTGCAATGCGCCTATATCCTTGCGAACGAAGGGAGGAAGGTGTGCGTGTTGGAACAGAACGCGCAGCTCGGCGGAAGTCTTCAAGTGTTCAGCAGGAACAAACGGCTCTTCGATACCGGCGTACACTATCTCGGCGGCCTTGCCCCCGGCCAGAACCTCCATCGCTACTTCAGCTACTTCGGCATCCTGGACAGGTTGAAGTTGCATCGGATGGACCGCGATGGCTTCGATCGCATCAGCTTCGAGGGCGATCCCACGGACTATCCCATCGCGCAGGGCTATGAGAATTTCGTGCAGCGGTTGCTACCACATTTTCCGAGGGAAGAGCATGCACTGCGCCGCTATATCGCTGACGTCAAGAGCACCTGCGATCGCTTCCCGCTCTACTACCTGCGCTATGCGGAGCACAATGAACTTGAGGATCCTGCGCTCCAGGTGAACGCGCGGGACCACATCGCTTCCCTGACGAACGATGTGAAGCTACGCGCGGTGCTGGGTGGAAGCAACGTGCTGCATGGGGGACGCGCGGACCGCACGCCGTTCTATATGCACGCGCTCGTGCAGAACACCTACATCGAGAGTGCCTGGCGTTGCGTGGACGGGGGATCGCAGATCGCCAAGCACCTGGCCCATCAGGCGCGTGCCCAGGGTGTGACGATCCTGAACCGCAAGCGTGTGGTCGCATTAGAGACGGATGGACACGGTGTGTGTGCCCTGCGCATTTCAGATGGCGACCGTTTCACCTGTCGGCAAGTCGTGGCGGATATCCATCCTGCGGCTGTGCTCGCTATGCTGGAGCGATCGGCGGTGCGGCCCGCTTACCGCAACCGGGTGCAGGCCATGGCCAATACGATCGGATCCTTCACCGTACACCTCGCGCTCGAACCGGGTGTGTTCCCCTATTTCGATCACAATCATTACCACTTCCGCGACCACGACGTATGGGCACCGATGAACGCGGAAGCCACCGCGCGAGAAGGACAGTACATGCTGTTCACGCCGCTCACGCATCAAGGCAACACGCATGTGGACTCCGCTTCGATCATGACCTTCATGCCTTTCTCGGAGGTGGCACAATGGGCGGGTTCGCACAACACGACCGCTGAACCGGGCACGCGCGACGCGCACTACGAAGCCTTCAAACAATGCAAGGCCGACGAGGTGCTGCGCGCGGTGGCACAGCGGTTCCCCCAACTTGCCGGCGCCGTGCGCGGCACATGGACCACCACGCCGCTCACCTTCCGTGATTACATCGGCTGCCCGGAAGGCACCACGTACGGGATCCAGAAAGAGGCCGCTGCGCCTATGCGCACCTACCTATCGCCGCGCACCAAAGTGCCGAACCTCTTCCTCACCGGGCAGAACATCAATTTGCACGGCATTCTCGGTGTTACAGTGAGCAGCGTGGTCACCTGTGCGGAGCTGGTGGGTAAGCGCTACCTGGTGGAGAAGATCCAGCGGGAGACCGGCGGCGGCGAGGTGACCGTGAAGGGCTGAGGAACCTACCACACGGGCTAGAGTTCGCAGCGCCAGATGCTATGACCCTGTCCGACGTCATCGTACTCCTTCACAATGCGCAGGCCGGCTTCCTTCACCAAAGGGGCGAAGTGCTCCGCGCGGTACATGCGGCTGTTGCCATTGGCGGTGGCCGTGAAGTAGAGGGAGGTGGCGGCCAGACAGAACGACGCCGCCTCGAAGCGCTGTCGATCGATGAAGGTCTCCATGATGTAGAGCGGCGTACCGGGTCGCAACACGGCGCGCGCCTTACGCAGGATCGCCACGATCTCGGCTTCGCCGAAGCAATCCAGGAACTGGCTCATCCAGATCGCGTCCGCACCTTCGGGCAGCTTGCTGGTTGGATCGAGCATGTCCGCCGCCACAGTAGTGAGGCGGTCCTTGAAGCCGGCGGCGGTGACGTTCTTCTCCACCTCACGCAATTGGCCGGGCAGATCGACCACGAGCATGCGTACCTCTGGATCAAACCGCAAGCAGGAGAGCGCCCACTTGCCCGTATTTCCGCCTACGTCCATGATGGTCCGTGGGCCATCCTTGAAAACGATCTCCAACGCGGGCGGGAAGGAGTGATCGCTGTAATAGTGGTCGAAGTCGAACCAGCTCTTGCGGACCTGTTGCGGAAGATGTGCCAATCCTTGGTACACCGTGGGCCAGTCCCCGAGCACCTTCAACCCGGCGGGTTTGCCGGTGGTAAGGGCTTCGTCCAGAAAGTGCATGCCCTCATAGCATACATCGCCGGTGAAGTCCATGTTCACCCGCGTCATTTCATCGGTGGCGAGCATCACGCCGACCTTGGTAAGGCCGAGACGGCCCTCGTTGATCCAAAGCACGTTGGCGGTGAGGGCCATGTCTGTGAGCACCATTACCGCATACGCGGAGATCCCGCAGACTTGGGCAAGCTCCTCCCGCGTCAGACCGTGTGTCCCGCTCTTGCTCAATGCATCCATGAGCCCGCGCCGCTGCATGATCCAGCAGGCCTGGAAGAGCATCGGTCCGAAAGCGATGCGTTGTGCTTCCGCACGCGCTTCCACGGCGGTGGGTTCCGATCCTTGCTTGCGCGTTTTCTCAGGTGCTTTGGTGCTCGTCGTCATATCACTTCACATATTGTTTCACCCAGCTCTGGCGCAACTGGCTCTTGATCACTTCGTGGACGCGCAACGCCGAGGAGGCCCAGTAGTTGCGCACTGATGCACCACTCGGCTTGGTCACCACTTTTTCCACATGGAGCACATCGCGCGTGGCCATGTCGAAGAACGTGATGAGGTACTCGGCGGTTTCGGCCGCGGCGTCGTAGCGGGTGGCGATGTAGACACAGCCCACGCCACCCCGATCGCCGGGAGCGTACCTACGCACCTTGTCGTGGACCGACTCTTTGTCGAAGGGGTCCGATCCCCAGATCGCAGTGGTGTCCGCCTCGGCGTTCACCGCGTTCAGCGCGGTCGTCATGATTGTGCAATCACTGGCCTTGATGAACGGACAGATACTGTACTTCTCCTTCTCGCTCTCGAAGAGTTTGTTCCACACGCGATAGTACTCCAGTGTGTGCAGTGCCACTGCGTTGAACTTCTCGCGCGGCGTGAAACGAACGGAGGTATAATCCACACCGATCCAGGTGACCGGGGTCTTGTCCGTGAGCATGGCCGCCATGGTGTTCTGGGCCAAGGCCGATGGGGTCAGGAACAGCAGTAGAAGCAAAAGGCAGTACGGGCGGATCATCGGGTGGTGCGGTTGGTGCTTCGGCGATCGATGAAGAGGTGGGGTTTGCGGCTGTCTTTCGGCCACTTGAGGGTTTCGATGGCGGCGGCTGGCAGGGGGGTTACCCGTGGCGCCACACGGAGCAGACCGCGCAGGTGTTCGCGCATCCGTTCCGCTTCGTCCATCTCCAGGTCCACCAGGATCTCCAGATCATCACCCCCCAGTTCGTCCGTGGTGCAGACGACGACGAAATTAGGGATCGCGGGCATGGCGTTGATCGTGTCCAAGACCTGTGCGGGAAAGAGCGTGGTGCCGCGCACTTTCAAGCGGTGTTGCATGCGGCCGAGCACGGGCCCGAGATGCACGCCAACGCCACTGCCGTGCCGGGCGTTCTTGTGCCAGGTGCAGATATCCCCCGTGCGATAACGAAGCAGCGGCATCGCGCTCACATGGAAGGGCGTGACCACGACCTCTCCCGCCGCGCCATCGGCCACCGGCCGGTCCTGTTCATCCAGCACTTCCACCAGTACCAGTTGGGGTTGCACCGCGTGGCCACTGCCTTCTTGCCGCTCGGAGCAGGCCGTGGCCATCTCGGTGCTGGCGTAGGTGCCCAGCAACTCGATGTTCCATTGGTCCTTGATGCGTGCGCCCAGGTTGTTCCAACTGCCGGTGATGTCGCGGATAGGCTCACCGATACAAATAGCCTTGCGTACGTCCGATGCGGTCGGATCGATGCCGTGTGTTTTCGCGTGCTCTAACATGCGCACCAGGAAGGAGGGTACGGTTATCAGCACCGTGGTGCCGAAACGATGGATGCTCTCCCATTGCAATGCGGCCGCGCCCGGGCCCACGCGTACCACGCCAGCGCCAAGGGATCGCGCACCGAGGAAGTACGCGAGCCCGGCCATGAAGCGGCGGTCCATGGTGGTCATCAACTGCACCACATCATCCGGCGTGACACCGGCGAGCAAAAGTGAGTTGTGCTCATTGGCCGTGAGGCGTTCGAGGTCAGGCTCATCAAGGAGCAGCGCCACCGGCCGACCTGTGGTTCCGGAGGTGGTCACATGATCCACCACGGCGCGCTTGGGTACGCATAGAAATTCCTCGTTGTACGCTTCCAGGTCGCTGTTGCGCGTGAAGGGGAGTTGCCGCAGGTGATCCGGGCTTTGAACGTCTTCGATCCGCAGACCGTCCAAGGCTTTCTGGTAGTAGGGGGACCGCTCCAATACATAGCCCAGGTGCTTGCGCAACGCGGCCAATTGAAGCACTTCGACATCTGCGTCGCGCCAGGAAGAGGGCAGGCTCAGTTCCGCGCGCATGCGTTCCGTGCTGCTTGGAGTTTGGAGCGTTCGCCTGCGCTGCTCACGGTGCGCGCCAATGCTTGATCGAAGTAATGCACCGCCTTCGCGTGGTCGCCTTCGGCTTGGTACCATTCGGCCAGATCCGAATAGGTGAGCGCATTATCCGGATCCGTGGCGATGTAGCGCGCTTCATCTTCCGAAGCCAGCGCGTACGTGCGTCCTGTGATGCGATGCTCGGTGAGAGCGGCGCGCATCGCGCGGTGCCAGGTGAAGTCACCCATCACCGGGCTCTTCAGCAAGGTGTCGGCCGGCAGTGTGGCGAGCGGATCGTACAAGGGGTCGGGCAATCGTTCTGGACCGCCATGCGCAAAGATGGTCCGCAAGTCGTAGGCGAGGTATTCGCCCAGGGTGTAGGGGCCCACACTGATCCACATGCGACGCTGGGCTGGTTGGAACACCACGCTGTGGTGCGCGATCAACTGATCGATGGCGATGGGATTGCCGAGACCCACCGAGGCCCCGCCCGGGCCTGTGCGTTCGCGCAACACGCGCACCGCGTCGATGGGCGTCATAGGATCACCTGTACTGGTGAGATCCGTCATTCGCTTGAAGCGGGACATGCTGTCGCTATCCCGGATGTTCGCCTTGTTCACCTCGGAGTCCCGAAAGGTGTCGCTCTGGTAGTGGTTGGCGCACACCACCAGCCCATTGCCGGGATCGAACACGCCCATGCCATCGGGCGCTTTTTCGATCACGGCGGCACGACCATCTTTCGCGGAGCCCACCAGAATGCTCTCGCTCACGAACACATCGCGACGTTGGGCGATGGCGACGGCTTCGTTGATGGTGGTGGCGTATTGCAGGATCTCGCGGGCCAGCAGGGAGATCGGTGTATGTGCGCCGTTCGGAAAGGCCGACCGCGATGCGTTGATGGTGACGGTGAGCCCTTCGAGGTTCATGCCGCTCACCGCGCCGAGCATACCACCCCAGGTCACTTCAACGAAGGGAAAACCCTTCTCCGGGCGCATGAAGAGAAGCACCTTGTCGCAGGCGAATTCCTCGCCGAGGTAGAAATCGAAATTGCGCCCGATCAACAATCCGCCATCCGCGGTTCGCTCGCCCCAGGCGGCGAAGCTGGTGCAGCCCACGAAGGCGAGGTCCTGCAACGCATGGCCGATGTCATGCGCGGCGTGGTAGTTCAAAGCTCGCTCGTAGCCGCTGCCGATCACCTCGAACGCCGGACTGAACGAGCGGCTCTCGCCATAGATCTCGCGCCGGTATTCCAAGGATACATGGTCTTCGATGTCGCGGTTGAAGAAGTTGACGAAGTGCTTCAGCCAGCCCAGCTTGCGGGCATCGGGCACCAGCATTTTGATGCGGTCTACGAAGAGCGTCTCCTGTTTTTCGATCAGCTCTTTCGCCAGTACGCCGACCGTCAGGCCGCGCTCCAGGTCAGGTCCTTCCACGTATGCTTCCCAAAGGCCATGGTCGGTGACGGACAACCGGCCGTGCTCGGTGATCCAGCCCCGATCGCCGAAGGGGCGACGTTCAGGCAAGGTGAACGTCTCGCCTTTTTCCAGCGGAACGTTGAGGCGCATGTCGAATAGCAGGGCGCAACCACCCGTCACCGCGACCGCCAACAGGAGCTCCACCACCAAAAGTGGAACGACAAAGAGGAGGCGGAGAAAGCGGGGCATACGGAAGGGCCGCAAAGCTAGGTGGGTGGGAGGTCTTGGGTTGTCCGCGCCGACCGCCTTTGTGCGATCAGCTACCGCATTGAACGTTGCGTCCCCGTCGCGTTCTTGGCGTCGTTGTGAGGAAAAAAAGCGAAGAGGGGCGCTGCTCAGAAGCCGAAGCCGACCCCCGCACTGATCCATGGTTCGCCGCTGGAGTAGGGGCTGTAGGCGTCTTGGATCACATCGAAGAGCACCATGGCCGTGAGGTAGGTGTTGCCACCCAACCTCGCCGAATAGCCGCCGCCGACCAGCAGGAAAGGCACCCAGCGGCGGTAGAGTCGCGCCTGGTAGTAGTCGGGCAATTCGAAACTCAATTGGTTGTACTCCACATGCGCGAAGAGTTGCTCGATGATCCGGTAGCGCGTGAAAAGCCGACCTCCATATATGCTGGTTTCGTACCCGTAGGTGCCACGATTGTCCCGGAAGTACTGGTAACTGATGCCGACCCCCGCCGAGAGCTTGCCGTTCTTGGTGATCTTGTAACCCACCATAGGCTCTATGGCGATGTTCGTCACCGAGCCGAAGGAAAGGCCCAACCCTCCACCGAACCAGATGCGGTCCTTCCAGGGGCGTGGAGCATCGGGGATTTTCTCTTTTTCGGTCGCGGTGGAGTCCCGATAGTCCTGTGCCCGCGCGGCCGCCGGGGCGAGCAGCAGAGCGAACACGAACAAGGATAGTAAGGGTTTGGACATCCGGCACGAAGGTATCTAGACCACCACGCTATGGTGCTTGTACCGTCGACGGAACAGCACGGTGAGCCAGGCGCCCCGTGCCACCATCCAGAGCAGGAACGCGGTCCAGATGGCGAAGAGTTTCCAGCCTTCGTAGTGGCCGACCATGATCACGGGAACGAAGATCAGGAGGGTGGAGAAAAGCAATGCGTTGCGCAAGCCAGCGCCGTCGCCAATGCCTTTGAAGATGCCGTCGAAGGCGAAGGCCACGGCATTGATCGGTTGGGTGAGCACCACCATCCAGAACACCGCGTTGAAGAGGTCGAGCACCTGCGCATCGCGCGTGAACATGCCCCCGATCCATGCATAGCCGAGGCCGTAGAGCGCTGCCAATCCAACGCCGATCCAAATACTGATGCGCACCACCTGCCAGCTCACCCGATAGAGTTCGCGCCAATTGCCTTCGCCCAGCAGCCGCCCGGCCAGCACGCTACCCGCCGCTGCATAGCCGTCGATGAAAAAAGCACTGAAAAGCCAGATCTGCATGGCGATGCTGTGCGCACCGATGTAAGCCTCGCCATAGCCTGTAGCGTAGCGGTTGCCTAGGTAATAGCATGCATTGAGCGCCATGGTGCGTGCGAAGAGATTCCCGCTGAGCAACCAGAGGTTCAGCAGCTCTGGGTGCCGCCATGTGCGTGGGAACAGTGCGAACGGCGTTCGGGTTCGCAGCACATAGACCGCCACCGAGAACATGACCACCTGGGCTGACAGGCTGGCATAGGCGGATCCTTCAATGCCCATTCCCCGCACGGGTCCCCAACCGAATATGAGCAGCGGGTTCAACAACAGGTTCACGCCCGCACCGATCAAGCTGATCCACATGCTCCAGCGCAGGTTCTGGATGCCGCGGAACGCACCGGTGAGCGCGAACGTGGCCAGCGAGATCGGGAAGCCGAGCGAACGGATGTGGAAGTAGGCCACCGCCTTTTCCAACACCGCTCCTTCGGCATTGTACAAACGGAAGATGGACTCTGCTACGGGGGCGGTAGCCAGGAGAAAGACCAACCCGAGCCCGAAATTCATCCAGATCGAAATGGGCACAAGGCCCTTCACATCGTCCAGCCGTTGCTCTCCGTAGTATCGCGCCACTACGCTGAGCACAGCACTCCGCGTTTGCGCCAGCACCCACACCACGAGCAGGAAAAAACTGCTGCTGATACCCACCGCCGCGAGATCGGCCGTGCCCAGCCGCCCCACGAAGGCCGTGTCCACCAGCGAGATCAACGGTTCGGCGATGCCGCTGATGATCGCGGGCACCGCCAGTCGATCCAGATCGCGACGCGTAATGGGATGCGGGGTGGGCAATGCGGCTACCGGCTCTTCATATGCTCTCCGGCGCGGCGAAGTTGTGCGATCGCCGCGTGATGCGCTCAGCGCAACAGGGTCACATGGCCCGTGTAGATCTTCTTTCGGGCGAGGTATCTATCGGTCACCTTCGCTCGCCAGGCATACATACCTGCGGACGCTGGTGCGCCCCCCATCAAGTCGCCGTCCCATCCTTCATCCGGGTGCGTGGCACGGCCCACCACTTGCCCCCAGCGATCGTAGATCTCCAGCAGGAACTCCTTTTCGGAGATCCCCTGTCCGACCACGTTGAAGACGTCGTTCACATCATCACCGTCCGGTGAGAACGCGTTCGGGGCATAGAAGAAGAACAGGCCGTTGATGTGTACCACGTGCATGATGCTGTCCGGGCATCCATAGATGTTCTCGATGTGCAGCCACACGGGATAGTCGCCCTCTTCGTCTTCTGGGAAAAGCACCACGGGGTTGGGCTCGAACGCCGAATCCGGTAAGCAAAGCGGGCCGAACGACCAGGCCCAACTGACTTGATCCGTCGAACGGTCCAGGAAGGCGACCTCCGGGTCCAACACGTCCGGTTCGCGGGGGAACCACTCGAAATCCGCATTGGGATAAGGGCGTGCACAAACCAATTGCGGGAAAGTGGCCGTGCCCGGGCAGCCCTCCGGGCTGTAAACCGTTAAGGTGATGTCGTAGCAGCCGACGTTTTGGAAAGTGTTCGTGACCGTGTTGCAACCGGTGCCGGTATTGCCATCGCCAAAATCCCAGGTGCAGTTGGCGCCGATATCGGCTGGCGCGGTCATGTTGGTGAAGGTGATCTCCGCTGGGAAGCAGTCTTCAGTGATATCGGGCACCACCAATGGGACCGGCGGTGGGTACCAGGCGACTTCCACCGTGTCCGAAGCGGAAGGCGTACCGCACCCATCCGCAGCTGTAACGATGAAGGTGTTCACCTGACCATTGGGCGTGTATATGATCACATCTCCATTGCCGATGGTGCCATTGCCCAGTTCGGTCCAGAGGTAGTCGTAGGGTGTACCGATCCCACCACCGGCAATGGCGCTCATCTGGGAGCCTGCATCAATGCAGATCGAATCCGGCGCGGTGGCGGAGACGTTCAGCGGTGGGTACAAGTTGACATCGCTCACCACTGCCGCGGATACGCATCCCTCACTGTCCGTGGCGAAGACCGTGTAGCTGGTGGGGCTCCAGGGACCGACCTGATGCGGTCCGCTGCCGACCAGTCCTTGGTCCCACGAGAAAGTGAAAGGAGCGGTGCCTCCGGTGGCTTGCGCGCTGATCGTGGCCGTGGTGCTCAGGCAAACGGTGGTGTCGCTCGTGGTTGTCACGAGGAGATCGGGCTGGTCGATCACCACGGTGGTGTCGTGCATGCAGCCAAAAGGCTCTATCAACCGCACCTCATAGGTGCCAGCGGTCAAGATCTCCAGAGTGCCGTTGCCGTTCGTGGTCTCGGACTGCTCCAGGATCCCGTTCTCATAGAGTTCGTAGGTCCAAGGCGGTCCGGGTTGACCCCAGGGTTCCACCGCGATCTCGCCATCGTCATATCCGAAGCAGGTGGTATTGGTCAGATCCACCGCTGTGAAACCGAACTCCGGGACCACCACGACGGTGAGGGTGTCCTTGTTCACGCAGTTCACGCCGTTCAGGTCGCTCGTCACTTCATACACCGTGGTGGCGATCGGCGTGGCGATGGGATCCTCGCAGGGTGTGCAGCTAAAATTGCCCGGCACCTGCATCGGCGGTCCGCTCAGCACCACCCAGTCGAAGATGTTACCACCGGTGGCGAACATGGCCAGGTTGTCCGCGTAGCAGAGCGTGGTATCGTTCAGGTCGATCACCGTGGTGGGGAGGAACGTGACGAAGACCGTGGCCTGGGAAAGGCCCGTCACCGGGCAGGCATTGTCCTCCGCGAAAACCGTGAAACTCGCCAGCGAACTGGTGCCTGGCACGGCGGTCCAACAGATCGTGGCCATGGCGGGGTTAACACCGGTTTGCACCATGGTCGCTCCGGGAAGTACGAGGTCCACGTTGGAGGTGAGGATCAGGCTATCCGTCGGGTTGCCATCGTTGAACAACAGTTCCAGACAGAACTGGTCGCCCAGGCAGAGTTCCAGGCTGTTCGGGCCAGTGGACTGGGCATCACCGCTCAGGTTGGTGTACCCCAGCGGGCCGTCGGGGATGATGTTGGTGCAGCTGATCACCGTGAACTGCATATCCCGCATCACAACCCCGATGAGGTTGCCGTTCGCATCGAACTCCTCCACCTGCACCACCACGATGAAATTACCGATCAGCGTGGGCGTGAACGTCACTGCGCCGGTGTTCTGGTCCAGCGTGATCCCCGGTATGGGCTGGAGCGGAGTGTAGAGCGGATCGTAGGTCAGACCCGTGGTGGCATCCATCCGTGCTTCCACGAAGGTGTACACCAGCGAATCGCCGTCCGGATCGTACACGCCGAAGTTGTAGGACACCGGCTGGAACTGACAGACGAAGGGGATGGG
>Ga0138256_10002322_pt1 | contig 20437 bp, 18 predicted proteins | sample KNB2016incub_MG_FD_105486 | JGI IMG/M metagenome (GOLD analysis project Ga0138256, IMG submission 105486) | Active sludge microbial communities from wastewater in Klosterneuburg, Austria - KNB2014incub_MG | ecosystem: Engineered > WWTP > Activated sludge > Unclassified | place: Austria... | reverse complement strand
TTTCCAACCGCGGCGTATCGGCGTTGCCGGCGCCGAGCCGTTCGAGGGCACCCAAATTCACTACCGCGTGCGCGATGCGGCGCAATTCCACGGCAGAGATCTCGTGATTTTTGGCGGCGGCGATTCCGCTCTCGATTGGGTCAACGACTTCGCGGGTAAAGCCGCGAGCGTGGCACACGTGCATCGTCGGGCGGAATTCCGCGCAGCACCCGCGTCGGTCGCTAAGATGCGCGAGCACGTCGCCGCAGGTCGGGTGCGCTATGTCGAAGGCTTGGCCGACTCGTTAGTAATGGATGGCGAACGCCTGACGGGTATCAATGTCAAGCTAGCTGATGGCGCATCGCACCGCCTCGACGCGGATCATGTGTTCGCGTTTTTTGGCTTGCATCCCAAGCTTGGGCCGATAGCCGAATGGGGCCTCGAGCTCGAAAAGAAGGCGCTCAAGGTTGATACGGAGAAATTTCAGACCAGCGTGCCGGGCATCTTCGCCGTTGGCGATATCAATACGTATCCCGGCAAGAAGAAGCTGATTCTGTCGGGCTTTCATGAAGCCGCGCTGGCCGCTTTCGGCGTGCAGGCGCACTTGAATCCGGGCAAGAAACAGTTTCTGCAATACACCACCACCAGCCCGGTGATGCAGAAACGACTTGGCGTCGGTTAGGTTGGGGGCGACCGTGCACGTCTTGTTGGCCGAGTTGCTGCAACAGTTCGAGCTCGAGCGGCTTGAGGTCAACCTGTTCCGCGGTGTGAGCTGTGACATCGGCAGTCCGCAGGTGTTCGGCGGTCAAGTGTTGGGGCAGGGCTTGATGGCCGCCTACGCAACGGTCGAAGGGCGTGCCGTGCATTCGCTGCACGCGTATTTTCTGCGGCGTGGCGACTTCAAGTTGCCCATCATCTACCACGTCGATCGCAGTCGCGACGGCAACAGCTTCACTACCCGACGAGTGACAGCGATCCAGAACGGTGAGCAGATCTTCAATTGCTCCTGTTCGTTCCAGATCCCGGAAGACGGACTCGAGCACCAGATCGCGATGCCGGATGTCCCACCTCCAGAGGAACTTCCGCCGCTCGCAAAGCCGACCGGGGAGCAGCTCGCCATGCTGTCGGAGAAGGTCCGACGCTTTTTCGAGAAGGACAGGCCGTTCGAGTTCCGCCCGGTACAGCCATTCGACCCGCTAACGCCCCGCGCCGCGCCGCCGGAGCGGCAGATCTGGTTTCGGGCGCTCGATCGGCTGCCGGACGACGAGGCCCTGCATCGATGTCTGCTGGCTTACGTATCAGATTACAATCTGCTCGATACGGCGACGCTGCCGCACGCCGCGTCATATCTGCGCGGCGACCTGATCATGGCGAGTATCGATCACGGGATCTGGTTCCATCGCTCCATGCGCGTGGACGATTGGTTGTTATATGCGACGGACAGCCCGAGCGCTTCCGGAGCGCGTGGCTTCGCGCGCGGCAGCATCTTTGCACGCGATGGCAGGTTGGTAGCGAGCGTTGCACAAGAAGGATTGATTCGCGCGCCAAATTTCAGGCCCTGACATGGGTCGCCGTCGGCGATCGTATGGCTTGCGGTTGGCTGGCGCTGTCTGGCTGCCTTGGGCTGCACTGGCGTGCTCCGCCGATGTACCGCCGAGCGCTGCGACGCCGGCCGCGCTGGCGGCGCAATGGTCGGGACTATACGATCTGACGGAAGAGATCATCGTCGCGGATCCGCGCGGCTTGTCGTTGTCAGGCGGGGGCACGACCCGCCGGCTGCAAATGCGCGTTCGACCGATCAGTATCCCGGCGCTCGGTTCGCAGCTGTTGTATCTGGAGGAGTTCCCCTACGGCGAACCGGATGCTGTGCGACGGCAGGTGCTGATGGCGCTGGAGTCCGTCGCGGGCGACGCAACGGCTGATGTGCGTGTGCGGCAGTTTACGCGCAAGCCCAGCGCCCGCAGTGCGGGGGCCGCAGAGCAACTGAGCGATGATTTTGAGTCGCTGCCCGGTTGCGATCTCTGGTTGCGCCATGACGGCCATCAGTTCCGCGGCGGCACGCGCGGTAACGCCTGTCTGGTGCCGAGCGCCGCTCCGGCGGATTACATCGACTACCAGATCGTCATCGGCGACCATCTGCTTTGGTACCGCCGGCGCATACTAGACCTTGCGACCGACGATTTGATGGAGGAAGTGGCAGGCTATCGGTATTTCGAACTGGAAGGAGCGCGGCTCTACAATTGTCGAGTGAGTTGGTCGCCTGACCAACGACGTGCGATGAGCCGTGAAATCAGTGCCTTCGATTTGCACGACCAAGGTGGGCGCGCACGCTTCGAGACGCCCGACGGTCGTGACTACGAGCTGGAGCTGCACGGGCGCGACTGGCCAGCGAGCCCCGCCGACGCGTCTTTGATTTTGCAACTCTTCGGCTTACCCGCAGGCTCCGAGCCTCTTGCGAGCAGTTGGACGTCGTCGCGTGCGCCAGAAATTGGCCTGGATATCGGTTCAGTTGCGATCGTTTGCCGACCGGTTGTCGCCGAGACAGGTGAAGACCGGTCTTGACGGCCCGCCGGTCGTCCGCCAATCGGTTGTTTCCACAAGCTTCAGCGGATGTTCAGCGTGGTTCGCTACCATGCGCGAGTCGTGTATCAGGAGTTCTCCATGAAGAGTCGTCACTCGGCAGGTTTCGTCACATTGTTCATCGCAGGTGCTCTCGCATCCCTGGTGGCCGCTGCGGCCAAGGCGGACCCCGCGGAACCAACGGCCACGGCGGCGGTGACGGATTCGCCCGAGTACAAGCGGGGCAAGCTACTGTTCATCCAGTGTCGCGCGTGTCACGAACTCGAGGCGGGCCAACCGCACAAGGTGGGCCCCAATCTGCACGGCTTCATCGGCCGCAAGGCCGGCACGGTTGAGGGCTTCAATTTCTCGGCGGCACTCAAGAATTCCGCTCTCACCTGGGACGATGAAACGATTCTGAAATGGCTGGAGAAGCCGAGCGCGCTCGTCCCCGGCAACACGATGGCGTTTGCAGGGATTGCCAACCCGAAGGATCGTAATGCGATTCTGGTCTATCTGCGAGAAGCGACTAAAGCTGAGAAGTAGCACCAAACAACCATTGCAACGCGCCGAGGGCTAACCAGATCGTCAGGCCGATCGCCAGCAGGGTAAACAGCAACAGCGCAGTCAGTATCCAGGCGACGCGAACGCGGCGCCCATCGGGGGCTTCACCGCCGGCTCGCTGCGCGCCCGAGCCTGGCGCGACAACCTGAATGATGGTCCGACTTTCGAGCCATTGATCCAGCAATTTTCGATTGCGTATGTGTGCCTTGAACGCCGCGTCGAACAGATCGCCCACGAGCGGCACGGCGCCGCCCAGCATGTCGATGGCGATGTTCGCCAGCATCTTGCGCTGCACGGCTGGCGGGGCGCCAAGTCTCCGCGCTAACAACCAACCCCAGCCGGCGAACGAGGCGCCCAGCACATCGCCGAAACCAGGAATCAAACCGAGCAGCGGGTCGACGCCAAAGCGCCAATCGGTACCTGGCACGCGAAATGCGCAATCGAACAGATCCGCGAGCGCACGAAACCGACGCAGGTCGGCCTCATCGCTGGGCGTGAGCGGTCGATGCTGAGTCACGGCGTTGTGAGCGACGGCCTACGACACGGCAGGTAGTGAGAGCGTCTTGATCGCTTCCGTCAGAATCGAATCGAAGCGTGGCGGATCTTCCATCATGATGAAATGCCCCGTGCCGGGCACGATGATCGAACGGAAGGTGGGCCAGACTTGTTTGATACGCACGTCGTCGGTGAGCGCTCCCAGGTCCGAATTGATGGCGATGATCGGAATGGTCAGACCCTTCGCGGCGCTGCGATCGTCCCAACCAGCCAATGCTCGCAGCGAGGCGATCGCGACGTCTGGTGGGGCAGCGGACATGTCCTGGCCGATCTTCTTGACCAGCAGCGGATCTGCATTCCTGGTGAAGAACGTGTTGGTCACGAAACTGCGAACCGTGCCGACGTAGTCTTGTTGCATCTCTCTGATAAATGCCTCGACCTGTTCCGGTGGCGGCGGTGGCGCACCAATCGTCTTGTAGGTATCGACGCCAATCGCGGCCAGGGTCCGTCCTTGCAATAGGCGTGCGGCTTCGATGACCACCGGCCCGCCCATCGAATGACCGACCAGAATGAGTTGTTTGGACGGCAGATCCTTGACCGCTGCGGCGACGTCGGCGCCATAGTTAGCCATGGTCCAGTTGGTGCGATTTCGCCCAGAAGCGCCATGGCCTGCAAGATCGACCGTCACCACGGTGTAGTTCTTGCGAAATGCCTCGACTTGCGCGTTCCAATAGCTCGAATCGCAGGACCAGCCATGCACGAACACGAGCGTCGGCTCGCCGTGTCCATAGACGCGATATTGAATGTGGACGCCATCGGTCGAGTTGGCGATGCGGGGCGACCCATCGGCCGGCGCAATACTGGTGGTCGAATCCGTCGCTTTGGTCGTGGTTGTATCCTGGCGACCGCAGGCGGCCAGAGTCACCAGGAGAAGGCTGGCGCAAAATACTCTGGCGCAACGGGAGAGACAATTCATGCAGCACCTGCGGGGATTTGTACAAGAATCCAGTAGTAGCCATCGGGCGCGACGAACGAGAGCGCGGGAGCCCCAAACTCATCGGCGCCGACTGTCGCGATTTCGGTCGCCCCTGCGTCGGCAATTCGTTCGCGCATGGCAGCGACATCGCCGCAGCGCCAGGTGTAGGCGCTGTAGCCCAGGCAGCCAGCGCGTGACTGGGCCAATTTGTTTGCAATCCTGGCGTTGCCGGGCAGCCTGATGCACTTGAGCTTTCCGGAGCGTCGATCGTCGCGCGAGTGGCCGGATCGCGGGTCATCAAAATCGACGATGTGAAAGCCCTCGCCGGGCGACAGTGAGTACACGGCGCGGCCACCGCGCGACTTGGCGTACTCGGTCGGAGCATCCATCCAGCGCTTGAGTCCGAGCACACCATCATAGAAATCGAAGATCGAATGATCATCTGTCGCGACCATGAGTCCGCAGTGCGTGTGCTGACTGGTCTGAAACATTGAAGCGTCGGCGATACTGCCGTACAACGGGCTGTCGTAGCCGAAGCGCTGAAAGAAGACCTGGCGATACAGCGGCTGCACCACGACCATCTCGCGCACCCCGATGATTGGATCGAGAAAAGCGCGCGCCGGTGCGCCGCCCGCAACTTCGCCTATCACATCGAGCAGCGGATCGATGACACCTATCGGCTCGCCGCAATCGATTGCGTGCTGCGCGTGATTCGCAATGCCAAGGACATTGCGTGTGAGACGTGTGCCCCAGCGTGAGCCGACACAGCGCAGATGCGAGGCAAGGCCGAGGCCGGCGTTCAGCGGCCTGTCCCAGCGCATCAACCGGATCAACCCATGGTCGCTGGCGCCGTGGAACAGGCGAACGGACTCCAGTGCGGAGTCGACTCCGTAGAGTTCTCTTGCTGCGGCAGCGGGCAACGAGCCGCGCGGGCCGGGGGAGCAGCCGAAGCCGGTAAAGTACTCGATCGAGGCGTCAAGGTCCGGCACACCCACGCAGACTTCGAACAGGCCGCTGTGGCAGGCAGCCGGATCGCGGGTATGCGGTGCGGTGCGGTCGTTTGCATTGCTCATCGTCTGGAATTCTCGCATAGACCGACTGTCAATCGGTGGCTGGCTGCCGATCCGCTGCGATTCGTGCGAGCATTGCAGACTCTTAACCGAGGGAGTGCGCGGCGATGCGTTTGTGCCAGTTGGCGGTCGGTTCGAAAGGCGTTGGCGTGCAGGACGGAGAGGTTGTCCGGGATGCGGGAGCGCTCGCGATGAATCTGGCAGCCGCACTCACTCGTCCGACGCTGAGCGCCCTCAATCGACGCGATCTGGATGCGCTGCCCGCCATTGCGTTGGCGGACGTGCGCTATGGCTCGCTCGCGGTCGGGCGGATTTTCTGCGTGGGCAAGAACTATCGTGCCCATGCAGCCGAGATGGGCGGCGCGCCGCCCGCCAACATCAATATTTTTACGCGTTACCCCGAGTCGGTCGTGGGGCACGACGCGCCACTCGCGCACCCCGGCGACAGCCACCAGTACGACTATGAGGGCGAGCTCGCGGTCGTCATCGGCAGGTCGGGCCGTGCTATCTCGACGGCCGACGCGCTAGCGCACGTTGCCGGCTACACACTTTTCATGGACGGCAGTGTGCGGGACTATCAGAAGCATTCGTTTTTCGCTGGCAAGAATTTCTCGAACTCCGGCGCCTGCGGGCCGTGGTTCGTGCCGGCGAGCGATGTCAGGGATCCGCACGCCTTACAACTGACTACCAGGATCAATCACGAAGTGAGGCAAAGTGCCAGCACCGGCGAGATGGTGTTTACGATCGCCGACATCATTGCCTATCTGTCACAGGTGTTGATCCTCGTGCCTGGCGATATCATCGCAACCGGTACACCGGAGGGCGTCGCAGCAGGGCGCACACCGTCACCGTGGCTGCAGGTGGGCGACCAGATCGAGGTAACCATCAGCTCGATCGGCACGCTGACCAACCGGGTGTCGTGAGTCTCGCCTATCGCTTTTTGTTTCTGCCGGTCTCGGCGGCGCGCGGAACCGGCGAGTACGCGCGCGCGCTCGAGATCGCCAGAGCGGTCGCAGTACGGTGGCCGACCGCCGATATTCGGTTCATGGTCAGTTGCCAGGCGCCTTACGCCAAGTCGGTGCCGTTTCCGACCGAGCTGCTCGACCGCTCGCCGACTCTGCAGCCACGCGAGGTGGCGGATACCATTCGTGCGCTTCGACCGCATGTCATCGTATTCGACAATGCGGGCCGGACGTCCCTGTTGCAAGTGGCCCGGGAAGTGGGCGCCAAGGTTGTCTTCGTCAGCTCGCGACCACGGCAGCGCGCCAAGGCATTTCGTTGGCGGTGGATGTGGCGCATCGACGAGCATTGGATCGCTTATCCGGTGTTGTTAGCCGGAGCGCTGGGCGCGGTGGAGCGTTTGAAGCTCTTCATCGTGCGCCGCCCGACTATTCGTTTTTTGGACGTATTGCTGCCCGCCGAGCAACCGGACCGCGCTGCGACCGTGCCAGCACGCTACGGCCTGACCGCCGGCGAGTACGTGCTCGTTGCGCCGGGTGGTGGTGCGGCCCACCGCAGTGTGCCGCAGGCGGCACGCATCATCGGCGAAGCGGTGACTGCAATCGCGGCGCAGGTCCCAGAGGTGCTCTGGTTATCCGCGCAGCCGCAGACGAGTCAGTTGCCGGCCAACGTGCGGACCATCCAGCTGCTGCCCATGGCGGAGCTGTTGAGCTTGATACGATTTGCCAAAGTCGTGCTTACGAATGGCGCCGATACATTGCTGCAGGTAATTGCGCTGAAGCGCCCGTGTGTGGCCGTGTCGCTGGCGCCTGATCAGACCATCCGCTTGCGACGGCTCGCACGCCACGGCGTGACGCTGGATGTGGCGCTTGAAGCCGACGTGATCGCGACGGCAACCGTACAACTGTATCAAGATGCTGACGCAGCGCGCGCCAACGTGGCAAAGTTCCGTGCACTCTCGTTGACCGACGGCTTGGGCATTGCCACCCGCGCCATCGAAAATTTGCTCCCGCGCAGCGGTGGGTGACCGCCGTTGCCGATACTGAGGACTCGAATGACATGAGCGGCGCGATTGATATCGTTTGTAACGTCTACGACCCGACGTCGGTGCGTCTCAAGCAAACGGGTATCGACGACGATTTCAAACGCCAGATCCGCATGGATCGCAAGCTTTGGGGCGGCGTGCCGATTAGTCAGTACCTGAAGATGATGGATCGAGCCGGGATCGAACGCTCGCTACTCGTCGCGGTTCGCGCGGGCGATATCAATGTGCGCGGTTCATTCGCATTGCCCTATGAGCGTGTCTACAAGATCTGTAAGAAGTACCCTGAGCGATTCTCCGGGCTCGCCGGTGTTGATCCGTTCCGCGGCATGAGCGGGCTGCGAGAGCTGCAACACGCGGTGGAGGCGTATGGATTCGTCGGCGCGCATCTGTATCCACACTGGTTCGGTCTGCCGCCGAATCACGCCAAGTATTATCCGTATTACACCAAGTGCGCCGAACTGGCCGTGCCGATCATGATGCAGGTCGGCCACAATCTCATCTACTCGGCGGCCAGACGCTTGCCAACGGTGGCCGATCCAATCCTGTTGGATCAAGTGGCCATCGATTTTCCGGAGCTGACGCTGATCGGCATTCATATCGGCGTGCCCTGGACCGATAACATGATCTCGATGTGCTGGAAGCATTCCAACGTCTACACGGCGGGTGACGCCTACGCACCGCGGCATTGGCCCAAACAATACGTGCACTACGCCAACACTTACGGTCGCGAGAAGGTGATGTTCGGTACCGACTGGCCGGTGATCCATCCGGAGCGCGCGATTCAGGAAGTCGACGCACTCGGCATGGACCCGGTTGCAAAACAGATGTTATTGCGCGACAACGCGCTGCGCGTATTCAAGTTGCCGGGCTACCGAAAGCTAAAGCGTGACGCGGGCATGGCCGCGACGCGGCGCAACTGAGCGGGCGAGTGATGAGCGATCAAATTGCGTCGCTTTACCGCCCCTTGCTGCTGGCTGATGGTGTGCACGCTGCGGCAGCGCGAACGCCGCACAAGGTTGCTCTGCGTTGCGGCGATGCTGAACTCAGCTACGCGGAGCTAGACCGCCGCGTACGCTACGTCACTGCGCGCGCGCTGGCAGCGCTCGCACTGCAACCCGGCGATCGGGTCGCCGTTCTCGCGGCTAACTGTCTGGAATATCCTGAACTGGTCCTTGGTCTGTCGGATGCGGGCGCCATCGTGGCGACGCTCAATCCACGCGCCAATTCCTCCGAGCTGGCGGATGCTTGTAACGATTGCGGCGCGCGGGTGTTGTTCGCACACGTCAGCTTGCGCGCGGTGGTGCAGGCGGCGCGTTGTCGAACTGTCGAACAGGTTGTGTTCATCGGCGCACACGGCGCAGACGGTTACGACTCCTGGCGCGAGAGTCACGAAGGCGGCGTCATCGCCGCACGGACGCCCGCGCTAGCCGAAACTCAGCCGTTCACGCTGGTCTACAGCTCGGGGACCACCGGCAAGCCCAAAGGAATACTGATCTCGCATCGTTCGCGTGTGCTCACGTTTCACGCGATGGCGATGGAGTATGGTTGTTATGGTCCTGACGACCGTTTCCTGTCGCTAGCACCGATGGCGCACGGGGCGGGGCTGGCATTCACGATGGCCACGCTTTACTTCGGAGGGTATGTAGAGCTGGTGGGCAAGTTCGAGCCGGCACAGGTGATCGAGAAGTTGGTGCAGGAGCCCTTCACCGGCATCTTCATGGTGCCAACGCACTTTCAAGCGATCTTCGCACTCGATGCGGCGTTGCTCGCGCGGCACCGTCATGCGGCCAGGACCTTGCGGGCAATCATCTCGAACGCGGCGGCGCTCCCACAAGCACTCAAGGAGAAGATCGTCGCGTTCTGGGGCGAGGGCCTGCTCCACGAGACCTACGGGTCGACCGAAGCCGGTATCGTCACTAACATCCGGCCGCAGGATCAGCTGCGCAGGATCCAGTCGGTCGGCCGGCCGTTTGCCACCAACCTCGTACGCCTGCTGGATGACCACGGTCAGGAAGTGGCCACCGGCGAAGTCGGCGAACTCTATTCACGCTCGTCCTATCTCTTCGATGGCTATTGGAACAATCGGGAGGACACCGCCGCCTGCATCCGCGACGGTTGGGTCTCGGCAGGCGATCTCGCGCGGTGCGATGCCGATGGCTATTACTACATCGTCGATCGAAAGAAGGACATGGTGATCTCCGGCGGGATCAATATTTTCCCGCGGGAAATCGAAGAGGTGTTACATCGTCATCCGGCTGTCCTGGAAGCGGCGGTGATCGGCATACCGGATGCACACTGGGGTGAGCGATTGCGTGCTTTTGTGGTGCGCGCGGCAGCCGCGTCGACGAGCGAAGAAGAGTTGCTCGCGTACTGCAAGGAAAATCTTTCGGGCTACAAAGTACCGCGCGAGCTGCGGTTCATCGAGACACTGCCGCGCAACGTCGGCGGTAAGGTGCTCAAGAAGGAACTGCGCGCGCTAGCGTGAGCCGCGATCTTCGCCGGCGCATCGCTACGAGTGCAACCAGCATCGTGAGCGTTGCCCACTCCAGCGAGCCACCCCCACTGCGACCGCCGCTAGATGATGGTGGCACGACTGCGGGTGGATCGGTCGTAGTCGGCGGCGCAGTCGGTGTGGGCGGCGGTGTTGGATCGGGTGGTTGCGGCCCGGGCGGGGTCGACGGTTGCGTTGTCGGTGGCGTCGCGCTCGGGCACACGCCGCTGTCGGCACTTGCCGGGGCGGCAGATGAGGCGAACTGTGCGCCGACCGTGACCGTGGCCGCATCGGTCAGGCCGCGGTCGTCGGTAATCGTCAAACCAAGGACCAATGCACCGCTGCTCGGCGCGACCACCGTCGCGACCGCAGTATTGGCGCCCAATATTGCAGGTGGCGCGCCGGGTGCGCTCAGGACGGTCCACTGATACTGGGCGATACTGCGACCGCATGCAGCACCGCTGCGACTTGCGTCGAGCGTCACATTCTGACCCGGTGAAGTCGTTAGTGGCGCGGCGATGGCTACCACCGGCCGCAGCGCCGCTCGCACGGCGCCTGCTGCGTTCGTCATCCCGGCGCCACATACGTCGGTCGTGCAGGCGCACTCGCTGATTTGTGGCGCGGGACTCGCGTCCGGGGCCACGCAGGCAGGTATGCCGCCTGCGGCGGGAGGATAGGGCGTGGCGCCTTCACGCAGGCGATTGCGCAGTTGCACGGTGCCCAAATTGCGATTCGCCGACGCCATCAGGGCCGCTACCGACGCAACGAGCGGTGCAGCGAAGCTGGTGCCAAAGTTGGGTGAAAACTGATCGGTGAAGTAGTCAGCTTCCGGCGCGGTCGTGCCTGTGTTGGATGTAGTGTCCAGGGAAAACAGACAGGCTTGTCCGGTCGCATTCACGCAGTTGCCCCCGGGAGCACCCAGGGCAATCGCCGGGCCCAGATTGCTGAAGCCGACTTTGGTACCGATATTGCGCAGGCCCGCGACAGCGACGACGCCTGGGCAGTTAGCCGGCGCAGACACTTCGCCGCCCTCGTTGCCGGCGGACGCGACCACCAGGACGCCGCGACCATTGAGCTCCGCTAGCAACTGTGAGTACGCGGCCGAGCAGCTGCCGACCGAGCCCAGGCTCAGGTTGAGGATCTTGGCGGGATTGGGGTTGTCAGGAACGCCTGGCACCGGCAGACCCGCCGCCCAGCGCATGCCCGCGAGAATATCCGAATCGCGCCCGCCGCATTTGCCGAGTACCCGTACCGGCAGCAGCAGCGATCCCCAAGAGCCGCCCGCAATACCGTTGTTGTTGTTGGTCTTGGCTGCAATCATGCCGGCGACCCGCGTGCCGTGCCAGGAGCTGTTGCTCGTGTCGCAATTGGCGAAGATCGCCTGATTCTTGTCGGCGCTCGTCAGCCAGTCGCCGGGGTCCGATGGATCGGCGTCACGTCCGTCATGGTCGTTGGCCACGAGGAACGTACCGCTCGATTCGCCCGATACGAAGTCGTACCCAGGCAGCAGGCGCCCGCCGTTCGCCACGCGACCCAGATCAGAATGTTCAAAGCGAATGCCCGTGTCGAGCACGGCGACGACGACGTCCGCGTCGCCACTCGTGATGTCCCAGGCCTGTACGGCATCAATCGCTGCGGGTTGGGCTGCCTGCAGATACCATTGCTGCACGAAGAGCGGGTCGTTAGGGATGGCCTGAATGTAGCGACGCTCGTCTGGAACGGCGAAGTCCACTCGCGGGTCGAGTTGCAAGGCCCGCAGGACGTCGGCCGGCGTACGACCGGTGTCGTCGGGCACCAGATCAATTGCCTGCAGACCCGGACCAATGTCGCGTGTTGCCCGCACTTTCGAGCGACTGCGAAGCGCCAGCGATCCGGCAAGCAACTTCGAGCTGACGCTGGTTGCGGGCGCCGACGAATCCGCGCGGAACTGGACAATGAATCCAAACGACTCACTGTCAGCCACTGCAGTACCAGCCTCGCTGGCGCGCAGTTTATCGCTGCCGGCGAGTAGCACGGTGCTGCCTGCGAGTAGCACTAATAGAGGACTACGAAGTTTCACGATGCCATTATGCAGGCGCGACAGCTGGAGAAAACTCGAATGCACGACATAAGTCAAGCATTCTCACACGGGACACCCATGTTCGCATGATTCCCCAGATGCTGAGCGGCCGTCAGGCGTCAGCTCGCGCTTCGAGGTGCCGGCGAAAGTGCGGCAAGCCCCAGATGAACAGCAGTGTCGCGCCGATTGCTGCACCGCCGGCAACAATGGCGGCCGACTTACCGACTGCAAGATCGCTGCCAAAGACGTGATCCGTAATCCACGCCGTCAGAAAAGGGGCGAGACCAATCCCGATCATGTTGACGAAGAACAGGTAGACGGCCGCTGCCTGTGCCCGCATATGCGATGGCGTCAGTACGACGACTGCCGCGCCGCCCGCGCCGAACGCAAAGCTGGTGAAGAATCCGATCGGCAGCATCAGCAACAGGCCGATGCGTGGATCGGACATCAGCGTCGCAGTCGCAGCGAATGGGATCATCGTCGCCGAGGCGATCAAGCCAACGCGCATGGTAGCGTCGCGTCGGCCGGCGGTGCGCATACGATCGGCGAGCCAACCGCCGGTCAGAATGCCGATCGTACCTAGTACGCCGATCACCAAGCCGACTGCCAGCCCCGCGTCGGGTATCGAATAGCCGTGCAAGCGCACAAAGTACTGCACACCCCAGATCTGAAACACGTTCATGATCATGCCCATCACCGAAAAGCCGAGCATGAGGCCCGCGTACGGGCGCCAATGGCCCAACATGTAAGCGAGGGTCTCGAGGATCTCGCCAACCGCCGACTTGTCAGTCACGGGCGTAGGCTTGCGCCGGATCGGTTCCTTGATCGTTAGTAGTAGCGCCGCAAGCACCAGGCCCGGCAGACCGACCACGAGAAAGCATGCCTGCCAGGATTTTATGGTGCCGATCAGTGGCAATGTGTAGGTGGGATTGGTCGCCACAAAGCCGATCACCTGCCCACCGATGATTAGAGCGAGACCCACACCGAGCGGCAATCCGATGACGTACACGGATAGTGCGCGCCCAAGCTTCTTCTCCGGAAAGCTGTCGCCGGCCATCGAATACGCTGCGGGCGAGAGACTGGCCTCGCCAACGCCGACCCCGACGCGCGCCAGCGCCAGTTGCCAGAAATTCTGCGCAACGCCGCAGGCGGCCGTCATCAGGCTCCAGAGACCGACGCCCCAGAAAACCAGATTGCGACGACTGTAGCGATCGGCGGCCCAACCGATGAAGATGCCGCAGAAAGTGTAGAAGAACGCAAAGCCCCAGCCGTAGAGCAGCGAGAAAACAGTATCGTTGATCGCAAATTCCTTGCGGATCGGGCCAACTAACAGACCAAATATGATGCGATCGACGAACGACAGGATGTACGCGAGCATCAACATGATGACGGCGTACCAGGCGACGCTCGGCTTTGGGTAAGCGGTCTCGACGGGCAACGGTCGGGCGATCATCACGCCATCGTTGCATGATGCGCCGCCGATCGCTAGGGTAGCGGCCATGTCGTCCCCCCGGCTCGCGCGAAAGACGCGGCGCCGATGCGACTCCATCGGGCGGCTTTGCGGCTGTTTGGCAGTCCTCGTACTAGTTGCTTGCTCCAAACCTGCTGCCGTTCCGTCGGCCGAGAGTGCGCCCGGTGCGCCACCTGCGCTCGAGCAGGCGCCAGTCGTTACGGGCGGATTGGAGACTGTCACGCTGATAACGGCCGTGCCTGACGAAGTGCGCAAGTTCTATGCGGCCTTCGGCCTTACGCCGCTGCAACTATCGCGATCGGAACCTGGCCCCCTGCGTGCCGAAGCCGCACTCTGGAGCGTCCCGGAAGAAGTGGCTGCTACGCAGTTGCTGCTGGCTAACAGTGCTCTGCCGGGCACGCCGCGCCTACGCGTTCTGACGGTGCCCAAGGACAGTCCGGCGGTCCGCGACAATTACTCGGCGCAGGCCGACGGTGGCGCGTCGCTCGGCTTTGCGTGTCTGCCATCCGCACAACTCGCTGGCTTGCAGCCCTCGGCACAGTTCGAGGTGACAGTACCGCGCCCGGACAAAGCCGATAGTTATACCGTGCGGGAGCGCTATTTCCACGCACCAGAGAATGTGCTACTGCCCTGCGTGACCCGCCCGGCGGACGTCGCGCCGATCGCAACGCTCGACCCGACAGTTGGAGTGGGCGGACCTGCTTACGCCGGAATCGTTGTCGCGGATGTTGAACGCGAGCTGCGGTTTTATCGCGATGGCCTTGGCATGGAGAAGACGCGCGACATCGAGCTGCGCGAGCCTGAGTTATTGGCTGCGGCGGGTCTGCCGACCGATGCCGTCGTGCGCTTCGTGCAGGTTTCGGCCCACGGATCCACGAGTGGGATGCTGACTCTGCTCGATCTGGGCGCCAAGGGTGTGCGCAACGAGCATCAGCACCCACCCGCGCGTGGGCTTGTCTTATGGACCTTTCCGGTCAGCGATATCCTGATCGCACGCGATCGTGTCAAGCGAGCCGGTGGGGTAATCATCGCTGGTCCGCTGGCGACGACGACACCGCTGTTCGGCAGCTTTCAGGCACTAACTGTTCGCACGCCGGCGGGGGTTTTCCTGGAACTCGTGGCTGCGACGGCGCAGTAGGCGGCACTTGCGCAGGGACCCCGGCGATCGATAGTGGTCGCAAGGCTAACTAGCGGCCAGCAGCTCGATTTCGTTGCCTTCGGGATCCTGTACGAGTGCGATGACACGCCCACCGGGTCGCATCGGTGCCGGGGCGCGTCGCAGGGCGATGCCTTGCTCCTGCAAGCGCGCGCAAAAGCCGTGGATATCGCGCACGCCGATGCCGAGGTGCCCGTAGGCGGTGCCGTGCTCGAGCGGCGGGCCGCCGTCCCACTCATGCCACAGTTCGACCTGCGGATCATCCGGTTGAGATCCATAGCCGATGAAGACGAGTGAGTAGCGCTGCTGCGGGAATTCGATGCGACGAATCTCATGCATGCCGAGCAACCCGCAGTAGAATCCGAGCATGGCATCGAGATCTCGCGCGCGCAGCATGGTATGCAGCAACCGTGGCGCGAACGGCGCTCTGATCTTGTCGCGATCGATCATCGTTGTCTAACGACCTTGCCTGGATTGAGAATGCCCCGAGGATCGAACGTATGCTTGAGCGCACGCATCAGCTCGAGTTCCGTGGGATTGGCATAGCGAGCGAGTTCGCCGACTTTCGCTTGCCCGATTCCGTGTTCGGCGCTGAAGCTCCCGCCGAGGCCATGCACCAGATCGTGAATCGCGCGTTGAATCTCCGCCTCACGCTGCAACAGCGTGTCGCCGGAGTGGGTAGCGTTGATGTTGAAGTGCAGATTGCCATCCCCGACGTGGCCGTACGCGACGAGATAGCCTTCCGGCACATGTTGTGCGACCCACCGTGAGCCGCGCTCCACGAACTCCGGCAGCTGTGTGATGGGTATGGACACATCGTGCTTGAGACTGGCGCCGGCGCGTCGCTGTGCTGCCGGAATCGATTCGCGCAGACGCCAGAACGCTGCTCGCTGCCGCTCGTTTTGCGCGATCGCAGCGTTGCTCACGCTGCCGGCTGCGGCTGCTGCTTCGAGAACGTTCGCCAGACGCTGGTCGAGCTGCTCGTTAGCGGATGAGGACGTGAGTTCCGCGAGAACATACCAGGGGGAAGCATCTTTCAGGGGGTCGGCGACTCCCTCTATATGCTTTTGTGTCAGCTCCACTGCGACACGCGGAATCAACTCGAACGATGACACGCGATCGCCGCTGCCGGCCCGTAGGTTTCCGAGCAATGCGACCGCCTGCGACGGCCCCGGCACCGCGATGAACCCAGTAGCGAACGTTCGTGGCCGTGGAAACAATTTCAGTGTCGCGGCGGTGATGATGCCGAGGGTCCCTTCCGCACCGATGAACAGCGATTTGATATCGTAGCCCGTATTGTCTTTGCGAAGTGCCTGCAGGCAGTCGAGGACGCGACCGTCAGCCAGGACAACTTCGAGGCCCAAGACGAGCGCACGCGTCATGCCATAACGCAGGACGTTCAGCCCGCCGGCGTTGGTCGAGAGATTGCCGCCGAGCTGACAACTGCCCTCGCTGCCGAGTGCGAGCGGAAAGTACCGGTCGGCGGCGTCGGCCGCTTGCTGGACCTGCGCCAATATGCAGCCGGCTTCGGCGGTCAATGAGTAGTTATCAGGGTCGACGCCGCGGATCGTGTTGAGACGCGATAGGAGCAGGAGGATCTGCGAGCCGCTCGCATCGGGCGTAGCGCCACCGCAGTAGCCCGTATTGCCGCCTTGCGGCACGACGCCAATATTGCGCTCGTTGCAGAAACGCAGCAGGCTGGCAACTCCCGCTGTCGTATGCGGCGCCACGACCGCGGCCGCCTTGCCGTGATACCGGGCCCGGTGATCGATGAGCAGGTCAGCTGGCGGATCAGTCAGCAGAGCGTCGGCGCCAACAAGTGCGCGCAGCTCATCGAGCGAGAAGCGGGGTAGTGTCATCCACCCATTCTAGCGGGATGCGACCCCCGCGCATGCCAGGCCCGCGCTATGGCACTGCCGCGACGTGTGACTGCTGCGTTCAGCCGACCGCGAGTACCGCACGCCGACAGCCCGGCTTCGTGAGCAGCATCTGCACGTCACCCAATTGGCGCTCCGCGAAGCCGCCCTCGCAATAGCACAAATAGTACTCCCACAGCCGCACGAAGCTCTCCGGATAGCCCAGCTTTCGCACGGCACTGACATTGGCAAAGAATCTCTCGCGCCAATGGCGCAGGGTTGTCGCGTAGTGCGGGCCAATATCTTGCAGATGAAAAATCTTGAGATCCGTCACACGCGCCAACGACCGGCTGATCGCCTCGACCGACGGGATGAAGCTACCCGGAAAAATAAACCGCTGAATGAAGTCGACGCTCTGCAACGCCTGTGCGTAGAACTGGTCCTGAATGGTGATGGCTTGTAGCAGCATCGCGCCATGGGGTTGCAATAGCGCCGCGCACTTGCCGAGATAGGTGTCCAGGTAACGCGCCCCAACGGCTTCGATCATTTCGATCGAAGCGATCTTGTCGAATTGTCCATTCAGGTCGCGGTAGTCCTGCAGCAGTACGGTGATGCGATCGCTGAGGCCACGCTTGGCCACCAGAGCTCGGGCATAGTCAAACTGCTGCTGTGAGATGGTCGTGGTGGTGACTCGACAGCCGTAGTGTTCGGCCGCATGGATAGCGAGCCCGCCCCAACCCGTGCCAATCTCCAGCAGATGCTCATGGGACCTGAGGTCCAGCTTGCGGCAAGCGGTGTCGAACTTGGCGATCTGCGCGTCGTGCAGGCTGGCGTCGGCGCAACGAAAGATCGCGCAGGAATAGGCCATTGTCTCATCGAGCATGAGTCGGTAGAGATCGTTGCCGAGGTCGTAGTGCGCCGTGATGTTGCGCGCGCTGCCGCTGCGGCTATTGCGATTGGCAAGGTGAAACAGCTTGTGCAGCGGCCGACTGACCAGGCTCGCCCAGCCACGATCCATCACGTTCATCTGCTCTCGATTGGCGAGGAAAACGCGCACGAGATTGGTCAGGTTGTCGCAGCGCCACAGCCCGCGTATGTATGCCTCGCCAGCACCCACCGTGCCGCCGAAGGCGACATCGGCAAACATCTGCGGATGGTCGATGTAAAGCGTGCAGCCGAGGTCGCAGGCCGCGCTGTGCCGGCCGAACCGGTGTTCGCGGCCACCCTCGATGACCCGCAGCTCGCCCAGACGAAGGTGCTCAAGCTGTCCCAGTACCAGCCTTCTGCCGAGACGCGCCAGCCACGACGGCGAGTCGAGCGGCAAGCCGTGCTCATAAGGGATGATCGAAGGCTTCGTTGTGCTATCGGTGGTCATATCGTTCGTCGTTCAGTTGTTCGCGCCGTGCGGCTGGCAGCTTGCTGGGATGAGCATGGAAAGGTGCGCGCTTGACCAACAGCTTGAATGCCTGCCAGTAGATGAGCGCCGTGACTTTCACGGTGACCCAGGGCACCGACAGCAGGGCGCGCGCCAGTGAACCGCTCGCGATCTCCTCACGTCGCAAGTGCAGTGTCGCGTCGAACTGCGAGCGCCCTTCGCGCCAATTCTCCATGTGGATATCGAGACCATTCGCAGGCACCGTGAAGCGCCAGTCGTAGTGCATGTCCATGGGCAGGAACGGTGATACGTGGAAGCGCTTGTCGAATACGAAGCGCCACCCCTTGGCACCAACGCGTGTGCCGGTCGTTAGTGGCAAGACGTAGGCGTGGCGCTCCTTCCAGGGCGTATTCGTGATCTCCGCAATGATTGTTTCGAGCGTCTCGCCAGCGGCATCGAAAACGTAGTAGAAGCTCACCGGGTTGAAGCAGACGCCAAGAAAGCGCAGGTGTGTGAGCAGGCGTATGGGACCCACGGGCCGCTCGCCGCTCTCGCGCTCGACGAGATCACGCACTGCGACGGCCAATGATCGCTGTGGATCCCCATGATAGTCGCGCCGACGAAACCACGCTGGCGCGGGTCGACGTGCCGACCACAACCAGAATCGATCGAACAGACCCGGTAATTCATCCAGATCGAGGTACGACATGAAAATGCGGTAACGAAACGCATTGCCCTGCGGACCGAATCGACGATGCTGGATCGTGCCCGTGTAAATGCCGCTCTTCATAGCGCTAACGCGAAGTCGGAATGGGTGGTGTCCGCTCGTACACCCATGACACGCGCAAGCTCATCCAAGGCCCAGAGCGCGCTCACGACGCCATCTTCGTGAAATCCGTAGCGCCAGTAGGCGCCGCAGTAGAACGTGCGCCTGACGCCGCTGATCTCCAGCCGCCGGCGCTGCGCCGCTACGCCCGCCGGTAGATAGACTGGGTGATGGTAGTTGAAGCTGGCGATAACCTTTTGCGGCTCGATATCCGCGCTGCGATTGAGCGTCACCATGAAGACGTCGGACGCTGTCAGCGACTGCAGCGTGTTCATGTCATAGGTCAGCGCCACGCGCTCGGCGAAGCGTCCGAGCGAATGATAGTTCCAGGCTGCGCGGGCCCGCGGATTGCGCGGCAGCATGCGCGTGTCGGTATGCAAGGTCGCCTCGTTCGCCTGATAGGGGAACGCGCTCAGGATTTCGGTTTCGACTGACGCCGGGTCATCGAGCAGCGCGAGTGCCTGATCGCTGTGACAAGCGAGCACGATATAGTCGAACGATTGGACCTCTCCGCGTACCGTGCGCACGCGGACCGCGTCGGTGTCACGCCGGATACCGGCAACCGGTGTGCTCAACCTGATCGCGGATCGAAACGGTGCGCACAGCTTGTTCACGTATTCGCGCGAACCGCCCTGGATCGCCTGCCAGACAGGACGATTATTGATATTGAGAAATCCGTGCCGCTCGAAGAAGTCGACGAAGAATCGAACCGGAAAGGACAGCACCGCGGACTCGGTCGCGGACCAGATTGCCATGCCCATGGGAACAATGTAGCGATCGCGAAAGCCGCATGAGTAGCCTGCTTGCTCCAGATATTGGCCGAGAGTCAGCGCCTCGTCAGTACTTTCCAGCAAGCGCCGACTGCGAGAATTGAATCGCAGGATGTCCATGATCATTCTGATGAAAGCCGGATTGACGAGATTGCGACGTTGCGCGAACAGCGTGTTCAAAGATGTGCCGTTGTATTCCAGGCCGGTTCGCTCACAGCTCAGCGAGAAGCTCATGTTGGAGCGCTGATACGCGATGCCCAACTCCTGTAGCAGCGCCATGAAATTCGGATAGGTCCAGTCATTGCAAACGATGAAGCCGGTGTCGATCGCGTAGTGACGCCCGTGCCAGTCGACATCCACCGTGTGGCTATGTCCACCGACATAGTCGTTCGCTTCAAACACCATGATGTCGTGCTCAGCGTACAGCTTATGGGCAGCAGTGAGCCCGGCGATGCCTGAGCCGATGATGGCGATGCGCATTAACGCAGTGGCCGAATGCGCCGCTGGGAGTGATCGCGCACGTGAAGCGGGACCGGCCGGAGATCCCAGATAATCCCCATCCACGACAATATCTTCAGCAGGTAGAAGGTGATGTCAATTTCCCACCAGTAGAAGCCCTGGCGGGCAGCTGTCGGGTAGTGATGATGGTTGTTATGCCAACCCTCGCCGAGCGTCAGGAGTGCCAGCCAGGCATTGTTGCGGCTCGCGTCGCCGGTGCGGTATCGCTGCCGCCCGAATACATGCGACAGCGAGTTGATAGTGTAAGTGCCGTGCGAACAAGCGAC
>Ga0138256_10002321_pt1 | contig 20442 bp, 13 predicted proteins | sample KNB2016incub_MG_FD_105486 | JGI IMG/M metagenome (GOLD analysis project Ga0138256, IMG submission 105486) | Active sludge microbial communities from wastewater in Klosterneuburg, Austria - KNB2014incub_MG | ecosystem: Engineered > WWTP > Activated sludge > Unclassified | place: Austria... | reverse complement strand
AGATTTGTCCAGACCTGATTGAGTTCACCAACATAGGCGGGTACTTCAACTGAATCTTCGGAGAAGTTTTTCGTCACTGTAATATTTTTCCCGCGTAGTTTAAATCCTAAGAGCGTAAGCGCATTCTCCAGATCTTTATGAATATTCGTACACTGCATTTCATTTGTCCTGTCCATGTGCACGTGACTTTTAATTGCCGCTACAAGAAAATAGATCCGGTTGGAAGCATCAGTAAGATCCTCAATAATTCTTTTCGAACTTATTAAATTTTCAAGCCAGGGTACAAGACAGTTGACTGCGCTTTTATCTACACCGCTTAATAAATTTTCAAACTCTTCTGTAGAAAACCCGAATTCCGAAAATGTTTCCGCCGCCTGTCTGTCTGTCACATTATTATTTTCAAGCCACTCTTCCATTTCTTCTTCCTTCTGAATGCGCTGACTTGCTGTGAGTTTTGGTTTATTCACAGATTCAATTTCTTTATTAGAAACAAGGGCTTTGATGCTTTTAATATGTTCAGGACTTAAATTACATTTAACAAGATCTTCAGTAAGTTCATAATTGCGGTTTAGTCTTTTTGCAAGTTCATTAGAGAATCTGTTAATCGCAGCAGCGGGATTGTTAAGTTCATGCGCAATTCCGGCGGCAAGATTACCGAGAGCGTTTACTTTTTCGTGCTGGAGTTTTGTAGTGGCGAAGTATTTTGCTCTTTCAGTCATATAGCCGATAAGCTTTTGAATGAAATCAGGATTGAGATGCTCCAGTTCCGCAAAATGATCTTTGTGCAGCTTGAGTCTTTTTACGCTTCCAACTGCATAAGCATAACCGGGCATTGTTTTCATTCTGGAGTAAGGCATCAATCCGCCCACACCTCCTGTAATACCGTCATTCTCAAAAGTAAAATAGAAAACCTGCTGCCCGTTTATATTCATATAAAACGAAACTTTCCCTTCCAGTAATACCCACATACTGTCAGCGGGATCTCCGTATTTTGCAACAAGACCACCGTCTTCAATTTCATCATATTCAGATCTGTCTATGACCCATTGCAGATGCTCGTCCGGTAGTTCGCTGAAAGCATTTACATTTTTCAGTTCTTTGATCGTTACAGGTATCATTTATCCGGAATTTTGATTTATGATATAAGCAGGTGAATGAAGAAAATTAATTTATCTTTGCGAATATAATTAATCTATTATTTAAGAAAAATAAATTTAATCATGTTAACTTCTTTTACTAACCTCTAGTGTAGTGCAAACAATACCGGAAAATTAATAACTGCCAAAAATAATTTAGTTCTGTCATCCCCGCATGATCCAGCCTGTCCGAAAACAAACTCTTTCTGCTTAACTCTAAGGCTCAAAGGCTCAAAGAGTATTCAGTGACTGTGATTTAAATCATACAGAGTTCAATTTTAATTGACTAATTTTGAATATGAAAACACTGCTCACTTTCCTGATATTATTTTCTTTAATCTTACTAAGCAGCAGTCCGGCTTATTCACAATTTAAATTCGGCTGCGTTGTGACCGATGTTTCCGGGGGTGAGCCTGTAGAAGAAGCGCGAATAACTATTTCACCTGATGAAGTTTTCGAAGTCTCGGATAAAACAGGCGAATGCTTTTTTAATAACATTACTCAAAGCAGAATTACTGTTGCCATAGAAAGGATCGGATATAAGTATTTTACAAAAGAAATTATTTTAGAAAGGGAATCGGACAATTATTTTAAATTCAGCATTGAGCAGTCTGATATTTTATCAGGTGAAATAAAAGTCTATTCCACTAAGATCGAAAATCAGCTGAAGTATGCGATACTTCCTGTCTCGCTTATCACAAAAAAAGATTTTGATTTTCTGCCTGTCATCTCGACTCCTGATATGATGAAATACAAACCGGGAATTAATCTTGTAAGGGACGGGATCTGGGCGACTGATATAAATATCAGAGGTCTCAGCAGGGATAATATTATTGTCATAATAAACGGCAACAGAATTGAAACTGCAAATAATCAGGCGGCGAGGTTTTCGCTAATTGACGGAAATACTGTAGAAAGAATCGAGGTCATAAAAGGCGGCGTGTCCTCTGTTTACGGTTCGGGCGGAACAGGCGGGATCGTCAGCATCAAAACAGAAACGGGAAATTTTTCTGATGATCTGAAACTTAAAGGAATTGTTTCAGGTCAGTTTTTTTCTGTGAATAAACTTGCAGGAACTTCAATGTCTCTCATGATCAGCGATAAAATTTTTAACGCGAATGTGCAGGCGTCTTACAATGAAGCATCCGACATTAAAACTCCGGGAGGCGTTATTCCTAACAGCTCTTTCAGGGATATGGGAATCTCTGCCTATACCGGAATAAAGCTTTGGAAGAATCATGAAATAAATTTAGAGTATCAGAAATTCAGATCGCCTTACGCCGGCATTCCCGGAAGCTATCCGCTCTTCCCTTCACAGGCAACGGTTACATACATTCCAGCCGAAAGGGAAATGTTCGCGGCCGGTTATAAGATCAGGGATATATCCGGACTTATCAAAAACTTTTCAGCAAGATTTTTCCTTCAGAATATTTTCAGGAATACTGAAGTCATTCCTAACAGCGTTGTCTTCATTCCTCCGACAGCAACTGCTCCTGCGGCTAAGATCAATAATCTTTTAATAAATCCCGAAGGAAAACATTATACAAAAGGTCTGCAGTTTACGGCTGATCTTGTAAAGGACAACAGTAAGCTTGTAACAGGAATTGACATATGGCAGAGAAAACTAATCACTTCGCGGGAGAGGACGCAGTATATCGAAAGGTTTGATTCGCTGAATAATCTGATCTCAGCGACAACACTCGTAACGGGTGATATTCCGATCCCCGAATCAAAATATTCCAGTATCGGGTTTTACATTAATGACGAAACAAGTTTTAATAATGACAAAATATATTTAAACATTGGCGGCAGGATAGACGGCATATTTGTATCAAACGAACAGTCGCTGAATCCCGCTTACACAATTACAAACGGAGTGAGAAACAATTCACCCGCTAATCAGAAAGTTTTATGGGAAGCATCGGAGAGCAGCGAAATTTCATGGAGCTATAACGGCGGCGCTAATTTTAAATTAACCAATGAACTGAATCTCTCCGGAAACTTTTCAGCATCATTCAGATCTCCTTCCCTTGAAGAAAGGTTTCAGTATATTGATCTCGGCAGCGTTGTGCGCGTCGGCAATCCGGCGTTGAATCCCGAGCTCGGATATTTTCTTTCAGCATCGGCGAAATACTGGGGTAAAGATCTGAATCTTTCTTTTGAATTATTTTCAAATTTGCTTTCTGATTTGATAACTGAAATCCCGGGTACATTTGAGAACCGATCCGCTTTAATTAAAACAAATATCGGAAGCGCACGGCTTGCGGGATTTGAAGTTCAGTCTGAATATAATTTTTATAGGGGATTTACATTTTACGGTAATGTATCTTTTGTTAACGGGGAAAATACTGATGACAATTCTCCGCTGCCTCAGATACCGCCGCTCAACGGACTGCTTGGGTTAAAATTTTATACGGAATCTCTTTTCAGTTTAAATTTTAATTCAGTATTATTCTCTTCACAAAACAGAACTGCAGCAGGTGAACTGAAAACGCCGGGATATGTAATTTATAATTTATACTCGGGACTCGACAATATAAATGCCGGTTCATTTAAATTCTCAGTTACCGCCGGGGTAGAAAATTTATTTGACAGAAGTTACCGCGAACATCTTTCGACGACAAGAGGTTCTTATGTATCCGAACCCGGCAGGAATTTATTCTTAAAGACGAAAGTAATTTTCTGATAATTTTTTTATATTAATATATGACATGGTTTTGGCTCGCAATTTTTTCCGCCTTGTTATCAGCAACAGCGGCTATACTTCAGAAGAAAGTCTTAAGCGAACTTAAAGCTCTCGACTTTACTCTGATATTGTCTGCGGTCGTCGCAGCGCTGTCAACGCCATTGCTCGCCTTTACAGGAACGGAAGGACTGAATGCTGATTCTATGCTATATTTATTAGTAAAGTCCGTATTAAACGCGCTGGCTTTTCTCTGCATAATGACCGCTTTGAAAAACTTAGAGATCGGCAGAACGCTCCCTCTTCTTGCCGCCTCACCTATGATAATTGCGCTGCTGGCTTTTATAATTCTCGGTGAAATGCTGAGCGCGTATGAGATCATAGGAATGACGCTGATCGTAGCAGGTACTTTTATACTCGAGCTTAAGAAAAATGAAAGTCTTCTTAGACCGTTTCATGTTTTTAAAAGTCCGGGTTATCACAGAATTATTTTTGCAGCTCTTATCCTTATCTCAGCATCTGCAGTGATGGATAAATTCATTCTTGTAAAATTTAAGATCTCTCCGATATTATTTGTTGTCATTCAGAATTATTTTTTCCTGATCATCTTTCTTATCATTTACTTATTCACACGTAAATTTTCAGGAGAAAAAATATTCACGAAGGAGCGCAGCAAATATCTTGTTATAACAATACTTATCATAGCGATTGTAACAATCGGATACAGACTTGCGCAGATTGAATCAACAAAACTGGCGCCTGTCGGCATTGTAATTTCACTGAAAAGATTATCCGTATTATTCGCCGTACTGATCGGCGCTAAGTTATTTAAAGAGGAAAGTTATATGAAGAAAGTTGCGGCTACTATTCTGATCGTCACCGGCGCAATGCTCATTTATGAAGATTGATTTATTCAGAGGTATTACGAAACCGGAATTTCATTTTGAATTTGATATGGCAGGTTTATCACTATTGACGTTCCGGGAAATTCCTGATTTCCTATGCCTGACGGGCTTTTGATATACAGCTTGCCGCCATGCTTATTAACTATCTGACTCACCACATACAGGCCAAGTCCCGTTCCGTCCTTTTCATACTGCTTTGCATTTGAAGCGCGGTAAAATTCCGATGTGATTAAGTTTGACTCATCAGCGGGAATACCAATTCCTGTATCAGTAACCGATATGCACAGATCATTATTTCTGTCGGAAAGTATTATATCAGCTCTTCCTCCGGCGTGATTATATTTTACCGAATTGCTTATTAAATTCGACAAAACAATTTCCAGTAAATGTCTGTCGGCGTATAAAGTATTTTTGTCCTTTCTGCAGTCTGTAAAATGCAGAGTGACCTCATCTTCTTCGGCTTTAACTTTTATTTTTTCAAAGACGTCACGTATCAGCGTTTCAACGTTCAGATTTTCCTTATCAAGATTTTTTAACTCCCTGATCTTTGACACTTCAAGAATATTATTTGTCAGCTCTATGGCTTCGTCAGATCTCTTTTTCATTTTTGTGAGTATGTTCATCGCTTTATCATTGATCTCGCCTGTGATGCCGTTTATTAAAAGATTCAGATAAGATACAATTACTGACAGCGGAGATTTTACTTCGTGTACGACTGCAAGTATATAGTTCTGCTTGTCTGTTTCCGCCTTTTCAATTTTCTGAATCGCCTCTATTAACTGCTGCTCTCTTCTGTATAACGCGCTCGTCAGAAAATTCACGAACATCACGCTGAGAAGTATCATAAGCCAGAAGGATAAAAGATTCAGCACTAAATAATTTAAACTTAACATTTCTACCGGCGCTGTATTTGAGATCGGAAATTCAGGTAAAATGCCTGAATGAGTAAGCATAGTTAATGCCGTAAACACAGACAAAACAATGAATACAATAAAGTAAACCACTCTGCCCGGCAGTATCAGACTTCCGATGATCGCATGAAAAATAAAGAACATGCTGAAAGGACTGTTGATCAGTCCTGTGAGATATACAATTATCATCAGCGAAGATATATCACACACTATTTGTATCAGCGCGAACTTCATCGGATTGAATGAAGTGACATCGTTTTTTATAATATCCGCTGTTGTGATGTAACTGAATATCAGATTATAAAGAAGTATACCGGTAAAAATGAATGCTATACCTGTCTTCTGAACGGCGTGAATGTTTTCATTACTAATGTAAATTATAAATACATACAGACACAGAAGCATTATAACGGCAATGTATCTGAGTTTGATAAACCATTTATTTCTCTCCGATACTAATTGCCAAAGATAACCGAGATCTTTAGTCTGAAGAGGGATTAGATTTATCATAAAGCAATGTTGTTAATTTATTTTATTAACTTCCCTCTCTTAATGTATCCGGTGTGAAGTAATTTATGAGAGAGTTTTCCGCACGGTCCGTCGGTAAAATATTTTTCGTAAATATATTTTATCTTTGGATTCTCATGCGACTTTCTTACCTGCAGCAAACCTTCTTCTTCATAGATCGCTTTTGCTCTTAACTTCCTGATGCTTTCCGAAGTCGGTATCGGCTGACCGCCGCCGCCTATGCATCCGCCGGGGCATGCCATTATCTCAACGAAATGGTAACCGTTAAGCTCACCTCTTTTAAGCATATCCATTACAACTTTTGCATTTGCAGTTCCGTGTGCTACTATAAATTTCAGATCAACTCCTTCGAGAAATGAAAATTCCTCTTTACAGTTTTCTAGTTTTACCGAAGCTTCTTTTATTCCTTTCATTCCTCTGCAGACATCAATGTTCAGTCCGTCAAAAGGTACAGGTCTTCCTGTTACAAGTTCATATACCGTTCTTAAAGCAGCTTCCATTACACCACCGGTCGAACCGAATATCAGTCCTGATCCTGTAGCTTCGCCGAATGGATCGTCAAATCCTGACTTAGGAAGTTCGGGAAGCACAAGCCCCGCTTCGCGTATCATCTTAGCCATCTCTCTTGTCGTCAGTCCGTAATCCACATCTTTAAATCCTGATGAATTCATTTCCGGTCTGTTGCATTCAAATTTCTTTGCAGCGCAGGGCATCAGAGCGACTGTAACTATGTCGGCAGGATCAATGCCTGATTCCTCCGCATAAAAAGTTTTCAGCACAGCGCCAAACATCTGCTGCGGTGATTTTGCAGTTGAAAGGTAATCAAGTTTTTCCGGATAAAAATGTTCTATGAATTTCACCCAACCCGGCGAGCATGAAGTAAACTGCGGGAGTTTTACATTTTCATCTTTATCTACAATCGCTTTTTTCAGTCTGTTAAGAAGTTCTGTTCCTTCTTCCATTATTGTAAGGTCAGCTGAAAAATTCGTATCGAACACTTTATCAAATCCGATCCTCCTTGCAGCAGTATTAAGCTGTCCTGTCATAGAATGCCCCGGACTTAATCCGAACTCTTCACCGATTGATGCTCTCGGAGACGGAGCTGTCTGAAGGACTACATGCTTTCGCGGATCTTCGATTGCTTTCCATATTTCATCCGAAGGATCATTGGCATGCAATGCGCCTGTCGGGCAGCGGTTGATACATTGTCCGCAGTTAATGCATATCACATCTGCAAGAGGCATATCAAGGAATGTAGATATTTTTGTTTCGTATCCTCTGTTTATCGCTTCCAGCACACCTACTTCCTGAAGATCTATGCAGGTCCTCACGCACCTTCTGCAAAGAATGCATTTATCCATTTCCCTGATCACAGCTGCGGATGAATTATCGATCTCAAATCTCGGCTCGCATACATGTCCGAATTCATAGCTGTCAATTCCGTGTTCACGTGCCAGCGTCTGCAGCTCGCAGTTATTGTTCCTCACACAGCTGTAGCACTCGCCGTAATGTTCGCTTAATAGCAGATCTATAATATGCTTCCTGGCTTTTCTTACTTTATCGGAAAAAGTTTTTATCTTTACCGGACTTGTAACGGGAAATGAGCATGCGGTCTGAAGATTTTTCATACCTTCGATCTCAACAAGGCAGAGTCTGCAGTTGCCTGCAATGCAGAGATCTTCATGATAGCAAAGCGTGGGGATGTGAATTTTATTTTCTCTGCAGATATCAAGAATGGATTTTCCCAGCGCAACTTTTATTTTCTCGCCGTTGAGTTCAATACTGACTTCCGAACCTATCCCGCTTTTTCCGTTAACATCTTCAGCAGTATGCGGCCTCTGTGATACCGGACTTCTTAATTCCTTTTTCATCATGATTTTGATTTAAATGTTTTCCGAAGATCTCATCTTTAAAATTTTCAAGAATTGATAAGAAAGGATTAGGACTGCTTTGTCCCAGTCCGCATTTTGATGCGATCTTCATTGTTCCGCAAAGCTCTTTTAGCTTTTCAATATATTCAAATGTGTATTCATTTCTTTCGATCATTTTCACTCCTTCGAGTAACCGGACGTTTCCGATCCTGCACGGAGTGCACTGACCGCATGACTCTTCTACAAAAAACTCCATGAAGTTTTTCAGCACTTTAAGCATGTCCCTGCTTCTGTCAAAAATCATTACAGAGCCGCCGGTTGATATTTCTTCGAAGCATAGTTTCCTGCCGAATTCAGATTCAGGAAAGCATAGACCCGATGCTCCGCCGATCTGAACTGCTTTGGTATTTTCCGCTCCGCTAATTTCGAGCAGATCATTTATTGTAATTCCGAAAGGCAGTTCATATACCCCGGGATACCTGCAGTCTCCGCAAATGGAAAACAGTTTTGAGCCTGTTGATTTATCTGTTCCGAATTTATGAAACCAATCCCCGCCTTTATTGATAATATGCGGGACTGAGGCAAGCGTCTCGACATTATTTACAACTGTCGGGCATCCGAGAAAACCGGTGTTTACAGGGAACGGCGGTTTATTTCTCGGCTCTCCGCGGTATCCTTCAAGGGATTCTATCAAAGCAGTCTCTTCACCGCAGACATAAGCGCCGGAGCCGAGTCTTATCTTAATATCAAATTCAACTCCTTCTTTTCCCGCTAAATTTTTTCCGAGTAAATTATTTTTTCTGTACTCTTCAATTTTATTTTCAAGAAATTCGAGTATGTAAGCATACTCGTCTCTTAAATAAATAATTCCTTCCTTTGCTCCGATCGTATAACCGGCTATGATCATTCCTTCGATCACGAGTTCCGGATATTCCGTGAGCAGCACTCTGTCTTTAAAAGTCCCGGGCTCGCCTTCATCGGCGTTGCAGACTATAAATTTTCTGTCAGAATCTGCTGAAGCGGTGAGCATCCATTTTACAGAAGTGGGAAATCCGGCGCCGCCTCTTCCTTTCAGTCCGGAATCCTTTATTTCAAAAAGTATATCGTCGCGGCTCATGTCTGCTGCCTTGAGCAATGCCGAACCGGGTGTGTATTCCGAGAATAATACAGGACCTTTCCTGTCCTTTTTCATAAATAAATTATTCATCACAGACCTCTTAAAATTTTTAATGCGGAATCTTTATCAATTTTTTCATAAACATTTTCGTTCACAATCATAGACGGACTCTTGTCACAAAGGCCGAAACAGTTTGTGATCTCCAGCGTTATATTTCCGTCTCCGGAAGTATTACCGGAATTCATTTTAAACTCTTTCCTGACAGCGTCAGCAATTTCATTGCTTCCGTGGAAATCACAGACTATGTTTCTGCAGATCCTCACAGTGTTTCTGCCTCTCGGACTTTCATACAAAAATGAATAGAACGAGATAATGCTATTTACTTCTACAGGATGAATGTTCATTGCGAAAGCAATTTCCTGCTGCGAGTGACCGTCAATATATCCGAATTTCTTTTGGAATTCCTGCAGCACAGGCAGCAGTGAAGTTCTCTCAGCTCCGTGAGTGCTTATCAGTTCATGAATAAACTCTCTTCTGATATTTTTTTCTATTTCATTCATTGTGATAAGTTTTTAGTAATTCGTTTATTGAATCAAGTAAGACTTTCGGCTCAGCCGGTTTATCAATAAATTTATCAGCTGATATCATATCGCTTTTTCCGAAATTGTAACCTAACGCTTTCGAAACTGATGAATAAATGATCACAGGAATTTCCGGATTGGATTTTTTAAACTTCTTTGCGAGGAAAAATCCTTCATCAGGATCGTTCATTATTACATCAAGTATTACCAGGTCCGGACTGCTCTGTAAAAATGTTACAGCGCCTTTGCCGGGATCTGTTTCAGACAAGACTTCAAATCCGGAATATTCGAGAAACAGCTTTGTGGCTTCTACTATATCAGGATCATCATCTATTATTAAGATTTTCTTTTTCATAACATCCTCCGTTAATAACATACAAAAAACTGTTTATTCAAAGTATGATTCCCGTCATAAAATAAAAAAAAAACCGCCGCGATTATTCGCAGCGGTTTAATTGGTGTCTGAATCACGAATTCGATCTGATTAAAAGATTACACGGGTATAAGCCATTGATCGATTTTTTTAAAACTTGAAACCCGTAACCTGAAACTTATTTTATTAAAAGCATTTTCTTAGTCGCATTAAAATCCGATGTCCTTAAAGCGTAGAAGTAAACACCGCTCGGGAGATTTGCCGCATCGAATCTGTATTCATAACTTCCGGCGCTTAAGTTCTCATTAACTAATACACTCATTTCCCTTCCTCTTGCGTCATAGACTTTAAGTTCGACCTTGCCTGACTTCGGCATTGCAAATCTTATGTTTGTAGAAGGGTTAAATGGATTCGGATAATTATTGAACAATTCAAACTTTTCAGGAATTGCGGAAGAAATTACATTTATACCTACGTCTGTCCTGGCAAATGTAATGATACCGCTGTTACCCGTTGAAGCAGAATCATAACCGTTATACGCCCATCCTCTCCATGAACATCTTACAGAATCACCTGTAGTGCCTAATTGCTGTGCAAGACTGTCAAGGAAACTGTTCCTGAAAGTTACCGCGGTATCTGATCCGCCGTTATTACTCTGATAAAAGAAATCCACTGCTCCGGATCCGAGCTTTCTAATTTTTATTCCATATCTGAAAGAAGGATGTGTGCCGGTGCTTGTCCAGTCAAATCTGTGAGTAGAAGTTCCTGTCGGGGAGGTTTCTATCCTTGAAAAAGATGGAGGCGAAACTATAGTAAAAGGTACATAAGCTAATACCAGTGTGAAATTATTATCACATGTATCTGCAAATGAAGGATTTGATGAATCGACAATTCTTATTCTCGCCTGTGTGGTAGTAGCCGTATATGGCAATACCCAGTCATAAATTCTCTGTGAAGCCGCGACATTATTCTGAATAGTTGTCCATGTCGAGCCTGCATTTGTTGATAATTCAATATTGACGTTCCCCGTTAGAGAAGTTCCCCAGTAGATCTGAGTTGAATTTCCTGTTCTGAATATTTCACCGCCGTTTGGATATCCGACCTGTACCTGAGTTGAAGGAACATACATACAACCTGAATTTTCAGCATTGGATCTTATAAGCGCTTTCGGCTGAGGACCAAATCCCTTTACTAAACTTATGGAACCGTTTAGGTGACAGTAACTCATGATTGTTCCGACTGCCGCTACCGGAGGTCCTGTATAACATCCGCCTTCTGAAGCGTAACAGCTGTCAATTATTCCTGCTCCCCCTACCCAGCTGCAGCTGTGTGTATGCGGCGAACCGAAATTATGTCCTATTTCATGTGAAACAACCATAACATCCCATGAGAAAGTAGGCAGCGGCAGAATTGGTCCGTCTGTATTGCTGAATCCGTAACCAAGTCCCCCGTTTACCGGTGAACATAAAACGCCTACCCATGCAATACCGCCCAGGCCACCGCTTCTTCTTGTTATGAAGTGAGCTAAAGTTCTCTGCACTCCCTGCTGATTTGCATTCCATTCTGCCCTGAACTGATTAAGCAGCTGATTAGAATTTGAGCCTGTATATGGATCTGCAGTTGTCCATACTCTTATGTAAGGAATTATAAATTTAACGTTTACTTCTTTCATGTAAATGGCTGAGGATGCTGCCATTAATGCAAGAGCATAATTAGTTGTATTCTGAACTGATGCGCCGTAAATGTTATACGTTGCAAAGTCAAGCTCAAGAGCTATTTCAGCGATATAAAGATCCGTAGGAGAATTATCATTCATCTGACTGATAATAGAGCTTCTCATTTTTTCGATTGCTTCTGAAGAAAGATTATCATCGGTATAGCACTGAAAGTCATTTTTATCCTTAAGATCGCTTTCCCTGTATAGAATGTAAGTATCTGTTTCATTTCCGGAATTATCATTCAGATTTCCGAGAATGTAATTGTCATTCTGAGATACAAGCAACCCTGTTACTTTTTCTTTTGTGAAAGTGATAGAAATGAGAGAATTGTCCAGTCCGTTGAGCTTACCTGTGTAAGAGACAGCAATATCTTCGAGCTTCACTTCTTCGTTACCGCGGATGGTCCTTGCAACGATCTTTGCATCCGGCTTAAGTATATCAAATCTCTGAAGCGTGATATTTGAAAAACTGTTATCTCCGTAAGGCATAGTAATTTCAATTTCCACATCTCTGTTTTCACAGATCCTTTTCAGTTCATCTTTATTAATATTCATAAAGACTGCATTATCGACTAAAGCGGTAATTTCAGAATTAACTGAGTTATCACCGGGTGAAAAGAGATTGTATGGAGTTTTTGTACCTGATATACTTAGGTTGCTCATAAAAAGGGACAAAACTATGACTCCGGTAAATTTTAATAATTTACTGTACATGTTTTTTTTTAATTTAATTGTTTTGGTAAAAATAGGAATAATATTTATTTAATAAAATGTTTATTAATTTTTTATTTCGAATTTTACTGAATTCAGAGAAACAGCCTTACTTTAGTTTTTCCCATTTTTCGAGAAGTTCTTTTTCTCTTTCTTCCGAAAGTCCGGTACGCAGTTTGAAGTCTGGACCTCTTGAGAGATCATATTCAATTGTATCCTTCAGCGTATCCTCAAGCGGTCTGATAGAAAGTCCGGCGTGTTTTGCCTTACTGATATTTATATTATTTACACCTGCATCTTCTTCCGGCAGCCAGAGTGTCAGATCCCTGAACGGAACTACATTTTCATCAAGGAGGAACTTTTCATCCATATATATAAATTCCGCATCACTTCCGGAAAAATCTTTACATTTAGCCGCAAAATCATTTAAAGATAACGGCTCAAGCGGACCTGTTGAATTATAAACTCCGGATGTTTTTTCTTCAGCCATTTTCAAAGTCCATTCCGCCAGATCTTTTACATCTATGAACTGCACATTATTTACTTTACTAACGGGGATTATAACTTTACCGCCATTTGCAATTTTTCTTACCCAATAAGTGAATCTGTCTGAAAAATCCCCGTCACCTACTATCAGACCGGATCTGACTATAGATGCATCTGCACCAAAAACATCCGTGACTTCCTTTTCACACAAAGCTTTTAAAGGTCCGTAATTTTCCATTGTCATTTCATCGACATTCCCGTCAGTAACGACACCTGTAGGCGATTCTTCATTCATATTCAGTTCTTTAAATTCATTATAAACCGAGATACTTGATATAAAGGAGTAGTGACCTGCTGCATCTCTCAGATATTCTGCAGATCTTTTTACAATTTTCGGAACATATCCACAGGTGTCGATGACTGCATCAAATTTTCTGCCTTTGAGTTCGCTGAGATCACCTTCCCTGTCGCCTTTTATTTTTTCAATATCGGGAAACCATTCCGGATTGTGTTTACCCCGGTTGAAAAGCGTTACATTATGGTTTTTATTGAGTGCGGCGTTGACGATATGCTTTCCGAGGAAGATCGTTCCTCCTAAAATTAAAATATTCATAAGCTATTATATAATTGTTTAGTTAATAAAAAAATATTAATTTATAACGAATAAGTTTTAAAGAAGTTATGAATAAAATAAATATTTTAATTTGAAAATATCGGGTTCAAATTAAATTTTTCTATAATTCCAAATTAGGTATTGATTTTTTTAATCAATCGGTTTAGTTTAACATAAATCATAATTACATCACCCGGCATGGATTCAAAGAATACCGGGATGTATGGTAAAAAATTTTCACCAATGAAATACAGCATTCCCAAAAATATCATTCTCGCTTTTGCCTGTTCCATCACAGCATTTATAATTCTAACGGGAACCGGTATCGAAAAAAAGATAAGCAGCCGGCTTGAACAGGATTTAAAGTTCGCCCCTTCAGAAACGAAACACCTTGTATGGATCTTTTTTAAAGATAAAGGTGCAGTATCCGAATTACATTCGAAGCCTGAGAGATTTCTAACTCATAAGTCGATTGACAGAAGAAATAAAAGATTAAAAAGTTTTGAAATAACAGACGATCTTGATCTACCAGTGAATCAGGAATATATAAAGATGATATCGGATATGGGAATTGAGATCCGGCAAAAGTCAAAATGGTTTAATGGAATTTCCTGCTACGCAACTAAAGTGCAGATTGATATAATTTCCGGAAAAAGTTTTGTAAAGGAAGCGGACATTGTTAGAAAGTATAAAAAATCGATCCGGGATACAGATTATATTAATGGAGAGAGTTTTTCAGAAAATAAAATTTTAGGAAATCCTTCAAATACTTCAGATATAAATTACGGTCCTTCTTTTAATCAATCAAATCTGATAAATATCCCTGCAGTTCATGATCTCGGCTATACCGGCAGCGGAGTTTTGATTGCTTCTTTTGATGCGGGTTTTGATAATCTTGATCATACCTGCTTTGACATGATCCGTGAAAAAGGCATCCGATCATACGATTTTGTAAATGGTGATACAATAGTCGCAAATGATACCGGCAGAAAGGGAAACGGATCACACGGTACACTTACATTATCTCTTGTCTGCGGATTCGATCCCGGCTGGCTTGTATCTCCGGCATTTGATTCTGAAATAATTCTTGCAAAGACAGAAAATACAGACAGCGAAACACCTCTTGAAGAAGACAACTGGATAGCCGCTGCAGAATGGGCTGACAGTCTCGGTGCTGATATTATAACAAGCTCACTTACATATCTTGATTTTAATTCTCCGTATCCTTCTTACACATGGCAGGATATGGACGGAAATACCGCGCGCATAACATTAGCCGCAGACATTGCGGTCAGCAAAGGTATTACAGTTGTTATCTCAGCCGGTAATGACGGATTTAATCCTGATCATAATACTCTCGGAGCTCCTGCTGACGGGAAAAAAGTTATTACTGTAGGCGCTGTAACACTTGGAAAGTTAAGAGCCGGTTTTTCTTCAGTCGGTCCGACAGTTGACGGAAGGATAAAACCGGAGGTAATGGCTTTGGGAATCAGCAATTATACTGCATTTCCGGGAGCAGGAAATGTTGGATATCTGAATTCAAGTTCGGGTACTTCTTTAGCATGTCCAATGGTTGCTGGAGTCTGCGCAATTATGCTTTCTGCAAATCCATTACTTACACCTGAAGATGTAAAGCAATTGCTTTTGAGTTCTTCAGAAAGAACAGGACAGCCGGATAATTTATTGGGCTGGGGAATTGTAAACGCTCTCTCAGCAGTGAATGCTGCAATAAGATTTAACAATGCCGTTCCCGGAGATTTCACTCTTGATCAGAATTTTCCGAATCCGTTTAATCCGTCCACTACGATAAAGATCCTTTTAAAAAAGGAAGCAACTCTTTCTGTAATAATTCATGACATTACCGGAAGACAATCTGCAGTAATAATCAGTAATAAATTTTATAATGCCGGGAATTATTCACTAAAATACAATCCCGAATTAAACGGTCTTCAAAGCGGTGTATATTTTTATTCTCTTATTGCAAACGGCTTAAAGATTGATACAAAGAAATTTATATATTTGAAATGATACTGTACGCTTATTATTTATAATAATTGTGAAATATAGATGATTCTGTATATAGAGTTTTAATTATCTCCTATCTTTCTTCGAAAGTTTTATTCTCTGTAACAAAGACTATTAGCCAACCATCAATAAATCATCCCGACAGTTTTCAATTCTACAGTAAAAATTCTTTCTCATTAAAAAATCATATTCAACTTTTTTATTAAATAAATAAGAATTATTTTAATCCCTCATAAAATTTATAAAACTTTTTAAGATAAAATATTTTAATATGTCAATCATCAAATCCGGCCTGATACAAATGAGTCTTCCGTTAACAGAAGGCGAAGGTACTATAGAAGAGATAAAAGAAGCAATGGTTCAAAAGCACATTCCGTATATTGAAGATGCAGGTAAACAGGGCGTAAACATTTTATGTCTTCAGGAAATTTTTAACACTCCGTATTTTTGTCCCGGACAGGACAGGCAATGGTATGAATCCGCGGAATCAGTTCCGGGTCCGACGGTTGAAAGGATGCAGGAGTATGCAAAGAAATATAATATGGTGATGATCGTGCCGTTATATGAAAAGGAACAGCCGGGTGTATTATATAATACTGCAGCGGTAATTGATGCAGACGGAAAATATCTCGGTAAATACAGGAAAAATCATATTCCGCATACTTCAGGATTCTGGGAGAAGTTTTTCTTCAAACCGGGAAATCTCGGATATCCTGTATTTCAGACAAAGTACTGCAAAGTGGGAGTTTATATCTGCTATGACAGACACTTTCCTGAAGGAGCCAGAATCTTCGGACTTAACGGCGCGGAAATAGTTTATAACCCGTCAGCAACTGTAGCGGGACTTTCACAGTATTTATGGAAACTCGAACAGCCGGCGCATGCAGCAGCCAATGGATATTTTATGGGATGCATAAACAGGGTAGGAACAGAGAAGCCATGGAACCTCGGGAAATTTTACGGGACATCATATTTCACTGATCCGCGCGGACAGATATTTACGCAGGCGTCGGAAGAAAATGATGAATTACTTGTAGCGGAATTTGATCTTGCAATGATCCATGAAGTCAGATCTACATGGCAGTTTTTCAGGGACAGAAGACCTGAGACTTACGGAAAGATCTCTGAACTGTAATTTCAGAAAATATAATGTTTTAAATTTATACATAATGTTTCACCCAGTGTATTTATTTAGATTATAAAATTTAAAAATTTTTAATGCCGGAATATAAAAAGCCGAAAAGCAAAGAGGAGTTTGAAAAGAATTTCACACAGATAAAACCTCTGATGAATGAAACACAGGCGTATTATGAAAGCTCGAGATGCCTCTTTTGTTACGACGCGCCATGCGTATCGGCCTGCCCTACAAGAATTGACATACCGCTTTTTATCAGGCAGATAAGTACAGGAAATGTAACAGGAGCTGCAAAGACAATTTACGATTCCAATTATCTTGGCAATGCATGCGGAAAAGTCTGTCCTACTGAAGTTTTATGCGAAGGCGCTTGTGTATATAATCTTCAGGAAGTTAAACCGATAGAGATTGGAAGACTTCAGAATTTTGCCACTTCAAATTCCATTCGAAGAGAAATAAAATATTTTGAACCGGGAATTTCATGCGATAAAAAAGTTGCAGTGATAGGAGCAGGACCGGCGGGAATTTCATGCGCATGCGAACTGAGGAGATCTGGAATTGAAGTTGATATATTTGAAGCAAAGGATAAGCCGTCCGGACTTGCACTTTACGGAGTAGCGCCTTACAAGATCACAAATGAAGAAGCACTTGAAGAAGTAAATTATTTACAGGATCAGCTTGGATTTAAAATAATATACAATACTTATATTTCTTCTAAAGAAGAATTTCAAAAGCTTGAGAAAGATTACGATGCAGTGTTTTTAGGAATTGGTCTTGGTAAAACAAATCCTGTAAATATTAAAGGAGAAAATCTTAAAAACTGTTTTGGCGCTGTTGAGTTTATTTCTGAGCTTCGAATTAATCATCACAAAACTGAAACAGGGAATGTAGTAATTGTATTAGGCGGCGGAAATACAGCTATGGACGCTGCTTCGGAATCGGCAAAACTGGGAGCAAGTAAAGTTATACTTGCTTACAGAAGAGGCCGGAATGAAATGGGAGCATATAATTTTGAATTTGAAATTGCAAAAAGATCAGGTGTAGAAGGATTATTCAATGTATCACCTGTAGAAATTACGGGAACAGATAAAGTAAACGGAGTTAAATTCATACGCACGCAAACAAATAACGGCAAATTAGAAATGCTTGAAGGAACGGAATTTACTGTTGAGTGTGATATGGTAATAAAAGCAACAGGACAGCTTAAGCAATCTGAGGTTATGACAAATATAACGGGACTGGAAACTGATTTCAATGGGAGGATAAAAGTAAACGAGAAGACTTATCAGACAACCAATCCGAAATATTTTTCAGCGGGGGATGTGATCAGCGGAGGACAGGAAGTTGTAAATGCTGTTGCGGAAGCAAAAGCAGCGGCGGCAGGTATAATCGGGTTTTTGTCGTGAACGCGGTAACTGTCAGGTTTTTTTAGAATTCTAATTAAGAAGTTTTAAAGATTATTAATTATAGATTTAATTATACATTTTCAAATAAATACACCTGACAGGTTTTGCTGTCAGAATACCAAAACTATTTAGCATATGCCGTATCTTAAAATAAATTTCGCAGGTATTAAAGCTCCAAACCCATTCTGGCTGGCATCAGCTCCGCCTACTAACTCCGGTTACCAGATCATGAAAGCGTTTGATCTCGGATGGGGCGGCGCTGTATGGAAAACTCTCGGTGTGCCCGTGATCAATGTCTCCAGCAGATACGGATCAGTTAATTACAGAGACAGCAGAATGATCGGTTTCAACAACATCGAACTCATAACTGACAGACCGCTTAAAGATAATCTGCGCGAAATTGAAGAAGTTAAAAAATATTTTCCGGATCATGCTGTTATCGCTTCGCTTATGGTAGAATCTAAAAGCGAATGGCATCAGATCGTCAAAGATGTCGAAAATGCAGGAGTTGACGGAATCGAACTTAACTTCGGCTGTCCTCACGGTATGTGTGAAAGAGGTATGGGCTCTGCTGTCGGTCAGGAACCTGACATCCTAAAACTGATTGTATCCTGGGTGAAAGAAGTTGCTAAGACTCCGGTCATAGTAAAACTTACTCCAAACATCACTGACATCACTGAACCCGGAATCGCCGCAAGACAGGGCGGCGGCGACGCTATCTCTCTTATTAATACGATTCAGAGTATTGTCGGAATTGATATTGACAACTTCGTTCCTTATCCAATCGTTGACGGAAAAAGTACTAACGGCGGCTATTGCGGTCCGGCTGTAAAACCAATCGCTCTTAATATGGTGAAAAATTGTTCACAGGAATCCGGGATCGGCATCCCTATTTCCGGTATTGGAGGAATTGAAAACTGGAGAGATGCCGTTGAATTTATTCTCCTTGGCGCATCTTCCGTTCAGGTTTGTACAGCTGTCATGCATTATGGTTTCGGTATCATACGGGAAATAATTCCGGGCTTTGAGTCATATATGAAAGAGAAAAACTTCAAAACCGTTAATGACATGGTCGGTAAGGCAATCCCGAATGTTATGAACTGGGAAAATCTTAATCTGAATTATAAGATCGTTGCTGAGATAAATAAAGATAAATGTATAGGTTGTCAGCTTTGTTATATTGCATGTGAAGACGGCGCTCATCAGGCGATTGGATTATCTGAAAACGGAACAAGAGTTCCTTTTATTATTGATGAAAATTGTGTCGGATGCAATCTGTGTTCACTTGTTTGTCCTGTTGAAAACTGTATCTCAATGATCAGAACCGATGACGGTAAGTCATCTGAAACATGGAAAGACAGGACTAACAGCGGAAATATACCTGTATCTTTTGATGATCCGCTTGCAGGAGGACTTCACCACTTCGTTCCGGATCCATTGTCGGCATTGAAAAAACTATAAACATATTTACATTAGAGCCTTTTAGTTTTTTTATAGAATGAAAATTTTATATTCATAACCTGCCGGTTCTTTGATTTGGTTTTGGTGTGTGTTATTTAAATTACTTTGAAAATCTTTTATATTCTGAGTATTATTAAAAATTAAAATTCTCATATAAACCTATTTACCTGTCTGCTCTTTACTGATCCGTTTAAAATTTTTGGAAATAATTAATATTTAAGAATTGAGTTTATCATTTAATGATTTAAAAAAAAGATTTGGTAAAATAAAACTTATAGTTTCTGATATTGACGGAACTATTGTTTCAAATAAAAATGAAGTCGGCGACCTTACAAAACAGTTAGTCAAAAAATTAAAGAATAAAAATATTCTGCTTTCATTTGCTTCTCAAAGAGTTCACTCTTCCATAGTTCCTATTGCCGAAGAGCTTGACGTATCAATCCCGTTTATTTCTCTTAATGGCTCCCTCATTCAGGATAGAGAAAATAAAATAATACTGAATAGATCTGTTATTGACCGAAAATATGTTGAAAAGGCTTTACGGCTTGCCGAAAAATATTATCTGAAAATTGCTTTATGCTATAATGACAGAATTGTTTATACTGAAGATAATTCCGTGGTAAAGGATTTTATGACCAGATTTGGGACTACTTATTCGCTGGTAGATTCTTATGAAGAATATCTTGATAATGTCCTTGAGATCATAATGACGGGAAATGACAGAAATAATATGCGTGAAGTTCAGAGGAAAATGCGTCTGCCTTTTGGTATGTATCTTAAAGT
>Ga0138256_10002320_pt1 | contig 20442 bp, 20 predicted proteins | sample KNB2016incub_MG_FD_105486 | JGI IMG/M metagenome (GOLD analysis project Ga0138256, IMG submission 105486) | Active sludge microbial communities from wastewater in Klosterneuburg, Austria - KNB2014incub_MG | ecosystem: Engineered > WWTP > Activated sludge > Unclassified | place: Austria... | reverse complement strand
TTGCCATGCCGCTTGCGCATCACAGCGTCCAATTCAGCGCGTTGTTCACTCGTCAGCATCGTTCTTTGCATACCTCAAGATATGCGGGCAATGCATTCGATTTCAATGGTTCAGTGGACTAGGTCGGCTGGCGCAACGGGCTCTCAGGTCACGGTGCCGACCAGTGTTCCGGCACCGGCGGTGACGCCCATCGCGAGGGCACCCCAGAGGGCGACCCGCCAGGCGCCGTTCCAGACCCCGGCCCCGCCGACCTGCGCCGAAACCGCGCCCAGCCCGGCCAGGAACAAGAGCGAAGCGATCGTCACCGAGAGGATCAGGTACGCAGTCGGAGCGGCGAGCACGACGCCGATCGGCAGTGCGGCGCCGACCGCGAAACTGGTCGCCGAGGCCAGTGCTGCCTGCGTCGGGCGCGCGGCGGTCGTGGGCGAGAAACCCAGTTCGTCGCGTGCGTGCGCGCCGATCGCGTCATGGGCCATCAACTGGCCCGCCACCTTGTCGGCCAGCGACGGGTCCAGGCCGCGACCGACATAGATGCCCGCCAACTCCTGCTGCTCGCTGGCCGGATCCCGCTTCAGCTCGGCGCGCTCGCGCGCCAGGTCGGCATTCTCGCTGTCCTGCTGAGAGTGGACGGAGACGAATTCGCCCGCCGCCATCGACATCGCCCCCGCAACCAATCCCGAGACGCTGGTCAACAGCAACGTCCGATGATCTGCACCGGCGGCCGCCACGCCCAGCACCAGGCTGGCCGTGGACAGGATGCCGTCGTTGGCCCCGAGTACGGCAGCGCGCAACCATCCGGTGCGGTCGTTGCGGTGGTGCTCGGCCGCGCCGCGTGGCGTGTTCAGGAACCCGTGTCGTCGCGAAACTGTGGTGTCCACGGCCTTCGATAGTTTCGTCATTCAAGTCCTCCAACTCCTGAGACACCGCTGGCAAACAGGGCCGGCGTGGCGTACCGGCCGCCGAACGCATCGAGGCGCCGGCTGCGATACAGATGGCGCTGCCCGCGGCGCTGACAGCGGCTGGCATCGTTGCACGAGCTGGCTGGCGAAGCGATCACGGCCACAAGTGCGGATCCGTCTGCAACACGATCGTTCGGTGGAAAACGATCGCTCAGGGCGGTGATTGCGGGTAGTCGATTCGCTCGCCGCGAACGCGGGCAAACGGCGTCAACTTGTGCGCCTGCAATCGCGTCGGGCTGACGATCTCGCAAGTCGCTACGCCTTGCACGTGCAGCGCGTCGGCGATCAGCGAGCGGTGACAGCGCCAAGGCACCGCTTCCGCGCACATCAATGCGATGCGCTGCTGTCGGGCCAGTACCACCAGGCTGGTCAGCTCGCGCGCAAAGTCCGGTGTCTGCATGTAGTCGGCATAGGCACGGAACGACAGGTTGTGCCAGCCGCCGTTCGGTGAATTGGGCGTCACACGCCTGAAGCCGCCGAGCCCCGGCACATGCGTGTAGCCGATGTTGGCCGCCGCCAGGTGCGCCGGCAGCGCATCGGCGTTGAACTGCGGGTTGTGGCGCGAACGCGGCACCGTGCGCACGTCGACCAGCAACGTCACCGCCTGACCCTTCAGCAGGGCCACGAATTCTTCGATGGCCCGCGTCGAATGACCGACGGTCAACACTTGGCAGAGCGTGCCATCGTCTGCCGAACCCTGGCTTGCGGGATGTGGCACGTCAGTGTCGCGCGGCAGCCGAAGACACTGACACACTCAAGCGCCACGATGGCCCCTCTGCCTGGCCATTCAGGCCACCAACACGGTGGGCTTGGGGCCGTTTCATCCGCCAGGTCGATTTCAGCTCGGCAGCAGGTGCCGCAGCACCATCTGCAGGATGCCGCCGTGCCGGAAATACTCGACTTCGGCCGGTGCATCGATGCGCACGATCGCATCGAAGCTCAGCTGCGAACCGTCCGGGCGCGTGACAGCGACCCTGGCCTGCTGCCTGGGTTCGATGCCGAGGGCAAGACCGGTGATCGTGAAGGTCTCGCTGCCGTTCAGTCCCAGCGACTGCGCCGAGTCTCCATCCTTGAATTGCAGCGGCAGCACGCCCATGCAGACCAGGTTGCTGCGGTGGATGCGCTCGTAGCTCTCGGCGATGATCGCCTTGATGCCCAGCAGCGCGGTGCCCTTGGCCGCCCAGTCGCGCGAACTGCCCGAGCCGTATTCACGCCCGGCAACCACGACCAGCGGCGTGCCTGCTTGCTGGTAACGCATGGCGGCGTCGTAGATGCTCATGGTGTCGCCGCTGGGCAGATGCCGCGTCCACGGGCCCTCGGTACCGGGCACCATCGAGTTGCGCAAGCGGATGTTGGCGAAGGTGCCGCGCATCATGACTTCGTGGTTGCCACGTCGTGAGCCGAAGCTGTTGAACTCTGGCACGGACACGCCATGGTCGACCAGATAACGGCCTGCTGGCGAGTTGGCGGCGATGGATCCGGCCGGCGAGATGTGGTCGGTGGTGATCGAGTCGCCCAGTACCGCCAGCGCACGCGCGCCATCGATATCGGCCAGGGCCGCGGGCTGTGCCGCAAAATCGATGAAGAATGGGGGTTCGCGAACGTAGGTCGAGTCGGGCGCCCAATCGAACAAGGTGCCCGTGGGTGCCGGCATGCTTCGCCACTGGTCGTCGCCTTCGAAGATGCGGCCGTACTCGGTATCGAACTGTGCCGACGTCACCGACGAGGCCATCAGCGCTTCGATCTCTTCAGCACTGGGCCAGATGTCCTTCAGCAGCACCGGCCTGCCTTGCGCATCGGTGCCCAGCGGGTCGGTCGTCAAGTCGCACAGCACCGTGCCGATGAGCGCGTAGGCCACCACCAGCGGCGGTGATGCCAGATAGCTCGCCTTCACCTGACTGTGGATGCGGCCTTCGAAGTTGCGGTTGCCCGACAGCACGGCGACCACGGCCAAATCCTTCTCGGAGACAGCCTTGGCAACCTCTTCGGGCAAGGGCCCTGAGTTGCCGATGCAGGTGGTGCAACCGTAGCCCACCAGGTTGAAGCCCAGCTTCTCGAGGTAAGGCGTCAGGCCGGCCTTCTCGAGATACTGAGTGACGACCCGCGAGCCCGGCGCCAGCGAAGTCTTGACCCAGGGCCGCGTCTGCAGACCGGCCTGAACCGCCTTGCGTGCCAGCAAGCCGGCGGCGATCATCACCGCCGGGTTCGAGGTGTTGGTGCAACTGGTGATGGCAGCGATGACGACCGAGCCCGTCGTCACCGACGCGGCGGCTTGCGGCTGCTGCAAACGCTCGGCCGGTGCCTGCAGGATCTCACCTGCCTCGGCATCGCTTTCATCGTCGAGTCTGGAAATCTGCTTCAAACTGACCTCGGCTGCGGCGCCGCCGATGCCCGACCTGAACGACTGGGCGACACCCGACAGCGCGACACGATCCTGCGGCCGCTTCGGGCCGGCCAGACTGGGTTCGACCTGGCTCAGGTCGAGGTCGAGCACTTCGCTGAAGACCGGCTCGATGTCGCTGTCGGTCCTGAACAGTCCCTGCTCGCGCGTGTAGCGTTCGACCAGATCGGCGTTTGCGCCACGCCCGGTCAGGCGCAGGTATTTCAGCGTATTGGCATCGACCGGGAACAGTGTGGCGGTGGCCCCGAACTCGGGTGACATGTTCGACAGCGTCGCGCGATCGGCAATGCCCAGGCTGCTCAGGCCCGGGCCGAAGAATTCGACGAACTTGCCGACCACGCCGTGCGCCCGCAGCCTTTGTGTCAGTGTCAGCACCAGGTCGGTGGCCGTCGTGCCGGGCGGCAACTGCCCGCGTGTGCGCACGCCAAGCACCACCGGTTTCGGCAGAAACATCGGCTGGCCGAGCATCGCTGCCTCGGCCTCGATGCCGCCCACGCCCCAGCCCAGCACGCCCAGGCCGTTGACCATCGGCGTGTGCGAATCGGTGCCGACCAGCGTGTCGGGGAAGACCCAGCCGTCGCGCTCGATGACCACGTGCGCCAGGTGTTCGAGGTTGACCTGATGGCAGATGCCCATGCCGGGCGGCACCACGCGAAAGCCCTCGAACGCTTGCTGAGCCCAATTGAGCAGCGCGTAACGTTCACGGTTGCGCTTGTATTCCCAGTTCAGATTGACCTCGTAGGCATCAGCGCTGCCAAAACGATCGACCTGCACCGAATGGTCGATCACCAGATCGACGGGTACAAAGGGATTGACGCTCTTCGGATCGCCGCCTGCACGCGCCACCGCACTGCGCATCGCAGCCAGGTCGACCACGGCCGGCACGCCGGTGAAGTCTTGCATCAGCACGCGAGCTGGCATGAACGCGAGTGACGCGTCCGCGCCGTCGGGCCAGCGCGCCAGTGATTTGACGTCGGCCTGCGACACATCGCGCCCCCCGGCGCGGCGCGCAATGTTCTCAAGCAGGATCTTCACTGTATGCGGCATGCGCACCAGGTCGGCGCCGGTCTTGCCGGTCAGTCTGGCCAGGTTGATGTAGCGGGCGACGCCGGTTGCCGTCTTCAGCGTTGCGATGCTGTCTTGCGCGTTCATGGTGGGGCTTGCCCTTTCTGCACGGTCTTTGAGTTCTGGTGCATGTGGATGAATCCGACAAAGGCATCCATCCATTTCTGAAGAAATGCCTTGCTGCCGGCACCGATCTGGCCGCTGGCATCGAACAGGCCTTCCTTGGCCTGAATGAAGGCCTCAGGCTGGCCGAGCACAGGCACGTCGAGGTAAGCCAGCACATTGCGCAGATGCTGTTGTGCCAGCGCGGTGCCAATGGCGCCGGTCGATACGCCGATGACGCCCGCGGGCTTGCCGGCCCATGCATTGCGGCCGTAGGGCCGTGACGCATGGTCGATGGCATTCTTCAACACACCGGGTATCGAGCGGTTGTATTCCGGCGTCACGAAGAGCAGGCCATCGGCCGCCAGGATTTCAAGCTTCAGACGCTTCACGACATCGGCCTGATTCGCATCGTCGTCCTGGTTGTACAGCGGCAGGTCGCCAATCGTCACCGGCTTGAATTCGAAGTCTGCCGGCGCCAGCGTCGGCAGGGCGCCAGCGAGCTGGTGGTTGAAGGATTCGCGGCGCAGGCTGCCGACCACGACTGCGATCCGGACCTTGCTCATGTTGACCCCCAGGTGCGACCGATCGGTCGAATGCATTCAAGCGTTCAAGCATGTTCTCAACGCAAGAAACTGTCATTGCGCAGGCTCAGTCCCACATGGCGCTCAGGGTTGCTCAGCGTCGGCCACGGTGATGCAGGATCGATTGTCGGCTTGCGAGTGTCCGACATGCCCCTGCAGCCCCTTTGGTCCGCCAGGGCACAGACATGCCGATCGGATTGCCGCAGTCTGCACTTCCCATGTTGTCGATGGACCCACGTCGGCCCTTACACCGGGTGCAGGCAATCAACGAAGGCGAGCCATGAACAGATCGGTCAGAACAGATGTCGAAGACCCCGCAATGTGGCGCGGGTCCGCGCTGAAGTCGCCGACTGCCCTTGATTCGGCGGCAGCCCGGCCTGCGCCCAGCTGCTGACCTGCATGAGCACGTGGCCATGATCAGCACCGCATTGACCGAGATGTTCGGCCTGCAGCACCCGATCGTGCTCGGGCCGATGGGCGGCGTGTCAGGCGGGCTGCTTGCCGCGGCCGTCTCCAATGCCGGTGGCCTCGGCATGGTCGGGGGTGGTTATGGCGACCCGGCGTGGCTGCATGCCGAGTTGGCCTGCGTGAGGGCCAACACCCGCGCACCCTGGGGCGTCGGCTTGATCACCTGGTCGTGCGAACCCGAGCTGGTTGCCCTGGCCTTGAGCTATCGGCCGCACGCGTTCATGCTCTCCTTCGGCGACCCCCGCCTTTACGGTGCAGCGATCCGCGCAGCCGGATGCAAGCTGATCTGCCAGGTGCAGGATCTCGAGGGCGCGCGCCTGGCGCGCGAGGCGGGCGCGGATGTCATCGTCGCCCAGGGGACCGAGGCGGGTGGCCACGGGGGAACGCTGGCGACGATGCCCCTGGTGCCCGCGGTGGTCGACGCCGTGACGCCGATACCCGTCGTCGCGGCAGGCGGCATCGCCGACGGGCGCGGATTGGCTGCGGCTCTGATGCTGGGCGCCCAGGGCGCCTTGATCGGGACGCGCTTTTGTGCAAGCACCGAGGCACTGGGGCATCCTGAGGCCAAGCAGCGCATCGTGCACGCGCATGGCGGGCAAACCAGCCGCACCCGCGTGTTCGACATCGTGCGTGGCTACGACTGGCCAGCGCCTTACACCGGTCGCGCATTGCAAAATCACTTCATGCAGCAATGGCACGGTCGAGAAGCCGTGCTGGCGAATCAGCTTGAACCCGAGAAAGCGGCCTACGCTGTGGCAACTCGCGGCGCAGATTTCGACACCGCGTTGGTCTGGGCCGGTGAAGCGGCCAGCTTGATTCACAGTGTCGAAAGCGCGTCCGATCTGGTTGCCCAGATCAGCGCACAGGCACAACAGCAACTTTCCAGGTCAGCGCACTGGCGGCGCGGCTGAAGCCGCGCCATGGGCTAGGGCCCCAAACTGGGCGTATCGGATCAATTCGACCCGACGGCCCGCCGAGCAGGCCCACCGTTGTCGTGCTGGTAGAACTCACCGGTCCGGCTTTCGAGCAGTGCACGATCGAGCACTTCGATGTGACCACGCTGGTAGCGGATCGCACCCAGACGGCGCAACCGGCCGGCCGCCTCGGTGATCCCTTCGCGTTTCACCCCGAGTGCGTCGGCGATCACCTCGTGCGTCATCGTCAGTTCGGTGCTCGGCACCCGGTCAAGACTCAGCAGCAGCCAGCGACAGAGGCGTTGCTCGACGGTGCCATGCCGATTGCACGCCGCCGTCTGCACGATCTGCCCGATATACGAGGCGGTGTACTGCAGCAGCACATGCATCAGGGCGCCGCCGCGACCCACCTCTTCCAGCAGGCTCTGCGCGGGCAACCTCAGGCCCGAACCGGCGCTTTGCACGCTGGCACGCACGTTCAACGTCGATTCACCCAGCAAGAGTCGAACGCCGACAAGGCCTTCGCGTCCGATCAAGGCGACTTCGGCAGACCCGCCGTTCTCCAACACGAAGCTCATCGCGACGACCGCGCTCTCGAGAAAATAGACGCCGCGCATCGGCACACCGGGCTCGAACAGGACACTGCCAGCCGACATCTGCACACGCTGGAGCTTCGGGCTCAGGCGCTCCATGACGTCATCGGGAAGCGAAGCCAACAAGGCGTTCTGCGGTGGGCAAGACGATATGGGCATGACGCTTCCTCCCTGTGCACGGCCGTGGACGGTCGCTGCTTCGCGACGTGTCTGGTCGGCACCGCCGGCAAGCTGCCGACAGCTTGAGCGTAGCCCCTTTTCCCGCTCTCGATTGCGGCGGGCTTCAATTTCCCCAGCATGGCTCGGGGCACCCCGGCGCGCCGACCGGTATTGGCGCCTGTTGCCCCGGGTCACGCTGAAGTGACTGGTGCCGCGCCCTTCATGTGTCCGCCAACGAACAGACGGTCGAATTGATCGCGTCCAGACTGAACTTCCGCGGACGTCTGCCTTGTCCGCCCCGTTGGGCGGCCAGGGTCGAGGCCCGAGTGACATTCGAACAAGGAGCAACGACATGCGTGCCCGAGACATCATGACCACACCCGTCATCAGCGTCACACCCGATACCGCGGTCCTGCAGGCTGCGGCCCTGATGGTCGAACATCGAATCAACGCCATCGTGGTGATCAGCGGCAATGCGATCGTCGGCATCGTCAGCGAAGCCAATCTGCTGCACCGCTACGAACTCGGAACGCAACGCGATCCGGCGGCGCGCCCGTGGTGGCGGCGGCTGTTCGACTCTGATGCTGCAGCCTGGAGCTACGTCGAGGCGCATGCGATGAAGGTCCGGGACATCATGACCCCACAGGTCTTCACGATCGAGGAAGACACGCCCGCCGTCGACATCGCGGCACTCTTCGAGCAACACAAGATCAAGCAGGCTCCGGTCGTCAAGGCAGGGTCGGTGGTCGGCATCGTCAGCAGAGCCGACTTCGTGCGTGCGCTGGTGGCGCGGGCCAAGCCAGGGCAAGAGACACATGCAAAGAGCGATGCAGCGATCCAACGGGCGCTGCTTGCCGAACTCGAGTCGCAGTCGTGGTGGCATTCGGATCGCAGCAACGTGAGCGTCAGCGGCGGCGTCGTTCACTACTCGGGCCAGGTGAGTTCGCAGGACGAGATGGCGCCAGCCCGCGTGGCTGCCGAGAATATTGCCGGGGTCCGTTCGGTCGAAGACAGCCGCACGGTCTCGATTCCAACCGCGGGATACCCGGCGGGCGGCTACTTGTGAAGTCGGCGCGCAGCAAGCCGCTGTTCGGGTTTGCTGCGCGCCAGCAGCAGATTCAACAGCACGACGGCATCGTTGTGCGCTTCGTCGTGAGCTGAATAGACGAGCGTGACGCGACCCTTCTGCGCCAGATCGTGCAACTGCTCGAAGAGCTCAGGATGCTGGCGCACCTCGTCGGCATAACGGCGCTGAAATTCGGCCCAGCGCGCAGGGTCGTGGCCGAACCACTTTCTCAACTCGGTGCTCGGCGCCAGATCCTTCAACCAGAGATCGAGCGCAGCGTGGTCCTTGCTGACGCCGCGCGGCCACAACCTGTCGATCAGCACCCGCATGCCATCGTCGGCAGCAGCCGGTTCATAGGCCCGCTTCAGCTTGACGTTGTCGGCGCTGATGTGCGCGTTCATGGTTCAGGCCTCGCGGCTTGCTTTCTTCGCCGCCACCTGGTTCATCGTGTCGAGCGCCAGGTTTGAGTGCGCATAGGCGCCGCCGGCGCGCATCTCGGCGGCAACCCAGATCGCTTCCATCACTTCTTGTTGCGTCGCCCCCTTGCGCATGGCGCTGGCGGTGTGACCGCGGATGCAATACGGGCATTGGGTGACGTGGGCGACGGCGATGGCGATCAGATCCTTCGTCTTAGCAGACAAGGCGCCATCGGCGAACACGCTGTCGCTGAAGGCCTTGAACGCGGCCGCGGTGGCGGGTGCCAGATCCTTGCGCTGGCGATGCAGGTCGATCGAGGGTTCGGGGTACATGAGGTGGTCCATGATTTGCTCCGGGGTATGACGATCAAGCACTCTCGGCAATCTGGCGCTCGAACTCGACTTCGCAACGCAGTCCCTCGAGATCGCGGTGGACCACGGCGACTGCCAGCCTCTTGCCGCCACGGCTGTAGCTGAGTTTGCAATCGCGCGCCGCCAAAGACCCGTCGATGTCGACACGATCGAAACGCTCGGCATGGCCGACGTAAGCAAGACCGAAGTCGTATTGCTCGGTCCAGAAGAACGGCACCATGTCGAAAGCTTCGCGCTGGCCGAGCATGTTGCGTGCGGCAACCTGGCCCTGGCGCTCGGCAACAACCCAGTGTTCGACCCGGATCGGCTCACCGCTCAGACGATCGGGCCAGCGTGCGATGTCACCGGCAGCGTAGATCCCCGCGACACTGGTGGCCAGGTAGCGATCGACACTGACCCCGCGATCGAGCGCCAGCCCTGCCTGCTCGGCCAGCTTGAGCGCCGGGCGCACGCCGATGCCGACGACGACCAGATCGGCTTCGAGCACATCGCCGTTGTCCAGCGTCACCCTGTGTTCGCCGATCGCCGCTACGGTTGCACCCAAATGAAAGTGAACGCCGTGATCTTCATGCAGCTGGCGCAGGAACGCGCCAATATCGGCGCCCAGCACACGCTCCATCAACACGGTTTCGCGGCCGATGACGTGCACATCGAGACCGCGCGCACGCAGCGATGCGGCGGCTTCGAGCCCGATGAAGCTGGCGCCGATGACGACAGCATTCTTCGACCGTGATGCCGTGGCGATGAGTGCGCGGCTGTCGGCCCAGGTGCGCAGCACATGCACATGAGGCTGCTTGGCACCCGGCACGTCGAGCCGCACCGGCTCAGCACCGGTGGCCAGCAGCAGCGCATCCCAGGCGTGATGGCTGCCGTCTTCGAGCTGCACTTCGCGCTTGGCGGCATCGATGCTGGCAACACACGCATTCAATTTCAGGTCGATGCGCTGATCGCGGTAGAACTCGGGCGAGCGCAGCGCGATCCACTCCTCGGGCGCACTGCCGGCCAGGTAGTTCTTCGACAGGTTGGGTCGATCGCAGGGCAGCGAGTCGTCGGCACTGAGCAGCGTGATCTTGCCGTCGAACTGTTCGCGCCGCAGCATCTCGGCTGCGGCGTTGCCCGCCGCGCCACCGCCGATGATGACGATGGCCCGGGGTAGATCGGCCATCCTGGGCGTGCGCGTCGGCGACGATGGGATGGGCTCGATCTTGTCGCCGACAACGACCCTGCCATCGCGCAGCGCGACGTGCCGACACGACACTGCGTTCAGCCCCGGTGCGCGCACGGCCTCGCCGGTGCGCAGGCTGAATGCGGCGTGATGCCAGGGGCAGCGCACGGTGTCGCCGACCACCAGCCCTTCGGCCAAGGGGCCGCTGTAATGTGTGCAGACGGCGCCGACCGCGAACAATTCGGCGCCGCGGCGCACGACGATCACCGGCTCGCCCTGGGCGTGGCCGAGCAAGGGTACCGCCTCGGTCAATGCCGACGCCGGGATTCCCTGGCAGAGGTCGGGACCGGCCAACTCGACGTTTTCATCACTCATGGCAGATCTCCAAGTTTCATCAGTGCAAGGGCGCCAGCTTCACACCCGGCACCTTCAGGGCCTGTGCGACGTCGAACATCGCCTGATTCAGGATCTTGTGGGTGTTTTCGTCGGCCCCATGGCCGTACTTGGTGTCGATGTCGATCATCACCTTGACGTGAATGGGATTCGACAAGGCCTTGTCGAACAGGTAGCCGGACCACCAGACGCCGTCAGGCGCGGTGCCTGCGCTCACCAGTGTGCGGGCCAGTTTCACCCCCTTCAGGTCAGCAGGTGCCGCCGGCAGTTTGACTCCGGCCTCGGTGGCGCGGGTCAGCCCGGCCTTGACGGCGAAGGTCATGCCTTCGATGAAGCTGGCCACGTCCTTTTCACCATACTGCTTGTTGAGCTTGGCAACCTCGGCGTTGACGGTCTTTTCTCCGAGCATCGACACCAGCGCCTTCGCAAAGTCGAAATTGTTGGCGCCACCACCGGCCACGACCAGCGCTGCCGTGACATCCAGAGCCGGGGCACCGGTGTAGATCGGGCCGCCGAACCAGTTCATTCCCGACATGGCCATCGGTGCAGCGGCGGGCGTTGCCGCCATCACGACGCCGCCGAAGGCGACACCACCCAGCGCCAATGTGGCCACGATCACGTTCTTGCGGATATTCATTGCCAATTCTCCTGCTTGTTGAGGCGTAGCGTCATGCCGTTGAAGGCGTCGCATCGCTGCATGCAGCTTGATCCTGAGCCGGCGGCCTCGTCTGTCCTGTTGCATACAGACTGGCCCCGGCTGCCGCCGGAGCTCATCGATTGCGTCCAACGGCAGCGTTCTGGATTCGTTCCGTTTCATGCGCAGTTCAGCTCGACACCGCTCGCACCGTTCAAGGCATCGAAGCCGGAACAATGGCCTGTCGTTGGCGCTGGCGCTGGCCCGTGCGGGTTCGCAGAGAGCGGTCTTCTGCAGGCTGGAAACGCAAAGACGTGGCGGCGCTCATCGGCACTTCATCGGCCGGGTGGGTTCAATCCAAGCTGATTCGGCGGATGTCGAGGGTGAAGGGGCCGGCCTGACGCGCGGCGATCATCAGGCCGACCTGGCGGATGCGCGCTGGGTCCAGGCTCGGCGCGCCCAGCACCTCTCGGCCGCGGAAGCTGGCGCGGAAGTCTGCGAGCGGCAGCCGCAGGGTCTGCCATTCGTTCATCGCAGCGGCAAAACCGGCCTGGTAGTTCAGGCTGTCGAATCCGTCGTCGGTGAGGAGGCTGAGCTTGAACTGCCGGGGCTCGCCTCGCAACTCGATGGAGCAGGCCGTCGCGTTGGTCTGGCCTCGCTCGCCAGGGCTCGATCGCACTGAGGCGAAGCCCCCGTTCTGCTCGAGCGAAACCAAGCCTTCGAAAACCGCATGGGCGGTCGGGTCATGGCGAAGTCGGCTGCGCGATATGCCGCCCATCACGCGGTCGTCGATCGCGCGCCATGCGTCCACCGCGCTCGGGTCGCTGAAATCGAAGAGCAGCTTGTGCATCGACAGATTCTGGCTGCCGGCAGGGCATCAGTACCCAAAAGGCACAAAGCCCCGCACTTGTGCAAGCCATCGACCGCAGGCCTCACCGGGCGCGGCTACAGCGGCGCGGCCGGTGCGGCGGCAGCGCCGCTCAGGTTGGGGCCGCGCAGGTCGGCGAGGCTGAAGCCACGGTTCACGCTCAGGCCGCTCAAGGCCCAGTCATGTGCCGGCAACCGCAGCGGGTGCACCACCTCTTCGTAGAAACGCGTCGGCCACAGCACACCGAAGCGGCGGCTGAAGTCCAGCCAGTCCACCTCGGCCACCGCACCGCGCGTGCCGGCAAAGCCTTCCAGCGTGAAGCGCAAGCGGCGCGTGAGCTGGTCGTCGCGGTCCACAAGCACGGTCACGCGGTCCTTCGGCGAGCGCCCCAGGCCTGGCCGCAGCCAGACCTGCACGGCATCGCACAAGCGGCCATTGACCCGTTCGGTACCGTTCACTTCAATGGGCATGCAGCGACCAGCCAGCCACAAGGGGCCAAGCAGGAACAGGCCGCAACATTCGGCCACCAGCGCGCTGGCGGCCGCGCGCGCAGCGTCGGTGCTGGCCTGGCCGTCGTACCACAGACCCAACTCGTCTGGCCTGGCGGTGGCGGCGTCGCCGCGGTGCCAGAACACGTGCTTGCGCAAGCGCGGGTCGTCGCTGCCCCGCCAGGACTGTGCCACTGCGCCCAGTGAAGGCAGCAGCCGTTCTTCGCTGGCGCCGCGGTAGGCACGGTCCACCACCTCGGGCTGGATGCCGTTGATCAGCGGCCGCCACTGGCCGGTGAAGGCGACGCTGATGTCCTGGTACTGGCGGTAGGCCTCCAGACCATGCGCCAGGGCGCTGTCCATCAGGCGCGCCTGCGCAGCCGCTGCGGCGGCGCTGGAACCCGGCGGCGGGTTCAGCGGCAGCGGCGTTCCGCAGGCGCCCAGCAACGCGGCGGGGGCCAGCAGGCCGGCGCAAAGCACCAGGCGGCGATCAGGATTGAGGGCTTGCATGCCCAAGACCATAGCAGCAGCAACTTTGCGATGCAGGCCGCGGGCCATGACAGCCTGCAGCCGTGACCAGACCCAGTCCGTGATGCAGCGGGTTTCGGCATTCGGTGTCAGCCACGTACGCCGGCCCCTTCATCACCCTGACGATGAAACACCCCAACCCTACTGTGAGCACCAGTGTCCAGTGCAGCACCACGACACCGAACATCGTGTAGTCCCACAACGGCAGTGCGCCGTTGCTGGCGCCAAGCTCACGAACGGCTGGTGCCAACACGCGATCGCGCCCGCCAGCGGCAGCGGCAGCGGCAGCGGCAGCGCCAGCGGCAGGGGTGCGGCGCTTGGTGGGCGTGGTGGCTGACAGGCCACTTCGTCGCGAGCCGTGTTTGTGCTGGATGGCGTCAGCCTCGGTATGAGCCTCGCGGGTCTTGCGCAGGCCGTAGAGGCGTCCCTTGGCCGCCGCCACGGCGCTGCACTCGTCCACGATCGGGGCCGGATAGGCCGCGGTGCCGAACTCTGGCACCCACTGGCGAACGTACATGCCCAGCGGGTCTTGATCGCTTGCCTGTTTGGCCGGCGAATGGATGCGCAGCGTGTTGATGCCGGTGGTGCCCGACTGCATCTGCATCTGGCTCCAGTGGATGCCGGGCTCGAAGTCGAGGAACTGGCGCGCCAGAAATAGCCCCGGCTCGCGCCAGAGCAGCCACAGGTGGTAGGCCGCAAAACTGACCAGCATGGCTCGCATGCGAAAGTTCAGCCAACCCGTGGCGCGCAGCTGGCGCATGCAGGCATCGACCATTGGGTAGCCGGCGCGACCGTGCGCGCGACGTTGCGCCATTCGATGGCCGGCTCGTCTTCGAGCCTTTGCATGAAGTGGCAGTGCCAGCGCAGCCGGCTGGCAAGGTGAGTGAAACGAAACTCGCGCCGCAGCGACTGCAGCACTTGCGGCATGGCACCGGTGCGCAGGAGCACTGGCAGTCCACGTGCCGCCAGGTCGAGCTGCAACTCGGCCACACAGTCGAGCAGGAAGCCGACATGGCGTGGGTCGCACTCGGGGCTCGCCAGCCACTGCGGCTCGATCACCACCAGGCCGAGCGCGCTTTCGAAGTGCATCGCTTCTGCCAGCGGGGCGTGGTCGCGCACGCGCAGATCGCGCCTGAACCAGACCAGCGCCGTCGCGCCTGTCATGTCGCGGGCCCCGTGCAGCACCGCATCGGGTCGAAGAGTTTCTGCTGTCGGCCGCCACCACGCAGCCGCTGATGTGCCAGCCGGCGCCACTCTGCCGCTCGAGCAAATCGGCGGCTTTCCAGAGGCGCCTTCGCGATCACGCAACTGCACAGGCTGCGTCACCGTTCCTTGGGTCCCAAGCTCGACTTGCGCCTGTAAGAACGAGACGTCGGCCGGCCGAACCATCATGGGCTAGCCGCTTCGCACCATAACCATGACGCATGACAGCGCAGTATCCAAGCCAATGCCTGGCAAGGCTCGTCGGGCCGCGGGTCATGACTTGCTCCCGGTGAACGGGAAGGGTGGCTGCGCCGCAGCTGCACGGTCGGGGCCTTCGGCCTGCGGCAGCGGGGGATGGCCCATCTTCTGGCCGTCCCACTGTCGGCCGCACCAACATCGGCCTTCAGTGTCGATGATGCAGGTACCGCTGCCGCAGCAGCGTGGGTCTTCGTTCATGTGCAACTCCAGGGTGTCGCTTCGCTGCTGTCGGCAGCGGTTTTGATATCACTTCACGAGCGGCCGTACGGTGGTGAAGCCGCCATCCACGGCAATCACTTGACCGGTGAGGCGTGCCGCGCCGTCACCGAGCAGCCAGGCCATCACGTCGGCCACCTGTTCGGCCGTCTGCACGCCGCCCAGCGGGTATTGCCGCGCGGCGCCCTCGCGCATGGCCGGCAGCTTCATCATGCCGGCCGTCATGGGCGTATCGGTCAGGCCCGGAGCTACGGCGTTGACGCGCAGGCCCTGTGCGGCATAGGTGGCCGCGGCGCTGCGCACCAGGGCTTCGACGCCGCCCTTGGCTGCAGCGATGGCCTCGTGATTCGCCACACCGATGCGCGCCACCACCGAACTCGCAAAGACAGCGGCACCGGGCCCGCGCTGCAGCGCCGCGATCCAGGCCTGCAACATGAACACCGCGCTGTCGAGGTTGACGCGCATGACATCACGATAGGCATCCAGCGGGGTGCGGTGCAGCGGCGCGATCAGCGTGCTGCCCACGCAGTGCGCCAGCAGCGTCGGCGCAGCGCCGAGCGCGTCCGTGCAGGCGGCGATGGCCAGCGCGGCGCCCTCTGGCGTGGTGGTGTCGGCGGCGATGCGCACGGCAGCCTCCACGTCGGCCAGGCGCCCTGCATCGCGACCTACCGCGGCGACGCGGCAGCCTTGGGCGTGCAGCTGGCGCGCCAAGGCGCGGCCGATGCCGCCACTGGCACCGGTGATGAGGGCGATTGCGTTCATGGTGTGTTCCAAAGCCGTAGAGGGTTCGAGATCAGCGGGGTGGTCACGAGCCGCCGTCGCGACTTTTCGGCTGCTCCAGCGCAGGCCGGTCCAGACCGGGCTGATCCAAACCGGGCTGATCAAAACGAAAAGCCCAACGTTGCAACATCGGCCGCCAGCGCAGGAAGAGTCTGTAGCCGCGCTCCATCACCCAGGCCGCACCCGGCAGGCGGCCGGCCAGGGCCAGCCAACGCCAACCAGGCAGCGCGGCCCACAGCGCCAGGAAGGCCTGCGCGCCGCTGAGCAGTTGGCCGTCGCGGCCGCGCACGTGAAAGCGCGCCAGAAGTTGCTCGCGCGTGGTGCCGGGCGGCAGTGGCAGCGTGGTGTCGCTGACATCGACAAAACACACCGGCCCATCGGGCTGCAGTGGCTGCAGGCCGCGGTAGACGCCGATCTCGCGGCGGCACAGCGGGCAAGCGCCGTCGTAGAGCACGGTCAGCGGCAACGCCTCCTTGATGTTCACTTTCGAATCTTCGGTCACCATGCGGGCACCTCGTTGACGGCCAGCAGGTCGGTGGCCGAGTGCACCCCGCGCGTTGCGCGGATCCACCATTGAGAGAAGGAATCGCAGCGCCGATCGACGGGCGGAAACAGCGCCGGCGCCGCGCCACACTCGGCCCAGCGTGCCAGCCAAGGCGTGAGGTGCGGCTCGTCGATGCTGCGCACCCGGCGGGCGCCTTTCAACGCAGTGCCGATGGCGCCGGCGTCACCGTGCCAGCGCTTCGAAGTCAGCTCGGTCTTGCGGCTGCCGACGAATTGCCAGCGGCGCTCGCTCCAAGGCCAGGCGCGGTGGAAGTCAGCCACGAAGACGCCGATCACTTGCGTGTCGGGGGGTAGGGATTCCGGCAGTTCGCCCAGACTCCTGGGGTGGACCAGCCAGACGTCGCGACCGGCGACGGCGGCCGCGTCGTGGGTCGTCAAGCCCAGTTCGCCGGGCGGCTCGGCGGTCAAGCGCGGTTCGATCGACGACGGGCTGCTCGGCGGCACGCGGTACGTGTCCTCGCCCTCCCCCGCCATCTGGCGCGCTGGCTCGCATTCTGTCTCGCATACTGGCTCGCGTGCCACACGGTCCAGCGCTTCGTAAGACGTGTCGATCACGCTGCCAGGGCTGTGCCAGGACTCGGGGGCATAACGGGCCACGTTATCGGCATTGAAGAGATAGGGCTTGTGGCTTCCAGTGCCAGCCACCCATTGCCAGCTGATGTGGTTGCTGGCCAGGTCGCCGTCGAGCAGGTGGCCATACAACCAGTCTGCGGCGACGCGCCAGTGCACCTTGCGCAGGTGCACCACGTAGCTGGCCAGCCACATGCGCGCATGGTTGTGCAGCATGCCGGTGGCGTAGAGCGCACGCACCGCTTCGTCCACCGCGGGCACGCCGGTGTTGGCCTGGCGGATGTCGGCCGGCAGCTCGCGGGCGTAGGCGGTGTCGGGCAGCAGGCCTTCGTGCAGCGACTGCAGGATGCCGTCGCCTCGGTGCTGCCAGACGTGGCGGAAGTAGGCCCGCCAGCCGAGCTCGCAGACGAACTTGTGCTGCACGTCCAGCGCATGGCGCTTGGCCACGCCGGCCAGCACGTCGGCGAGCGTGACGAAGCCGTGCGTGATGTACGGCGACAGCTGGCTCACGGCGCCGTCGAGCGCGTTGCGCGTGCGTGCATAGGCGGCCGGTCGCACGGCGGCGATGCGGGCCTGTGCTGCTGCAAGTGTGGGCGCGAAGTGCATGAGCGCAGTTTCAGGTCCGATCGCTTCATTCATGTGCCGTACCCACCTCACCCCGGCGGATGGCCGCCGCACGATCGTTCACCGCCCGCTTCTGCGCATCGCTCAGGCGCGCCACGTTCTTCACCTGCAGTGCCATGCGCGGGTTTTTGGCCAGCGTGGCCTCGTGCCGAATCAGAAAGTCCCAGTACAGCGTCGTGAAGGGGCAGGCGCTGTCGCCGCTGCGCTGTGCGGGGTCATAGCGGCAGCCCTTGCAATGCGGGCTCATGCGCTGGATGTACTTGCCGGTGGCGATGTAGGGCTTGCTGCCCATCACGCCACCGTCGGCGTACTGGCTCATGCCCAGCGTATTGGGCAACTCGACCCATTCCACTGCATCGACGTACACCGCCAGGTGCCAGGCATGCACCTGCTTGGGGGCTACGCCCAGCATCAGCGCGCACAGGCCGGTGACCATCAGGCGCTGGATGTGGTTGGCGTAGCCGTGCTCCAGCGTCTGCGCGAGTGCGTCGCGTAGGCAGGCCATGTCGGTGTTGCCGGTCCAGAACCAGGCGGGCAGGTTTTCGCGGGCGCCCAGCGCATTGCGTTCCAGATAGGCCGGCATCTGCGTCCAGTAGACGCCGCGCACGTACTCGCGCCAGCCCAGAATCTGGCGGATGAAACCTTCGACGCTGGCCAGGGGTGCGTGTCCGTCGTGGTACGCAGCCTCGGCCGCAGCCACCACCTCGCGCGGGTTCAGCAGCTTCAGGTTGAGAGCGGCCGACAGGTGCGAGTGGTACAGCCAAGCGTCGCCCGGCCACATCGCGTCTTGGTATCGGCCGAACAGCGGCAGCCGCTCGGTGATGAAGGCCTGCAAGGACTGCAGCGCCTGCGCCCGTGTCACCGGCCAGGCAAAGCTGTCCAGCCGGCCCGGGTGGTCTGCGAAGCGCTGGTTGACGAGCGCGATCACCTCGCGCGTGACGGCATCGGGTGCGAACTGCGCGCGCGCTGGCACGGCGCCCGGGCCGGCCGCGTCGAATGCCTCGCGGTTGTCGGCATCGAAATTCCACTGGCCGCCGACCGGCTCATCGTCCTGCATCAAGACCTGATGCCGTTTGCGCTGCTCGCGATAGAAGTACTCCATGCGCAGCGCCTTGCGGCCTTGCGCATGCGCCGCGAAGTCGCGGACGCTGCTGAAGAAGTGGCGGTCTTCGCGAATGTCCAGCGGCAGCTTGTGGGCATCAGCCAGGGCGCTGATGGCCTGCAACACGCGCCAGTCACCCGGTGCCGTCATCACCAGACCCGCCGGTTTCAGGCGGGCGGTGTCGGCCCGCAACTGCGTCGTCAGGCTGCCGGCGCTCGCCACGGCGTCCATGCGGGTGTAGTGCAGTGGGCGGCCGGCACCCTGCAGCGCCAGCGCGAAGTGGCGCATCGCCGCCAAGAACATCGCCGTGCGCGGCTTGCTCGACCAGACGTGGGTCGATTCTTCGGCCGCTTCGGCCATCCATACCGCGTCGACGGCCGCATCGAAGCCGTCGAAGCCCGATGCGTCGAGGTCGAGTTGGTCGCCCAGCACGACGATCAACGAACGCAGCTCAACCACGCGAGACCACTTTGCGCCGACAGGCGTCGGAGCAGTACTTCACCTCGGCCCAATTCTTGGCCCAGCGACGCCGCCAGCTCATGGCCAGCCCGCAGGCCGCGCAGGGCTTGCTGGGCAACGCGGCCTTGTTGCCGCGAAAGCTGGCGGCGGGCTGCGTCACCGTGAAGCCGCGACGCCGGCGGGTGTGTTCACGCCTTCTTCGCCCAGGCGCTGCACCAGCCCGCACTTGCAACCTGCTTGCCGTCGAACAGCGGAAAGCCGGCGCCGGCGTGGCCGGCACCGAACACCGCAAACTTCTGAGCTTTACGAACAATCATGACTTAAATGCTACCCGTTTACGGTTCATGACGAGTTCATAGGACAAATTAGTGGTTGCTGGGTCAGAATCAAGCGAGTCAAAAGAGAGTCAACTAGGAGACATGATGAAAAGTAGCTCTTCATTGCCGTCCACACAGCCATCGACGGGCACTGGGGGTGAATCGCTCCACCGCAGCGGCGCGGTAGCCCGCATGCTGCGCATGCCTGTGGCGACCCTGCGCGTCTGGGAGCGCCGCTACGGATTGGCGCAGCCCGTGCTGTCGCCTGGGGGCCAGCGGCTTTACTCTGCCGACGATGTGCGACGCCTGGCGTTGATCAAGCAGCTGTCGGACCTGGGTCACGCCATCGGCAGCCTGGCGCCACTGGACATGCTGCAGTTGCAGCGCGTGGCGTCCACGCACGCCGATGCGCTGGCGGCCACGCGGAAAGGTGAGCACCCGGACGCGAGCCCCTTACCGTCCGCCCGAGCCTGGCGGTTGGCGGTGATTGGTACTGCGCTGGGCACCCGGCTGCAGCGGCCCGCGCTGCTGCGCCGGATTGGCCGGCCCGTGGCGCTGCTGGGGCCGTTCGAAGACGCCGCACAGGCTTCTGCCGCGTTGCGAGGCTCCGCCGTCGATGCCCTGCTTGTCCATGAACCACTGCTTCACGAAGGCTGGCTGGCTGCCATTGAAGCGGCCGCACCAGCCTTGGCGGGGGTGCCGCGAGCGGTGCTCTACAGATTTGCCGCCGAACCGGTGTGTGACGCGTTGGCTACGGCCGGCACCGCCTTGCTGCGAGAGCCGCAGCCCGATGCGGTGGTGGCGCAGTGGCTGCACGGCCTGTCCATCGTGGCCGCGGCATCGCAGCCCCCGGCGAATGAGCGCGTGCGTTCGGATGAACCGGTGCCGCCGCGCCGCTGGGACGATGCTGCCTTGGGCGAATTCGCGGGCCTGTCGTCGACCATCGCCTGCGAGTGCCCGCGCCACGTGGCCGAGCTGCTGGTGCAGCTGTCGCACTTCGAGGCCTACAGCGCCGAGTGCGAGCACCGCAACACGGCCGACGCCGAGATCCACGGCTACTTGAGGCGAGTCGCGTCCGGCTCGCGCGCCCGTTTTGAGGCGGCACTCGAACATGTGGCCTTGCACGAAGGCCTGATGTTGCCTCCGTCCTTGCCCCCGTCACGGCCTTCATCTC
>Ga0138256_10002319_pt1 | contig 20448 bp, 21 predicted proteins | sample KNB2016incub_MG_FD_105486 | JGI IMG/M metagenome (GOLD analysis project Ga0138256, IMG submission 105486) | Active sludge microbial communities from wastewater in Klosterneuburg, Austria - KNB2014incub_MG | ecosystem: Engineered > WWTP > Activated sludge > Unclassified | place: Austria... | reverse complement strand
GCGCCTGACCCGAACGAATGGGCGGCCGTGCGCGACGAGGTTGCGCGGAACGGACTTATCGGTCTGCTCGCGTCCGCTTGCCAGGACGGCGCGGTCGCGCTCGCGCCCGGGCAGTTGGACGATCTCAGAGCGCTCCAACAGTCGGCGGCGGCGTCCGCCCTCCGGATCGAGGCCGTCGCTCTCAGAGTGATCGAGCGGCTCGAGACCGAAGGGATTCCGGTACGGCTCCTCAAGGGGCTCGCCAGCGCGCACCTCGATTATCCGGATCCCGGGTGGCGGGAGTTCGGTGACGCGGACCTGCTCGTGCAGGCCGAGGACTTCGACCGCGCAGTGGCGGTGCTCGTGGCAGACGGGCACTCTCGCGACCTGGTTGAGCGCCGGCCGGGTTTTGATCGCCGGTTCGGCAAAGGGGTCACGATCTATGGGCCGGACCAGGTCGAACTCGACCTTCACCGGACCTTTACGAGTGGCGCGCTCGGCCTTCGCCAGCGCTGCGACGACCTGTGGCGCGAGTCGGCTTCGTTCGTGCTCGGCGGCCGCACAGTCCATGCGCTGGTGCCGGCGGACCGGTTCCTCCACGCCTGCTTTGCGGCCGTGCTCGGAAACACGACCCCTCGCGTAGCGCTGCTGCGCGATATCGTGCAGCTCCTCCTGCGAGACGACCTGGACGCGCCGGCCGTGGCGGAGCGGGCGACGCGCTGGGGTTGCGTGCCGGTGGTGGGTGCCGCCATTGCGGCCGCCGCGCGGGTGTTCGGGACGCTTCCCGATTCGCCGGTCCTGGCGTGGGTGGCTGCTGCGCGACCGCGCTGGCGCGACCGCGCCCTGCTCGCGACATACCCCGCGTTTGGCGGATCGCATACCGCCGCCCTCGTCGCAGGGGTGTTGGTCGTGCGGGGCCTCTCCGGGAAACTGGCGTACGCTCGCGCTCTGGTCCGGCCCACCCGTGAGTACCTCCTGGCGCGCCCCAGAGTCGGCCGCCGCGTACGGCCGCTGGTCGTCGACGCGCTGGCCCGACTGATGCGCCGGGTCGAATGACGCGCCGGATCGAGTGAAATTGACGGCCTCGGGCAGGTACCGCTATTGTCTAATGCCCGCGTTAGACTGAGCGGGTATCGCAGGAGGTATCGTGGCTGACGTTTCCGGAAAATCCAAGGTTTCCCGCAGGGAGTTATTGAAAGCATCGGTCGCCGCCGGCGGGCTGGCGTGGGTCGCACCACAGCTGCTCAGTCAGCCGGTGTCGGCCCAGACTGGGACCTGCGCGAATTGCCCATCCGGATCTTTCTTCCGCCTCAAGAGCACCGACCAGTGCGGATGCGACAGCGGTGTCGGCGCGAATGACTGTCTGACGACGGGCATCAACAGTTGTTGTCTCTTTAACAACGGCGTGACGCTCAGTTGCCCCGACGGCGACACGGACGTCTGGACCCTGGCCCCCGGCATCGAGTTATGCGCGGGCGCCGCGAAGTCGGGTACTGAATGTAATGCGGGCAACTACTCGATCACCGTCGTGAACAACCCCGACGGATCGACGACGGTCACGATCAACGATCCGTCGCCGCAGTCGCTGTCGCACAGCGAGATCCAGGTCTGCGTCCGCGGGTCGCTGCCGGGCCCCTGCGTCGCGGGGTGACGAGCCCGGCCGAAGGCGCGTCCTGGGCGGCCGATTATGTGGTCGGCCCGCTGCTCGGATGGTGTGTGCGTATCCGCTCGACCGACTACCGGGCGGGCGAGTACATGCGCGCCATCCTCGGCGGTGAACGCGGCTCACCCGCGTCCGGGGCGCGCCACCTCGACCTGCGGCTGACTGCCGCGTCGCTCGATCGTTTCGATCTCTGGATCGGCGATACCCTCGCCGCCGCAGACGTGCCGGCGTCGGAAGCGCCCGCCCGCGCGCTTGCCGCGCTGAACCGTTGGATCTGTTTCACGCCGGGACCGCTGCTCGTGCTGCACGCGGCCGCGGCGGCCCGATCCGGCGGAGCCGTTGCGCTCATCGGTGACAGCGGCGCGGGGAAGAGCAGCCTTGTGGCTGCCTTGGTCTGCGCCGGCTGGACGTATTTGAGCGACGAGGCGATCGGCGTCGATGCCGACGCCAACTTCCATCCCTATCTTCGTCCGATCACCCTCCGGCGCGGCTCGTGGAGCGCGCTGGCGCAACTGGAAGCGCGCCTGCCCGCGGATCGGCAGCGCTTTGCGGCCACCGAGTGGCACGTGCCCGCGTTGTCGCTGGACGCGGTTGCCGCCGCGCCGATGCCGCCGCGCGCTGTGGTGCTGGTGCGGCACGAGGCCGGCGCGCGGGCCGACCTCCGGCCCATCACGCGCGGCGCGGCGATCGAGCAACTCGTGCGGCAGTCCTGCAACCTCTCCCATTTCGGGCAGGAAGGTCTCGATCGGCTCGCGGCGGTCGTGCGCCAGTCGTCGTGTTTCGACTTCATCAGCGGGTCGGTCGGCGAGGGCGTGGGTGTAATCGAGCGCGGCCTGTGTTGCTGACCGTCCGGCGCCGACGTGACGCCGCCGAATGTCAGGGCGATGACGAGCCCGCCTTGCGCAACGCGCGAGCGCGGCGAGCAATCATGAGCGCGGGTCTGAGCGGGTAGTACAGACCGAACCAGCGATCCGGAAGCCTCAGCAGCCGCAGGTCGTTGGGCGACAAGAGGTAGCGCCACGACTGGTACGCCACCGACCGAGGGCTGCTCGTCAAGAGCGCGTTGAAGGCGGACTCGCGCAGCACCTGGGGTGCGGCCTGCGCCAGCGGCATCTCGTTGCCAGGCACGGGCGCGTCCCAGCTGCTGCGCATCAGGCGCAGCGCGAGTGGCAGCCTCCACGAGCGGGCGATCGCCGTGCCCACCTCGGCCGGCGGCTGCCATGCGAACAAGTCCCGGCACAGTGCGACTCCCAACAGCAGGGACGGGTGGCAGCCGAGCTGGCGCGCGCGACCCATGACCTGCAGCCAGTCCCACGTGCGGCTCGCCAGCACCCTGGGCAGGTCGGCCAGCCACTTGAGCCTGCTCCAGCCATGGCGCGCTCCGTGGTTGCACAAGTACAACAACAGGTCCACGTCACCCATGACCGGCAGGCTTGCGCCGCCCAGCTGGAGCCTGTCGGCGTTGGCGAGGATCTGATCCGCCGGCAACTGGAACTGGAATGGATCGTCGGCCAGTCGCCAGTGGAGTTCCAGCTTGCCGAACTCGGGGTTGTATTGCTGTTCTTCGTGATAGTGCGCAGCAAGGTACGCCGCGTGCTTCTTGCCGCGCGCCGCGAGATCGCCGTGAATGTGGGCGCCCAGTTCGCGGAAGCCGTGTTCGTGCAAGACGGCACGTGCCTGGTCAAGCTGGCCGGCAGGCACCCAGATGTCCAGATCGTTGGCGTGCCTCGCCGACGGAGCCACGTAGTAGCGCACAGCCAGCGTGATCCCCTTGAACGGCAACCAGTCGACTCCGGCTTCGGCGAACCAGCGCGCCAACAGGGCGTGCGCGCGCATGGCCTGCATCACCTTCACCGCGTTCAGTGTGGCGGCCTCCGACAGCGGGGCCATCAAGCCCGGCGGCAGATCCTGAGCTGGCAGTCCGCTCAGGACGCTTTGCACAAGGGAACCGATACGATGGCGCGTGATCACGAGTGCCACGAACGCAGGCACGTCGACTTCGCCCAGCAGGCGCCGAATCTCCGTCTGGTTTTCGGCGGTCGGTTCGACCCTGCAGCACAAGCAGGCGAGTTGAAACTCAGGAGAAAATCGGCTCAGGTGGCAGGGCGAGACGCTCATGCGCGGTGGTGGTCCTGCCGAGATGGTGTCGGCATCGTGGAGAAAGTATAGCCGCGTGACACAGGAGCGGGCTGCTCCTGTCCCTGTATGATGCGGTGCTGTGATGACGCGAGCCTCTGTCGGAATCCCGGTGGTGCCGTGGCGCTAGTCGGATGGGTGCGGCGAGGGCGCAAGGTCGTGAAACACATCCCTGGCGCCGCGCGATGCCGCGAGTGCTTCCTGCGGTGGTTTCACCCGCAGTACCGCAGTATCAGGCGACTCGAACGATTGAACGTGCCCGGGCTCCTGCAGCCATGGGCCAACACCAAGCGCAATCGGTATCCATCGATGTTCCAATTTGTCGGCTGGCAACTGGCCGCCCGACCTGCCCCCAGGATCCTGTCGTTTGGCTGCTCAACGGGAGAAGAAGTATTTTCACTTGCGCGCTACCTGCCGAATGCCGAACTCATCGGTATCGACATCAACCCGTACAACATCCGTCGGTGCCTGGCACAACTGGCAAAGGCCCCACACCCGGGAATGCAGTTCCTGTGCTCGGGTTCCGCTACGGACCTGGAGAGTGAGTCGTTTGACGCGATCTTCTGCATGGCAGTCACCCGGCACGGGACGCTCGAGGCACGTGAGCCTGATCGGTGTGACGACGTCTTGCCATTCGCTCGTTTCGATTCGCTGGTGACGCAATTGGCGCGGTGTCTGAAGCCCGGCGGCTACCTCGTGATCTGGAACAGCCACTTTCGTTTTTCTGACACACACAGCGCGGCGGGATTCGACGTGGTCATGAACGGTCCGTCGCACCGAACGAAGACGGGGCCGTTTTACGGAACCGACAATCGCCGCATCGATGGCCCGGCCTATCTTGAGGCGGTGTTCAGGAAACACGGTGGACGTTAGGCGCTGCCAACCTGCGGCTGGAGCCACCAGGCAAAAAAGGCCGCGGTCATGGCAGTGATCTGGACCTGATTGCTGAAGGCGATGTCGCCCGCCTCTCGTTGCGATGTATGCGCCAAGGCCCTGTCTAACCAGCGGAGGTCGACCCAGTCACCCACTCCGGCTGCACGCCATTGTCCGATGAGTTCGCGGGTTATCGGCGCAAAGGCGCGCAGGCGAACCAGGTGATCAGGAGACGCGGGACGTCCGTTCTTGCGAAAACGAATGGCATCTGGCAGGTGCCCTCCGAGCAGGTGGCGGCCAAATTCGCGATCGCCGTCCTCGGCCTGCAGAAAGCTTCGCGGCAAGCTTGCGAACAGGCGCAGCAACCTGAGGTCGCGGAAGGGATATTCCATGCGGATCGCTCCCGGCGCATATTCGTTTGGCTGGGAGAAGGCGTTTAATGCTGTTCGGCTATAGCCGAACAGCCCGTCGCCTGCGGGAACCACCGGCGGCAGCGCGGGTGGTGCAGCAAAGCTGTCGGGCAGGCTGGCCAACAGGTCAGGGGCCAGCCTCGCGTGAAAACCTGTCCCTTGCGGTTGCGGCGGCCTGAGCTGGCGCAGCACCTGGCGCACCAACGCCCGCATTCGCCGGCCCACGTCGCGGGGGAGCGGTGCAGGCATGTCGCCACGCGCAGTGACGCTGCCTTCGCCGAAGGTGCCATTCACCAGCAAGGTAGCGCCAAAGTCGCGGGCCACACCGTGCATGGCGTCGGTCAACGCGTGGCGGTTGCTGAGCAACGGTCCGTTCCGCCCCAGGAACAGCTCCGCGCGAGGAACGTATGGGTTGGCCTCTGGTGCCGGCCAGCACAGGTGCAGCTCCAGTCTCAACACCTGCGCAACCAGAGTGGCTTCGGCCCGTTCATCGACCAGTTCGGCGCCCGGCGGTGCGACCGAAGTGATTGCCCCCACTCGCTGTCCGGACGCCCTGGCCCGAGCGAGGAACGTTGCCAGCACTGTTGAATCCAGCCCACCGCTCAGCAGGATGGCGGGACGGGCGTCGCGGGCCAGGCGCTCGCGAGCGATCCGCGTCAGCAGGTTCTCCACCGCCACCAGGGCGTCGGCGCGACTTCCTTGAAAGGGGGCGATGTGAGGAAGCACGTCGGCGGTGCTGCGGGTCATTTGGCCATCAGGAGCGATGCGTATGGATTCGCCCGGGAGCACCTCGTAAACACCTTGCAGGATCGTGCGGTTGTCGCGCAAATGACGCGTGCGGACTCGGCCCAGTGACGCGGCCAGGCCGGTCGAGTCGAGCCGGCGCCCCACCCACTCCAGGCGGGCGAGGGCAAACACCGAAGGACTGATCGCCAGGCAACCGGCCCTGACGGCATAGAGCAGTGGGTCGCGCAGTGCGGCAGATTGGATCAGGGTGACATACCCCTGGTGGTCCACGCTGACGCACGTATATTCGCCGACCATCCGCGCGGGTAATTGGGGACCGAATCTGGCCAACGCCGCCTGGGCTATGGCAGCAGGGTTGGCGGTCGCAGCCAAACCCAGGGATCGGGCAAGGTCGCCTCCTTCTTCCACGTCGCCAACCAGGATCATCAACCCGGTTTCGTTTTCGACCCGGCTGACTGCAGCGGACTGCCTGTCAACCCCTTCGCACAGGTGTGTGGCCAAGCTCGAAGGCACGGCCAGGTTCAACGCCCTGGCATCGGCAGGATTGATCGGGCTACCAGCAAGGCCAACCAATCCGTAAATTCCGCTCTTCCTTACCAATAGCCGTGCTCCACTATTCGTTGTAACCGGGATTGTATAATCTTGCACCGGGACGCGAGCAAGCGCGTGGCGTTCATCTTTTGCTGAGGGCGGTTTCCCCAATGATCAACAAATTGACCTCTGGCGAACTGGCGGCGCAGGCTCGCGTACAACGGTCACCGTTGCGTCTGGTCACCGAGCAACGCCGGGTGATGACCGCTGCGCAAGAACTTGCCTTCCTGCAACAAGCTCATGCCACCAAACCGACCCCCGCCAGCCGCCAGAAGCTGGCCAAGCTGCTGATCTTCGAAGAGCGGCTGACTGAAGCGCACCAGCTATTGACCAACGTCGCCGACCTTCATGCGAACGAGTGTTTGATGCTGGCCAGTTGCTGCCTCCAGTTGGATCGGCCGGACCTGGACCGGGAAGCGGCGGAAGTGGCCCAGCGCGTGTTCAGCCTGACAGAAGACGGCAAATTCCATTCCGCCGCCCTGGCCTTTACGGGCAAGGTGCTGATCCGGCAGGGTGACCTGGCAGCCGCGCAGCAGGTGCTGCGGCGGGCGTTGGAGCTTGATCCGGCGAATTTGGATGCCTGCAAGCGCTTGGCCTTTGTGCACATGAAGAACGGTGACGATCGCGGTTTTGCCGCAACGGCAGACCTTCTGGCTCGCAAGGGGGTAAAGCACTGTCGCCTTTTCGCGGCGCAGGTTCTTTCACTCGCGCGAAATGGTCAGCGGGAAGAGGCTCAGGACCTTTGGGGCTTTGATCGCTTCGCGAAGCAGGACACGATCGCGCCGCCCGCGGGCTGGTCCGACCTGGAGGCATTCAATTCCGATCTTGCCGAGGAATTGCTGACTCATCCCGGCATGCGATTTGACCGCATCGGCAGTGCATCGAACCAGACATGGCGCGTGGAGCACCCTTTACGCGAAGACCGACCAGCGATCGCCGCTCTGGCCGACCTGTTGATTGACCGGATCGTGGCGCGCAGCACAGCGCTTGACGCCATGAACCACCCCTGGATCAAGGCTCGACCCAACAGTGCCTTTCTCCGGATGTGGAGCGTCACTACGGATTCCGACGGCTTCGAGGATTGGCACGTGCATCAGTTCGGCTGGATGAGCGGGGTTTACTATGTCCGGGTTCCGCAATCGATTTCGGCGGGTGACTCCGACGGCGGCTGCCTCAAGTTCGGCCTGCCTGACGACCTGGCCGGCTCAGCCATCGCCGCCGACTTCGGACACAGGCTGTTGCGTCCGCGCGATGGGTTGATGACGACCTTTCCATCGCACGTCTATCACCGCACCTTCCCTCACGCCACGGGCGAAAAGCGGATTTGCATGGGCTATGACGTCCGGCCGATAGACTGAGCCAGCGAGAGGCCGCCCGATTCTGGCCGGTCGAGGAACCATCCGGCATAGACGCGTCGCGGATTGGTGCCCGTCACCGGCAGCACCCGGTGCTCCAGTTCCGGCCGCACAGCGAATAAAAGGGCCGAGCCCGGTTCCACGTGGTCAAATGCCAGCAACAAGCCATCCGAGCCCTTGCGGCGCAGCTGGAACTGCCCGCCCTGAAACGGGCGGCCGGACAGGTTGATCACGATGGCCAACTTCCGAGCGCGATCGTTCATGTCGTCGTGCCAGTGCAGAGCATCCGCGCTATTCGGACCGTGTTGCGCCACGAGTCCAGTCACGGCGCGTAAGGGGACGCAACCTGTTACAACCTCCAGCCAGTCAAGCAGCGGCCGCCCGTGCAGAGCCAACGATAAAATGCGCCCGACGCGTTGCGGACGTTCCACGTGGCGGGTCCCGATTCGGCCCACAACATCCTCGCCAAAGGTGCTCTGGTCCACTCGCTCCAGCAGCACTGTCAGGAACGGCTGCGCCAGGATTTGGGGCAAAGCGAGCACACCGTCGGCAGCAAAGCGACGCCGCCAATCAAGCGGATCGGCAAAATCGCGAGCGCCGTGCTGGTCGACCCGAAATGGCGCATCTGCGGTCATAACGCTTGCTCCCTTCGCGCTCGTTTCAGCTCATACCGGATGGAATTTAATGCTGGCGGAAGTTCAGCCTGCTGTGCCATATTACGCTCTCGACCAGTCACGTGATTTTGAGGAATCTAATATGACGGCCAAATCGATGACTCCGGCTCCCAATGGTTTGGTTGAGTCCAGCGCAGGGAAGCTGTGGGTGGAACCGGAAATTCGCGAATTGAATGTGCGCGAAACCATGGCCTTCCCGGGTGAAGGGGCCGACGTGGGAGGTAATCCCTTCCCCGATTGCCAGCTATCCTGAGCCGTCCGATCGGCGATTGGCTTTGTTCGGCCCCGGTTTACGGGCCGGTCTTCTCTGAGATGAGCTTTCATCTTTGGGCACGATGCGCCAGCATCGGTACCTGGGCGATTGCGATGGCGTCCGCCGGGCCAGACGGCAGTTCGTGCCGCACAATCACGCGCTTGGCGTGGTCAAGAATCGCCACTTCACCCTTCAGAGCATCGCGGTTTTGACGCGGGCCAAAGCTGGATAAGCCCACCAGCAGATGCCTGCCGGCAAAAGCCATGGCGCGCGAAAACAGGCCGTCGGTCAGCCTGATGCGTCGCCCGTCTGCTGCGATGATTTCACCTGATTCCGAAGCACTGTGCCACATAGTGCCCTGATCGTCCTGGACGATGTCATGGCACATGAAACCCTCCAGGGTGCTGCGCTGAGCGACAGCCCAATCCTCGTCCAGCCACGCGAGTTCGCTCTTGCGCCGTTCCAGTGACTTGCCATTCTGCAACATCACCACCACTCGGCCATGCACCTTGGCAATGCCATTCATGTGCACATAAGCACCGCTGGTATCGCTATCGGGGGCGGGCGGGAACGGGGTCTTGATGTCGTGCAGACGGCCACTGGGGTCAAAGCGCAGGATACGCTGGTTGGCTGTATCCACCAGGCAAAGCAGACCGTCGATCATCTTCAGTTGATGGCCGTTGCCATGCAAGCCGGTGACGAGAATATGCGGATCGGTGAGCTGGCAATTGCGCCAGGCAAATTGGATGATCCGCCCGAGATTGGCGCCTTGCAGTCGCTCGCCGCAGTTCTCGAACAGGTAAATGTGCTCACCTTCGCAGTGCAGTCCGAAGAACCAGCCCTGCGCCACCTGGGTGACTTGGGTTAGCGACACGGCAAACAGACCGCGATGGGTAGAAACCAGCCAGGTATAGCCGGTCAGATCCGCCACAACCTGCCGGACCACGCCGTCTTGGTAGGCCTGCCGCGCCAGAACGGTCCTGATGGCCCTGCGAACATCTGTCTCGAAGGTGAAGCCGCCATTCATGGGTCCGGATGCCATAATGGCGCTCAACTGCGCACAAGGTCCCTGATGTTAGAACTTGGCCACCACGCCATAGTGCACCGATTCGGGCTGACCGCAAACAAACATATCACCGCTCTTCAGCCAGGCATGAGCAGCCAAAGCGCTGCCGTCGTCTTGCACCCCCAAATACAGGACACTGGCATACCCGCAGGCGGACAAAATCACGCGGCCCGTCAGCGACTGCGGCAGGCACGGCGGACGCCACGGCAGCCAGCGCGCTCCTAGCGATATTTTGCGCCGCAGCGACCGCACAAAGGCCATGGGGGCAGCGGGACCGGACACCGGCCGACGCAGCAGTCTGACATAGGAACGGAATGGCACGAGCCGGATCAGCAACTGGGTCAGCGACAGCAGCACCAGGATGATCAGCAACAGCATTGCCGCGCAAAACTTACGGTAGGTCCATAACATGGTCTTGTGCATTAGACTGTGCCGGCCCATTGTTACCGCGGCGGGAGCGCCTCAACCCACAGCTTTGCCTGATTCCCTCGATCATGCCAACGCCACAGGCAATGCAACCGTCCACCGCGCCATCGTCTGCCTCCGCTCTGGTCCTGGGCTGGGGTTTGCGGATTGCCAGTGTGATCCCAATCCCTGGCGCCATTCCCTGGCCAGGTCTGAACGCCGATGCGGATGTGACTATCTCCTGGGGCGGTTGCTGCGATTTGGAGCCCTGGCCGGACCTTTATTGTTGGGACGGAACCACGCTGGCTTTCGCGCCGCCCGACGTTGCCAGGTTCCAGATCACTCGCGACGCGATCACCGTCCACCCGCACCCATTGGCCAGCCACATGGCCGTCAGCGGGCTGTTGGTCGCAACTGCAATCCCAGCGTTGTTATGGCTAAGGGGCCTCTTTGTGTTGCATGCGGCTGGGCTGGCCCTGACACCCGACGGGCTCGCCGTGGCCATCACGGGGCCATCGGGCTCGGGCAAGTCCTCACTTGTTCTCCGCTTCATTCAGCAGGGCGCCCAGTTGGTGGGTGACGATACGCTGGCGATCGACTTGATGAAGGAGAGGACTCTTTGCCAGGGATTGTCTGGCGGCTTGTTTCAAGGTCCCCACGATAGGAGGCGCTTTGAGGCCACATCGTCTACGCACTCCAGCAAAGGTCAGGCCAGAAGGCTTGCGGCCATCGTGGTACTGACACCCGGTGAGGATCTCGCAATGCGTCCCCTGCGCGGCATCGAGGCCTTCCTCACTATAATGCAGAATCGCCATCGACCCAGGGTGCCTTCACTGGTGGGCAGGCAGCAGGCAAGCATGGATATGGCGAGCGTCTTGAGTGGCACAACGCCGATCTGGGAACTGCGGTTTGACAAGCGAAAGCACCCGCTGCAGGAACTGGGCGCATGGATCACCAACGTATCCGAGAAGGGCTGGCTCGTAGATGACCCGATACCAACGGACTGACACCTGGGTAGGCTCACAGGTGGATGAGAGCTTCGTGTTGCTCCACATTGATGACGGCAACTATGTGGCCTTGAATGCCACAGCCACGGCGATCTGGGATCGCCTTGCCGCGCCGCAGACTGCGGCTGAAATCGTCGATGGCCTGGCGGTGGAGTTCGTGGTGGAACGGTCCGTCTGCGAAGCGAGCGTGGCCAAGTGCCTTGAACAGATGGTGCACATGCGGCTGGTCGCGCCAGTGTGATCGCAGAGGGGGAGAAATCCTGAGCCGTCCGATGTCGCGTGAAAACACACCGCCCGTCAGCCTGATGCGTTGCCCGTCCGGGTCCCTGCATTTTCTCCCTCTTCCCGATCCGGCTTGAACCAGTAGGCATTGCCTGCCTTCACCGCGATTTCCCCGGCTATCGCGTGGCGTTTGCGGAATTCCTCGACTGCGAAGCGACAGCCGATCAGGTGCCAATCGTCAATGATCAAGACTCCGCCTGGCGTGAGCAGAGGATAGAGCTGTTCGAGTGATGTCATGATCGAATCGTGCGCGTCCGAATCCAGCCGAACCATGGCGAAGCGCTTGTTCGCCAGTGCGCCCAGACTGTCAGCAAAATAGCCCGGCACGAATTCGACTCGCTCATCCAGCAGATTGAACCGCGCGATGTTGGCCTTCACTTCCTCGATCGAGGCAACCCAACGGTTCGACCAGCTATCAACGGGATCATGGCGGAATGTCTCGTTCGGCGGAATCCCGCAGAATGAATCCGCAGCGTAGATGCATCGCCCTTCGATTTCATAGGCATTGAGCAATGCGCGCATGAAGATGATTGCACCACCGCGCCATACACCAGCTTCGATCAGGTCCCCTGGAACTTTGCGCTGCTCGAGTTCAAGCAAGAGCACTTCGATAAGATCCAGCTGCCCTTTTGATAGAAAAGTCAACGGACGGGCCACTGGCTCAATCAGCCAATCGCCCCGTTTGGGGTCGCAATAGCGAATCGCATGGAACGTTTCAAACGAATCGGCCCCCCCGAGGTTCGTGAAATTCGTAAGGGTGCGTTTGAGCAGTTCGAGATATTCGACGCGCACGGGCGGCTATCCGAGCATGCGGCTACCCGCCGCCGATCGGTCAGTGCCTGCCTGCCGAGCCTTCGCACGTTGCTGGATGCGGACGAACAGTTGCGGCACGCAGGAATCCCACAACCGATATGGCTCGGTCTCGGGCTTCACCGCCTCGACGACGTCGGGGAACAGCTCCCTCGAAAGCTTCATGGTGGCCTCGCAACGGCAGCGCAACAGCAAACGATGTCATTCTGCGACGATTCGCGATGTTCCGCAATAATGTAGGTAATTGAAGTGTCTGAGCGCATGGATCAATGGACTGAAGCCTGGGTAGGCTCACCGGCGTGACCGCACTGGGGTGCTTTGGCGGGCGCTGCTTTGGCACCGATTGGCAGGCCGATCTGGAGTTGGACCTCTTTGATACGGCACCGCCATGCAAGGGCAGCGGGACCATTCACGTACGGCTTGTCCCCTTTTTGGGCGAACGCTCGCTGCGCCGGGTCAGCCCGCGGATGGAGTTGGCAGCCGATGGCTTTCGTTTCCGCTGGGAAGACGAAGCGATATTTGACGCCTTCACAGACGGGGTGATCAATGTTCTGCCGGGCAGTCAATGGTGCGGCACGCTTCCGGCAACGTTCTACAGCACCGTGGCAGCCATCATGCTGGTTTGGCGGGGACTGATGCCTCTGCACATGTCCAGCGTGGTCTTGAATGGCCGTGCCTTGTTGATCGGTGGCGCAAGCGGCGCCGGCAAGTCTCCCTTGGCCGCTGAGCTGGTCGGCGCAGGGGCGCAGTTCCTGGCTGATGACCTGACAGTGCTGCGCTGGCAGGCGGGGCTGCCGCTGGCCACGCGCGGACGGCCCGCCATGCGCCTCTATCCGCAAGTCGCCGCGATGATTAACCACCACAGCACGCGGCCAATCCCCGAAGATGTCCGTGGCAAGCTCTTGGTGTCGCCGAGTAACCGTGCTGCTGACGAAAGCTATCCAATTGGCGGAATCATAATCCTTGACCAGGAGTCTCAGAGGCTGCTGAGCGGAGCGGAGAAGTCGCGGCTGCTGGCGCGGTCCGTTTTCCGGCCCAGGATAATCGGTCAGACACCAGCAGCCGCGATGATCCACCGGCACGTGCTGGATCTGGCAAGCACGCAAAGGCTTATGGTCATGCCGATTGTCGAACAGCACGAAACATCTCACCGAGAGGCCAGACTGGCGCGGCTTCTTGCCTGGATGGCTGAAACAGCGAGACCGGCCTGAGTCTGAAGTGCTACGAGGCAGGGACTTTTCGGGAAGCCGTAGGTGGCGCGCCCGACCGGGGCCGGCCCGCGAGATGCCGTAAACTCTGCGAGCCAATGCCGCTGCCAGAGCCCCGTCATGCCGTCTCTGTAGCGCGAGCCCTCGTGCTGCTGACGGTCATTGGAGTGACGGTCAGGGCCGGGATGTTCCTCGTGTATCAGCCGGTGGTGTACCCGGACACCAACATGTATTTCACTCTGGCGTCGCAGCTCCGTCATTTCGATCTGAGCGATTACAGCGGAGTACGGACGCCGGGTTATTCACTTCTTCTGCTGTTGGCGGGTCAGGACGTGTTTGCCGTATGGCTCATGCAGTCTGCGATGGGCGTTCTGATTTCACTTCTCCTGTTCTGGATTTGCTTTATTCACACCGGTAGCGCGTCCTGGTCACTTGCCGCCGGGCTGTTGCACTCGCTCGCGCTGAACCAGTTGTTCTTTGAGGCGAACATCCTGAGCGAAACGTTCAGCACCTTGCTTGTGGTGCTGTCAGTCGCGTGTCTGGTCAGCGCCCTGAAGAATGGTCCACGGCCTGCGTACGGTGTCGCCGCAGGCGTCGTCTCGGCCGTGGTGACGCTGACCCGGGTTGTCTATGTCTACGTCGGCCCGCTGTTTGCCCTGCTCGTGTGGCTTTTCGAACGGGACGCCAGGCGTGTTGCGGTCAGTCTTGGCGTGGCGTTTCTGATTCCGGTCCTGGGTTGGGGGGCATTCAACAAGGTCACGATCGATCACTTCGGCCTGTCGACCATGACGGGGTACAACCTGACGAATCACAGCGGCGCCTTTATGGAGAGAGCCGGCGACCAGCATGCGACGATCCGGGATATCTACCTGAAATATCGGGAGCAGCAGATCGCAAAGACGGGCAGCCATTCCATGACGATCTTCAGCGCGCGGGGTGAAATGCTGAAAAAGACAGGGCTGGACAACGTCCACCTGTCGCGGCAATTGACGAAGCTCTCGCTGGAGTTGTTCGTGAACAATCCGGCCGTGTACCTCAGGAGCGTCGCCGAATCCTGGGCGCGTTTCTGGGCGGCCCCGCTCTATACGCGCTCCAATCAGTTCTCGGTGCCCGGCGCTGCGAGAGCTGTTGAATCCGTGTGGCGGGTTGAACGGGTGCTCGTTCTGACGATGAATGCGCTCGCGATTCTTGCGAGTGCCTGGGTGTTGATCAGTGCAGTCGCGCGGCGACTCAAGGGCATAACCGGCCTACCCATTCCCGTGATCGTAGCCTGCGTCGTGATGGGCGCTTCCGTGCTGCAGGCCCTCGCTGAGTTTGGAGAAAACGCCCGCTACGGAATTCCGACGCAATCACTTGCGGCGACACTTGTCGTGCTGGTGGCGTGGGATATTCGTTCAGCCCTGGCGCGTCGCCCCATTTGACGTTCGCCGTCACACGGTATACCGTCTGACGGCATGAAGTATCGCCAGACCGGGGACGGCCATCCCGCACCACTCTCGCCGCAGGTCTTCCAGATTCTGGTGTCATTAGTGCGAGAACCGCGGCACGGGTATGCAGTGATTCAGGACATTCGTGAACGCACGAACAATGAGATTCACCTGACCGCGAGCACGCTCTACGACGCTCTGGCGCGTCTGGTAGACAAGAACTGGATCGAAGAAATCGACGGACCCGACGATGCGGCGCCAGCTGGCGGGGCGCGACGTTATTACCAGCTGACGGCGGGCGGACGAAAGGCGGCCCAGCTCGAAGCGGACCGGCTCGAGCGGCTGCTCAGGACCGTACGAGGGACATCACTCGCGACCAGGAAACGGTCATGACCTGGCTGCACCGCATGCTGCTGCGGCTGATGCCGCGTGGTCATCGCGCTCGGTACGGCGCGGACATCTCGCGTGTCTTCGCCGAGCAGCGCGCATCCGCATCGTTCGCCGGCCGCATCAGTCTCTGGGTGAAGGAGGTCGCGGCGATTCTGATCGTCGCCATCCGTGAGCGCTGGCCGCGGCGTGACCGCGCTCATGGATCTGTTGTCGGCGGTGGATGGGCCGCAGATGCGGGAAGTGTGCTCCGCCAGCTCCGACGATCCCCCGGCCACATCGTCACCACCATCTTGTGCCTGGGGGTGGGGATCGCGGCCACGTTGTCTGTGTACTCCCTCCTCAACACACTGCTGTTTGGTCCACTCCCTGGCATCGATGACCGCAGCAGCGTCTCGCGTGTGTTCATCCGCGCAATGGTCAGTGCCGAACCTGGCGGGCCGGGTGGAAGGTCTTCCGGCGGCCCGATCTACATGAACGCGGTTCGCCCGCAATACTTCGACTTCCTGCGCGCCCATGGACCAGCCATTGCGTCGGTTGCGGGCCACATCGATCAGACGTTCCCCGTGCGTGTCGGCGACGAGGTCATCAACGCCAGCGGCGCCTTCGTCTCGGGCGACTACTTCAAGACGCTAGGCACGCAGCCCGTCGCCGGCAGACTGCTGACGTCAGGTGACGAGGAGAGACAGACGCCGGCAGCGGTGGTGGGCGAGCGGTTCTGGCGACTGCATCTCGGGGGCTCACCTGATGCGCTTGGACGTGTGGTCACCATCGCCGGCCACGATCTGCGGATCGTCGGCGTGGCGCCGTCGGGGTTTCCAGGCACGGACATCTCGAATCTGTCGGAGGGGTGGACGCCGCTCGAACTGTGGCTGCCGCTGTCTCTGGCGCGCGGTTGGCCTGGGATGAAAGACGAGGCCTTTGTTGGCGTCGCCGTCCGACACGCCGCCGGCGCCACGCGCGCGCAGGTGGAGAAGGACCTGGCGGTGTCCCTTGCGCAGATGGAGGCGGCCGGACCCTACAAAGACCTGGCCCCGATGGCGACACCACTGGGCCATGGGATTCAGGACACGGCCGACATCGCCGCAGGGCTGGCAATGCTGCTGGCAGGCCCGCTCGCGTTGCTCGCCATCGGGTGCGCGAACGTCGCGAACCTGCAACTCGCGCGATCGCTGGAGCGGACGCGGGAACTGTCGGTGCGCCTGTCACTGGGTGCCACGCGGGGCCGTATCGTCCGGCTCTTAGCGTTTGAGTCGGCCCTGATCGCCATCGGCGCCGTCGGTGCGGCGTGGCTGGGCACGCACGTGCTCTTGAGATATGTCTCCGGTCTGTTCCCGCTTCCGGTTCAGACCGATTGGCGCGTACTCGGTGTGGCTGCCGTGCTGGCACTGGTGGCGTGTCTTGTCTCGGGTGTGGCTCCGGCCTGGCGTGTGGCATCGCGGCTGCAACTCGCGGGTCTGAAGCAGACACCTCAATCAGGCGCCCGCCCGCACACACGACTGCGTCACACGCTGGTCGCGGTCCAGGTTGCGCTCTCGCTCACGCTGCTTGTGGTGAGCGCGCTGCTCGGACGGACATTCCTGCGAATGGCGGAGCTCATACCCGCCCACGCCAGCGAAGTGCTGCTGGCCACCGTCAATCTCCAGCAGTCTCAACTCGACGAACCGGCGAGCAAGCGACTGGCCGAACAGCTGATCGATCGGATGGGAGCGGATCCACGCGTTCGAGCGGTTGCGGTATCAAGCAACGCAGACATCTTTGCGCGAGAGGAGTGGCGGTATCAGAACGTGGGCGACACGCCTGAGGTCAGGCAGTTTGCGCGCGTACAGCGAGTCTCACCGGACTATTTCAACGCGGTGGGCGCGTTGGCCATTGCCGGGCGCACCCTGACAGCTGCCGATGCCGGCACAGCCGCGATTGTCGTGAATGCGGAACTTGCGCGCCTGCTCGAAGCGGACGGCCGTCCGGCTGTAGGCCGGATGCTGACGCTCAAGCGCCTGGTCGTTCAGCGCGGGCAAGTCGATATCCCTCCGGTGGACGCCCAGATCGTCGGCGTGGTTCCGAACGGGTTCCAGCGACCCGATCGGCCGGATCCCGATCGGGATATCTACATCCCGCTTGGCGCCACACTCCCATTTGAGTTCACGATGTATCTGCGGGCCGACGACGCGGCGGCTCTCGGTGCACCCCTGCGCCAGGCTCTCTCGTCGCTGGAACCGCGCGGCGCGTCATTGGAGTCCACCACGGTGCTCGATCGTCTGCGGCGCGAGTCCAGTCCCATTCGCTACATGGGCCTGGCAGCCGGAGGGCTTGGCGTCGTGGCACTGCTCCTCGCCATGGCGGGTCTGTACGCCGTCGTGGCGTACGTCGTGTCACTGCGCACGAGGGAAATCGGCGTGCGCATGGCCATCGGCGCGTCGCGGGCAGACATCGCGAGGCTGGTAGTCCGCCAGGCCGCGCGGTTGGTGATGGTGGGCGCGCTGGCCGGGCTCGCGATCACATTGCCGCTGACCTACGCGCTACGGTCGCTGTTCATCGGCATTTCGCCCTTCGACCCCCTGGCCTTCATTCCGATGATGTTGGCCCTCGTTGTCGTCTCGGCCCTTGCCAGCTTCGTCCCCGCGCGCCGGGCCGCGAGCATCGATCCCGTCTCGGCGATCCGCGCGGACTGACCCACAGGGCGGCTTGATGTCGGGCCCGCGACGAATGACGTCAGGTGGTATCCTGATCCAAGTATCCTTCCGTCTTCCCGAAGGAAAGGTGGCACCATGGTTGCGATCCGCGTCACCAATGAGATTGCGGCACCGGTAGACCGCGTCTTCTCCCTCTTCACCGACCTCGATCACTGCGCCGGGCTGGTCACCGGGATCAAGAAAATCGAAATGCTGACCGCTGGGCCGTTCGGCCTTCGCTCGCGGTGGCTGGAAACACGCGAAGTGCTCGGGCGTGACGTCACCGAGGAACTCGAAGTCACGGCGTTCGAGCTGAATCGCTCCTACACCATCACGAACGACGTGCACGGCACCCGGATGGACACGCACTTCGAATTCGCATCAGCCGGCGCCGGCACCTGCGTGACGATCGCGTTCAGTCTGGCGCCGCACACGTTCACGTCCATGCTCGCGTCGCCGCTCGGGTGGACGATGGCCGGGAAGATCAGGAAGGCGATCGAGCACGACGTGCTGGACTTCAAGCAGCTCGCGGAGCGGAAGACGCGTTAGTTCGCACACCGACGAGGTGGACGGAGCCGAGGCTTGACTTTGGGATGGCAGAGGTCTAATTTCGAGATAGACCCAGCGTTCGTCTGCCGACGAAAAGAGGCTCGCGGGTCGGCCTCGGAAACAGGAGGTGAGCAGGGAATGGAAACCTCAGCGGAAGGTGCACCACCGAAGGACGAAAGACGTCACTGCTCATGACCCCTGCTCCTGCCGCCTTCTGGCGGTCGTCGCTCAGCGACCCACTGACGCAGGGGTGAGCGCCTGAAGACGTCGCGAAAAGGACATCCTTATTCACGTAAGGATGTCCTTTCGTTTTTCTGGCAGGGCTGTCAGGCCAGCGCGCGGGCTCAATCCAGCCAGGTCGTCAGTGCCGGCGCGGCGGTGCGAGGTTTTGCCGCCGGCACCTCCGCCGGCGCTCCCAGGTTGAGAATGGCGACGATGCGTTCGCCGTCGCGGACACCAGCCGCGGCCCGTGCCGCAGGGTCGGCCATGATCGCGCCTGTCTTGATGTGTGTGCCGAGGCCCAGTTCCACGGCCGCGAGGGCAAGGTTCTCCACGGCCATCATGACCGCGGCATAGTCCTCTTCGCGAATCTCGGGGTTCTCGTTGTCCACGACCGCGACGGCAATCATCAACGGAAGGCGCCGGTGCTCCTCCGCGACCGTGTCGCGCATCGCTTGCGCCGCGACCGGGTCTTCAATCTTTTTCGCCTTTCGGCCGCCGAGGACGAGGCCGTAGGCGTGACGGGCTTGTGGACCCAGGGCGTAGAAGCGCCACGGCTGCGTCAGCCTGTGGTTGGGCGCGAGCACCGCCGCCGCGAGCACCGTCTCGACTTCCTCTCGTGACACTGGGCGATCGGAATAACGTTTAATGGATCGGCGCTGGGTGATGGCTTCAGAAATTTGCATAGAGGTCCTCCATCCTACCCTGTCGTTGACGCGTATGCTGCCAGCTCGCGGGCGATTGCGGGTGTCGGTTGGCCAAAACTGGCGTTATGCTAACTGCCTCGCGGCCCCAGCGTTCGGTGCCAGCACGGTCGAGTGATCGGAGGGTCCAATGAGTGAGAACGAGACCAAGAAGGACGACCAGCAGGAATTGCCGGAAGACCAATTGGACACGGTGGTGGGTGGGACCCGCGGGGTTGCTTCGGTCGGGCTGAACATCGTGGCGCCGAAGTCGCCCGGCCGCGCGTCCGGGTTTGGCGACACGCCAGGGCTCAACGGCGGCGACATGATGAGCAAGATCTCGGACGACTAGACACGCCTCGGCCGTGGCTCGCACCGCACTCATCGTCGGCGCCGGCATTGGCGGACTTGCGGCAGGTGTCGCCCTGCGCCGCGCCGGCTGGCACGTGCGGATCTTCGAACGCGCAGACAGCCCACGCGAACTGGGGTTTGGTGTCCTCCTCGCGGCCAACGCGCTGGCCGCGCTTCGCGAACTTGGTGTGGCCGAGGCCGTCACCAGCCGTGCGGCACCCACGGCACACGTCGAAATTCGCCGCACGGACGGCCGCGTCCTTCGCCGACTCAATGTTCAGGTGGGCGGCCCTTCAGTCGTGGCCCTGCGGCCTGATCTTCACGGCGCACTGTTGTCCGCTGTCGGTCCCGAGTCCTTGAGATTGGGCAGCGAGGCCGTATCGTTCACGCAAACCCAGGATGGTGTGGTGCTGACGCTCAGCGATGGCACCACGGAGGCCGGCACTGTGCTGATTGGCGCCGATGGTGTGCACTCCTGTGTTCGTCGCCAACTCCATCCTCGTGAGTCACCGCCACGCGCCAGTGGCTTCGCCGCCGTCCGTGGTGTGGCGTACGGCGTGACGAGCCAACTGGGTGACCTTTCCGGTGTCGGGTACTTTGACGATGGACTTGAGGTGGCAACGGTGCGTGCCGGCAGCGATGCCGTGTACTGGTACATGTCGCTGCTGACACGGGACGCAGGCCCGGCACCCACAGCGGAT
>Ga0138256_10002318_pt1 | contig 20459 bp, 18 predicted proteins | sample KNB2016incub_MG_FD_105486 | JGI IMG/M metagenome (GOLD analysis project Ga0138256, IMG submission 105486) | Active sludge microbial communities from wastewater in Klosterneuburg, Austria - KNB2014incub_MG | ecosystem: Engineered > WWTP > Activated sludge > Unclassified | place: Austria... | reverse complement strand
GGTGGCGTCGAACGGCGACTGGTAGCCCGCCAGCATCTTGGAGCCTGCGGTGCTGGGGAAGTCGCGCGTGACGAAGATGTCCTTGTGCGCGATCGGCAGGCCTGCCAGTGGCCCGCCGGTGCCAGCGGCCAGCTGCGCGTCGGCGGCGCGGGCTTGGGCCAGGGTGGCGTCTTCGTTGAGGGCTACGAAGGCGCCAAGGTGCTGGTGGTTTTTGGCTCGGGCCAGGAAATGCTGGGCCGCCTCGACGGCGGAAACGCGGCGTTCGCGCAGTTCGGTGGCGAGCTGGGCCACGCCCAGGTCATGCAGTGCGGGTTGGGTCATGCGGGGCTCACTCGATCACTTTGGGGACCAGGAACAGGCCGCGTTCGACGGCGGGCGCGCTCTGCTGGTTGGCTTCGCGTTGGTTGGGCTCGCTGGCCACGTCGTCGCGCAGGCGCAGGACGATGTCCTGGATGGCGGCCACCGGGTGCGCCATGGGTTCGATACCGCTGGTATCCACAGCCCGCATCTGTTCCACGATGTCGAAAAAACCATTCAATCGAGTGAGCATGCGCTCACTTTCGTTGGGGCTGAGTTCAAGCCGCGCCAGATGGGCGATGCGGCCGATGTCCTGGGATGTCAGTGCCATAGAGAAAAAAAGGTCGGAAACCGGATGTAAAGCTTCGCAAGCGGGTATTGAGGCAGGAGTTATTCACAGGGGATGCGGTATTATCCCGCCTTTGCCTTAACACACTGCCATTGGCGGGGTGTTACGCGCAAAAGAGCCCGTTTAGACGCCACAAAACCGGCGATGGCAGGCCGAAGCGCATGCCGTGCCCGAGAGGATTTTTGAATGTTCGGAGCTTTCCGTCGGTATTTTTCCACTGATCTTGCCATTGACCTTGGCACTGCAAACACCCTGATTTTTGCCCGCGACAAGGGTCTCGTGCTCGATGAGCCCTCTGTCGTGGCCATTCGCCACGAAGGCGGGCCGCATGGCAAGAAGGTGATCCAGGCTGTGGGCCGGGAGGCCAAGGCCATGCTGGGCAAGGTGCCGGGCAACATCGAAGCCATCCGGCCCATGAAAGACGGTGTGATCGCCGACTTCGTGATCACCGAGCAGATGATCAAACAGTTCATCAAGATGGTGCACCCGCGCACCCTGCTCACGCCCAGCCCGCGCATCATCATCTGTGTGCCGTGCGGCTCCACGCAGGTCGAGCGCCGCGCCATCAGGGACGCCGCCGAGGCAGCCGGTGCCACGGCGGTGTACCTCATTGAAGAGCCCATGGCTGCCGGTATCGGTGCGGGCCTGCCGGTGTCCGAAGCCTCCGGTTCGATGGTGGTCGATATTGGTGGCGGCACCACCGAAGTGGGCGTGATCTCGCTCGGCGGCATGGTCTACAAGGGCAGCGTGCGCGTGGGCGGCGACAAGTTCGACGAAGCCATCATCAGTTACATCCGCCGCAACTACGGCATGTTGATCGGCGAGCCCACGGCCGAAGCCATCAAGAAGCAGATCGGCAGCGCCTTCCCCGGCTCGGAGGTGCGCGAGATGGAAGTGCGCGGGCGCAACCTCAGCGAAGGCGTGCCACGCAGCTTCACCATTTCCAGCAACGAAGTGCTGGAGGCCCTGACCGAGCCGCTCAACCAGATTGTTTCGGCTGTGAAGAACGCGCTGGAGCAGACGCCGCCCGAACTCGGCGCCGACATCGCCGAGCGCGGCATGATGCTGACCGGTGGCGGCGCCCTGCTGCGCGACCTGGACCGTCTGCTGGCCGAGGAAACCGGCCTGCCGGTGCTGGTGGCCGAAGACCCGCTGACCTGCGTGGTGCGCGGCTGCGGCATTGCGCTCGAGCGCATGGACCGCGCCGGCAGCATTTTTACCAGCGAGTGAACGTGCTGGTCCGACCCCGCAGGTCTGGCGCCGCAGCGGCATGAAAAACCATCCACAGGTCCGGTGTTCTGGCACAGGGGCGCCCGCCCGCCTTTGCCGCGCCTGAAAGCGAGCCACCATGCCGCTTGGAACACTGGACCGCAGTGCCCCTTCCTTCTTCCGGCAGGGGCCCACGGCCCTTTCTCAGCTTGTCCTGTACAGCGCCTTGGCGCTGTTTTTGATGGTGGCCGATGCACGGCTGCGCATCGCCGACCCCTTGCGCAAGACCGTGGCCGTGATGCTGTACCCCGCGCAATGGCTCCTGCTCCAGCCGGTGGAATGGGTGCAGCGGGGTTCGGGTTACTTCCAGTCGCTGCAGGAGGCGCACGCTGACGCCGATCGTGCGCACCAGCAATTGGCACAGTCCTCTCTGCGGGCCAACCAGACAGACCGACTGGCCCTGGGGAACACGGCACTGCGGCAGTTGCTCGGGCTGCGCGAACGCATGGAGGTTCCAACCCAGGCGGCCCAGGTGCTGTATGACACAGCCGACCCCTACACACGCCGCGTCATGATTGATCGCGGGCACGACGCAGGCGTTCAGCCCGGGTCGCCGGTGCTCGATGGTGCGGGTGTGCTGGGGCAGGTCACGCGCGTTTACCCCTTTGTGAGTGAGGCAACGCTGCTGACCGACCGGGAGCAGGCCATCCCGGTGCTCAACGCGCGCACCGGAGCGCGGGGTGTTGCCTATGGTGATCCGGTCGCCAGCCATGGGGGCGGAATCGAGTTGCGCTTTGTCTCGGCCAATGCCGACGTGCAGGACGGCGATCTGCTCAACACCAGCGGGCTCGATGGTGTGTACCCTGCCGGCCTGCCTGTGGCGAAGGTTGTGCGCGTGGAGCGGCGTGCAGATTCTGCGTTTGCACGTATCTATTGCGAGCCGGTGGCTGCGATCCAGGGCGCGCGCCATGTGCTGGTGCTGCAGCCCGAGGCCCAGCGCTTGCCCCAGCGCCCCGAGGCCCCGGCCGAGGAAGGCGCTGCACGCAAGAAGGGGCGCAAATGATGCGCACACACCGTGCTGCCACGCCTGGGGAACGGGTTCCCGGAGGTTTGCCATGATCATGCCTCGTGGGCAGCAGTTGCTGTTGCCCGTTAACCCGGTTTTCATCCTGGCAAGTCTGTTTGCTGCGCTGGCTTTCAACATGCTGCCGCTCGGCCGTGTGCCGTGGATGCCCGATGCGTTGATCGTGGTCCTGGCGTTCTGGGGGGTGCACCAGCCGATGCGTGTCGGAATGGGCATCGGTTTTGCCCTGGGCTTGTGCATGGATGTGCAGCAGTCGGCCCTGCTCGGGCAGCACGCCCTGGCCTACACCGTGCTGATGTTTGGCACGCGCCAGACGCACCGGCGTGTGCTCTGGTTTCGGCCATGGCCCCAGACGCTGCAGATGGTGGGGCTGTTCGTAGCGGCACATGCGGTCTCGCTGCTGGTGGGTTTTCTTGCTGGCAGAGGCTGGCCCGGATGGAGCGTGCTGGTGGCCCCGGTGTTTGAGGCGCTGCTCTGGCCGTTGGCCAGTTGGGTGCTGCTGGCCCCCCAGCGCCGCGCGCTCGACCCCACGGAAAAGCGCACGCACTGACCCTTATGCGAATCGGGCGGGCTCTCAATGACTGAACTGCGCAATGCCGAAGCCGAGGCACAACGCTTCCGCACGCGGGTGCTGGTGCTGGGTGCGGTGGTACTGCTGGCCTTTGGCCTGGTGCTCGCACGGCTGGTGTTCCTGCAGGTGGTACGCCATGAGGATCTGGCAGACCAGGCTGAGAGCAACCGCACGGCAGTGGTTCCCATCGTTCCCAACCGGGGGCTCATACTCGATCGCAACGGGGTGGTTCTGGCCACCAACTATTCGGCGTACACGCTTGAAATCATGCCCTCCAGGGTTACCAGCCTGGACCAGACCATTGATGAATTGTCAGAAATTGTCGATATCCAGATGCGTGACCGGCGCCGCTTCAAGCGACTGATGGAGGAGTCCAAAGGGTTCGAATCGTTGCCCATCCGGACCCGGTTGACCGACGAAGAGGTCGCGCGCTTTACTGCCCAGCGTTACCGTTTTCCGGGTGTGGACGTAAAGGCGCGGCTGTTCCGCAGCTATCCTCTGGGCGAAGTGGGGAGCCACGCGATCGGCTACATCGGGCGGATCAATCAGACCGAAAAAGCACGCATCCAGGACTCCGAGGACGAAGCCAACTACCGTGGGACCGAATACATCGGCAAGCTGGGTATAGAGCAGAGTTTTGAGAGCAAGCTCCACGGCACCACCGGGGTCGAGCAGATGGAAACCTCGGCGGGTGGGCGCGCCGTACGCAGGCTCGACAGTTTTTCGGCGACACCGGGAGAGACCGTGATGCTCACTCTCGATATCAAGCTGCAAAGGCTGGTGGAGGAACTGTATGGCGAGCGGCGCGGTGCGCTGGTGGCCATTGATCCGCGCAACGGTGAAGTGCTGGCCCTGGTGAGCAAGCCCACGTTCGACCCCAACCTGTTTGTCGAGGGGATCGACGTCGAGAACTGGAACGCGCTCAACCAGTCGCTGGACAAGCCCCTGCTCAACCGGGCCTTGCGCGGTACCTATCCACCGGGCTCAACCTACAAGCCATTCATGGCCATGGCTGCGCTGGAGACCGGCAAGCGCACACCGTCTGCCATCACGCACGATGGCGGCTCATGGACCTTTGGTGGGCATGTGTTCCGCAGCCACGGTGATCACGGCCTTGGGGCTGTGGACATGCACCGCAGCATCGTGCAGTCCAGCAACGTGTATTACTACCAGCTGGCCAACGACCTGGGTGTCGATGCCATGCACGATTTCATGAAGCCCCTGGGTTTTGGGCAGATTACCGGCATCGACCTGCAGGGTGAAGTTCGCGGAGTCCTCCCCAGCCAGGAGTGGAAGCGCAATGCCTACCGCCGACCGGAACAGAAGAAATGGTACGCCGGTGAGACCATCTCGCTGGGTATCGGTCAAGGCTACAACAGTTTCACCATGCTTCAGCTTGCGCTGGCCACGGCCACGGTGGCCAATGGTGGCGTGCGGCACAGTCCGCACCTTGGCAAGGCCACAATGGACGCGGTGACCCGGCAGGCCTCTCCGGTCGAGCGCGAGGCACCAGTGGACCTGGGCTTCAAGCCCGCACATGTGGACGTGGTGCGCAAGGCCATGGTGGCTGTCACGCAGAGCGGCACGTCGACACGGGTCTTTGCCGGAGCGCGCTACCTTTCGGGTGGCAAGACAGGCACTGCCCAGGCCGTCACCATTGGTCAGAAGGACAAGTACAACGCCGCGCGCATGGAAGAGCGCCAGCGCGACCACTCGCTCTACATTGCCTTTGCACCGGCCGACGAACCCCGCATCGCGCTGGCTGCCGTGGTGGAGAACGCCGGTTTTGGCGCTGCCCATGCGGCGCCCATCGCCCGGCGTGTTTTCGATTACTGGTTGCTGGGTGAATACCCGAGCGAAGAAGACATCGCCGCCGTCCGCAAAGGCCAGGCGTCTGCGCCGCTGGGCAAGCCGCGGCCCGTGGCCGACGTGCCGCTAACGGCCGCGCCCTAAGAACTGAATTACGGTCTTCAGGACGCCACTTCGATCCGAGGTGCGGGTTGGAGCTGGCTGAACACCAGTGCGCCGACGATCATGGTGGCTCCCGCCAGTCCTGCCCATCCCAACTGCTCGCCCAGCAACACCCACGCGGTGATGGCGGCAAACACCGGTTCCAGCCCGAAAACGATGGCGCTACGCATGGCGTCTACGCGCTGTTGCCCCCATGCCTGCAACGTGACCACCACCACGCTGGCGAGCAGACCGAGGTACACCATGGCAACCAGGGCTGGCGTGTCCAGTGTCTGCAGCCGCCCCAGGGGTAGCTCGCTGCCACGCAGCAGCAGCACTGCCGTGGCCGCGACGAGCATGACCGTTGCCTGCGCGGTGGCCATGCGCGTGGCCCTCAAAGGTTGCAGAAGATTGCGGTGCGAGCACTCTTCCAGTGTGAGAATGTAGATCGCGTAGAACAGCGTGCTTGCCAGCGTGAGTGAATCACCCAGGTTCCAGGGCTCGTTTTCGTGGAACATCAAGGCCATTCCGGCGCATGCCAGCGCGCAGGCAGCCCACAGTTGCCAGCCATAGCGTCGCCCCAGAGCCGCCATGGCAATGATCGGTACCACCAGCACGTTCAGGCCGGTCACAAAGGCATTGCGGTTGCTGCTGGTGCGCGCCAGTCCTTCGATCTGCAGCCAGAACGCCAGAAACAGCAGCGCCCCCAGCAGCAGGCCCCAGCGCCGCTCGCTGTGCCGCATGCCCCACCACAAGGGGGCCAGCACCAGCAGTGCGATGGCAAAGCGCCACCAGATGATCTGCAGCGCATCGAGCTGGGCAGACAGCAGCTTCATGGCAGGAAACGTGGTGCCCCAGACCAGGGTCACCACCAGCAAGGCCATCAGGCCAAAACGTTCGGTGCGCATTGCGGCAAATGAAAAAAGGCTGACCGGTTGCCCGGCCAGCCTGGTAAAAGAAGGGATGACCGGATCAGTTGAACAGGTAGCGTGCCTGCAGGTTCAGACGCGTCATGTTGCCAGTGGCCCCGCCAAATGTTGTGCGCCGGCCACCCAGCAATTCGCCACCGAGTTCGACGTTCTTGATCGGGGTGTAATACATGCCCGCATGCCACTGGAACAGGCGCAGGTTGCCGGTGTCGCCATAGGCGGTCACATAGGCATCGCCCAGGCTGTTGCGCGAACGCACCCAGCCCATGGACAGGGTGCCGCGCAGTTTTTCACTGAAGACATTGGACAAACCCAGCACCACGCCCTGGGCGCGGTCCAGGCGCAGCAGGGTGCCATCGACCACCGGGTAATTGGCCCCGACGAGGTAGGCGCCGTCGTTGTCGCCGTCCATCAGCGTGTACTGGCCCATCAGGGTGGTTGTGCCCGTGAGCTTGTACGAGCCCGACAGGCCCAGGCCCATGCCGCGCTTGCTCACACCGCTGATGCGCTGCTCGTGCGACAGGATGCGGGCGCTGAGGCTACCCCAGTCGAAGCCCTTGTCCACGCGCGCAATCAGGTTGGGCGAGTGTGCGCCGTCAGAGGGCTCTTCCAGCGCGAACTGGAACTTGGCCAGCTGCGGGTTGTTGTAGGTGTAGCGCACCATGGTCGGGCGGCGCGAGGTGGCGCCGGGGGGGCCGTTGAAGTCCACCGTCTCGGGCAGGTTGTCCAGGTCCATGAAGGTGGACCAGGTCTGGCCGATCAGCCAGCCAGCGTATTCGCCATAGGCGTGGCGCAGGCGCAGGCGGTTGCGGTTGCACTCGGAGCCGCAGTAGCCGTAGAAGTCGGCCTCGATCTTGGTGTTGAAAGCCCCGTTGGCCATGGGCGTGGAGGTTTCAAAGCCAAAGCGCGAGGTCTGGCCCGTGAGTACGGTCTTGCCCTGGTCGGTGCTGCCCAGAGGCTGCTCCATCAGGTTGGAGAAGTTGTCGCCTGGGGCTGTGCCCTTGAAATCCTTGATCAGGTTGGCTTCGGCAAAGCCATAGACGCGGATCGAGGTCTCGCTGCCCGGCAGACGGAAGCTCCCCGGAATGTCACCCAGCACCACAGCGTCCTTCTGCTTGAGCTCCACGGCATCGATGCGGTCGTTCCAGCCGGAGGCCGATGCGGCCGGCACCTGCGCCTGTTGCGACTTGAGCTGGTTGAGCTCGGCACGCAGGGCTTTGAGCTCGTTGCGCAGTTCTTCAAAATCCTTGGCGGATTGCGCCAGGGCGCCCGGGGGCAGGCTGCACAGGCCGGCGGCCAGCAGGGTCACGAAGGTGTGGGTCAGTTTCATGGTCACTCCGTTGGGTTGTGTGGGAGGTAGCGAAGGAACGGCGGGCTCTGGATCTCAGGCGCCCATGCGGCCGATGAAGGCACGGATACGGTCATTGCCAGGGTTGTCGAAAAACGAAGCGGGCGGCGCGTCGTGGGCGATGCGGCCCTGGTCGAAGAAGAGCACGCGGTCGGCCACCTCGCGGGCAAAGCCCATTTCGTGGGTCACCACGATCATGGTCATGCCGCCACGTGCCAGTTCGCGCATCACGTCGAGCACTTCCTGCACCATCTCGGGGTCGAGCGCCGAGGTGGGCTCGTCGAACAGCATGACCTTGGGCTGCATGGCCAGCGCGCGCGCAATGGCCACCCGCTGCTGCTGCCCGCCGGAAAGCTGCCACGGGTATTTGTGTGCATGCTCATGCAGGCCCACGCGGCGCAGCAGCGCCATGGCCTGCTCGTTGGCCTGGGCGCGTGACGTGCGGCGAATGCGCCGGGGCGCCAGTGTCACGTTGTCCAGCACGCTCAGGTGGCCAAACAGGTTGAACTGCTGGAACACCATGCCCACCTCGCAGCGCTGCTGCTGCAGGGTGTGCGGGTCGTCGGTCACAGGCACGCCGCCGATGGCAATGGTGCCGCTGTCGTGGGGCTCCAGGCGGTTGATGGCGCGCAGCAGCGTGCTCTTGCCCGAGCCCGAGGCGCCGATGATGACCGTGACCTCGCCCGTGTTGAAGTGCGTGGACACGTCGCGCAGCACCTGGTGCGTGCCAAACGCCTTGCACACACGCTCAGCCACGATGTAGGGGGTGGGCTGGGGCTGGCTCATCGGCTTCGCCCTTCCACATCGAAGCGGTACTCGATGGCGTTGGAAATCTGCGTGACCAGCGTGGTCAGCAACAGGTAGGTGACCGCCACGGTGGTGAGGGTGGCAATCGGCTGAAAGGTGGCCGACTGGATGCGGTTGCCCACGTTGGTCAGCTCCACCACACCAATGGCGTAGGCGAGCGAGGAGTCCTTAAGCAGCGCGACGAAGTTGCTCACCAGCGGGGGGAGCGAAATCTTGAAGGCCTGGGGGAAAACCACGTCGAAAAAGACATGGAAACGCCCCAGGCCCAGGGCGCGTGCGGCTTCGGTCTGGCCGCGCGGCACGGCGAGCAATCCGGCGCGGATTGCCTCGGCGTTGTAGGCGCCGACATTCAGCGACAGCGCCACCACGGCCGCTGCAAAGTCCGGCAAGTTGAGCCCGGGCACGAGCACCGGCAGGGCGAAATAGACAAACAGGATCTGCACCAGCAGCGGCGTGCCACGAATGACCCAGATATAGAAGCCAGCCAGCCAGCGTATCCATGCCCAGCGAGCCGTGCGCGCCAGGGCCGCGCCCGTGCCCAGCGCCAGCCCCACGCTGCCGCTGACCAGAGTCAGCCACAGTGTGGTGCGGGCACCGTCGGAAAATGCCTGGGCATTGGGGCCGATGGGTTCAGGCAGGAAGGACAGCACCAGCCCCAGCAGGGCCAGTGCAAGCACCATCAGGACCAGAGCGCTGACCAGCGTGGCATTGCTGCGCTGCTGGCGGCTCCAGTGGTGCGGCCAAAGGGCGATGAGCATGAAAATCCGTCAGGAGGGGGCGAGTGCCCGCGCTCAGTTGCAGCGCACGTCTTCGTTGAAGTACTTCTTGGAAAGCTGCGTATAGCTGCCATCGGCCATGGTGGCCGCCAGGGCCTTGGACCAACCCTGTGCGAGGGACTGATTGCCCTTGGATACGGCGGCGGCGATGCGTTCGATGAACAGCATCTCACCGAGCTTGAAGCCGGCATTCGGGTTTTTGTCCACCACGGCCTTGGCGACAAAGCGGTCGGTCACCCAGGCATCGACGCGGCGCGAGTTGAGTGCGCTGCGCGCATCCACATCGGTGGGGAAGTTCTTCATCTCCTTGATGGCGGAGACTTTCTGCACGTTTTCGAGGTAGCTGGTGCCGGTCTGCACTGCCACCACCTTGCCCGCCAGGTCCTTGGCGGAACGGATCGCAGGGTCCATGGCAATGATCATGCCGCCCGAGCAGTAGTGCGGCTCGGTGAAGGTGACGGCCTTGGCGCGCTCGTCTGTGATGCCGTGCGATGCGATCACCAGGTCCCAGCGGTCCTGGCGCAAGCCGGTGAGCAAGGCGTCGAAGCCCAGGGTCTTCCACTGGATGGTCACGCCCATTTTTTTGGCCACCAGTTCGGCCAGTTCCACTTCGAAGCCGGTCAGGGTGGTGCCATTGAAAAAATTGAACGGGGCAAACTGGCCCTCGGTGGCAATGAGGATCTTGCCATCCTTCTTGATTTCGTCGAACGTGCGTGCCTGGGCGGCAAACACGGCGCACAGCGCCAGGGCGGAGGCGACAACCTTGAGCAACTTCATCGTGTGTCCTGTCGGGTGTTCAGGTACAAAAAAACCGGCCTGCGGATAGCGCGGGGCCGGAGCCAAAATCAACAAGACCGCACAGTGGGTAGAGTGCGATCAAGTCATCAAACTGACGCAATTATAGGGGTGCATCTTGCAGCGCTGGCCATCATGGAGAACCCTGACAGCCGGTGCTTTGTCAGCGCAGAAAGCCGTCGTAGCCCGTTTTGAGGATCAGCGCACCCACGACGAAAATGAAGATCCAGCGCACAAAACCCGTGCCGTGCTTGAGCGCCATGTGCGTGCCCAGCAGGCTGCCCGCCACGTTGGCCACGGCCAGTGGCAGAGCGAAATGCCACCACACGTGCCCCTTGGCGGTGAACAGAATGAGCGCGGCGATATTGGTGGAAACATTCAGCAGCTTGGCCGATGCCGATGCGTTGAGAAAATCGTAGCCCAGCAGCCGCACGAACAGGAAGACGAAGAAACTGCCTGTGCCCGGGCCGAAGAAGCCGTCATAAAACCCAATGCACAGCCCAATGGCGCTGGCGGCCAGCCACTCGGCCCGCTCGGCAAAACGCGGAACATGGTGGCGCCCCAGGTCTTTCTTTGCCAGGGTGTAGGCCAGCACGGCCAGCAGCACCAGGGGCAGCAGTTTGCGCAGAAAGTCCGGCGAGAGCACGGTCACGGCCCAGGCCCCGGCAAACGCCCCGGCGAAACCGGCCAAGGCCGCTGGCAGCATGGCCTGCCAGCGGATCTGGACACGGCGGCTGTATTGCCAGGTGGCCATGGCCGTTCCCCAGACCGATGCGCTTTTGTTGGTGCCCAGCAGCGTGGCCGGAGCCGCACCGGGAAAAGTAGCGAACAGCGCCGGCAGCAGGATCAGGCCGCCGCCTCCCACAATCGCATCCACGAAGCCGGCGAACAGCGAAGCCAGCGAGACCAGTATCCATTCCATGGCAAAGATTGTCGCACCCGCCGGGTTGCGACAGGGGGTGCACTTCAGGCAGCCAAAAAAAACGCCAGCAGAGCTGGCGCTTGGAAAAAAACGGCACCTCAACGGGTGCTTTGAATGGGTTGTGGTTGTGGCTTCTGGTTGTCTCCTCGGCCCCCCGTTCAGCGCGCCTCGGCGCGCTTTCGAGTGGTCGTACTGTAACGGCGAGAAAACCAATGCCCCATAGGGGATTTCCCTCGCTGAACCGATAGAGGCGATTTAGGGCGTCTGTTCTTCCAGAATCCATTCTGCGGCCTTCTCGGCCATCATCAATGTGGGTGAGTTGGTGTTGCCGCTGGTGATCAGGGGCATGGCACCGGCATCGACCACGCGCAACCCGGCAATGCCACGCACGCGCAGCCGCGCGTCCAGCACGGCCAGGGGGTCATCGTCGCGACCCATCCTGGTGGTGCCAACGGGGTGGAAAATGGTGGTCGCGATGTCTCCGGCCAGGCGTGCAAGTTCCTCGTCGCTCTGGTATTGCACGCCAGGCTTGAACTCCTCGGGCTTGTAGCGCGCCAGGGCGGGTTGCGAGACGATGCGGCGCGTGACCCGCAGGCTGTCCGCAGCAACCTTGCGGTCCTCGGTTGTGCTCAGGTAATTGGGTGCAATGGCCGGAGCCGCGTCAAACCGGGCGCTCTTGATCTGCACCGTGCCCCGACTGGTCGGATTGAGGTTGCACACGCTGGCCGTGAAGGCCGGGAAATCGTGCAGCGGCTCGCCGAAGGCGTCGAGCGACAGCGGCTGCACGTGGTATTCAATGTTGGGCCAGGGCTGGTCGGCGCTGCTGCGGGTAAAGGCGCCCAACTGTGAGGGCGCCATGCTCATCGGTCCGCTGCGTTTGAGGGCGTATTCGATGCCGATTTTTGCTTTGCCTGCCAGCGTGCTGGCCAGGGTGTTCAGGGTTTTGACGTTCTTCACCTTGTAAACCGAGCGAATCTGCAGGTGGTCCTGCAGGTTGGCTCCCACACCCGCAAGCTCGTGCACCACGTCGATGCCGTACTGGCGCAGGAGCGCCGCCGGGCCTATGCCCGAGAGCTGCAGCAACTGCGGCGAGTTGACGGCGCCTGCGCTGAGCACCACTTCGCGCGTGGCATGCACGGTGACCATGGCTTTGCCCGTCCAGACTTCCACGCCGGTGCAGCGGCGGCTGCCATTGGCCTGGGTTTCGACGATCAGCCGGGTGGCCTGCGCGTTGGTCCACATCTCGAAATTGCTGCGGCCGTAGCAGGTGGGGCGCAGGAAGGCCTTGGCCGTGTTCCAGCGCCAGCCGCCCTTCTGGTTGACCTCGAAGTAGCCCACGCCCTCGTTGTTGCCGCTGTTGAAGTCGTCGGTGGCAGGGATGCCTGCCTGCTGCGCTGCGTGGGAGAAGGCGTCCAGCACGTCCCAGCGCAGGCGCTGCTTTTCCACGCGCCACTCACCTGTGCTGCCGGTGGCCTTGTTGCCGTGCAGGCGTTTGAAGTCCTCGCCCATGCCTTCGGGCTGGTCCAGGCGCCAGTGGTCCTCGTGGCGGCGGAAGGCGGGAAGCACCTGGTCCCAGCGCCAGGCATCGTCCCCCGTGATCTGTGCCCACTGGTCGTAGTCCCGGGCCTGGCCACGCATGTAGATCATGCCGTTGATGCTGCTGCAGCCGCCCAGCGTCTTGCCGCGCGGATAGCGCAGGCTGCGGCCATTGAGGCCCGCGTCGGGCTCGGTCTGGTAGAGCCAGTCGGTTCGCGGGTTGCCGATGCAGTAGAGATAGCCCACCGGGATGTGAATCCAGTGGTAATCGTCCTTGCTGCCCGCTTCGATGAGCAACACGCGCCGGTTGCCACTGGCGCTCAGCCGGTTGCACAGCAAGGCGCCGGCGGTGCCTCCGCCGATGATGATGTAGTCAAAAGTCGTGTCGCTCATGGCTGCAGGGAGGCGATGTTTGGGAGGGCCTTGTCTGGCTCGTCTGGAAGCTATTAAAATAATAGCGCTTAAGGCAAACCAGTATTGCGGTGGGTGCTGATTTTTGATCATACTCCAGCCGTTCTGCGGCGCGGATGCGACAGTGCCACGCGTCTGCAGGGTGCAACCGCTACCATGTGCGGTCTTGTTGTTTACCGCCCCGCCAAGCCGCCAGTCCACTCCGCTGCCATGTCCGACCAGTCCCCCCGCATCCTGCACAGCGACACGCCCGACGGGCCGTGCGCGGTGCTGCAGGGCCGCTGGGGTGCCGCCGAACTGGGCTCGCGCGTGCAGTGGCTGGCGCTGTCCGATCAACTGGCCGCAGTGCCGGCCGATGACCGCCTGGCCTGGGATCTGCGTGCCCTGCAGTGGCTGGACCATGTGGGCGCCCAGCTGCTCTGGAACCATTGGGGCCGCGCCTGGCCGAAACGGTTCGAGGCGAGCGCAGGCCAGCGCGCCATGCTCGAGCGCGTTGCCTCGCTGACCACTCCGCCGCCAGCGGCGGAGCCCTGGCGACTGGCCGACCAGGTAGACCGCCTCGGTGTGCTGGTGCTGCACGGCATCGACCACGCCCGCCACCTGCTGCTGCTTATCGGCCAGATGTTGCTCGACAGCCTGCGCCTGGTGCGCGCGCCGCGCCGGGCGCCCTGGCGCGACGTTTCGGGCCACCTCTACCGCATGGGTGCCACGGCGCTGCCCATCACGGCGCTGGTGGGTTTTCTCATCGGCGTGGTGCTGGCCTATCTGATGTCGCTGCAACTGCGCCAGTTCGGTGCCGAGGCCTTCATCGTCAACATCCTGGGCATCTCGCTGATCCGCGAGCTCGGGCCCATGCTTGCCGCCATTCTGGTGGCGGGGCGCTCGGGCTCGGCCATCACGGCGCAGATCGGCGTGATGCGCGTGACCGAAGAACTCGACGCCATGCGCGTGATGGGCATCCCGCACGGTTTCCGGCTGGTGCTGCCGCGTGCGCTGGCACTGGCGCTGGCCATGCCGCTCATCAGCGTCTGGACCACGCTGTCGGCCCTGGCGGGTGGCATGCTCGCAGCCGACCTGGCGATGGGTATCTCGCCCGCGTATTTTTTCCATGCGCTGCCCGCTGCCGTGGGTTTTGGCAACCTCACGCTGGCGCTGTCCAAGTCGGTGGTGTTTGGCACGCTGATCGCGCTCATCGGCTGCCACTGGGGCCTGCGCGTCAAGCCCAACACCCAGAGCCTGGGTGAGGGCACGACGGCGTCGGTGGTCACCTCGATCACCATGGTCATCATCGTGGACGCACTGTTCGCCGTGGCGTTCAAAAACGTGGGCTTCTGACCGATGCATACTGCCGCGCTCCCCCCGTCCGGCGCCGAGGCCGTGGTGCGCGTCGAGGGCCTGTGGTCGGTCTTTGGCAAGGGCAGTGAGGCCTTCGCCGTGCACCAGGACCTGGACCTCACGGTGCACAAGGGCGAGATGCTCGCGCTCGTGGGCGGATCGGGCACGGGCAAGACGGTGCTGCTGCGCCAGATGCTGGGCCTGATGCACCCCGCGCGTGGCAGCGTCACGGTGCTGGGCCGCCCGGCCGAGCTGATGGGCGGCGAGGGCGCGGCCAGCCGCGTGGGCATGCTGTTCCAGCACGGTGCGCTGTTCTCGGCCTTCAATGTGCTCGACAACATTGCCTTCGCGCTCAACGAGCAGGGCACGCTTCCGCCCGATCTGGTGCGCGACGCCGCCATGGTCAAGCTGCAGATGGTGGGCCTCAAGCCCGAGCACGCCACACGCATGCCGGCCGACTTGTCGGGCGGCATGATCAAGCGCGTGGCGCTGGCGCGGGCGCTCATCATGGACCCGCCGCTGTTGCTGCTCGACGAGCCCACTGCAGGCCTGGACCCCAACGGCGCGGACGACTTCTGCGCCCTGGTGCGCGAGCTACACGCCGCGCTGGGCCTGACCATGGTGATGGTCACCCACGACCTCGACACCCTGTTCGCCCTGGCCACGCGCGTGGCGGTGCTGGCCGACAAGAAGGTCATCGTGACCGATGTACCCGCCCGGGTGGCGCAGTTCGACCACCCCTTCGTGCAGGAATTTTTCCGGGGGGAGCGTGGCCGCCGTGCCATGGCCGACCTGCCCACCGCCGCCAAGGAACACTGATGGAAAACAAATCACATGCCTTTGCCGCAGGCGTCTTCGTGCTGGTCGTCACCGCGCTGGTCATCGGCCTGGGCGTATGGCTGACGCGCGACCGCGGCAACTACAACACCTACGAGCTCTCCAGCCGCGAGGGCGTCAGCGGCCTGCAGCCGCAGGCGGCCGTGCGCTACAAGGGCGTATCGGTGGGCAAGGTCACGCACATCGGATTTGACCCACAGACCAGCGGCAATGTCCTCATCCGCATCGCTGTGAGCGTGGATGCGCCCCTTACGGCCACCACCTATGCCGTGCTCGGTTACCAGGGCGTGACCGGGCTGGCCTATGTGCTCCTGGACGATGCCGGGCAGCCCTACCCCGAATTGCCCCGCGGCCCCAGTGGTTTGCCCCGCCTGCCGCTGCGCACCTCACCCTTCACGCAGCTATTCGATCAGGGCCCTGCCATCCTGAGCCGAGTACAGGAGGCCACGGAACGCATCAACCAGGTGCTGGCCGACGACAACCAGCGCCTGTTCCGCGAGGCGCTCGCCAACATCGCTCAGGCGGCAGGCAGCGTCAACACCCTGAGCCAGCGGCTTGATGCCACCGTGCTGCAGCGTCTGGACCCTGCGCTGGCCGCGCTGCCGCCGCTGGCCCAGGAAAGCCGCAAAACACTGCAGTCGCTGCAGCAGGCGGGTGCACAGGTGTCGGCTACGGCGGCTGAATTTGGCCAGACAGCCCAGCGTCTCAACGCCCCCGGTGGTGCCTTGGACCAGGCCACGCGCAGCGCACAGACCATGGCCCAGGCCGTGGATCGCTTTGGCACCAGCACCCTGCCGCGCATGGAGCGCGCCGCCGACGAAACCGCCCGCGCTGCACGCCTGACCGGGCGCGCCGCCACTGCCGTGAGCGACAACCCGCAGGGCTTCCTGTACGGCCCGGGGCGCGGCCAGCCCGGCCCGGGGGAGCCCGGCTTCACCCCTCCGCCTCCTGCAGGAGTTCAACCATGAATGCTATAAAATGTATAGCTGATGGCGCTTTATTCAAAAGCGCTGCAGGCTCTTTTTGCTTGATATTTCTGGTGGGTTGCTCAGCCCTGCCGGAGCCCCCCGTGCGCCCCGTGCTGTATGACTTCGGCCTTGGCCAACAGGCTGTGGCCGGGGTGCAGACGCCGCTGCCGCCGCTGCCGCCGCTGGCGCTGGAAACGGTGGACCACGCCAGCCTGCCCGACGGGATCTCGGCCGTGTACTACCGCCTGACCTACGCTGATGCGCAGCAACTGCGTCCCTACCAGACGGCACGCTGGAGCCAGCCACCCCAGCAACTCGTGCGCGAGAGCCTGCAGGCCCGCCTGGGCCAGCGCCGAGCCGTGATCGGCACCAGCGGCGCCATGGCCACAGCACGCGCGCAGGGACAACCCCCTGCGGTGCTGCGGGTCGAGCTGGAGGAGTTCAGCCACGTCTTCGCCAGCCCGGCGCAGAGCGCGGGCCTGGTGCGGCTGCGCGCCACCCTCACGCGGCCTTCGGCCCTGGGGGAAGATCTGCTCGCCCAGCGCCTGTTCATTGCCCAGAAACCCGCCGCCAGTCAGGATGCAGCGGGTGGCACCCGCGCCATTGCCCTGGCCGCGGAGCAGGTGGCGCTGGATGTGGCGCAGTGGCTGGAAGCTTCAGGGTATTGACAGCGCCTGCGAACTGCAGTCTTGATGCGGGCTGCGCGCGCATCGGCGGTTGAAACCGGCGCAGCCGCTTGGGGGGCCGTCAATCGCGCATCAGCGCTTCAATCTCTTCCGCCCGCACCGGCACGCCGCGCGACACCAGCTCGCAGTCGCCGGGGTGCACCACGGCGTCGTCCTCGATGCGGATGCCCAGGTGGTGGAATGCCTCGGGTACGCCGGGTGCTGGGCGCACATACAGGCCGGGCTCGATGGTCAGCACCATGCCGGGGCGCAGGATGCGGCTTGGCCGGTCCTTGATGGTTTCGCCCGACAGCGGATCTTTGCGCTCGCTCACCGTGCCCACTTCAGACGGTTCCACATAGCTGCCGCAGTCATGCACGTCCATGCCCAGCCAGTGGCCGGTGCGGTGCATGTAGAACTGAAAGTAGGCGCGGCGCTCGATCACGTCCTGCGCGCTGCCATGCTGGGCCTTGTTCAGCAGGCCCAGGTCGAGCAGGCCCTGCGCCAGCACGGCCACCGTGGCGTCGTGCGGGTCGGTGAAGCGCGCACCCGCCCGGGTGGCGGCCACGGCAGCCTCCTGGCTGGCCAGCACCAGGTCGTACAGGGCGCGCTGCGGCCCGGTAAAGCGCCCGTTCGCCGGGAAGGTGCGCGTGATGTCGCTGGCGTAGCCGTTGTATTCGCAACCGGCGTCGATCAGCACCAGCGCGCCATCCTGCACCGGGGCGGTGTCGGCGCGGTAATGCAGTACGCAGGCGTTGGCTCCTGCGGCCACGATGGAGCCGTAGGCCGGGGCCTGGGAGCCGTGCTCGCGGAACTCGTGCAGCAGCTCGGCGTCGAGGTGGTATTCGCGCACTTCCTGGCCTGCGCGCAGCATGCGTGCGCAGCGCTGCATGGCCCGAATGTGGGCGCGCGCGCTGATTTGGGCGGCGTGGCGCATCAGCGCCAGCTCGTGGGCGTCTTTGACCAGGCGCATCTCGTCGAGCAGCAGGCACAGGTCCGCCTGGCGTGCCGGGCACAGTGCACCGTAGCGTGCGCGCGCCCGCACCGGGGTGAGCCAGCCGTCCACGCGGGCGGCCAGACCAGCGTGCGTGGCAAACGGGTACCAGACGCAGCTGCGGTTCTCCAGCAGGCGCGGCATGCGCTGGTCCAGTTCGGCGGCGGTGTAGGCCTCATCGATGCCCAGCGCATCCACGGCGGCTTCGGGCCCGAGGCGGTAGCCGTCCCAGATCTCACGCTCCGCGTCTTTGGGGTTGCACAGCAGTGTGCTGTGGCCGTCGGCGGTGAGTACCAGGCAGGCTCCCGGTTCGGTGAAGCCGGTCAGGTAATAAAAGTAGCTGTCGTGGCGGTAGGCGTAGTCGCTGTCGCGGTTGCGCATGCGCTCGGGCGCCGTGGGCACGATGGCGATGCCACCATCGCCCAGTTGCGCTGCCAGGCGCGCACGGCGCTCGGCGTAGACGGAATTCGGCACGGTCAGGGTCATGGCGAAGGGGCGGTTGCGTTGAGTTGGGCCAGGCGCTCGGGCGTGCCCACATCGACCCACGGGCCGGTGTAGAGCGCGGCGCTCACCCGATGATTGTCCATGGCGCGGCGCAGCAGCGGGGCCAGAGGGGCTTTGACGCCCTGCGGGTTGCCCGGGGCGATGTCGCACCAGGGTGGTGTAAAGAGTTCGGCGCGCAGCAGTGCGATGGTGCTGTACGTCCAGCGCGGCCCGGGGTGGTCTGGCGGCAGGTTCAGCGCCAGCCCCTCGGGCGAGAGCCCGAAGTCGCCGCGCGGGTTGTGCGCGGGGTTGGGCACCAGCCACAGGTGGGCCAGCATGCCGCTTGCGGCAAAGGCCTCGGCGACCGCCACGTCAAAGCGAAAGTCGGGCGCAAACACATCGCCCGCCGCAAGCCAAAAGACATCGCCCAGCCGGGGCAGCGCGCGTGCAATGCCGCCCGCCGTTTCCAGTGCGCCGCCAAAGTCGGTGCCTTCGTGGGAGTAAGAAATGGATAGCGGATCCTGCCCGTCAGACGTGCGCTGAGGGCAAAAATCATCTAAAAAATACGCGCTGATCTGCTCGCCCAGCCAGGCCGTGTTGACCACCGCCCGCCGCACCCCGGCAGCGTGCAGCGCCTGCAGATGCCACTGCAGCAGCGGCTGGCCATGCACAGTCAGCAGCGGCTTGGGGGTGCTATCGGTCAGCGGCCGCATGCGTTCGCCCCGGCCTGCGGCCAGCAGCAGGGCGGGGGGCTGTTGAAGGGCGGGTGCGGGTGGGTGGGGGCCGTTCATGGCGGCACTGTAGTGCATCGAACGCGAGCCTCCGGGGCGTTCATCAGGGCAGGCCGCTAAAATCAGGGGTTTTCCCTCCTCTCCCTGACCGGAGCCACCGCCCATGGCCAATTCTCAACAGATGGCGAATGCGATCCGCGCACTCGCAATGGATGCCGTTCAACAAGCCAATTCCGGCCACCCCGGTGCCCCCATGGGCATGGCCGACATGGCCGTGGCGCTGTGGGGCCGCCACCTTCAGCACAACCCGGCCAACCCGCAGTGGGCCAACCGCGACCGCTTTGTGCTCTCGAATGGCCATGGCTCGATGCTGATTTATGCGCTCTTGCACCTCACGGGCTACGACCTGCCCATGCAGGAGCTGAAGAACTTCCGCCAGCTCGGTAGCCGCACGGCAGGTCACCCCGAAGTGGGCCACACCCCGGGCGTGGAGACGACCACCGGCCCGCTGGGCCAGGGCATCACCAACGCCGTGGGCATGGCGCTGGCCGAAAAACTGCTGGCAGCGGAATTCAACCGCGAAGGTCACGCGGTGGTGGACCACCATACCTATGTGTTCCTGGGCGACGGCTGCCTGATGGAGGGCATCAGCCAGGAGGCAATTTCGCTGGCCGGTGCCTGGAAGCTGAACAAACTGATTGCCCTGTACGACGACAACGGCATCAGCATTGACGGCCAGGTACAGCCCTGGTTCATCGACAACTCCGCGCTGCGTTTTGTGGCCAGCGGCTGGAACGTGATCGGCCCGATCGACGGGCACGACGCCGACAAGGTGGCTGCCGCCATCGCCGAGGCGCGCAAGCAGACCGAGCGCCCCTCGCTCATCATGTGCAAGACGCACATCGGCAAAGGCTCGCCCAACCGCGCCAACACTGCCAAGGCGCACGGCGAGCCGCTGGGCGCTGAAGAGATTGCACTGACGCGTGAAGCCCTGGGCTGGGGCCACGCGCCCTTCACCGTGCCCGACGAGGTGTATGCCGACTGGAACGCCCGTGCCAAGGGCTACGCCGCCGAGCAGGGCTGGAACGACCGTTTTGCCGCCTACCAGGCTGCCTTCCCCGAGCTCGCCGCCGAGTTCGTGCGCCGCATGAACGGCGACCTGCCCGCCCACTTTGCCCAGACGGCCGTGGACGCCGTGGTGCAGGCCCACACCAAGGGCGAAACCGTGGCCAGCCGCAAGGCCAGCCAGCTGGCGCTCGAAGCCTTCACCGCCGCCCTGCCCGAGCTGCTGGGTGGCAGCGCCGACCTGACCGGCTCCAACCTCACCAACACCAAGAGCACGCCCAACCTGCGCTTTGACATGCAGGGCCACGTGGTCAAGAACGAGGCCGGCGTGGGTGGCCGCCACATCAACTACGGCGTGCGCGAGTTCGGCATGGCCGCCATCATGAACGGCGTGGCG
>Ga0138256_10002317_pt1 | contig 20459 bp, 14 predicted proteins | sample KNB2016incub_MG_FD_105486 | JGI IMG/M metagenome (GOLD analysis project Ga0138256, IMG submission 105486) | Active sludge microbial communities from wastewater in Klosterneuburg, Austria - KNB2014incub_MG | ecosystem: Engineered > WWTP > Activated sludge > Unclassified | place: Austria... | reverse complement strand
ATCCCACAAAGTTCTTGGCGCTTGAACTCTTGCAAGTTTATCTGCAGTTGTATTGGCGTTTGTTTGTGTGATTCTGTTGTCGCCCATTGCTTCGGGATACCAATGAATATCAAGTACATCAAGCAATCTTTTGCCGGAAGAAATTTCAGCAAGCCTCATCTGATCGAGATAATAATCAATGAACCATTGATAATTTGTACCAGCTTTTACAGAATCCCAATCCGGCGCTTCCTGGAAACTATAGTAAGCATTAAATCCATAAAGCACAGGACCAAAAATTTCCAAATAAGGATCAACATTCTTTACAGCAGTTGATACATCAATAGCTTTTTGTATAGACTCAAGACATCTTACTTTTAGTGGATGAATTCTTGGATGAGTTGAAATCCACAAGCCAGGCTCATTATCAAGTGCATAACCTTTTATTCCCGTTAGCGTGTTTGCCATACCAAACCTATCCACTAAAAAATTTACATATTCATCAAGGTAAACAAAAGAATCAGATGTATCCGGTTGAAGAGAGAATGCACTTCCTTTTTCAAATTGCACACTTCGCCAGCGTGATGAAGGTGCAGTTTGTTGTTCGGTAACAGTACCGCGTTTATCACGTGCAACATAACCTGCAAGTTGAAGTGTAATTAATGAGTACGCATTTAAATCAATTGATTTATCTCTGAAAGTTGTAGTAACAATTCCGGGTTCGTTTTCATTTTGTATTCCCGAAATCCAGGTAAGAAAATTATCACTGGAGTTTAAGTAATCGGTTCCCGCATTTGAAGCATTGTTTTCCCAGTTGTAACCTGTAAGCCTGTTACCACCCTGTCTCATTGCAGTCCAACCTTCTTCTTCTGTTAATAATTGGTTGGTTCCGTAAATATATGGACTGATAGGTTTTTGCAACCCATCTGCCGATATGAAAAAATCAATCGACTGTGAAAAAATATTTGCAGAAACTGTTATGATAAAAAGTGTTGAAATAAAACAGGTAATTTTCATTGTTAATCCTTTTCTTGATGCCTAAACAATCCAAAAATCAAACCAGATAAAATCCTTCTAATAAAAATTATTTTATGCCTTTATCACTATTTGTCGGGAATAATTTACTTCTCAGGAATAAAAGTAGGTGAATAAGTAAAAGTTATATATTAGTACAGCTTAATTTAATTTTATTTTAACTGTACTACTTCCATATTATAAAAACACATAAATGATAGCGAATATACTTTTTGCCGGTGGTGCTGTTGGATTATTGATTACCATTTTTCTTTTTAACAGAAAAGATAATTTGGTGCCCAATATTATTCTAGCAATAACATTCGGTGCATATTCAATAGATATCCTTTATGCTTTTTTCATCTCTCAAAAATTATATTTGAGTTATCCATCTTTTATTGGTTTAAATGGAATGCTGCCATTTATTTACAGTCCGGCAATATATTTGTACGCAAAAGCTGTTAGTTCAAATAAAAAAAGATTTGAAATAAAATCTCTGTTACACTTTTCACCTGCAACCATAATCCTTCTCGCCAGCGTTATAGGATTTTTTATTTTTAGTAGTGATGAAAAACTTGCATTATTAAATCCGGATGTTCCTAAAAGTGTTTTTATTATAATTATGAGAACGCTAATTCCATTCTATGGAATTTCATACATCGTTTTAAGTCTAATTGAAATAAAAAAATATCACCACAGGCTAAAAGAAAATTATTCTGAGATTGAATCATTAAAATTAAACTGGCTAATCTACCTGATCTTTGCCATGACTCTGGTCTGGATTCTGGAATTTGTTCAGATATTTTTAATTGATGTTGCCGGGAAACCTGAGAATATTTTTTATAAATACATTTACCTCGCAATTTCACTTATTATGTTTTTAATAGTGTACAGGAGTTTGAAGCAGCCACAAATATTTTCTGAAGTGCATCTTGATGAAGCAACGACTATTGATAAATCGGATGAAAACATAACCGACAAAGGATATAACAAATCAGGATTAAGTGAAGAAAAAATTAATGAAATTGCTTCGAGTCTTGTTATGATTATGCAAAATGCTAAACCATATCTTAAAAGTAATTTGTCATTATCCGATCTTGCACAATTAAACGGAGTTTCGGCACACAATCTCTCAGAAGTAATAAATACAAAACTGAATAAATCATTTTACGATTTTATAAATTATTATCGTGTTGAGGAAGTAAAAAAAATGTTAAACAATGCTAAGTATGAGAACTATTCCATCCTTTCAATTGGATTTGAAGCAGGTTTCAATTCAAAGACATCATTTAATACAATATTTAAAAAGTTTACAGGTACAACACCTTCTGAATATAAACGAACAAGTAGAAACTAGAACTCGTATTCAATTCCAAATACAGGCAAAGTGTTCCAGCCTACTTCTTTTGTAAGTTTATTTTTTACTTCATTCCAGCTGTAAGCAGAAACATTATCTCGGTTATAAACATTCCAGATACTTAAAAAGATAACGAGATTTGTTTTTTCAAAATAAAATCTTCTATCCACTCTAATGTTTAAGGAATGATAATCAGGCAGTCTAACAGTATTGGTTTTGCTTAAATCCAGTATGCCTTTATTGTTTAATTCCGAGAGCTGCATATCAAACGGCGTATAGGGCGCTCCGCCTGCATAAATAAATCTTGCACTGAATTCCCAATCACTGTTTGGTTTGTAACCGCCTTCAATATTAAAGTTAAACCTGTTATCATAAATTCTATTTTTCCAGTTGCCTTCAACATCTTTATACTTAGAAATTGAATAAGATGCGCTTATCATTCCATAAAAATCTTTTGCAAGTTTTTTTTGTATCATTGCTTCAATACCACGCGAGTATGCAATGCCGTTACTCATTAAATCAGAATGTGCAGTAAATATTCCATTCGTAACAACCTGATCAAATAAAAAATCTTTTGGTTGTGATGGATCAACAGGTAAATTAAAATAGTCTTTCTGATAAACTTCAATTGTTAATCTTGTTTCTTCATTCAGCAAATGACTGAAGGATAAAATATAGTGGATAGCTTTTGGTGTGTTCAGCCTTTTGAATTTATCAGATTGTGCTAGAATTAAACCGGGAAGGTTTTGATAATAAATTCCTGCTGAACCGCTTAATGAGGTGAGCGGGGAGAGCTTGTAACTTAAAACAATTCTTGGTGAAACTTTAACTTTATCTGTGTAATTAAAATAGTCAACTCTTCCGCCTATACTTAGATCAAAATCATCCAGGAAACTAAGCTGGTAATTAAAAAATCCTCCAAAATTAATTGTATTAAGAGTCTTATCTGTTTTTATTGTCGGCTTTATATTTCCATACTCATCAAGGTATTCGAAAAAAGTATAATCAAAATCATTAAGATAGTATTTTGCTTCTATACCAAATTCAAACCGGTTTGATTCATTAAGTTTATAAAAATTAAGATTACGAAAACTAAATTTATTTTCTAATGTATTGTTTGATAAAAATTTATTTGATGATTTTGTTTCGTTAAAATTTACTTTTCTTGAATTAAGAGTATGTGAAAGTGATGTGCTTGAATAGCCAGATTTTCCCCAGATATATTGCCAGTTAACACCTGCGGTATTGGTAATATATTTTGTATTGCCGAATTGATTCAGTTCAGTATCAATTGCCTTTTCATACTGGATATTATAAATATCATTAGCAAAAACATCTATAAAAGAAATCTTGTGCTGATCTGAAATATCATAAACTATTTTTGTTTGAAGATCGTAATACTCAGGTGCAGGATAATCGTTTGCAAATGTTCGCATAACAAGATCCAAATAACTTTTATTAAGTGAAATCATAAATGAACCATCGTTTCCAATGAACGGTCCTTCAAGTTGAGCACCAATTCCTGCAAAGTTTAAATTTAACTGCCCATCATATTCATTTCTGTTGCCTTCCCTTAAATTGATATCCATTACGGAGGAAAGTTTATCGCCGTACTGAGATGAAAATCCACCCGCATTAAAAGTTATGTTCTTAATAAAATCAACATTCAGTATCCCGAAAAAACCATCTGTAGAGCCCTGAGTTGCAAAATGATTTATGTTGCTTATCTCTATGTTATCAACATAAAAAGCGTTTTCAATTGGACTGCCACCCCTGACCATAAAACTACTTTTCCCATCATTTACTTTTGCAACGGAAGGCAAGCCAAACAAAATCCTGCTAACATCACCGGCACTGCCTGGTGCTCGTCTTATTTCCTCAGATGAAAATTCTATACTGCTGATAGATTTATTTTCAACTTCTTTAAAGTATCCTGCCGAAACAATTATAGAATCCAATTTTAACTGGGTTGGTATCAACTCTGCATCCTGGTAAGTAATACGGTTTGATCTTACAATTACATCAGTTAGAGTTACAGATGAATACCCGATGTAACTAAAAACTATTACATAGTTTCCGACTGGAAGCTTTTCAATTTTGAAATTGCCTTCAATATCAGTTGAAGCGCCAATGTTTTTATCTTTCAGGTAAACATTTACTCCGGGTAAGCCCAGTTTATTTTCGGAATCATAAACCTTACCCATTATTGAACCGGTTAGTTGACTTTGTTGAGCCTGAGTAAATGAACTTAATATGATTAACACAATTAAAAAACTACGAACCATTTTTAACTCCTGATATATTTTTTGAGCGCAAAAATAGATTTTAATTGAAGTTCAATCGTTCAATCCAATGGGATTGGCTATATAAGTCAAAAAAGATTTATTGAGTTTGTAATTAAATCGCTTTAATGGTTTGTCATTGAAGGAAAAGGAAGAATTGGTGTAGGTGGTTTGTTGCAGAACTATTGCTGATTGCAAACTGCCAACAATGGACTGAAGACTTAATTTACACCCAATCAAGCATTTAAAAATATCAAACAGGAATTAGAAGAACCCGAACATGCTTATATTCTAACCGGATCTGTTTTTTATTTCATATCAATTCTTATATTTGCATTAATCCTCAATAAAACACTTTATCCGGGTGTTTTATACTAAACATTTTGCTCTTATCGATTGTCTCTACAAAATATTTGAAGAATTAAAAAATTTTCTGAATTACAGAATCAGATTAGCAGCTATCATAAATAAAACGATCGGAGATTAAATGAAGCAACTCTTTGTGTTGTTCTCTTTCGTCATGGTTTTCTCTTCCTGTAACAATGTAAGTGATACTCATTTTTACATGCCCGCAGAATTTGAATCACAGGAAGCAGTTTATGTCGGCTGGTTTAATAATCCCAAAAAGGACAGCGTTGCAGCACAAATTGTCTCTGCTCTTTATAATTCCGTGCAGGTAAAAATATTTTACTCAAAAGAATCAATGAAGCATAACGCTAATTTATTACTATCCGATTACGGTGTTGATTCAAACAAAATAAACTGGATTAGGGACACCCTACGTTATGATTTTCCAAGAGATCCCGGACCAATTTTTTTAATTAATAAAAAAGGTGAACTAAAGATTGCTGATTTCAACTGGAATGTTTACGGGTATGAATATGTCTATAAAAATTTTCATTTAGAAAAATTTGATTCGCTTTATGGAGGAATTGAGAGAAGAGAAGCTAATCGACTTGGTGTTGATCTAATCAGTTCTAAAATAGTAAACGAAGGCGGTGCGTTTGAAGTTAGTGGTAATGGTGTAATGATGGCAATTGAAGAAACTGCTCTTCAACGAAACCCGAGAAAGAGTATTACTGAAATTGAAAAAGAATATCTTCGCTTAACCGGCAGTAAAAAAATGATCTGGTTAAAACGTGCTGTAATTCATGACCGAGCATTTGACGGACCAACAATTGATAATTGGTTTACCGGCGGTGCTAACGGACATATAGATGAAATGGCTCGCTTCGTTTCGGACAACACAATATTGCTTGCACAGATTAATCATAAAGAGCGATCAAGTAATCCCATAAGTAAAATCGATTATGATATTCTTGAAGAGAATTTTAAAATACTTCAACAGGCAACAGATATAGATGGAAAACCATTTCAAATTATTAGAGTTCCAAGCCCGAATCTTAATCTCGCGGATTATTTTACCGAAATTATAGTAAGTGATGAATGGCGCGCGGATGGCAGTTTAAACCTAAGTTCATTCGCAAACGGTGATACAATCAAAATTACCAAAGCAGTTAGTTATATGAATTTTTTTATTTCCAATGATGTTGTGCTAATTGCAAAGTACTGGAAAGAAGGAATGCCTGAAAGCGAAAAGAAAAAAGATGAAGATGTAAAAAAACTATTAGCGCAATTATTTCCTGAAAGAAAAATTATTCAAATTAACCCTTTAGCTATCAATCGTGGCGGCGGCGGAATTCATTGTGTAACTCAACAACAACCAAAGAGAAAGAGTAAGGAATGAAATCAATAATTCTATTTTGCTTTGTAACAATATTTTCATCATATATTTATTCACAGGAAATGAAATACGCCGGCACACATCCGCCAAACCCCGGAGTGTTAAAACTGATGGAAAGAGATGCCTAGATATTTGATAAATACAGGGAAGTTTCTGTACGTGATAGTTTAAGAAAAGAAATAATTTCTCCCGAATACTTTTATCACGGCATAGATGGAAAGCCAATTGATATTGAAGGACTAACCAAACGCCAGACAAAAAATCAATTCCTGCTTCTGGAAGAAGAGGTGCTTAGTGAAACATTATATCAATATGAAAACTCTGCAATACTTGTTTATACTGTTAAGCTAAAAATAAAAGACAAGGGAAAAATTCACGATCGATATAGATCAAACCTTATGGTATTTAGTATGGAAAACGGCGAGTGGAAAATTATTTCTGATATTGTTGGACAGGATCCTTCTAATTAATAAATCTAAGAGCCATTATTTTTTTGTACTAATTGCCTAATGATAACTGTGGACTGAAGACTTAAATTGTACATTCTACATTTAAATTCTACATTCTTAATTGTAATTGAGTCTATTGAAACCAACTTTTATCTTTTTACTCTATCCTTTTATCTTTTTACTTTATTCTTTTATCTTGGTAAGTTTGCACTAAGTGTTGCTGCTCTCTGTTTACTTTTACCGGAAGAGGGTGCTTGTTGGTGGTTTAAGAATTGGCAAGTGTAAGTCTGGGTTGGGTTTTATTTATTACCATTTGCGCGCGTGTTTTTATGCTGAGTTGATATGGTTGGGTTTATCTTTTCTTTTTTTAACCACAAGTTTTTTTGTTTGTGCAATTTAATAATTGTTGCGGTGCAGCAGTAACAGCGAAAGAAATAAATTAATGTTTTATACAATATTTGGGAGAAGATCTTGAAGAATATTTTGCTGGTAATAGCAGTGTTATTGTATGTTAATATAAGTATAGCACAAAATAGTTCACCTGGCTTTTATACATTTGTTTCGATTGGCGGAGGGTTCACAGGAGAGAGTCAACTGATTTCTACAAGTTATGTTGCGAGGGGTTTTAAGTTTATCCCATATAACCCAAAGTTGAGTGGTAAATTTGGGATAGGTTATAATTCTATTGCACATCTTTCAGATATAAAATTTAGTGCATCAATTGAAGCCGGATATTTTTCCTGTAGCACTAATAATTCTAATCATTCTCCTTCACAAGCACAGGCTGAACAGAAAGTAATTCCAATTACAATTAATTTAACCATATCTAATGAAGGAAAATTTAGTCCATTTTTAAAAGTAGGATTAGGAATTGAAAATAAAATATATGAAGAAACTTATGAAAACAGACCTGATTATAATGTAAAGGCTGATAAGTGGTTTATGGTTATTACTGGTGGAGGAGGTTTAAAGTACAATTTAAATGAAAAGTTTAACATTGCGCTTCTATTTGAAATGGCATTTATAGATGGGAAGCTATATGCTGATAATAAATACGGGTGGAATACAGAATATGATGGGATTCAATTGAATTCCTATGCAGGTTTACAATTTGGTTATTCCTTCTAGAAGTTTAACAAAATTGTTCTATTCAGATTGGACAAGAAAGTAAACTAAAATAAAAATCAATCAAATATTTTGGGAGACTATGGAAACATCACAAGAAGAAACCGTTAATACATTGGTTGAAGATTTTGACAAACCACAATTACTTGATTTGTTTTTTTCTCCACGTAAATTTTTTAGCAAAACTATTGTTGAAGGTAAAAATCTATATCTAAAACTTGTTACTTTTATTGTGAGTGTTGCTGTTGCTATGGATAGAATTGATCAGGAGATGATTAAAACAATTGGTGGGAGGCAAAGTACAATTGTATCCTTAATTGATACCTGGTGGGCATACTGGGCATTTTGTTTAGTGATGGGTTTAATTGGCAGTTTTTTTATCTGGTATTGGGGCGGATGGTGGTATAGAAAAAGATTAGTCTTTTCAGGTGCTGATTCACCGGATCCATATAAATCGCGTTACATTTATATTTATGCATCATTTATCCATTCTGCACCTTCAATTATTATTGCTTTAATATATACGGCAGGATACAAAAATTATATAGATGCTTTTAATAATGACATTTATCTTGGATTAACAGTAATACTATTTTTATTTATTTCACTAATCACAAGTTACATTGGTGCACGTACTGTTTTTGTTCTATCAAAATGGAAAGCCCGAGTCTGGTTAATAATATTACCGGCACTTTTTTATTTATTAGTAATGGGTACGCTTAGCTTTTTGTTTTCTAAAGTAAATGCAGAGCAGTATATATCAAATAAAATTGTACCCAATAATAGAATGATTACTTCTACAGATGGATTATATAAAATAAAATTACCGGATAGCTGGGATGTTCTTAAGGACATTAATAATGATGCAAGTATTCAGATAGGCAACTTAGATGAAGATTTATATTGCATAGTTTTTAGTGAAAACAAACAGGGACTTGATTCCGGAGTGACTATTGATGATTTTAATAATGCTGTCATTAATGGTTCTATGAGTGCGCTTCAAAATGCCAGTTCAAAAAATTTACCTCCGTTACCAAATATTAAGTTTAATCATAGAAGGACCTTAATTGAAGGAGTGATTGAGAATAATGAAATTACATACATTATCCAGGTAACCGAAGCAAAAGATTATTTTTATCAAATTATATCCTATGCTCCAAAAAGTAATGCAGATAAACTATTGCCAATGTTTGACCGGATAACAATTAGCTTTAATGAACTTTAAATGGATTGATGCAAAGTTGTTTACCTGGATATAATTATTTTGATTGAAGAATGTTGACTGAAGACTTAATTCTAAATCCTTAATTAATGAAGTAATTCTGAGGAACGTAGTGACGAAAGAATCTGTCGAATCAAACTTTTATCTTTTTACTTTATTCTTTTATCTTGGTAGGTTTGCACTTAGTGTTGCTGCTCTCTATTACTTTTACCGGAAGAGGGTGCTTGTTGGTGGTTTAAGAATTGGCAAGTGTAAGTCTGGATTGGGTTTTATTTATTACCATTTGTGCGCGTGTTTTTAATGCTGAGTTGATGCAGTTGGGTTTTTCTTTTCTTTTTTTACCGCAAAGTTATTTTGTTAATCTAATTTAATAATACAGAAATACACAAATAAATTATTTTTATAATAAAAAATTTGACTGAGGTTGCAATTGGAAAACGCTAAAGATTTTTATCAAAAATTTTTTCCGCTTTTTTGGGTGATTGCCGGTTGCACAATACCTATCGCAGTTGCAGGTGGAATTATTGATTTTGGATTTATTCCCTGGAAAGTATTTTTACTTTTTCTAATAGTGGTTGTGTTTGATGTTGCCGGAACATATATGATTATTAAAATGCCGGTTACTGTTTCTTCAAACGGACTAAAATGTATTGATTGGATGTGGGCTTATAAATTTATAAGCTGGGATAATATTCGTTTTGTTAAACCGAGCCGTGCATTTTTTGGTTTACCATATTTACGAATTGGTTTGAATGACAGCAAAGATGTTATCTGGCTTCCACTTTTGCTTAATGAATTTACAGAATTTATTAAACTGGTTGTTAACTATGCCGGTGAGGATAATCTTTTATCTAAAGATCTGAAGCAATATCATTCAGCAAAATAGTATTGTGCTTGTTTTAATTATTAATAATTAACTTTTTTAATTTTGTCTGCTGCGATGGATTTTAATTTTGAATTTTGCTAATTGCCGACTGCCAACTGTGGACTGAAGACTTAACTATTAATTCTTAATTGTTCATTGCTCTTGTCATTCTGAGGAGCAACGAGACGAAAGAATCTGTCGAATCCAACTTTTATCTTTTTACTTTATTCTTTTTTCTTGTTCCTTCTTAATTGTTCATTCGTTCTGTCATTCCCGCGAAAGCGGGAATCTATTTTTAATTGTTAATTACTAATTGAGTTTCACTAAACAATAACATAAGTTGCAAATGTCTTTATACTTAAACTATGCTTTACATATAAATACGCACTCCACTTTTCCTCTTTATATCGTTAAGGGGTACGAACGATGAATGTTTTTCTTAGATATTAAAATCGCAATTTTTTAAAACATTATATCCGGAGATTTAAATGAATATTGAAACATTATTAGACAACATCAACCTTTTTAATAGTTTATTGTATGAATCTGGGTTCAAGAGGGACATACAAGATTATGTTGCAAGTATGCCTAACAATCAAAGTAATATAGTGACGTTAAGAGAAGTAGCGGAGAAAGTTAAAGAAACATTAAATAAAATATATACTAGCGATCTGCCTGAAGCGCTTAAATTGGTGTTGCCATTAAAAGCCTTACGACCGTTTACAGAAACGGATCATTTAAAGATCCTAAGTACTTTGTTAGATGACAAAGAGGTCCCTTTAAGTGAATTCTATAATAAGTTAAATAACTTACTAACTAATCTTAATACCCAAATTGATTCTAATAAGACAAAACTGGATGAATTAAGTAAACAATTTCAACCATACATAACCCAGCAAAAAGAAATCGTTTCAGAAAACAAACAAGCCATCTTATCACTACTTTTTAGAGATAAAAAAACTATCACTAGTTTAAAAGAGTTTTCTAAAATCATTAATCTTTGGAATAGAACAATCCCGATATATCACCAACTTTTAAGCAGTTCTTCTCCTGAAGATATCGAAATAGTAGAAATCCAAAATGGATCAATCGATCTCGTAATAAATTTAAACTTTGATATTGCAATTAACTTAATTGAGGTAATTCGTATTGGAGTTGAATGTTATTTAGCATATTTATCGTATAAAAATTTAATCAAACCAATTCAATCAAAATATTTTGGGAATAAAAAACTTTTAGATGGTGAGGCAGAACGTGAAAAAGAGTTACTAAACAATATTTTGATTACTGTAACAGAAACAATTAAAGAGCAACATGACCAAGCTAAAAAAGCAGATAAGAAAATAGATGATAAAAGTGATAAAAAAATTCAACAAGTTGCAAATCTATTAACAACTCATATAATAAGGGGTAATGATGTTAAATTGTTATCAGTTCCTCAAAAGAACGAAGAGAATAGCGAAAAAATTGAGAGAGCAATTGATAACAAGAACAAAATAACTGAATTCGGGCAAGAAATGAGGAATGCATTAAAATCTTTACCAGCAGAAGATGTAAAAAAATTATTAGAAAAATATGGTAGCTATAAAGAAGATGAGGAACAGAGTTCAAAAAAATAATTTAATTTTTAACAATTGGTGCTTACAAACTAAAAACTAAATATTTTTCGAGTATTAAAATGAAAAACTTAATTTTATTAATAATTATCCCAGCAGTTTTTGTTTCTTGTAATTTATCACATTACAGAAATTCTCGCAACATTATCAAAGAAAAGCAATTCCATTTTAAATTGAGAATAGTTGATAATAAAAATAATCCAATAGAAAATGCTTATGTGGAAGTATCCATAAAAGATGGCGCTTCATACAAAGCAAAATCAGTTTTTGACACAACATTAACAACAAATGAAGATGGATTTTATGAAAAATCTATCCTCATTAATAGCTATGATGCAGTTTTAGATTATTATGTACAAAGAGCCGGTTATTGTAGTAAAGAAGGATATTTAAGTAATGAGAGTAATCAAACCAAAATCAATGATATTTCATATATTACTTTATCTAAAGACACTGGTAATATCGTAGATTTTAAACTCAAATGTCTGAGTTTGAAGAGACAAGTTATATCAAATATTGCTATTGATTATAAAGCAATTATAAATGATAGCGTTAACTATTCCGGTTCTTGTGTGTCAAATTCAGAAGGTATTGCTTCCGGAATACTTTCTTTGAGTTGTGATGTAATGAAAGGAAAAATTAATCTCAAAGTAATGTCACAAAATGATGATTATTATTTTGTGACGGAAACATTTAGTGATATTAGTAAAAATAAAACAGAAACTTTTGAATTAGAATTTATTTCTAAGAAAGATTTTTTTAATTCTAGCTTTATTGAATCCAATGATTTTAAAACTCTTAAACAAAATATTATTGGGTTTATAGATTTGTTACAATTGAAAAGTTTATTAACCAATTCAATACTTGAATATTACTCTATAAATATTTTAGAATTTAAGAACAACCGCTATCTAACATTCGATTTTAACCATACAAATGAGTACAATTCTTTACAGTTAGATAAATATGAAATCGCAAAACGAATATTTGATGAAGTAATTAGAAAAGTCCTGAATCCATTAAATGATAATTTAGATAATTCAAAAGAATTTGAAGGTTATAAATTATCAGTTAAAACTAGGACTAGATCATTTACAGATGATAAAGATCGCGGGGAAGAATTGATTTACGAGTTTTATATTCCTACAGCTACAGTTCAATCATATAAAAACTTAGACATAACTGGTCAACAAGTATTAGATAACTCTATAATTCTTTTAAATGGAGAGCGCATAGATCTTAAACTTCAATAGTAATTTTCCTTAGCTTTCACTGCATAATCCGTGATAGTAAAAATGTTATGCTAAAAATATAACTAACATCATCATTATTACATTTAGCAATGCAAATTGCAATAGATAAGTAAAACAAACAATAACAACTTACCCAAAGGCACGCCGGAATGGTTAAAAGGGTTGGTTGTGTAAATGCAAAGAAAAAACCTCACCCTTTATCCCTCTCCTTGTTAAGGCGAGGGAAATTAATGCCCTTCTCCTTTGCAAGGAGAAGGGTTGGGATGAGGTAGGAATAAGACTATGACAAAACACTTTAACAAAACATCTGAAAAAGAAAAACGAAGAAAACTAAGAAGAGAACAAACATTATGTGAAAAAATATTGTGGATTTATTTAAGAGATCGCAAAACACTCGGGTATAAATTTAGAAACAGATTTAAATTCTTAGAACTATTTATTGCCACGACTTTTGGCGAAGCCATGCCCGTGGCACAAGTCGTGGAATTTGAGGGACAAACTATTATTTGGCTTTAGCCAAAACAATGTGGCTAAAGCCAGATTAAATTTTCTATTTTATTTACCCCGACTTGAAAGTCGGGGCAATATATTCCATCGATGAACTTATGGGAAATTCTAATTTAGCGTTTGAGAAGATTGAATATTTTATAAAAGCTAATGAAAAACTTAATTAGTTAATTAAAATTTTAATTTTTCCCTCAAAATCATCATCATACTGTATAAACTGATTGCAACCAATTTCTCTAAAGATGTCATCTTTGGCAACACCATTTAGAATTTTATCCATTATATTTATATCAAAATTTATGAATAAATAATTCTATGATTAATATAGGTACGTGCAGCTGGAAGTATGATTCCTGGAAATCCATTGTTTATCCGGAAAAAGAAAAATTTAACTTCTTAGAAGAATACTCAAAACATTTTAACACCGTGGAAGTGGATCAATGGTTCTGGTCGTTGTATGAACCCAAAAAAGTTTTACTGCCGGATGAAAGAGTTGTTAAAGAATACAGTGATTCTGTTCCCGATAATTTTAAGTTTACGATTAAGATACCAAACGCAATTACGCTTACACACTTTTACAATAAAAATAAAACAGAAGAATTAAAACCAAATCCATTTTTCTTAAGTACGGATCTTTTTGAAAGATTTTTAGAAACATTAAATCCAATTAAAAAAAATATTGGTGTGTTAATGTTCCAGTTCGAATATCTTAACAAACAAAAACTAAGTGGATTAACAGAATTTATTGATAGAGTTGAATCATTTGTTGAATCATTAGATAAAAAATTTGTTTATGGAATCGAAGTACGCAATCCAAACTTTCTAAAAAAACCATTCTTTGATTTGCTTAATCTACATAACCTTTCAATGGTTTTTCTTCAAGGATATTTTATGCCTCCAATCTGGGATGTGTTTAATGAATTTAAAGAACAAATAAACTACACTGCTGTAATAAGATTACACGGACCGGATAGAAGCGGCATAGAAAAGAAAACCGGTAATGTGTGGAATCAAATTGTAGAACCAAAAGATGATGAGCTAAAAAAAGTTGCAGAGATGATAAATTATCTGCAAAATAAAAAAGTTGATTTGTATGTAAATGTAAACAATCACTTTGAAGGGAGTGCTCCGCTTACAATTGAAAAGATTAATAACATTTTAAACTCTGACTTTACCAAGCATTAAAATTATTTTTACTTAAAGACTTTTCAATACTCAATACCTTGTTATTCGTTATTTCAAAACCCATTATATAATCATTGGATTGCTGCTTACAAGAAAAGACTACTTATATTTTTCAAAGATTTTACTCAATTATTACAATATTGTTTGCGATACCAGGGATAGAGAAAAATTAAAGATCTTTATCTTTGTAACAACAATTAAATTCTTTTTACATCGAAAATGAATGTGATTAAAAGTCTAAGAGAGCCTATGAATGGCTTCACACATTTTATCGGAGTGATTCTTTCTGTTATTGCTACATACTTATTAATCAACATTTCAATTAGTCCATACAAACCGGAACAATTTTATTCATTTTTAGTTTTTGGTGTTGCAACTATTCTTCTTTACAGTACCAGCACACTATACCATTGGTTAAGACTATCAAAAGAAGGAATTAAAAAATTAAGAAAAGCTGATCACATAATGATCTTCATTTCAATTGCTTCTTCATATACGCCAATCTGCATTTTAGTTTTACGCAGTACATTAGGCTGGAGTTTGTTAATATTAGTATGGTTAGTTGCTCTAGTTGGCAGTACAATAAAAATATTCTGGATGAATGCACCAAGATGGTTATCAACATTTATTTATTTACTGATGGGTTGGTTAGTTGTTTTAGTTATTTACCCTTTAATCCTGGCGTTACAAACAGAAGCACTGCTCTGGTTAATTTTAGAAGCCGCATTTTATACAATAGGTGCAGTTATATATGCGCTAAAGAAACCTAATCCATATCCTGGCATTTTAGGCTTTCACGAAATCTTTCATTTATTTGTTTTACTTGGCGGCTTCTCTCATTTTATCCTGGTTTATAAATACGTGGCAATATTAAGCTAAAAAATGCAAAATATATTCTTATCAGATAGCTATTTAATTATTGCTATTTTAGATTTATGAAATTGTAGAATTTATTGAAAGACAAGATTAGATTATGAAAATATTATTGATTTTATGTTTAAGTTCTATCAACTTACTAAATGCTAAAAGTTTTACTGAACCAGATTCTGTTATTTTCACATCATCCAATTTACCGTTGGTTGTTATTAACACTCACGGGCATTCAATCCACAATAGTTATCGCATTGTTGCAGATATGGGAATCATCAATAACCCAAATGAAGAGCGTAATTATTTAACTGATCCATTTACTGATTATAATGGAAAAATAAGTATTGAAATTAGAGGCAGTTCATCAACAATGTTTGATAAAAAACCTTATGGATTTGAAACTCAAGACTCTGCCGGAAACAATGTAAATGTTTCTTTACTTTCAATGCCAAGAGAAAATGACTGGGTACTTTATGCTTCCTATTCAGATAAAACTTTTTTAAGAAATGAAATACCATATTACCTTGCAAGATCACTCGGTATTTATGCTTCACGGACAGCTTTTTGCGAGTTGTTTATAAATGGTTCTTATCGGGGCTTGTATGTTCTGATGGAAAAAATAAAACAGGATAAAAATCGTGTTGATATTGCTAAACTTAATCCACAGGATACTACAGGAATTGAATTAACCGGCGGTTATATACTTAAAGTAGATAAACCATACGATTATGGCTGGCAGGTAGATGTTGATCCACTTTATGGATTTGATAAAACTTACTATCAATACCACGATCCTGATTCTGTTGAACTTGCACCACAGCAAAGAGCTTATATTAAAGATTTTATGTTTAAAGTGGAAAGCACACTTGTAAGTTCAAATTATGCTGATACTGTTAATGGTTATACAAAATATTTAGATGTTCAATCGTTTGTGGATTATTTTTTAATTTCAGAGATTGCAAAAAGTGTTGATGCTTATCGTTTTAGTTTTTATATGTATAAAGGAAAAGATGATGATGGCGGTAAATTACACGTCGGGCCAATATGGGATTATGATCTTGCATTTGCTAATTATGGAGAGAATGTTTGGGAACAACCATGGAAAACATCTGATTGGAATGCTGATATAACTGCCTGGAAAAGAACTTACTTTATGAAAAGATTATTCAGTGATCCAAACTTTAAGAATAAACTTAAGGCAAGATGGATTGAGATCCGTAGTGGTGCTTTTTCTACAAATAATATTTTATCATTTATGAGCACAACAGTTAATAAAATAAATGAAGCACGAGTTAGGAATTTTATTAAATGGCCAATAATTGGAGTTTATGTTTGGCCAAATTATTACATTGGCGCAACATACGAAGATGATGTAACTTTTCTACAAGGTTGGATAATTCAAAGATTATTATGGATGGATATTGAATTGACAGGAGCTCCGTTACAAATTGATGATGTTACATATAATGTTGTTGAATCTTTTGAGCTATTTCAAAATTTCCCAAACCCGTTTAATCCAGGCACAACTATACGCTATACAATCCCTTTAGACGAAAGACGAGAGACAAAAAACGTAACCCTTAAAGTATATGATATTCTTGGAAACGAAATTGCAACACTTGTAGATGAAGAAAAAACTGCTGGAAATTATCAAGTTGAGTTCAAACCAGCTTCAGGTATCAGGCATCCTGCATCGGGTGTCTATTTCTATCAATTAAGATCAGGAAATTATTTAGAAACAAAGAAGATGATAATGTTAAAATAAAGATCAAACATAAAACTTGATCTAATAATCCTTAAAATTATTGTGGCAGGAAAATCTATTTTTAATATTATAGATGATTCAGGCTCATCAAATACTAAGAAGCTTCAGCATTACAAACTTTTGATTGTTATAAAAAATCTACAATAGTCAAATAATAAAAACTTTTATAAGTAAGTAATGTTTATATATTATTGATATGACTCTTCATAAACTTTTGGAGTAATCAATGATAAGGTTTATATACTTAGTTATAGTGTCTTCATTTCTTTTAACCTCAAACATTTTTTCTCAATCAATAACCGGTCAGCTTACATTAAATCCTTATCCATCGCCTTATGTAAGTGACTGGGAAAATAATCCTGCTGCTTTAGGTTCCTTAACCTTTATTAAAGGTGAAGGACCAGGTTATCAAATAAGAATAAGAGCTATTGTATCAATGCAAGGAAAGGGTGAAGTATTCAGAAGTATTACAAATCCTGTTCAACTTACATCTGCTGTAGTACAGATAGTAAATAACACACAGTTAATCGGTTTATCTGATGCAACTTTTACAAATAGTGAATACGAAAAAAAGATGCGAATAACAGGCAGATTGCTGGAAGGTAATTATACTGCTTGTTTAACAATTGAAAATATGAATGGAGTAATATTAGCAAATAACATTTGTGCTAATTTTACAATATTATATCCTTCAGCGCCACAATTAATATTTCCTGCAAATAATACACAGCTCGAAAGTATAATTGATTATCCTACATTTCAGTGGACGCCAGTGATTGTTCCTCCAGCATTTCAAATAAAATATACTTTAAGAATTGTAGAAATATTAACCGGACAAACTCCATCTCAAGCAATAAATGCAAACGTTCCAGTGTATGAGAACAATCAAATCAACATAAATAGTTTTACATATCCAATAGAGGCGATGCAGCTAGTTGCCGGGAAAAAATATGCGTGGCAAGTTCAAGCACTCGATCAATTAGGATATCCTGCAACACAAAATATTGGCAGAAGTGAAATATTTTTATTTACAAAAAAGAATAAGTACAGAACCTATGTTCCTCCAGCCTTAACTTTAAACGCACCGGATAATAATTCAGTTTTAAAAACTAAGACCCCAAAATTTACATGGGGTTTTTCTGAACCTTCAGGTAATACAACAAAATATTATTTAAGAGTTGTTAAGGTTTTACCTAATCAAACTTTGGAAACTGCAATAAAGAATTATCCTATTTTAAATCAACTCGTTTGGGTTAAAACATTTCAACCATCACAAATGCTGACTATTGTTCCAGGTGAAACTTATGCATGGCAGATTACAGCATTTAATTATCAGACTAATGATACACTACAACAAAGTGAAATTAGAAAGTTTACAGTTTTTCCTTTAGCACTTCATATTCCATCTGAAAATGGAGTCGTAAATATGAAGCGACCACAATTTCAATGGTCTTATACGGGTGATGCTGGTAAATACTACGATATTAAAGTTATTAAACTTCCTATGTTTTACTATAATCCACAGGGAATAATTGAAGAAGATCTTTTTAATGATGTACAAAACATAATTTATCAAAAGTATAATCTGGATGGTGCTCAATTATCAAATGTACATAGTCCAACACTTGAAGTTCCACTATTTACTCCAAATACTGATATCCCAATGGAGGAAGGGAAAGATTATTACTGGCAAATTTCTGCAAAAGATCAACCTTACGGAACAGTTATTGCTAAAAGTGAAATTAGAAAATTAATATTCAATCCTTATCAACCTGGGTTTGCGACCAATTGTAATGTAAGTGGTCAATTACAATATCAATTTGCTAAGCCTGGCGAATATAATATATGGCCTCTTAAGAATATCAATATAAAGTTTGTAGTGAAGTATATGTTACACTACTCTTCTCATTCCGGTAATTATTATTATGGTAATTATACATTACCGCAAGGTGAGATTGAGGTGCCATCAAGTTCACTTCCTTATCAATATCAAGGAGACTACAATAAAACTATTGCTATTGGCAAAACAGATGGTGAAGGAAATTTTTCTTTTTCATTTATGAATTTAAAACAGTTAGGTGTAGTTGATGATAATTTTGTTTTTAATGGCGGTAATGAATTTAATTATACATATACCGGAAAATTGCATAGAGTAATAAGATTGATGGTTGAAAGTCCATACTATAATAGTCCAGATGAAGATATTATTGTACAGCCAGGTGAAACGAAATATTTTGGTCCGATTTCGTACGTAAAAAGTTATTCACTTACCGTAAATGTTAAGAGTACTGCAGGATATTGGAGTGATCAATTTTTACCAGCAAATTCGCCAATTGGAAATATGCTTGTTTATATTTTAAGAAAAAACAAACCAACTGAGGTTCCCGAAAACGAAGGATCACCAGCTACTACAATTGAAAATGAATCACCTTTTTATGGGTGTTATCAGTCAGGATATAGAGTTGTAGCTAAATCCGTAACAAACTCTGAAGGCAATGCTTTTTTTGATAGACTTGTTAAAAGTGTTTACTCTCAGAATGATGAGTACTTTATTTATTCTATAGCTGATTCCGAACAGACTTCACTTAATTACACAAGTTTAGTTCCAATAAAATTTGAATTTAAAAATTACAGTGATAATGCTGTTTTTAATAATCAGTATAAATATCAAAATGTTTCAAAATTCATTACCGGATTTCCACTCAATCCTTTTATTAAAGGTATAGTAAAACGAAATGATAAAACAACTGGATTTGGAAGTAACCAACCATTAGCTGATGCACAAGTTAAGTTATTAGATTGGGCGTTGTTTTGGTGGCAAGAAGAAGCATCAAATTACACAAATCCTAATGGTCGTTTTAAATTTGAAAATCTTACAAATGTTTATGATGGAAATGGTGATGCAACAGGGCCAATTAGGGGATTAAAAGTTACTAAATATGGTTTTAGAGATACAACTGTTTTAGTAAAAAGTGGTGCTATATTAAAAATAGGTGAATTTTGGCAAAAAGAAATTTTACTTGAACCAGATGCCAAAGTATTTGGAAAAATTGTTAATGAGAATGGAAGTGGTATATCTTCAAATGTAACACTTGTTGGTGGTGAAACAGTGATTTCTATTCCACCGATTGGATTTTTATTACCTGATTATAAAAGATATCCCGCAACATTTGAGTTGAAAGCACCTAAAGGTTACAATAAAGTTATTGTTGATCCGATACCTTAT
>Ga0138256_10002316_pt1 | contig 20461 bp, 16 predicted proteins | sample KNB2016incub_MG_FD_105486 | JGI IMG/M metagenome (GOLD analysis project Ga0138256, IMG submission 105486) | Active sludge microbial communities from wastewater in Klosterneuburg, Austria - KNB2014incub_MG | ecosystem: Engineered > WWTP > Activated sludge > Unclassified | place: Austria... | reverse complement strand
TGGTACAATGCGTATCCGGCTCAGGTTTTCATGGGCGATACAGGTAGTCTTGCACTTGGTGGAATCATTGCAACCTATGCAATAGCAATCAGAAAAGAATTACTGATCCCGATTTTATGCGGAGTGTTTTTAATAGAGAATGTATCTGTTGTATTACAGGTAGGATACTTTAAGTACACAAAGAAGAAATACGGTGAAGGCCGACGAATCTTCAAGATGTCGCCATTGCATCATCATTATCAGAAATTGGGTTACCACGAATCGAAGATCGTATCAAGATTCTGGATCATAGGAATAACACTAGCAGTGTTGACAGTAGTAACATTAAAACTTCGTTGATCAATTGAACACACAAACAAGAAATAAGAAACTAGTTGTATTAGGCGCCGGCGAAAGTGGTGTTGGTACAGCAGTGCTTGCACAAAAGCAAGGGTTCGATGTTTTTGTTTCTGACAAAGGAAGTATTAAGCCTGAATATCGTGCAGCGCTTGAAAAATATAAGATTCGTTTCGAAGAAGGAAATCATGACGAAGAAGAGATCATGTCTGCCGCAGAAATTGTAAAAAGTCCGGGCATTCCTGAAAAGGTAGATATCCTGAAAAAGATCCGAATGGCAGGAATTCCTGTTGTCAGTGAAATTGAATTTGCAGGTCGTTATTCAAAAGCAAAGATGATCGGTATTACCGGTACTAATGGTAAGACAACAACGACGATGCTCATTTATCATATTCTGCAAAAAGCAGGATTGAAAGTTGGCTTGGCCGGGAATATCGGAAAGAGTTTCGCAATGCAGGTAGCTGAGCAAGATTTCGACTACTATGTTTTAGAGTTAAGTAGTTTTCAATTGGATGACATGTACAATTTCAAATGTGACATAGCCATTCTTACAAATATTACTCCTGATCATTTAGACAGATATAATTACGAATTGAAAAATTATGTCATGGCTAAATTCAGAATAACGCAGAATCAGACTGCGGAAGATGCATTTATTTATTGCGCTGACGATGCATTAACGACAGAATATCTCCCTTCTGTTGAAGTGAAATCAAAAAAATATCCTTTCTCAATTAAAACTAAAATTGAAGAAGGCGCTTACCTCGAAGATCAACAACTCATAATAAACACAAACAACAACCAATTTACCATGCTGATACATGAACTAGCCCTACAAGGCAAACACAATCTTTACAATTCAATGGCTGCAGGAATTACCTCGCGCCTGGTCGACATCCGTAAGGAAGTAATTCGCGAAAGTCTTTCAGATTTCCGTAATGTCGAGCATCGCCTTGAATTTGTAAGTACAGTCCACGGAATTGAATTCGTTAACGATTCAAAAGCGACAAATATCAATTCGACTTGGTTTGCATTGGAAAGCTTTAATAAGCCGGTGATCCTTATTTTAGGCGGAGTCGATAAAGGCAATGATTATGAAATGCTGGAAGAGCTTGTTAAGGAAAAAGTAAAGGCAATCATTTGTCTGGGTAAAGACAATAAAAAGATCATCAAAGCATTCGCAGGAATGGTGGAAGAGATCGTTGAAACAGAAACTGCTGATGCAGCTGTCAAAGAAAGTTATCGCTTAGGAAAAAAAGGTGATGTAGTATTACTTTCTCCGGCATGTGCAAGCTTCGATCTTTTTGAGAACTACGAAGATCGCGGACGTCAGTTCAAAAAAGCGGTTAAGTCTCTTTAACGTTTTTCGTTTTTCGTTTTTCGAAAAACGTTAAACGAAAAACAAATTAACAAACACCTCCCAAATAACCAACAAGATGCAAGCAACCTGGCTTGATAAATATTTCAAAGGCGACCGTACAATATGGATGATCGTATTCATACTGTCGATCTTCTCATTACTCGCTGTTTACAGCAGTACGGGAACACTTGCGTATAAATATCAGAGTGGGAATACAGAATACTATTTGTTCAAGCATTTGTTCATTTTAGCATTCGGTATAGGATTGATGTATGCGGCACATCTTGTCCGTTATACATATTATTCTAAGATCTCTATCATCGCTTTATTCATAACAGTTCCTTTATTAGCAATAACCTTGTTAACGGGCACAAATCTTAATGAAGCCAGTCGTTGGTTAACATTGCCGGGTACTAACATTACATTTCAGACATCGGATTTTGCGAAATTGGCATTGATCATGTTTGTCGCACGGATGTTGTCAAAGCGACAAGACGAGATCAAAAGTTTCAAGTCAGCTTTTATTCCTGTGATCATTCCCGTGTTTATTGTCTGTGGTTTGATTCTCCCCGCAAATTTTTCAACAGCAGCTGTTGTTTTTACATCTGCAGTTTATCTGATGTTCATTGGCCGTATCAGCATGAAATACATTGGGGCAATGATTGGCATCGGAGCAATTGCATTTACGTTGTTTGTTGTCATTTCACTTGCCTTAGGTCATAGTGGTAGAATTGAAACGTGGAAAGCGCGCATAGAACGCTTCTCAGGTGATGGTGTTGAAGACAATTATCAGTCAGATCAGGCAAAGATCGCAATAGCTCGCGGAGGATTGATAGGCAGGTTTCCGGGAAATAGTATTCAGCGGAATTTTCTTCCACATCCTTATTCAGATTTCATTTTTGCGATCATAATTGAAGAGTATGGTTTTATTGGAGCAGCATTTCTGATCTTCTTGTATCTGCTGCTGTTCTTCAGAGTCATCCGATTCATTCATCATAGTCCCATGGCTTTCGGAACATTGCTGGCCGCCGGGTGCACATTCATGTTGGTCTTTCAGGCATTGATCAATATGGCTGTTGCTGTGAATTTATTTCCTGTTACCGGACAACCGTTGCCATTCCTGAGTATGGGTGGAACATCAATCTGGTTTACAAGTATTGCATTAGGAATTGTATTAAGCGTAAGTCGTCAGGTCGAAAAAGAAAAGAAAGAAGGAGGAGCAGAACTTGCAGCGGCCTAGTTTACGTGTTATTATAAGCGGTGGTGGAACAGGTGGACATATCTTTCCTGCAGTAGCCATTGCAAATGCATTAAAGAAAATGAATGCGTCAACAGAAATATTATTTGTTGGCGCCAATGGTAGAATGGAAATGGAAAAAGTTCCTGCTGCCGGATATAAAATAGTAGGATTAAATATTAGTGGTATTCAACGAAAATTGTCTTTTCAAAATTTGTTGTTGCCGATCAAAGTGATAAAAAGCATATTGAAAGCAAGGATGATCGTAAAGGATTTTAAACCGGATGTTGCAGTGGGTGTTGGAGGTTATGCTTCCGGCCCGTTGTTATTTGCAGCAACTGGTATGAATATCCCTGCACTTATTCAGGAACAAAATTCTTTTGCAGGAATTACAAATAAATTACTTGCCAAAAGAGTTAAACGTATTTGTGTAGCATACGATGGAATGGAAGCATATTTTCCAAAAGAAAAAATTAAGATCACGGGAAATCCGGTTCGGGAAAATATGGTCGATATAAAAGGTAAGAGAGATGAAGCATTGAGCTTCTTCAAATTGTCGGGACAAAAGAAAATCATTCTGCTCATTGGAGGAAGCTTAGGTGCAAGAACTTTGAATAATAGCATTGCAGCAGGACTTCAGCAGTTAGCAGATAATAATATACAACTAATCTGGCAGACAGGAAAGGCATTTTTTCCAAAAGCACAAGCGTTGACAACTGACTATTCTTCAAACGGAATTTCAGCATTTGATTTCATTCAAAGAATGGATTATGCATTTGCAGCGGCAGATGTAGTTATCTCAAGAGCCGGTGCAAGTTCAGTATCAGAGCTGGCATTAGTTGCAAAGCCTTCTATATTGGTGCCCTCTCCGAATGTCGCAGAAGATCATCAGACGAAGAATGCAATGTCATTGGTGAAAAAGAATGCAGCAATTCTTGTGACAGATGCAGATGCAACATCCAAATTGATCGCAGAAGCAATTGCATTGATCAATGATCAAGTGAAACAAAATACATTAACAGAAAATATTTCAAAACTTGCTTTAACTAATTCAGCAGAAGTTATTGCTGAAGAAGTTTATGGTATTTCAGGTAAATAAATTGTTCGACAATAAATCACATATCTATTTTGTAGGCATCGGAGGCATCGGTATGTCGGCCATTGCTCGATATTTCAAATCGATTGGGAAAGAAGTGAGTGGTTACGATAAAACGCCGACTCCTTTAACTGATGAATTGCAAAGCGAAGGCATTTCTGTTCACTTCGAAGATAATCTGGGAAAAGCTGATTCGGTCTATTCTGATGTGAAAAGTAAAGACAGTGTTTTAGTGGTCTATACTCCGGCAATTCCAAAAGACCATTCAGAATTGAATTTCTTCATAGACAAGCACTATGAATTGAAGAAACGTTCCGAAGTGTTGGGAATGATCACCAAAAGCAGTTACACCATTGGAATTGCAGGTACTCATGGTAAAACCACGACATCTTCCATGGTTGCGCATATATTAAAGAGTGCAGGAATGAATTGCACTGCATTTTTAGGTGGGATCACAAAAAATTACGGAACGAATTTGCTTTTGGGAAATTCAGTCGGTAAAAAATATACAGTTGTAGAGGCAGATGAGTATGATCGTTCATTTCTGGCATTGTATCCGGATCTGGCAGTTATTACGTCAATGGATGCCGATCATCTGGACATTTATGGAGATCACAGCTATATGGTTGAGTCGTATCGTCTCTATGCGCAACAAGTGAAACAAGGCGGTCGCTTGATATATAAGTCCGGACTTCAACTTTCGGATCTGGAAGTTGAGAAGAATACATATTCAATCCATGGCGATGCAGATTTCAATGGAGATAATATTCGAATTGCCGATCATCGTTATCATTTTGACTGGAAGAGTGCAGAAACTTTGATAAGTGACTTGACTAGTGAAATGCCGGGCTTACATAATGTAGAGAATGCTGTTGCTGCTATAGCCGTTGCAAAGCATGTCGGTATAGCAAATGATATTATAAAAAGTGCATTGGCAACATATAATGGAGTTAAGCGCCGTTTTGATTATCAATTACGTACCTCAGATTGTGTTTTCATTGACGATTATGCGCATCATCCGGAAGAACTTCGGGCTTGTATCTCTTCTGTCAAGGAGTTATATCCGGGAAAAAGAGTCACAGGAATTTTTCAACCCCATCTTTATTCACGCACCCGCGATTTTGCAGAAGGGTTTGCAAAAAGCCTGTCAATGCTGGATTGTCTGATTCTATTAGATATATATCCGGCAAGAGAATTACCAATTCCCGGCATTACATCTGAGATCATATTCAATGAAGTGACATGTGAGAAGTACCAATGTTCAAAGGAAATTGCTCTCGAGGTGCTGGAAGCTCATCCATCAGATGTCGTGCTGACCCTGGGAGCCGGTGATATTGATCAGTTGGTGCAACCAATCAAACAACAACTACAAAAAGCAGTGAAGTCATGAATGAGAATCCGAAACGTAAGAGAATAATGCTCATTTCAGCGTATGCAATCGTTGTCGTTGCCTTTTTGGTGACCTTGGGTTTTGCAGAGCATGGTCAGAAAAGTATGCCGTGTACGGCAGTTCAGGTTGTGATCAAGGATACCATGGGGCATAACTTCGTTGAAGAGCAAGAGATCATGGAATTGGTGAATAATAAGTTCGGTAATTTGAAGGGAAAACCTTTAAGTTCTATTAACATTAGTTTGTTGGAAAAAATCATCAACACAAACCCTTTCATCGCTGATGCTGAAGTATTTTCAACCATTGATGGAAAGATCAATATTGAAGTAAAGCAGCGCACGCCCATCGTGCGAATTGTGAACCAGAAGGACGAGAGTTTCTACATTGATGATCAAGGTGTTTTCATGCCTTTGTCAAGTACTTACACAGCGAGAGTAACGGTTGCAAATGGTTTTATTTTCGATACGGAATCTGAAAGAAGAGTTACAGTATACGACGGGGAAAAGAGAGATACTGCAATTAAACTTTCAAGGATCGATGAAATATTTCATGTAGCTGATTACATCTACCGACATGAATTCTGGAGTGCACAGATTGAGCAGCTTTATATAAATGTGAATGGTGACATTGAATTGATACCGAGAGTAGGAAGTCAGAACATCATTTTAGGAAGTAGTGAAGGGCTCGAAAAGAAATTGAATAAACTGTTTTTGTTTTACCATGAAGGATTGAACAAAACAGGTTGGAACAAATACAAAACTATCAATCTGAAATACGAAGGTCAGGTTGTTTGCACAAAAAAGTGATATGGAAAAAAATGAAGATATCGTAGTTGGTCTTGACATTGGAACAACAAAGATTTGCACCATTGTAGGTCGGAGAAATGAATTCGGCAAGATTGACATTTTAGGTTATGGAAAAAGCGAATCACTTGGCGTTACACGCGGAGTGGTGACGAACATCGTGAACACAATTGAATCTATCAAATTGTCAGTGGCTGAGGCTTCTGAAAAATCAAAGGTAGATATCGGTTCGGTGTACGTTGGAATTGCCGGTCAGCATATAAAAAGTTTACAACATCGCGGAATGCGGACCCGTAACTCCTTGGATGATGAGATCAACCAGGGAGATATTGATGCTATCGTTGATGACATGTACAAATTAGCTATGCCTCCGGGTGAGAAAATCATTCATGTTATTCCACAGGAATACATCATTGATAACGAACAAGGCATTAAGAATCCGATCGGAATGTCCGGCGTGCGTCTTGAAGCGAATTGTCATATCATCACAGGTCAGATCACTGCTGCTAAGAATATTTACAAATGCGTTGACCGTTCTTCTTTAGAGACGAAGGGTTTATATCTTGAGCCGCTTGCATCTTCTGAAGCAGTTTTAACTGAAGAAGAGAAAGAAGCCGGAGTTGTATTGGTTGATATCGGTGGTGGAACAACAGATGTAGCAATTTTCCAGGATGGTATCATTCGTCACACTGCCGTTATTCCTTTCGGTGGAAATGTGATCACTGAAGATATTAAAATGGGTTGCTCAATCATTCGCAATCAGGCTGAATTGTTGAAAATAAAATTCGGTTCAGCATTGGCGAGTGAAAATCTGGAAAATGAGATCGTTTCAATTCCCGGATTACGTGGAAGAGAACCGCGTGAGATCTCTGTGAAAAATCTTTCACACATCATTCAGGCGAGAATGGAAGAGATCATCGAACATGTACATTTCGAGATCCGCAATTCAGGCTTTGAAAAGAAATTGATCGCCGGAATTGTGATCACAGGTGGTGGTGCTCAATTACGTCATATCGTTCAACTTGTTGAATTCATCACAGGAATGGACACACGTGTTGGTTATCCTAACGAACATTTAGGAAAAGGTGCTGACGATTTGAAAAGTCCGATGTATGCAACAGGTGTAGGACTTGTTATCAAAGGGTTTCATGATCTGGATAAGACAAGAAAAAGTCAGTCGGCAAAAGTTCAGGAAGTTGAAATTCCTAAAAACTCCCGCGCTGACAAAATGAAAAAAGATAAAGTCATTCAAGGAACACCTCGTCCATCACTATTTGAAATTATCGCTGATATCTTCAAAGAAGAGAAAGACAAGGAACTATAATAAGCTGATTTATTCATCAGTAATCAAAAGAATACACAACGGAACTATCAACAAAACTTAACACAAAAAATTTTCAACATGGAATTCGATCTTCTAAAGGACAAGGGGTCCATCATCAAAGTAATTGGCGTAGGCGGTGGTGGCAGCAATGCTGTTAACCATATGTATCGTCAAGGAATCAAAGGCGTAGAGTTTGTCGTCTGTAATACGGACGCTCAGGCATTAGAAATGTCGCCGGTGCCGACCAAAATTCAACTGGGAAGTAGTCTGACCGAAGGTCGTGGAGCCGGTTCAATTCCTGAAGTAGGAAGAAATGCTGCAATCGAAAACATCGAAGACATCCGCAAATTTTTACTTGCAGATACTCGCATGGTCTTCATCACTGCCGGTATGGGCGGAGGTACTGGAACAGGTGCTGCTCCTATTATTGCGCAAACAGCGAGAGAAATGGGGATTCTTACTGTCGGTATCGTTACTATTCCTTTCGAATTCGAAGGAAAGAAAAGAAAACAACAAGCTGATGATGGTATCGAAGCACTGAAGAACAGTGTTGATACAATTTTGATCATCAGAAATCAGAAACTTAGAGAAATGTTTGGCAATTTGAATTTGTCAGATGCATTCTCTCATGCAGATAATATCCTTACAACAGCAGCAAGAGGTATTGCTGAGATCATCACAGTAACAGGATACATCAACGTCGATTTTGAAGATGTGAAAACGGCAGTTCAGAATAGCGGTGTTGCTATCATGGGTTCTTCAATTTCAGAAGGCGAGCATCGTGCAACCAAAGCAGTAGAGCAAGCATTAGCTTCTCCGTTGTTGAACGATAATAATATCAAAGGAGCACGTTATATATTAATGAATGTTGCTTCCGGTTCTAAAGAAGTAACGATGGATGAGATTGGTGACATCACAGATTTCATTCAAGAACAAGCAGGTCTTACAGCAGATATCATCTGGGGAAATTGTACAGATGAAAGTTTAGGTGAGAAATTGTTAGTTACGATCATCGCAACAGGTTTCAAAACACGCGAAGAGATCGGTACTGAACAAGTGAAAGCTAAAGAAGCAACAAAAACAATTCACAAGTTGGATGATGCTGTTGCTCCGGTAGTTCCGACGCCTGCAATACCTGAATTGAATTTCAATGAGCCGATTCTAAAGAAAGACATTCCGGCTGATACAAATGTTCAAGCAGTTGAAAGTCGCGAAGTAACATTTGATTTCAATCCAAATGCAAGTCGTGAGAATACTATTTCAGTTCCTGTTGCTGAAAAGCGCGATGAGAATTCGAATAAGAACGATCAAGTTGTTTATGATCTTTATGATCATACTGTGGAAGATGAAACAGATGAACAACTTCGTAAAGCACGCGAGCGCGTAACAAAGTTAAAGCAACTCAGCTACAGAATCGGAAATGCAAATGTTTCTGATATGGAAAAAGAGCCTGCTTTCAAAAGAAGAAATATTAAACTTGATTCAGTTCCACATTCAAGTGAGTCAAGCGTATCCAGATATACATTAAGCAACGAAGAAGATAAGAAAACAGAATTGCGTCAAAACAATTCATTTCTTCACGACAACGTCGACTAATAAAAATCTCGTGTAAGCCGTTTTAACATGCGGCCCAAAATAGTTTCCATGTTAAGTTTCGTTTTGTTCCAAGAAGCCTCCTCCCCGGGAGGCTTTTTTTTTGAACATAGCCTTGGTATACTTCCAACCACACTCCACACTCCACGCTCCAACTCACACTCCGTTCTATAATAAACCTAAATCAGGCACAGTGTGAGTTTGAGTTTGGGTGCGAAGTGTGACGTGCAACCACATCATAAATACCTCTACCAACAATGGTTGCCTACCAACCACACTCCACACCCCAACTCAAACTCACACTCCAGTTATATTTTAAACCTAAACTATAGACAGTGTGAGTTTGAGTGCGAAGTGTGATGCGCAACTGCAATGGAAGTACCCATTTTGACTTTTGATACCGATAGCTATCGGGACTGACTTTTGACTTCAACCAAGGCTTTGAACTTTGCCCTCAGCAGAGTACCTTTACCCAAAATTCACACAATGACTTTAGAAGAAAAAATAAACACCGACCTGAAAGCAGCCATGCTGTCAAAAAATGAAGCAGCACTTAGAGGGTTGAGAGCGGTAAAATCAGCTTTGCTGTTAGCGAAAACTTCCGGTGCCGATGCTGTGACTGAGGCTGATGAGTTGAAGATTTTGCAGAAACTTGTTAAACAAAGAAAAGAGTCAGTCGATATTTATAAGCAGCAAAATCGCGAAGATCTGGCAAAAACGGAGATCGATGAGATTGAAGTGATAGAGAAATATCTTCCAAAAATGATGGGCGAAGACGAGATTAAAGCGGGAATTCAGGCGATTATAGCTCAAGTTGGGGCAAAAGGTCCCGCAGATCTTGGCAAAGTAATGGGAGCGGCATCAAAGAACTTTGCAGGAAAAGCTGATAATAAATTGGTTTCGCAACTGGTAAAAGATCTTTTAGCTGCTATGTAAAGTGCTAATTTGGTGGGTATTAATATTATTCTACCTTTGACCCCATAATTAACGCCCGCTATTTAAACAATCAATTATTCGTTTGAACATTCGTGTTGCGGGCCCGATTGCTTCAGACGAGAGATTAATATTTATTACCAAATGAAAACCGGTAAAGTAAAATTCTTCAACGAATCTAAAGGATATGGATTCGTTGTTGTAGACGACAACAACGCTGAAGTTTTTGTTCATCACAGTGGATTAATCGACAAAATTCGTGAAAACGATGCAGTTGAATTTGAAATCGTAGATGGAAAAAAAGGACAGAACGCTGTAAACGTTCGCAAGCTACAATAACAGCAAAACTGTTAAGCATGAAAGGCTACTCTTTATGAGTGGCCTTTTTTTGTGACCTCAATTTTTCTATTCATAAAACTCAAAACTAATTTCTACATTCGTCATTACAAACCTAACTATGAATCAACCGTTCTGCGCCGGAATTGATATCGGCGGAACCAACACGTCTTTTGCATTTATTGATCAGGCTGGAAATATCATTTACAAAAATGAAGTTCCCACCGGAAAATCTGCTGACCCTAATGATCTGATCAGTCGTGTATGTGACGACATGAAATCTGCTCTCGCGTCTTCAGGAAGTGAAAACGATCTTCGTGGGATTGGTATCGGTGCTCCTAATGGAAATTATTTTTCCGGAACAGTTGAGTTTGCTCCGAATCTTACGTGGTATGGTGTGATTCCCGTTGCGAAAATGTTTTCCGAAAAAATGAATGTGCCGGCATTTTTAACTAACGATGCCAATGCTGCAGCAATGGGAGAAATGTTTTTCGGAGACGCAAAAGACATCAAGGATTTTATTTTCATAACTCTGGGAACGGGCTTAGGAAGTGGTATTGTTGTGAATGGAAATTTAGTCTATGGTCATGATGGATTTGCAGGAGAAATGGGGCATTGTATCGTTATACAACATGGACGTCAGTGTGGATGTGGACGGAAAGGTTGTCTGGAACAATATTGTAGCGCAACAGGCCTGGTAAAAACCTATCTCGAAATTCTTGCCGGTAATGATCCGGAGAATAGTTCAAAAATAGATCGAGGAATAATTAATGCTAAATACATTTACGATCGCGCAATGGCAGGCGATGAAGATGCATTTTATGCATTCAATTATACAGGCGAGATCCTTGGATTTGCGCTTGCAAACAGTGTAGTGTACACTAGTCCAAAAGCATTTTTTCTTTTCGGTGGATTGGCAAATGCCGGTGAATTATTATTGACTCCTACCATTCTCAGTTTTGAAAAGAATTTGCTGAGTATCTATAAGAATAAGATCAAGATCGTAGTGTCGGGATTGCCGGAAAATGATGCAGCGCTACTAGGTGCGGCATCATTAGCATGGAATGAATTAAAAACAATTGCTTAACCAATTTAATAAAGGAATGAAAAAAATATTCTTTACGATTGCACTATCTTTAGTTGTAACAACTTTAGTCATGGCACAAAAGCAGATCAATCTCCCATTAATACCACTTCCTCAAAAGCTGGAAATAGGGCAAGGAGGATTTGAGATCAATGAATCAACTGTTTTGTATAGTGAATCAGAAGATGCAATTAATGATCTTAATTTTTTGCAAGCCTACATTACTGATCATTATGGAATCACATTGAAATCGACAATAGGCGCAAAGCAGAAAAAATCTGTTTCAGTGAAACGTAATGCAACGATGAAACCTGATGCATATACTTTGCGGATTGATTCAATGAGTGTGCGAATCGAAGGTGGGAGTGGAGCCGGTGTTTTTTATGGAATTCAGACGCTCATCCAATTGTTGCCTGCCGGAAAAACGACAAAGCTACATGTTGCTTCAGTTAATATCGAAGACGAACCACGTTTTTCATGGCGAGGGATGCATCTTGATGTTAGCCGTCATTTCTTTACGGTGAAAGAAGTAAAAAAGTATTTGGATTACTTGGCAATGTATAAATTGAATACATTTCATTGGCACTTAACTGATGATCAAGGATGGAGAATTGAAATAAAAAAATATCCTAAGCTCACTTCAATCAGTGCCTATAGAAAAGGAACTTTGATCGGACACTACAGTGAAACTCCTGAACGATATGATACAATTCAATACGGTGGATTCTACACACAGGATGAGATCCGTGATGTTGTAGCTTATGCAAGTGCAAGACATATTACTGTTGTTCCAGAAATAGAAATGCCCGGCCATGCTCTTGCGGCATTGGCTGCTTATCCGATGTTAGCTTGTACTTCGGGTCCGTTTGAAGTTGGACGTTCATGGGGAGTTTTTAAAGATGTGTTTTGTCCATTGGATGTGACATTTAATTTTCTGGAAGACGTACTTACCGAGGTTACTGATCTGTTTCCCGGTAAGTATATTCATATTGGTGGTGATGAATGTCCAAAAGATCGATGGAAAGAGAGCCCTTTCTGTCAGGAGTTGATGAAAAGAAATGGGCTGAAAGACGAACATGAATTACAAAGTTATTTCGTTCAACGAATTGGTAAATTTCTGCAAACAAAAAATAAGAAAATGATTGGCTGGGATGAGATCTTAGAAGGTGGTATTGCAGAAGATGCAACAATTATGTCATGGCGAGGTTATTCCGGTGGAGTGCAAGCCGCAAAATTGAAACACGATGTTGTAATGACTCCAACTGCCTATTGTTACTTCGATTATTACCAGTCAACGAGTCCATCGGAGCCGCTTGCTATTGGTGGATATTTGCCATTAAGTATGGTTTATAAATTTGAACCGGTAGCTGATGTTTTAAGTGCAGATGAAGCGAAATATATTTTAGGTACACAGGGAAATCTATGGACAGAATACATTGGTGACTTCAAAAAAGTTGAATACATGACCATGCCACGGATGGCAGCCCTTGCCGAAGTTGCATGGACTGCTAAAGAGAGAAAAGATTATTCGTCTTTTGCTTCACGTTTGTCATCGCATACAAAATTGTTATCTTTTTTGAATATAAATTATTCGAAAGCCTTTTACGATATCAGCACGCGTGTAACACCAAATGGTGACAGAGGAATCAATGTTGAATTACTTTGTGCTTATCCTAACGGACAGATTCGTTACACTACAAATATGACAGAACCAAATTCATCATCGCCGATCTACGATAAGAAATTCAGTTACGATCAATCGATGATGTTGAAAGCGGCACTTTTCGAAGGACCGCAAATGAAAGGGAATGTTTTCTCGCAACGTTATTTGGTGAATTATGCAACAGGAAAAGAAATTGTTTTGCAAGACCAGCCGGATCCGGAATACAACAAAGGCGGCGGATTTACGCTGGTAAATGGAATACTTGGCAATCTGCCATGGAATGGAAACGACTGGCTAGGATTTCAAAAAACCGGATTGAATGCAACGATCGATCTTGGAATGGCTCGTGGAATTTCACAAGTAACGCTTGATGTACTAAGCGACTCTGTAAGTTGGATTTATCCACCGTCATCTATGGAAGTATTGGTCAGCGAAAATAATATTGACTTCACAAGCGTAGGAAAATTAGATTCGATAGCTATCAGAAAATCCGGTCGACAGGCAACAATTAAATTTTCTAAAAAGGAAGTTCGGTTTGTAAAGGTAATAGCAACAACGGCAGGTAAGATTCAAGCCGGCGCTCCCGGTGCCGGAAATGATTCATGGATAATGGTTGACGAGATTTCGGTGAATTAGTTAGATGGAATATGAAAAAATCAATTGGATGTGGTGTAGAATTGTTTTAATATTAGTTTTTCTTTCAGGTAATCTATATTCCCAAGTTGATGAATATTCAAATTATGATATAAAAATCATTGAATATTTGAAGAATAAGAATAGTGATGATAGAATGATATTAAAAAAGGATTCAACAGTAAATGTATTTTTTTGCAGAGATCAGTTTGGGCTTTCATTAAAAGATTTTGACAATTCTTTAAAGCGATTTAGAGTAGATAGTTTAAAACAATTTTATGATTCAATAAAAGCGCTCCCTTTCACTTCGCAATTTATTAAGTTGCATTCTGAATCGTATCAGCTTTTTTATCCTTCAAACGTAGTCAGATTTTTCGATTCAAATGGAATAGATTCAGATAAACGTAATGGAGTTTTTATTCAGTTTAGTAATGAAATGAAGTTTGAAAATTTGTCAATAGTACGTGTTTATATTTCAATTCCAAAGTCATCTTATTTTGCTGACTATTTTTTTGTTTTTAATAAGAAAATGGAAATTATCCATTTTTATGGAGATATTTCAATTTTCTAGTTTATTACTATTATAAGCTGATAAATCGCATAATCATTTTAATCCATAAATCCGGGTCTACATTTAGTCTCCAAAATTAAACCATATCTTCCTCCCTCAGTCTTATCAAAAACTACCACATGGACAGACGAGAATTTTTAACCCTGGAAACAGGGCAAGCGCCAATTCATCAGGATTTTTCACATATTTTTCGGACACAATCGGGACTTGCCCCATACACGGGTGCTTGGACAATAAGTGAAGTCCGTCATTTATTGAAACGAACAATGTTCGGGTCAAAGAAAAGCGATATTGATTTTTTTCTGTCTCAATCTATGAATGATTCAGTCGATACACTTTTAGAACTGATCAATCATCCTCCTTTTACTCCGCCTGCACCACCGGTAAATAATTATTCGGCTACATTGAATGATCCGAATTGTGCTGCAGGACAACCTTGGCCGGGGACAGCTGATACTAACAACGGAACCATTTATACTTATACTTCGAGGAAGAAAAGCCTTAAGTCTTGGTGGATTTCTCAAATGGTCGGACAGCCAAGAAGTATTCGTGAGAAGATGGTGTTATTCTATTCAAATCACTTTGTAATAGAATTTGATATGGTCACAGTTTCAACGTATGTGTATAGATACAATGAATTACTTCGTGCAAATGCACTTGGAAATTTTAAAACGTTGACGCGCGAGATCACTATCAATTCAGCGATGCTAAAATATCTGAATGGTGATAAAAATACAAATACAGCACCGAATGAAAATTACGGAAGGGAATTGCAGGAGCTTTTTACAGTTGGTAAAGACGCGACCGGATTACCTCCATATACTGAAGATGATGTTCAGGCTGCAGCCCGTGTTCTTACGGGTTGGAAAAATGATCTGGTTGGCGGATTGACTTCTGCAAACGGTTTCAATTCTTATTTTGAACCTACTAAACATGATGTTAATGATAAATTATTTTCATCGTTCTATGGAGGTGTAACAATCACCGGTCAGTCCGGAATGAATGGTGCACTTGAAATGGATGATCTGATGAACATGATCTTTGCAAAGGATGAAGTTGCATTGAATATTTGTCGCCGCTTGTATCGTTTCTTTGTATACTATGAGATTGATGCTGCAACAGAGGCAAATGTTATAGTACCACTTGCACAGATCTTCAGAACCAATAACTACGAAATTGTACCAACACTTTCTGCATTATTAAAAAGCGAACATTTCTTTGATGTTCTTAATCGTGGTTGTGTTATTAAAAGTCCTATTGATTTTACTGTCGGCATGAGTCGTGAATTTGATGTCGCCTTTCCCGATTCATCAAATCTTGCAGGGCAATACTCAGCGTGGGACAGACTAAGAACACAGGCTTCTTCAATGTCGCAAGATGCGGGTGATCCTCCAAGTGTAGCCGGTTGGCAAGCTTATTATCAGCAGCCATCATACCATGAAATGTGGATCAACTCTGATTCCTTGCCAAAAAGAAATCAGTTCACAGATAGAATGTGTTCAAATGGTTATACTTCTAACGGAGCAACATTGATCTTTGACCCTGTCATATTTACAACCACCTTAACTACTCCGGGTGATCCATTATTGTTGATCGATGAAGTCTTAAGTCTGTTGTATTCAATTGATGTTTCACAGACGTTGAAAGATTATTTGCTTACCATTTTATTGTCAGGTCAAACAGCGAACTATTATTGGACAAATGCCTGGGATGATTACATGGGTGATCCGACTAATACAAGTTACTTGATGATCGTTCAGTCGAGATTGCAATCATTCTATCGTTACATTATGGACCTGTCAGAATATCAACTGTCATAAACTTGCACCTATGAAAAGAAGAGATTTTTTCAAAAAAGCTGCGCCGATAGTAACACTACCTGCGCTTATCAATGGATTTTCTTTCAGAGCATTTGCAGGTTCACCAATGATGCAAGCTTTGTCGAATTCTGTTTTGACAGATCATGTCCTTGTACTCATTCAACTGAATGGAGGAAATGATGGATTGAATATGGTCATTCCATTAGATCAGTACAGTAATCTTTCAACAGCACGAGCGAATATATTAATTCCCGATACACAAGTACTTCCCTTATCAGGAATTACAGGAACAGGTTTGCATCCTGCAATGACGGGTATGCAGCAATTGTATGATGATGGAAAATTAAATATCGTACAGGGTGTTGGTTATCCATCACCAAATTATTCTCATTTCAGAGCGACAGATATTTGGCTTACAGCTTCTGATTCAAATCAAGTATTAGATAGTGGGTGGACAGGTAGATATTTGAATTATGAATATCCGAATTTTCCAACCGGTTATCCTAATGCTACTATGCCTGATCCATTAGCGATACAAATAGGTTCAAGCGTTTCTCTTGCATTGCAGGGCCCTGCTGCAAGTATGGGTATGGCTATTTCTGATCCGACAAGTTTTTATAATCTGATCAATGGTATTCAAGATCCTGCACCAAATACACCTGCAGGAAGAGAGTTAACCTATATTCGGCAGGTTGCACAGCAATCTACAGCATATGCTTCGGTGATTTCTACTGCGGCGAATAATATTACGGTTCAGTCACCAGGTTACCCTGTTGCAGGTGTAAATTCATTGGCAGATCAATTAAAGATCGTTGCGCGTTTGGTTGCCGGCGGATTAAAAACGAAAGTTTACATGTGTAACTTAGGAGGATTTGATACTCACTCTTCTCAAGTGGATTCGACTGATCCAACAACAGGAACGCATACAGATCTTTTATCTAAAGTTTCTGTTGCAGTCAAAGCATTTGTAGATGATCTTGCATATTTAGGAATTGAAGATCGCGTTGTTGGTCTAACGTTTTCAGAATTTGGTCGCAGAATAAAATCAAATTCATCAGAAGGCACAGATCACGGGGCAGCTGCGCCAATGTTTGTATTTGGGAATGCTGTTCAAAGTGGAATACTTGGTTCAAATCCTGTTATACCTGCCAATGCTTCTACGAGCGATAACGTTCCAATGCAATACGATTTCCGTTCTGTGTATGCTTCTATTTTACAGGATTGGTTGTGTGTTCCAACAGCTGACCTTAATTCCATCATGCTTCAGAATTTCCAGAACCTTCCAATCATCCAAAGCACTGCTTGTTTATCAACCAATGAACATGAATTGAATCAGGCAGCAGGAAATAATCTCATTACAAATTATCCAAACCCATTCGTAGAAAGCACATACATTACTTTCAAAAGCCAAGGGGGCCATACACTCGTCCAGATCTTCGACAACGAAGGCCGCTTAATAAAAACTCCTGTCGATGGCGATTATCCTGAAGGCGAATACAAGATCTGGCTTGAGAATGAAAATTACGCAGCAGGTGTCTATTATGCAAGATTGCAGAATGGTTCTGTGCAACAGGTTCGTAGTATGCTGGTAGCTCAATAATTCAAAATAGGTCAAGGGTCAAAGGTCAAGGGTTAGGGTGATCCAAAATATGCTCCTATTTTACAAAATGGTTTCCGTGTTCTCAATGTGATCTTTGTTCTCTGTGTTTAAAAAAATCAGAGACTGTTTAGCATTCTCTTTTTTCTATTTATAAGCAAAGCGGTTTCCGTGTTCTCATTGTGCTCTTAGTGCTCTCTGTGTTTAAAAAAATCAGAGACGGCAATTCTCCCCGGAGTCTAATTTTTTTCTACCTTTCGCCATCACAATTCTCTAAAGATGGCCTCCAGAAGAAACTTCCTAAAATACACTTCCTTCGCCTCAGTATTCTTGTCAATGAGATCTGCTTTCGGCGTAAGAATTATTGATGGTGCAGTCAGAAAACCGGTAGTCATATCCACATGGCGTCATGGCATTCCTGCCAATGAGGCCGCATGGAAAATTTTATCTGCCGGAGGAAAAGCGCTCGATGCAGTAGAAGCAGGAGTAAGAGTTCCGGAAGCTGATCCGGAAGTTACATCTGTTGGTTACGGTGGCTATCCTGATCGCGATGGACATGTCACTCTTGATGCTTGCATCATGGATGACAAATACAATTGTGGTTCTGTTGCATATCTTGAACACATCATGCATCCTATTTCAGTCGCTCGAAAAGTAATGGAGAATACTCCTCATGTAATGCTTGCAGGTGAAGGAGCGTTTAGATTTGCTTTAGATAATGGTTTCAAAAAGGAAAACCTCTTAACGGAAAGTTCAAAGAAAGCATGGCAAGAATGGCTGAAGAAATCAGAATATAAACCCGTCATCAATTGGGAAAATCACGATACAATTGGAATGATTGCCTTAGATGAAAACGGAAATTTATCAGGAGCTTGTACAACCAGCGGAATGGCTTTTAAATTGAATGGAAGAATAGGTGACTCGCCGATTATCGGTGCAGGATTGTATGTTGACAATGAAGTAGGCGGCGCAACAGCAACAGGAGTAGGCGAAGAAGTGATTCGAATTTGTGGATCACATTTAGTCGTTGAATTGATGCGCCAGAATTATACGCCTCAACAGGCTTGTGAAGAAGCAGTAAAAAGAATCATTCGTCGTAGAGGGGAAGATGTAGCTAAGAAAATCCAGATTGGTTTTATTGCATTGAACAAAAAAGGAGAATATGGTTCGTATTGTATTCATCCTGATTTTCAGTATGCCGTTTATTCTAAACCTGAAGGAAGTAAATTAATTGATTCAAAAAGTTATTATTGATGATAGTAGAGATCGCCTGTGGAAATCTTGAATCGGTTATCAATGCCCATAATGCTGGAGCTGACCGGATCGAATTGTGTGTAGCACTTGAGGTAGGTGGTCTAACGCCTTCATTTGGCTTGATAAAAAAGGCGATCAGTATTTTTAAAAAGGATGTGTTTGTTTTGATTCGTCCACGGGAAGGTGATTTTATTTATTCCGATGAAGAATTGGAATTGATGCTCGACGATATTCACCTGGTAAAAGAGATGGGTGTTGGAGGAATTGTTTCAGGAGCTTTGCTTTCAAATAATAAGATCGATATAGAAAGAACAAAACTATTGATAGATGCTTCCGGTCATTTGCCATTCACTTTTCATCGGGCATTCGATCTCATTCCTGATCCGATCTCAGGGATGCTAAGTTTAGAAGAACTCGGTGTAAAAAGAATACTCACGTCCGGACAAAAGGAAAATGCATTGGCCGGGAAAGAGCTCTTAAAGACTCTAACAGAACGGGCCAAGACAATTTCAATTTTAGCAGGAGCGGGAATTAATCCATCTAACGTTTTAGAAATCGCAACATATACAGGTGTGAAAGAAGTTCATCTTTCAGCAAAGCATAAAATAGGAAATAATGCATCTGTTTCTATGGGAAATGCTGATACCGGAATGTATGATGTATCCGATGAACGAACGATTCGCCTTATCATATCTGAACTAAATAAACTGGTATGAAGTATCTTTTCTCTATCGCTTTTATTTTATTCGTGAATGTGTCGTTTGCTGAAATGAATGTAGATACTCTTGAATTGTTCAAGTCGGGGTATGTTTATAGAGCCGACTCTTCAGAATTGATCAAAGCCACCGTTCCCGGGTCCATTTATGGAGATCTTCTAAACAGTAAAAAAATAGCAGATCCGTTTTTTGGTGATAATGAAAAAGGAGTAAAATGGGTTGAACAAACTGAGTGGATCTATGTAGATACATTCCTGCTAACGTTAAACAATTTAAATGCCAAAAGTATCCAACTTCTATTGGAGGGAATTGACACTTATGCAGACGTTTTTCTGAACGGAACAAAAATTTTTTCTTGTAATAATATGTTTGTTTCATATAGTGTTGACATTAAACAATATTGTCGAGATCGAAATGTTCTGAAAATTCATATTAAGCCAATCAATAATCTCACTGATTCTCTTGCTTCACAAATTCCTTATAAATTACCAGGAGGAAACAGAGTTTTCGCCCGTAAAGCGGCAATGAATTTTGGTTGGGATTTCGCTCCTGATCTTCGCGCCGGCGGAATTTGGAAACCGGTGAAAGTTATTTGCAGAAATGGGCCTTCACTTGAAAATGTGCATTTTATTCAGAAGCAATTGAATGCTGATAGGGCGAAAGGTCAATTCGAAATTAGCTTAAACTCTGATGAAAACAGGAAAGTAAAAATTGA